>FSSH01000155.1_pt1 | contig 38031 bp, 31 predicted proteins | sample 1166101 | NCBI WGS metagenome assembly FSSH01 (sample SAMEA32972668, study PRJEB13176) | freshwater metagenome | biome: Drinking water system; feature: Biomass in drinking water that filtered by 0.45 um membrane; material: drinking water | place: USA | collected 2012-12-20 | depth 0 m
TCGATACCGGCCATGCCAGCACGGTGCTGGAACAAGGCAATGCGGCATTAGCCAGCACCATCAAAAACGCCGGCTTGCTGTGCTTGTGTGTCGATAGCCAACTGGCAGTTACAGACATCACCTTTGACTGCAACCTAAACGCTATCGACGAGATTTATGGGGCATTAAAAAAACGTGGAGTGATTCATTGAACACCTGTAGCCAAGCGGGGCAATACTGATGGTTAAACACATGCAACTCGGACTGTTCGTCACCGGCACCGACACGGGCGTTGGCAAGACCCACATTTCGGCGATTTTGGCGCATCGACTCAAGCAGCGCGGCTTGATGGTGCGGCCACGCAAACCGGTGGAATCGGGTTGCCAGCCTATTGTCGGCGGCCTTATGCCGGTCGACGCGGCTACTTTGCAGGCCGCCGCCGGCAGCGATGAGCTTCTGGAGCACATTTGCCCTTACCGGTTTGAGTCGGCCTTGTCGCCGGAGAGAGCCGCAGCCCTGGCCGACAAACGCCTGACGCTCGCGGATGTTTCCAGCGTCTGCCGCCAAGGTGTCGCAGAGTCCGAGTTTTTGCTGGTGGAAGGCGCCGGCGGATTCTATTCGCCCTTGGCTGCGGAGGTGCTGAATGCCGATCTGGCTGTTGCGCTGTCTTTACCGGTTTTGCTGGTCACGTCGGATCGATTGGGCGCAATCAACCAAACCTTGTTGGCCGTGGAGGCCATCAAACGGCGGGGTTTGACGCTGGCAGCGGTGGTGGTAAATCAAGTGGCGGTGGGCCTTGATCCTCATATGCAAAACGCGACGGAACTGTCTCGCTGGTTGGGAGAGCCGGTGCTAACGACCGGTTATCAGCACACCAACGCTGCCGAACCCACTTGGCAGTTACCTTGCCCGGCCTTAACGAACTTGATTGATCGGCTGACGAGGGGTCTGTGAAGAATCAAACCTCAACGGCCTTGTAACTCTGACAACAACAAAACAGAAGATTATTTTATGTCAATGCAACCCAGAAAACAGACGCAACAAGTGCTAGTCGGTAACGTCAAGGTTGGCGGTGGTGCGCCGATTGTCGTGCAGTCGATGACGAACACGGACACAGCCAACGTGTCGAGCAGCGTTCACCAAATCATGGCGCTGGCCGATGTTGGTTCGGAAATCGTCCGGGTTACCGTCAACACGGAAGAAGCGGCCATGGCCGTGCCGGAAATCGTCAACCGACTGGCGCAAAAGGGCTATACCACTCCCTTGGTTGGCGACTTCCACTTTAATGGCCACAAACTGTTGGCAAAATACCCGGACTGCGCGCAAACCCTAGCCAAATACCGTATCAATCCCGGCAACGTAGGCAAGGGAAAAGCGCGCGATCCACAATTCCAGCAAATGATCGAGCTGGCTTGCCGCTACGATAAGCCGGTGCGTATCGGCGTGAATGGCGGCAGTCTGGATCAGGCGGTTTTAACGCGTTTATTAGATGAAAATCGACTATTGGCCGAGCCCAAGCCCTTAGCTGCGATCACGCGTGAAGCCATTATCGTTTCGGCACTGGAAAGCGCAGCCAAAGCTCAGGAGTTGGGTTTAGGCAAAAATAAAATCACCCTGTCTTGCAAAATCAGTAACGTGCAAGAATTGATCAACATTTATGAAGATCTATCCCGCCGCTGCGATTATGCTTTGCATCTAGGCTTAACCGAGGCGGGTATGGGCTCGAAGGGTATCGTCGCCTCCGCAGCCGCCTTGGGGGTATTGATCCAGCAAGGCATCGGCGACACCATCCGCGTTTCGCTGACACCGGAGCCAGGTGCCTCGCGCACCAAAGAAGTCATCGTCGCCCAGGCAATTCTGCAAACCATGGGGTTTCGCGCTTTCACACCGATGGTGATCGCCTGCCCCGGCTGCGGACGTACTACCAGCGACTACTTCCAGCGGCTGGCGCAAAACATCCAAGACTATCTGCGCGATCAAATGCCGGTCTGGAAGACCAAATACCAAGGCGTGGAAAACATGGAAGTGGCGGTAATGGGTTGCGTGGTCAACGGCCCCGGTGAAAGTAAAAACGCCAATATCGGTATCAGCCTGCCCGGCACCGGAGAATCGCCCGTGGCGCCGGTTTACGAAGATGGGGTGAAAACCGTCACCTTGAAAGGCGAGCGTATCGCCGAAGAGTTTCAGGCTTTGGTCGAACGTTATATCGAGTCACATTATGGCGCGCATTAAAGCGGCAGATTGCCGCTGGCAACGAATTAGCCCGATGATAATTGATCAGCATGCCTGCCGTTTTTTTCAGGCAATCCTTCCCTAAGTCCCTGAGGTTTACCATGCCCAAATACCGCTCCCGCACTACCACCGAGGGTCGAAATATGGCCGGTGCTCGCGCACTTTGGCGCGCCACGGGCATGAAGGATGAGGATTTCTCCAAGCCCATCATTGCCATTGCCAACTCTTTCACCCAGTTCGTTCCAGGGCACGTCCATCTCAAGGATATGGGACAACTTGTCGCCAGAGAAATTGAACGAGTGGGCGGAGTGGCCAAAGAATTCAACACAATCGCCGTGGACGATGGCATCGCCATGGGGCACAGCGGCATGCTTTACTCGCTGCCCAGCCGGGACCTGATTGCCGATTCGGTAGAATACATGGTCAACGCACACTGTGCCGATGCGTTGGTTTGCATTTCCAATTGCGACAAAATAACCCCCGGCATGCTGATGGCTGCTTTACGCTTAAATATCCCGGCAATATTCGTGTCTGGAGGCCCGATGGAAGCTGGCAAAGTCAACTGGAAGGGCGAAATCAGGGCGCTGGATTTGGTCGACGCCATGGTAGAGGCTGCGGATGATAGCGTCAGTGACGCCCAAGTTGCCGAAGTGGAGCGCTCCGCCTGTCCGACCTGCGGTTCCTGCTCCGGCATGTTTACCGCGAACTCTATGAACTGCCTGACCGAAGCACTGGGCCTGTCCTTACCCGGTAACGGCAGCATCGTCGCCACGCATGCGGATAGAAAACAGCTATTTCTAAAGGCTGGCAGGCTCACCGTGGAACTCAGCAAGCGCTACTATGAACACGACGACGGCGCGGTTCTGCCACGTGCCATCGCCAGTTTCCAAGCGTTTCAGAATGCCGTTAGCCTCGACGTGGCAATGGGCGGCTCCACTAATACCGTACTGCATCTGCTGGCAGCCGCGCATGAAGCCCGCGTGGACTTCAGCATGACCGACATAGACCGCATTTCTCGTCAAGTACCGTGCTTGAGCAAAGTGGCGCCCGCCACGCAGAAATATCATATGGAAGACGTCCACCGAGCCGGCGGGGTAATGGCTATCTTGGGTGAATTGGATCGTGCCGGCTTAGTTAACCGGAATGTGCCGACCGTACATTCCGCCAGCATGGGGGCGGCTTTGGAGCAGTGGGACATTCGGCGCAACGTAGACGAATCCGTGAAGGATTTTTACCGCGCTGCGCCCGGCGGCATTCCCACGACTGTCGCATTTTCGCAAGACATGCGCTATCCAACCCTGGACGATGACCGCGCCGACGGCTGCATTCGCGACCGCGAACATGCTTACTCGCAGGATGGCGGTTTAGCTGTATTGTATGGCAACATTGCACTGGATGGCTGCATCGTCAAGACTGCTGGCGTGGACGACAGCATCCTGATATTTAGCGGCCCTGCGCGTATTTTCGACAGTCAGGACGCCGCTGTGGCAGCCATACTCAATAACAAGATCGTTGCGGGTGACGTTGTAGTGATTCGCTATGAAGGTCCAAGGGGCGGCCCCGGTATGCAGGAAATGCTGTATCCCACCAGCTACCTGAAATCCAAGGGACTGGGTAAAGTCTGCGCCCTACTTACTGACGGTCGGTTTTCCGGCGGCACATCCGGACTATCGATCGGCCACGTCTCGCCAGAAGCCGCCGAAGGCGGTGCTATTGGCTTGGTCGAAGAAGGCGACCTCATCGAAATCAATATTCCAAGCCGCGTCATACGTCTGGCGGTGACGGCGGAAGAACTGACGGCTCGGCGCACCGCAATGGAAGCCAAGGGCTTGGAAGCCTGGAAACCCATGAATCGAGAAAGACCGTTATCAGTCGCGCTTAGAGCCTATGCTGCGATGACAACTTCGGCCGCGAAAGGTGCAGTGAGAGACGTGACTCAAGTCGAACGAAAATACTAATCCGAGACGGCTGATGAATAATCAAGCAATGGTGCAACGTGACTTGCAGGTGCTATGGCATCCGTGCAGTCAGATGAAAGACCACGATCCAAGGGGAAACCGGGTTGATGCCATGCCGTTGATTCCGATTAAATCCGGTCAGGGCGTCTGGCTGGAGGATTTCGAGGGTAAGCGCTATCTGGATGCAATCAGTTCCTGGTGGGTGAATATTTTTGGGCATGCGAACCCAGTTATTAATCAAGCCGTTAAGCAACAGCTCGATACCTTAGAGCATGTGATTCTCGGCGGCTTTACCCATGAAGCAGCGCTGACTTTAGCCGAAAAACTGGTGGAAATTACCCCGGCTGGATTGGATAAGTGTTTCTACGCCGACAATGGATCTTCAGCCGTTGAAGTCGCACTGAAAATGAGTTTTCACTATTGGCGTAATTGCGGCAAATCGCAAAAACACAAATTCATCACGCTGGAGAACAGTTACCACGGCGAAACGCTTGGCGCGCTGGCCTTAGGAAACGTGGCTTTGTACAAGGAAACTTATGCGCCGCTGTTGATGAATGTCATCACAGTACCTGGCCCGGATTGCTACTATCGCGAACGCGGCGAAAGCTGGCGGGATTATTCAATCCGCCGTTTTGCTGAAATGGAACAGGCTTTAGCGCTACACGCCGACTCGACCTGCGCGGTGATCGTCGAACCCCTGGTGCAGTGCGCCGGTAATATGCGTATGTACGACCCGGCGTATTTAACTATGTTGCGCGAGGCCTGCAACCGTTACGGTGTGCACCTGATCGCCGATGAGATAGCAGTGGGATTTGGCCGCACAGGCACCTTGTTCGCCTGCGAGCAAGCGGCGATCAGTCCCGATTTTATCTGTTTATCCAAGGGCTTGACCGGCGGCTATCTGCCGTTGTCGGCGGTGTTGACCAGCAACACGGTGTATCAGGCGTTTTACGATGACTACCAGAATCTGACCGCATTTTTACATTCGCATAGTTACACGGGCAACGCATTGGGTTGTCGGGCGGCATTGGCGACTATCGGCTTGTTTCAACAGCAGGATGTCATCGGCAATAATCGCCGATTGGCGGAGTTGATGAGCAAAGCAGTCGAACGTTTTCAGGAACATCCTCACGTCGCTGAAGTCAGGCAAACCGGCATGATTGTCGCTATCGAACTGGTGAAAAACAAACAAACGCGTGAAGCGTATCCGTGGCAGCAACGGCGAGGGTTGAAAGTGTACCGGTATGCACTTGAACAGGGCGTGCTATTGCGTCCTTTGGGCAATGTGATTTATTTCATGCCGCCCTATGTGATTTCAGAACCTGAAATCAGCCTTATGGTAGATGTTTGTTGGCAAGGCATTGAGCAGGCAGTGCGGGACTAGGTCTGGCATTAACAGCAGTAAACACTCTAAAGTACAAAGCGGGTTATCAGTGACTGCACAGTTGCGCAAGCAGATGCTCACCCCGGCTCCAATCATCGAGAACTCCTTTACACCGTCTGCTAAATTTAGGGTTTTTCATAAATCGCCAAGCCCGACATGATGGTTATCCGGTCTTGGTGCGTAAACCGCCCTCTTGGCATCGCATGAGGCTCTGGCGATTGAACAATTCAAGCGACTGGCAGTTTTCAGGATGTCGACTTAGAATCGCTATATCCCCCGAAAACCTTCATCTTAAAAGCCAAAATAGAACCTTCTCTCCGGGAGACAGCAGATCTATAACAGACTAATCAATGTCTTACCTAGTTTAAAGCCCCCACTCAAATCCTCTCCAGCCAAGAAAGACACGTATTTCCGCCCTCCCCTAATAATGACGTTTAACTGAGCTTTGGCGGCTGAACACGGGCTGATGTATTGCAAATAATAACGATTCTTACTTGCATTAGATTTTATTTCTCGATACACTTTCTACACTGCCTCTTCAGGCTGCATGTCGATAAATACGAATTTTTTGGAGAAACTGAGATGCACAAGTGCGCTAAACAGCTGTTGGTTTCCGGGCAAATCGCGCTTACTTTTGGCGGTTCATCGCTGGCAATAGCTGCCGATACAACTGACAGTGATAGCCGGACCTCCGGCCTGGAAATGCCTGTCGTGGAGATTGTCGAGTCCACCGATGCCTTGCAAACCATTCCTGGCGCAGTGAACGTCTTAAAGCAGGAAGAGTTGTTTAAAAGCCACGTTTTCAATGTGAATGAAGCTTTACGAAAAATTCCAGGCGTAAATGTCCGCGACGAAGAAGGCTTCGGTATGCGGCCCAACATTGGTATTCGCGGCATGAATCCGACTCGCTCCACAAAAACCTTGTTGTTGGAGGACGGCATTCCGCTGTCCTATGCGCCCTATGGCGATAACGCCAGCTACTACCACCCACCGATCGAGCGCTTTGCCAGTATCGAGGTTCTAAAAGGCCCGAGCCAAATCATGTTCGGGCCGCAAACCATCTCGGGCACCATCAACTACCTTACGCCAAATCCCCCGGCCAAACCCGGCGGCTCGCTGAGTTTTACCGGCGGCACCCGCGAGTTTTATGACGGCCATTTTAATTATGGCGGCACCGTCGGCGATTTCGGCGGCCTGCTGGATATAACCCATAAGGAAAGTGAAGGCGCGCGCGACAATACCCATTCGGACATCAACGATTTCAACATCAAAGGCGTTTACGACATCAACGCCAGCAATGCCCTGACCGTCCGCGCCAATTATTTCCAGGAAGATTCGCAAGTCACTTATTCGGGCATTACTGACGCGGAAATGCGTAACTTCGGCATTCGCTACAATCCGTTTAAAAATGATCGGATGCAAACCGACCGTTGGGGGGCGTCATTGACCCATCAATTTATCTTCAACAAAGATGTGACCTTGACCACTAATGCTTACTGGTCGCATTTTCATCGTGACTGGTGGCGACAGTCCAGCACGACAACCGACACCCAGTGCGGCAATACCTTCAGGGACTTGCGTCTTGCCGGTAACGCCGTCAATGTCGATAGCTGCGACTCTACGCAAGGCCGGCTGCGCGATTACTACTCGTATGGCGTCGAACCGAAACTGCACGTCAATCACAAAACCTTGGGAATAGACAACGAACTGGACATTGGCTTTCGCGCCCATTACGAGGAGCAATTCCGCGTTCAGGAAAACCGCAGGCCACTCAGCGGTCCATTGACAGTTGGTGAGTATAACGACCGCGGTACCGATGCATACTCCGGCTTTGCGAAAAACCGCTTCGTCCTGGGTGATTGGAGCCTAACGCCAGGCGTGCGTATCGAACATGTGGATTTCAGCCGCCAGGACAAACTGAGAAATAACAGCGGCCAATCGGTCTTAACCGAAATTCTGCCCGCGTTCGGTATTACCCATAATCCCAACGACAAGATCAACACCTTTTTTGGCTTCCACGGCGGCTTTGCGCCACCCCGCGTCGAGGATGAGGTCAGCGGCACCGGCAGACCCATCAATGTCGGCCCGGAAAAAAGCTGGAATTACGAATTAGGCATGCGTACCAAACCTTATGCTGGTGCTAAATTGGACGCTACGCTGTTTCATGCGGATTTTCAGCAACAAAACGCAGTCGGCAGCATCGCTGGCGGCACGACACCCCTGGCTACAGGTCAAGCCTTATACCAAGGGGTTGAGTTATTTGGTCGGCAGGACTTCGGTGCCTTGTTCGATAGCGATCACAACGTCTATTTCCAGGCAGCTTACACCTGGGTGGGCAATGCGGAAATGACCTCGGATTTTAGATGTTTGGCAGTGGATGGAAGTATTCCGGGCGCCTGTGTCGGCGGCATAGTACCCGGAGCGCGAGAGGGCAATCGCATGCCTTATTCTCCCAAGCACACACTCACCTCCACTATCGGCTATTCGCATCCCCAAGGCTTTGATGTGCATCTGGAAACCGTGTTTGTCGGGGAGCAATTCAGCGACTTTGCCAATACGCCGGCAGCGGCCTTGAATGGTAATGGCCAACTCGGCAAGATCGACGGTTATGTGGTGCTAAATCTCGGCACTACCTATCATGTTAAGCCACTGAATACCGACGTGTTCGTTTCACTTAAAAATATGCTGGATGAAGAATACATAGTGGACCGTACCCGCGGCATTCTGCCAGGTGCGCCACGTTTGGTACAGGCCGGTTTCAAAGTGAATTTTTAAGGCACCGCAAAAAAAGGCATTAAGTTTTATATGACAGACCTGGAAATGCTTCTGCGATCCCCAGCATCATAAATTGCACCGCCATCGCAGCCAGTAGCAATCCCATAATCCGTGTGGCCGTATTAATCCCCGCTGTACCCATTAACTGCCCTAGGCTATTGGCGATGCGCAAGGTTAACCAAATAATCGCCGCCAAAACAAAGACACCTAAAGTTAATAGTAGTTTTTCAAACCATTGATCCATTTGGTTAACGTTTACAATCACCAAACTGATTGCACCGGGCCCCGCCAATAAAGGTATCGCTAAAGGAACAATAGCAATATCGTCTTTTTGAGCGGCTTCGAGGGTTTCTTGATGGGTATGGCTTGCACCGCTGGATTTAGCGTGGAACATGGAAATAGCCACTAGTAATACCAATAAGCCACTGGCAATTCGAAAGGCGGGCATCGTTATACCGAAAAACTGTAATACCGTGCTGCCTGCCCAAATTGAAATCACTAGAATGACGGCCACCGCCATCGCTGTCTTTATCGCTATGCGCTTGACTTCCGACTCTGACTTGTTGGCAGTCATGCTTAGATAAACAGGTATTGCGCCGAGCGGATTCAGTATGGCAAAAATACCCACAAAATCTTTGAAAAGCTCTGTCCAGTTGATTAGATCTAACATAATAAGTGAAATATATGGAAATTAAAGACGTTAAAGTCAGGAGCAATTAAAGCTAAACAAAAAGCAAGGCTAACTTAATCAATGCAAAAACTAAAAAGATAATCAGCCCGGAAATACCCATTTTTTGCAAGCGGCTTTTCGCTAGCCAGCTTTGTCGCATGCTGTAAAAAGCGTCAAACAAAACCTGGTAAAACTTTTGAAATACATACCAAATAATAAAAACACCAATAACTAAGTAAACCCAAGCTGCAATGACTTGAGCTTGGCGTAACGGTATGTCAAAAATCGATTGCAGCAGCCTTTCCAGCAAAAAACCGACTACATTCATCTTTAGTTGCAATATATCGTTAATGACCAGCAGGGCTTTGTCCGGAAACACAAACACTAATGTAACGAATACTGCGAACAGGATTTTGTAACCAATAAATTGCCTGATAGATGCGTAGCAATGACGAACAATCTGTGATTTATGTGAATAGCTGGAATCGTTGAGCATACTGAGTAAGCGGTGGGTTTGTTGATGTCGCTAAGAGGCGTTGATTGAGGATTCCATAGCAAAGCCGGATGGATAGATCTTTAGCCTAAATTTTTGGCCGTATTAACTTATGCAATAGCATCGTCCGCGGTAGCGGGACAATCAGATCAAAGCAAAAGCCATCAAACTTACAATACCCGCAAATTGCAGCAGCATTAGCTCCAGTTTCCGTTGATGGTAAAAGATGCGCCAGTTGTTACTGATATCGGCACTGACTTGCGTATACCGTTGTATGGCCCATATTTTTCCTCGAGCGAACCACTGCGGAACACGACGAAAAAAAGCAATCGCAGCCAATATCCCGATTACAACACTCGTATAAAACACGATCATTTGCGCGTGGAACTTACTAAAACCAACACCGTGGATCAATACTTCCTCTAGCGCATAGGCGATGCTCTCGTAAACCGTATGTATCACCACGGCAAAAAAATGCACCAAGTCTTCCGGCATCAGCATCATCCCCGAGAAAGCAATGATCAACATTAGCCGTTTGAGACCCAGCGCGCTCCGAACCGGTTTAAGATGTTTAATCATGATGATCTCCTTAACAACCCATGCATGGTATTCCTCGTTAGCACTAAAAAGCCGCTGGCCGAGCCCGGCGCCGCTTGTGACAAAACATCATTGCGCCCGATGTCACGCTGAAGCAGCAATAGTCAAAGCGAGGCTTTCTTGATGCGCCAATTGCTGTTGTTGAGGTATCGCTAGCAGTGGCTGCGGTTTTGACGACGGCGCCAGTCATTCTCCAACCGCCGCGATGCCTTGTTAATTATCGACAATCAAGCGCTGATACCCTGCCCTTGCCAAACCGCACTCCTTGCGGGCACCACCCGGAGATTCTATGCCGGATGCGCCTGAGTTGCTTGCAATACCAACTGGGGTTCGCGGCTTGTTGACTGGGCAACGGAAAGCGTTTCAACGCCGGACTTTTCGATACTGAAGAACACATCGGAACCCGCATAGATTAAACAAGCACGGACAAGACTATTACCCGCTCCCATTGCCGCTGGAAAGTACCCAGAGTGCTGTGGCAACGCTCATCAGCGCCGCGAACATCGCAAACCCCAGCGCCCAACGCGAATACACGAGAGCTTGCCGCGCTGCGATAAGGCTGTCCCGATGCGCGAGAAGCCTTCCATCTTCGTCCTGGCACCCACTGACTTTATTTTCTTGCGTATCAGCGCTAGTCAAATGAGCGCGAAGGAATTTTTCCACGCCGATCACTAGATACACTGCCACCCCGCCGGCCAGCGTCAGCAGCCATTCTTCGTAGCCAAGCGCTTGGGTATGGAACAGCCAATTCATGGTAGGCAGGTAGATAAAGGCGACCTGGGCCAGCATCATCGCGGCAATTCCGCCCCAGACCCAAAGATTGGAAAACAGTCCAAGCTTGAACATGGAGTGGGTCAGGGATCGGCAGTTGAGCAGATAGAAGGCCTGCCCGACAGCAAACACATTGACCGCAGCGGTACGGGCTTTCTCGACAGGTTCGTCATGCATCAGTTCCCACTCAAACAGCGCAAAGGCACAGGCCGCCAGCATAAAGCCCACCAGCAAAGTCCGAAACATCAATAATCCGGTCAAAATCGGCTGTTCCGGCTGACGAGGCGGTAGCCTCATGATGTCCGGCTCCTTGGTTTCGAACGCCAGCGGCAAACCAAGCAGCACAGCAGTCGTCATATTCAGCCAAAGCACTTGTCCGGGCAAGATGGGCAACACCATGCCGGCAAACACCGCAATCAGGATCACCAAGCCTTGGCCAATATTGGTGGGCAAGGTCCAGGTAATAAACTTCACCAGGTTATCGTACACCCCCCGCCCTTCTTCCACGGCGGCGGCGATGGTGGCGAAGTTGTCGTCGGTCAACACCATCGCAGCAGCTTCCTTGGAGACTTCGGTGCCGGTAATGCCCATGGCCACGCCAATGTTGGCCTGGCGTAACGCGGGTGCATCGTTGACCCCGTCACCGGTCATAGCCACAATGTGGCCGCGCGACTGCAGGGCTGTCACCAAGCGCAGCTTTTGTTCCGGGGCTACTCGAGCGAACACGCTGGTATGGTCGGTGACTTCCGCAAAATCATGATCCGGAACTTCCGCTAACATTCTCCCATCGAGCGCTCGCAAGGGTTCATTCTCGCCGGTCAGGCCAATTTGTTTGGCGATGGCAATCGCAGTGCCAATATGATCGCCGGTAATCATCTTTACCCGGATGCCGGCTCGGCGGCAGTGCGCCACGGCGTCAATCACCTCAGGCCTGGGCGGATCGATCATGGCTTGTAGTCCGATAAAAGTGAGGCCCTCAGCCACATGTTCATGATTGACTTGCGACAGATCGTCGGCGGCGCGCTCGCCCCGGGCAAAAGCCAACACTCTCAGTCCGCGCGCAGCCAAGTCATTGACCTGCTGCTGAATCGCGTCAGGCTCCAGCACGACGGGGTTTAGGTTGGCATCAAAAGCGGTTGCGCAGCGTTTTAGAATGCTTTCCACCGAACCTTTCAGGTAAATGTGCCGGGTCTCCGACGCCTGATTGTGGTGAAGAGTCGCCATAAACTGATAGGCCGATTCGAAAGGGATGGCATCTAGGCGCGGATGGATTTGTTGCAGGGGACCGTGATGCAAGCCGGCTTTGTGCGCGGCAACCAGCAATGCACCTTCGGTAGGGTCGCCCTCAATGTGCCAGCCCTCCGCATCCTCGACCAGACGCGCATCGTTACACAACAAACCAGCCTTGAGGATTTCGATTAGTGTTTCGTGGTTTGCGGGCTTGACCGTTTGCTGGTCAAGACAAAAATCACCTTCAGGCGAGTACCCGGCACCGCGAACCTCGAAGCAGGCTCCACCAGCATAAATAGCCTGTACGGTCATTTGATTTTGCGTCAATGTGCCGGTCTTATCGGAACAGATGATAGAAGTACCGCCCAGCGTCTCGACCGCCGGTAGTTTGCGGATGATGGCATGGCGTCTGGCCATGCGTCGGACGCCGATCGCTAAGGTAATGGTAACCGCTACCGGCAAGCCTTCCGGGATGGCGGCGACCGCCAAGGCCACCGAAGCAATGAAGGTATCAATCGGCGCTTCGCCTCGAAGCCAGCCGGCCACAAAGGTCAGCGCAGCCAATCCGATGATGAACCACATCAGGAATTCACTGAATTTGCCAATTTTTTGGGTCAGCGGGGTTTCCAGTTCGGTGGCCTCGCTAATCAAGCGATTGATACGACCAATCTCGGTGCGATCGCCGGTTTCTATCACGATGCCCACGCCGGTGCCGTAAGTCACCAAGGTTGAGGAATACGCCAGATTGCTGCGGTCGGCCAACAGGGTGTCGCTCGGCAATGGCTCAGTCTGCTTTTCCACCGGCACGGACTCGCCAGTCAAGGCCGATTCGTCGATCTGCAATTCCCTGCTGCGTAAAAGACGCAAGTCAGCCGGCACCTTATCGCCGGACTGCAGAAACACGATGTCGCCGGGCACCAAGTCTTCGGCAGCGATGACCATGCGAACCCCATCGCGCAATACTGCGGCGCTGACGCTAAGCGCGTGTGCCAAGGCGGCAATGGCCCTTAGCGCGTTCATCTCCTGAATAAAACCGATGACGGCATTGACCAGCACCACGCCGAAAATCACGCCAGCATCCAGCCAACTCTTCAAAAATCCGGTCACGAACCCCGACACCAGCAAAATGTATATTAGCGAGTGGTGGAATTGGGACAAAAACAACACGATGGCGCTCTTGCCCTTTTTTGGGGTTAAGCGATTGAGGCCGAATTTTTCGCGGCGATTCGCGGCTTCTTGCTCGGAAAAGCCGGACGCGGCATCCACGCCCAAATGTTCCGGCAGCGTTTCGGTGGGCAGATGATGCCAAATTGGCGGAGTTGTAGGATTCATCGTGTTATCCAGCGTTATTTGTTGAAGTTATTTCATCCCTTTGGCGTATGCAATTTCAGCTTAGTTTGGCCGAAAGCATCCCTTGCAGACTTAACGAAAAGGGGGCGGGAATCAGCCTATTCGGTGGCTCATTTTGCGATTTCATCCGAGGAGCCACTTAACAGCATTGAAATCGGCCCTGACCGCCGGTCCTTGTCACATTAGAGTCACTCGGTTCAGCCACATGAGACCAAGAGCATTGCCTTGAAGCTGGCGATTTCGACGACTTATATCAGCAATAAATTCAAGCACCAAACCGTTAAAACACTGGCAACGGCCCTGCAAACAGCCAGGTTTCCGCACGTAGCTCTGCCGGATGCTCGCTTTGACCCGAATCGGCACCTGAGGCATGCGGCAAGCAATCCAAAAGGCTCGCTAGCCAAACTCAAATAAACCCCGATATCAGCCCCTGGAATTCGTTAAAACCTCTATGCCGTGGGCCAACAATTCCTCAATCGCGAAAGCGATACTTTAGTAAATCACCAGCACCAGAGCCGCAAGCCTATGGATAAGGTATTCCTGCCACAAAATCAGCAATGCGATTGGGCTAATTGCAATGAGATTTAGTCTCAAGCTCTCGGCCTGGTCATGGATTGACAGCTAAAGGTAGTGCCAGCGTTGCGCGGTAATCGGCGTGGGCCTTAAACAGCGCGTTGGCGGCCTCGGCGGCTTGCAGCGTCGCGTCACCGGCGGAAATTTCCCGCAGGTTGACGAACAACAGTGTGGTATCGCCTAGCTCAAAACGAGTACGTTCGCCATCTTCCAACTGTTCGGCGGCGCGCTGTTGTTGCTGACTTAGCGACACCCGTTGCCGGGCGGCGTTCAAGGCCGACAACACGTCTTTTACTTCGGCGGCGATTCGGTCTTCGGTACCGGTGCGTTCCCATTTTAGACGCTGTAAATTGGCCGCTGCGGATTGCGCACGACCGCCAGCAACCCGCTGTTGCAGCGGAATATCCACGTTCAGCCCCAGATAGAGTTCGTCGCGGTTGATCTTGACGTTGCTGTTACCAATGTCCTTGGCGCCGACAACCTGCAAATCCAGGGCCGGATTACGCTGGTTTTCCTGAAAAGCTAGTTCGGTTTCGGTTTGACGGCTTTGCAGTTCCAAACGTTTCAGCTCCGGGCGTTGCAGACGCGCCGTGGCCAAGGCATCATCGACTTGGTTTTCGATTTTAGGCTCCTGATTCGGAAACGCCTCTGGCAACAATTCCTCGGTCGGCAATTGCGGCTGACCGTCGGCATCGCGCCAGTAGAGCGATAGCTGAATCGCACTCTGTTCCAGCATACGTTGCGCGGCGACGCGCCGTTCGCGGCGTTCCAGGATCGCACGCTGATTGTCCAGTGCTTCGAATTCGGGAATATCGCCTGCTGCCACCCGTTGCAGGATACCTTCGTTGCGCTGCTCCGCGACTTGCAATAAGCGTTGGGCGATGCGCAGGCGCTGACCGGCCATGACCCAATCCCAATAGCGGTGACTAGCCTGCCTGCTTAGATCGAGCAGAACTTGATCATACTCGTGGCTGGCGATCAATTGGCCCAATTCGGCCTGCTGCAAACTGGCGCGTCGCCTGTCGATTTCTCGGTTACGCCACAGCGGAATGTTGACACCAATGCGAGCCTCGCCGTCGTTGGCGGTCTGGCTTTTGCCTTCGTAGACTGGGTAATCGCCAGTACCGCGTCGCCAACCACCAAAGAAACTAGTCCCCCACAGCGCAGTGGGCTGTTCGATGACCACGTCGTAATTATTGTTTTCGTAAAGCCCCGTCACCGACCAACGGTTTTGCGACTTCAACGTTGTATCGAAGCCACCAGCCGCGGTTTGCAGTTCGCCCTCGGCAACCTGTTTACGCTGTTCGGCAACTAACAGGCCGGGAAACGCACGCAAGGCGGCATCCAGCACTTCATCTAGGGCCAGCGGGCGGGTCTGGGCTCCCACCAAATCCGGCAACAGCGCGACTATAAGCACTATCAGCTTCTTCATCAGTCCTTCTTCTCGCTACTCTCGGTTTTTTTACCATCGTCTTTGACGCTCTCCTTAACTTCCGGTTCCGGGAGTACCAGCGGCGGAAAGCCGTTGAAGATTCGCCACAGTTCATAGCCCAGCGTGACTTGGCCCAACAAAATCCAGCCGTTGACCCGCACACCCTGGCGTAAGAACCGCGGGTCCGGCCAGGCAATATCGTCCGGATCGTGCATGACGAGAATACGGAAATGGCCCTTGCCGTCGTCAGTAGCGTCGATTAAGACAACGCGACCGCCGAACGAACCTACGGAAAACTCCGGCCAGCCGCCAAACTGGATCGCTGGATAACCCTCGAACTGCAGTCGAACATGGCTGTCGGTAACGATCAACGGTAAGTCGTTACCGTCCACCCAAAGCTCCACCGCGCGCTGCTCGGTATCAGGCACTAAGATCGCCAAGGGCTGACCGGGCTTGACCATTTCCGCATTCGGGTTTACCAGCAGCCGCAGCACGGTGCCGTTGCGTGGCGCGGTGATCGTTTGGGTCTGCTGCCTAGCAAGGCGAGTTTCCACCTTTAGCAAATCGGCGCGCACGTAGTTTTGGTCTTCAATGACTTTATTCAGATCGGCGCGGGTTTTCTCGATGCCGGCGACCGTATCTGCGGTTAGCTTTTGTAAATCGGAGCCTAGCGCATCCACCTCGCTTTTTGCCGCAGACAGGCTGGCTTGAGCGCGATCGGCATCGGCGCTGCGCTGCGCCAACTCCAATTGCGCCAACTCCAGCGTGCGACGGGAGGCTAGGCCTTTATCCTGCAGCGTTTGCTGACGCGTCAAATTCAACGTTGAGGTAAGCCGCGCGGCGCGAGCCGCATCCAAGGCCTGCTCCGCGGCTTTCAAGCGTTGTCGGCCCATTTCTTGCCGTGATTCGGCCGCCGCCAAGGCTTGCGGACGAGCTTGCTCTGCCATACGCAATTGCTCGCGGAAGGTTTCCACCCGGTTCTCGACCGCAGTTTGGCGATCCAGCAGCGCCTGGCGTTCATTGCGCAAGCGATGCAGTAGCTGCGGGTCATTATCCAGTAACTCGGCGATGACGTCGCCGCCCTGCACCCGAGTACCTTCCTTGACCAACCAGCGCGAAATCCGACCCTCCACCGGCGCGCCGATCACCTGCTGGCGGTCGCCGGGAATATAGGCCACTACCCGACCAACGCCGCTCACGTTCTGCTGCCAGGGCGTCAACGCCAGAAATATCATCAAGACCAGGAATAAACCTATCAGCCAACTGGCTAACTTTTTGGCAATGGGTGCGGTAATGGCATCGGGGAGATTGGCCGATTCCGGGGCTGCAAACATAGGTGAATGTTCCCGGCTCATAATTTCTCACCCATCCAAGTCAATTGCCCGTTGTGGATTTGGGCGTGGTAACGGCAGCGGGCGATGACGCGGGCATCTTGGCTGACCACTATCAAAGTCCAGCCTGCATCGGCGGCGAATAGACTGTCGAGGATACGGGGTAACCAGCGCTGATCGATACGATCCAATACTCTATCGATCAATAGCAGCCGAGGCCGCATCGCGATAGCGCGCGCCAAGGTCAATCGCAAGCATTTTTCGCCGTTTAAAGGCATACCCTGCGGATACAAGCGGGTATTCAGGCTATCCGGCAGAGCGACAATATCCTCAAGTAGACCGACCTGATCTAAGGCTGCCCGAATTTTCTCGGGTTCGATACCTCGCCCCATGTTGATGTTACCGGCAACATCGGCATCGATGACTTCGCCTTGACGCACCAGACTAATTTGGTCACGGAGTGCGCCGAGGCTGAGGTCCCGTAGGTCCTGCCCATCAAAATGGATTTGTCCGGAGGCGGGAATACGTAGCCCGAATAAGGCATCCAGCAAGCTGCCATGTTCAGCACCTGCACTGATCACCAAGCTGTCGCTAGCCGCCAACTTAAGATCCAGCGATTTGATGCTGTCCTGTTGCGGCGCTTCCGGCAAGGTCAATTGCTTGATTTCCAGGCTGAGCGGGCCAGAGCCAGTTTGTAGCTCAGCGTCATGGTCGTCGTGTTCCTGAGGCAAATCCAATAAGTAACCGATCTTATCCATGCTGGCGACAAGGGTATAGAAATTGTCCAGGGTTTTGCCAAGACGGGTAAAGCCGTAGATCATGGCGTTAACTACCAATTCGGCTGCAATCAATTGGCCCAGGCTGAGTTGGCGTTCTATCACCATCCAGCCGCCCACCCCCAGTAACGCGGTGTTGGCCAAGGTATGTAAAACCAGCGCACCGATATTTTGTCGCGACAGGATGCGGAAGTGTTTAACGCTGGCAGTCAGATAATCTTCGGCGAGGCGTCGGGTTTGTAAGCCGATGAATTCGGCTTCGCTCCGGCTTTTGCCGAGCAGCGGATTGACAGCGATATTTTCCAACCAAGCTGCGGCGGCATATTTGGCTTTGGACTGTTCGATGACCGTAGGGATGCTGCCTTTGCCCATTATGAAAAGCACGACATATAGCGAGAGAATCAGGAACAGATCTAAGGCCAGCAGCATTGGGTGATAAAACGCCAATAGAATCATCCCGATCAGGGTTTGCAACACATAACCCATGGTTTCCAACAACATGGAAGCCGCAGACTTTTGCAGCGCGGCCACATCAAAGAAGCGATTGGTCAATTCCGGTAGATAGACATTACTGCGGCAGGCAATAGTCGCGCGCTGCAAACGCCGCGCGGCCTCCCCAAAAAAACGGGTGAGCAGGCGACGTTGCAGCATTTCCACCACATAAAATTGCAGCGCCACCAGGCTATTGCTGAACGCCAGTAACACCAGCAAGACCAAGGTCAACACCACCAAGGGTTGCAGCAAGGCACCAAAGGCAATGGTGTTGACTAAAGCCTGCACCGCAACCGGAGTTGCCAATGACAGCACGCCGATGCCGATACCGTAAGCCAGCAACACGATGATGTCTTCGCGCTCGATATGAATTAGCTCTTGCAGCCGGTGCAAAGGGTCTTGCCCAGACATGATCAGTTCCTCTTTTGGTTAACGGTTGACATAGGTTTTGCGCAGATCAATTTTCTTCCATGAATGACTGGATTCCAAATTCGATTACCCGGTGTTGCGCATACCGGCGGCTATCGAATTGATGGTGCGTAACAGCAACTTCGTCGAAACCGCATCGTTGCCATCGTCTTCCTGTTGCCGCGTCATGCGCAGTAAATCCGCCTGTAGGAAATTCAACGGCCCCAGATAATCGTTGCGCCGATGCAGCGATGCCGCTAGAACCGGGTTATCCGCCAAGAGTATATCGCTTTCGACAATTTCCAAAATCCAGTCCACGCAGCGTTGGTGCTCGCTGGCGATCAAGCCATGAATACGTCGGCCAACTTCCGGGTCCACACAGAGGGCGGCATATTCCTGGGCGATGTTCATGTCCGATTTGCTCAAAGCCATTTGCGCGTTGCTCAGCAGATTGCGGAAAAACGGCCAGTTTCGGTACAAATCGCGGAGCGAGTCCAGACGCTCCGACTTGCCGGCGCACCAACTTTCTAGGCTAGACCCTATACCATACCAGGCCGGAAACGTTTGCCGCGACTGGGCCCAGGCGAATACCCAGCCAATAGCTCTTACCGATTTTTTCGAGCGATCCTGTTTTTTGCGGTGCGATGGCCGCGAACCGATGTTGAGCTGACCGATTTCGGTAACCGGTGTGGCTTCATAAAAATAATCCAGAAAGCCCGGGGTATGTTCGGTGAGTTGCCGGTAACCGCGCTCGCCAATACTGGCTAATTCGTTCATGATAAGTGACGCGTCGGGTCGGTCCGGCTCCGCCGGGCGCACCAAACTCAGACTGGCTTTCATTAGCCCGGTTACGCCCATGGTCAATTCGTAAACTGCGGTCTCCATGTTGTTGTAACGGTAAAACAACACTTCGCCTTGTTCGGTAAATTTTATCTGGCCGCGCACAGTCGCTGGCGGTTGCGCCAGAATGGCTTCGTGGGTGGGCCCGCCGCCGCGACCGACAGTGCCGCCGCGACCATGGAATAAACGGCACGGCACGCCTTCGCTATCGGAAATCGCCATCACTTGCTGTTGGGCCCGGTACAAGCCCCAAGCCGAAGCCAGAATGCCACCGTCCTTGCAGGAATCTGAGTAACCCAGCATGACTTCCTGCCGCTTCGCCGAGGCATCAAGCAATGCACGATAGACCGGTTGCCCAAGCAGGTTGCGCAATACCTCGTCGATATGGCTCAAGTCTTCAATAGTCTCGAACAACGGCGAAACGCCGATGTGACAATACCAGCGCCCGCCGATGCGGCCTGCAAGTCCGGTCTGCGAGGCCAACAACATCACTTCCATGACATGGCTAGCCGCATGGGTCATAGAGATCACATAGCGGCTGAAGCAATCGTTGCCGATTTCCCGGCGCATATCGACCATGACCTGGAATAATTCCAGCGTTTCGCGGGTGGAATCACTGAGTAACATGGGGTCGTAACTCAGGCTGCCAGGTGCGGCGATGGCTTCGGCGAGCAGGCTCATCCGCTCGGCTTCGGTCAGGGCGTGGTAATCGATACCAAGGGCCAGCGTAAACAACTCAGCAACCGCTTCCGAGTGGCGGGTGGATTCCTGGCGGACGTCGAGTTGCATCAGATGGAAACCAAAAGTTTCGACCAGGCGGATCAGGTCCAGCAGTTCGAGATCAGCGATGGCTTGATCGCCGTGGCTGATCAGTGAATCGCGAATTAGGTTCAGGTCGGCTAACAAGGCTTGCTGACCGGCATAGGCATGGATGTGCGATGGCCCGGCGGTTTGGGCGATGAGTTGCTCAACGCGAGCTCGTGCTTCTTCCAAGCGAAATTTCATCAAGGTTAGCTTGTGTCGGTAAGGTTCCTGGCGGCAACTGCGTTCCAGCAAAACGGCACGCTCACCCAGTAAGTCTCTATCCTCTTGCAATGATTGCAGGAAGGCCTCGGACGGTTGGCATAGGCCGTAAGAATAGGACAGCCGTTCGGCTAACACTGTCACGCGATTGATGTAGTCATGTAAAACCGCGCGCGATTGCAAACGCAACGCCAACGCCGTGGTTTCAGGTTTGACGTTGGGATTACCGTCCCGATCGCCGCCGATCCAAGAACCGAAATTAATGAAAGCGGGAATTCTGATCGCCGCCGCTTCTTCGCCATAAACATCTATTAATGCTCGCTGAAATTTTCGATAAACCCCTGCCGTTGCTTGAAACAGTGACAACGGGAAGTAGTAGAGACCGGCTTCGATCTCGTCAATAACGCCCATGCCACTCGCTCGCACTTCGTCCGTTTTCCAGAGCAATTGGATATTGGCGCTTAATTGCTCCAGCGCTTCGTCTCGAAAATGGCCCTTGACTCTAGGATCATCGAGTATTTCGTGACTCAAAAAAATGTTGCGTAGCGCACCTCGTACCGTGCGTCGCTTGGCTTCGGTCGGATGCGCCGTCATCACCGGCAGATAGAGTAAGTTGTCGAGCAAAAGTTGCAAATCGGTCAAACCAACCCCCGATTGCTGCATAGTCAACAGGGTGTCGTGGAACGATCCACGCCAAAAATGCTTGTTCTTTTCGGATTCGCGACGGCGCTGGTGCAAGTTTGTAGATTCTTCGGCGATATTCAGCAAGCTGAAATACAGACTGAAAGCGCGGATCACTTCGGTTTGGGTGTCTTCAGGTAGATTCTGTAAGCTATTGAGTAGCTGTTGCCGACGAACCAGACTACCGTCGCGTTGCAAAGCGGCAAACTGACGCTGCAACTGCTCGACAATATCAGAGATTTCAGGCCCGGCCTGAGTTTTTAGCACCTTGGACAAAATCAGTTTAAGCAAACGGGTATTTGTGCGTAAGGCTGTGTCGTCATGAGATTGTTTGCCTACCATGTTGGCTCCAGATGGTGATTGCGAAAAAGTCGGTTCTTGAAAATTAGTAGCCGGATTAAAGTAATCAATAAATTAGAAATAGTAAAATAGGATAAATGAATACCTTAAATAGGTATGAACAATACTAAAAACTACCATTTGCAGCGCCAGCCCTAATCTTTAAAGCAAATCAACCCAGCCCTATTTCACCTACACCCCAATCGGACTGCGCTTTTCTTAGCCAAATATTGCCCAGCCTTGTCCGACCGCGTAGCCGACGTCTTTCTTTTTCCTCAAACTGGTTTGCTTGTTCAAGGGTTGAAAACGCGAAATAGGTCTGCATATGATTACTGGCGCTTCATAAAGCCCCCATGTCTGTCATGCCCTAGCCAATCTGGTAAAGTAGGGTTAACCAAGTCAAACAACAAAGTAATGAAAAAATTATTGAACCAAAGCTTTTTAACCAACTTCATCGCTCTGCTCGTTATCGCTGCCGGCTACGCTAGCCCGTTTTATTCGGAAACCTTGAAAGCGATCGGTTTTTTCGCATTTTCCGGAGCCATTACGAACTGGCTGGCAATCCATATGCTCTTCGAAAAAGTGCCGTTCTTATACGGGTCGGGGATTATCCCCGCGCGCTTCGAAGAGTTTAAAGCGTCGATCAAGGCCTTGATGATGCAGCAGTTTTTTACCGTCGAAAATATCGAACAGTTCATCGAACGAGAAGAGCAGGAAGGAGGGCGGATTCTGAATCTGCAGCCGTTGTTAAACGCAGTTGATTACGACAAGGTCTATGAAGGCTTGGTGTCGTCGATCATGACTTCGTCGTTCGGCGGCATGTTGTTGATGATGGGCGGCGAAGAAGCCTTATTGCCGCTAAAACAACCCTTTACCGAGAAAATGCAGCACACCCTAATGGAAATGGTGGAATCCGAGCGGTTTAAACAGGCTTTGCAACAGGGATTAAATGCGCACAAGATCGGCGAGGATTTAACCGGCAAAATCGAAATGGTGATCGACAGGCGTTTGAGCGAGCTAACGCCACAATTGGTCAAGGAAATGGTGCAATCCATCATCAAGCAACATTTGGGCTGGCTGGTGGTTTGGGGCGGCGTGTTCGGCGGGTTATTGGGTGCAGTGTTCGGCTTTGCCTGAGCGAATCAACAATGACGATCATCGAACTGGCTTACGATAGTTTCGGCGAACCCGGCGACACGCCGTTACTGATCGTGCATGGTTTTTTGGCCGCCTCGCGTAATTGGCGTTCGGTAGCCAAACGCCTGGCCGAGCAGCATCACGTGTATGTGCTGGACATGCGCAATCATGGCAGTTCGCCGCATGCCGAGGTGCTGGATTACCCAAGCATGGCCGCCGATCTGCTGGCTTTTATGAACAGTCACGGCATTGCTCGCGCGCACCTATTGGGCCACAGCATGGGCGGCAAGGCGGTGATGTGGTTTGCTTTGCATTATCCGGAGCGGGTGGTCGGCTTAATCGTTGCCGACATTGCCCCCGTCAGTTACCAGCATAGCTTCGACGACCTGGTGGACGCTCTTAGTCGGTTACCGGTCGATAGTATTGGAAATCGTAAACAAGCTGAGGAAGCCTTAGCCGAAGCCGTTCCCGATTTAGCCTACCGACAGTTTTTATTACAAAACCTGTTGCTGAAAGACGGCAATTATTATTGGCGGATTAATCTGGATATCATTCAAAAAAACGCCCATCACATCGTCGGTTTTCCCGACGTCGGCGAAAACCAATTTGCTAGGCCGGCTTTATTCATCGGCGGCGGTAATTCCCAATATTTGGATGAAGAAGCGATTTATGCAGTGTTTCCGCACGCACGAATCGCTAAAATTCCAGATACGGGCCACTGGCTATACGTAGAAGAACCGGAGGCTTTTTGTAGCTTGGTAGAGGATTGGCTGTGTGCCGCCTAACTTTTAAGTCATTGATCTAGGCCGATTTAGAACCTTGGTACACTGGTCAGGAATTGGAAGGAGGATAAGCTTACCAGTGCAATCTAGCGAGTTCAGTGCGGAGCAGAAACACATGACAGACCAATCATCTCAACATATACAGCGTATCAGACGCGGCAAGCTTGCAGTGCCCCTTGATGACTTGTTGCTCACTCAGTCCGCTCACGGGCTCAGCGATTATTTGTCACTATCACTGAGCGATTGTGGCGAGCTTACCAAGGTGAGCATCACCACGACCGATGTCGAGCCACTAACCTATTCGGCTTTTATTCATACCTCCGCACCGGTGGATTTTGCTTCGGTGGTGTTTGTGGCGCAACCCATTAAACTGGGTGAGTTGAGCGATTATCGAACAGTGCCAGATAAAAGAAAAGCTTGTGTTAGAATCGCGCGGCTTGCACCGTTTTGGCGAGTGTTGCGGCAAAAGGGATCGCAACGCCGGCGCTGACACGCGGCGATAGCTGATGGTTGGTACGCCGAGCCATCACTTTTTTCTTAACTTTTTTATTCGAAACGCTCATGAACAAACCCAAAAAAGTCGCAATCCTCACGGCCGGCGGTTTGGCGCCTTGCTTGAATTCCGCTATCGGCAGCCTGATTGAACGCTACACAGAGATTGATCCCAGCATCGAAATCATTTGCTATCGCGGCGGCTACAAAGGCCTACTGCTTGGCGATTCCTATGCCGTAACGGCCGAAGTGCGCGCGAAAGCTGGCTTGCTGCAACGTTTCGGCGGTTCAGTCATTGGCAACAGCCGCGTCAAACTGACCAATATCAAAGACTGCGTAAAACGCGGCTTGGTGAAAGAAGGCGAAGATCCGCAAAAAGTCGCGGCGGATCAGCTGATTAAGGACGGCGTCGATATTCTGCACACGATCGGCGGTGACGACACGAATACTGCTGCGGCTGATTTGGCGGCGTTCCTGGCCAAAAACAACTACGGACTGACCGTTATCGGTTTGCCGAAAACCGTCGACAACGATGTATTCCCGATCAAACAATCTCTGGGTGCCTGGACTGCCGCCGAGCAAGGCGCGCGCTATTTCATGAACGTGGTTGCCGAGAACAATTCCAACCCGCGTATGCTGATTGTTCACGAAGTGATGGGCCGCAATTGCGGCTGGTTGACTGCTGCTACTGCGCAGGAATACCGTAAATTACTGGACCGTGCCGAGTGGCTGCCTGAGTTGGGTTTGTCCCGCGAATCGTATGAAGTGCATGCGGTATTCGTTCCGGAAATGGCTATCGATTTAGAAGCCGAAGCGGCGCGTTTACGCGCGGTGATGGATAAAGTCGATTGCGTGAATATCTTTGTTTCCGAAGGTGCAGGCGTTGAGGCCATCGTGGCCGAATTGCAAGCCAAAGGCCAAGAAGTGCCGCGCGACGCGTTCGGTCACATCAAACTGGATGCAGTTAATCCCGGCAAATGGTTTGGCGAACAATTTGCGCAAATGATCGGCGCGGAAAAAACCCTGGTGCAAAAATCAGGTTACTTCGCGCGTGCCGCGGAGGCCAACGTCGATGACATGCGTCTGATCAAATCATGCGCTGATTTGGCTGTGGAATGCGCATTCCGCCGCGAATCCGGTGTCATGGGCCACGACGAAGATAACGGCAACGTCTTGCGCGCCATCGAGTTTCCGCGCATCAAAGGCGGCAAACCGTTCAATATCGATACCGATTGGTTCACCGAAACCTTGGCGGCTATCGGTCAGAAAAAAGGCGGCAAGGTCGAAGTTAGCCATTAATCGGCGGAAAGTTTGACGTTAAGCGAGGGGCGGATTATCCGCCCCTTTTAGTTTGAGCGACTGAAATCTCCCCTACAACGCCTGTGTTACAACCCAAGCTCACTCAATCCCGGATGCTCGTCAGGCCGGCGACCCAACGGCCAAGCAAATAAGCGTTCGTCCGCCTTAATCGGCAAATCGTTGATGCTGGCGAAGCGACGCTGCATAAAACCGTATTCATTAAACTCCCAGTTTTCATTGCCGTAGCTGCGAAACCAATTTCCGGCATCGTCATGCCATTCGTAGGCAAAACGCACCGCGATGCGGTTGTCCGTAAAAGCCCACAATTCCTTTATCAAACGATAATCCAGTTCCTTAGCCCACTTGCGCACTAAGAATTCGCGGATTTGGCTGCGGCCCACCGGAAATTCGGCGCGATTGCGCCAGCGACTATCTTCGGTATACACCTGCACGACGCGGTCCGGGTCTCGACTATTCCAGGCGTCTTCCGCCATGCGGACTTTTTGCGCGGCTGTCTCTGAAGTGAAAGGTGGCAAAGGTGGTTTGGTATCCATGTTCGGGCTCCGAGAAAATTAACTTGCGAGGTAGACAGCTCTGTCTATGGCGCAAATCGTAGCAGAGGTAGACAAAGTTGTCTAACCACGCTGACTTAAATATGAACGCAAACCTTAAGCCCTCTTTTTACGCAGGATACTCACTCGGGGGTGCCACTGGGTTTTCGGCTGGCTAACGTTCAGATGCCATGAATCGCCAAAAAAATCTATGTTATATAGCTTATAAATAAGTTATATAACATAGTTATTTTTTAAATATCCTCATCAAGCCACTGAAAGTAATAGAGTATTCTTATGGCGTATATCTTGCTGAAGCTTACCTTGGATGAACGCAATTTTTTAGCGCCATGCTGCTTGGAAAGGCTGCCACGCAAAACAAGGTCATTCATTTTTAGGTATAGCGAAACAGTCAGATTGAGATGGACCGTTTGGCTATGAATGCAATTTTATTAGTGGGTCGATAACGGTAATCGATATGAAAAAAATAACCTCCTTGGCTTCTTTAGGCTTACTGCTGGCCGCGTCCAACTCGGCCTTTGCGCACGTCGACTACGGCGATTTAAATCTTTTTCCATCACAAACAACTACGTTTACCAGAATCGGCTGGTATCGTGGCACCGATAATCCCTCTAGCGGATGCGCTATTGATGGCAGCTCGGAATGCCTGGGTGATAGCCATTTGATGCAGTTTTTTAAATTTACCTTGAGTCAGGATTCAGACGTCACAATCTCATTTACTTCCGGCCAAAACGGCCTTAACCCAGCGTTCAGTTTGTATTCCGGACTGTTGCCCGATGAAGCTCACGACGATACTACTTTAGACCCACTGAATGCGCTTGATAGTAACTTCGACCCAATTCCCCACCCCACCGATTCGGCTTATTGGAACAGCAGTAACATCCGTGAAGGCCAGTTTAACGCCTTGGGAACCTGGAGTATGGCAAATGACTCGGATGAATGGGCTGAAATTCAATACATCACCCATATGAATAGCAATTCTTCGTCGACTGTTGGTGCGTCGGAAGTACTGAATTATGTCCTGCAAGCCGGCTCTTACACCATCGCGGCAGCGGGGGCCAATTCTGGCATTAACGCACTGCTAAGCGGGACTATGTCGTTTAGTGCGGTACCCGTTGCTGTGCCGTTGCCTTCGGCAGTATGGTTGATGGGTAGTGCGGTAGCTGGATTCGGCGCAATGGGGCGCCGGCGCAAATCCAACTAGGCTTGTTCTGCAGGGATTAAATAGCCGATGCCCAGTAAGGCATCGGCTTTTTTATGGCTTGTACTTTTCGAATGAATCCGCTTTTCTGGCAACCACCACAGCAGTTAACCACGTTAAGTTTGTCGAAACCCTCCTTACCGGGCACTCCACCTGCCTTAGTAGCAACAAACATTCGCTAGATTAAACAACAACTCTCTTAAGAAGCGCGAAAACTCTTTCTGCCGATTAACAGCAGGCCACTGCCCAGCAGCCAGAACGCCGAAGGAATCGGAACCGGTGCTGTAAATTTAAAGACTTGTCCCGTCAAGCCGCCCGGACCTCTTTGGCTGCTACCCAACACATAAAGCTCGCCATCAGCGTCCTGACCGAAACCTAAAATCCACAGGGATAAGTCCATATTGTCAACATTCAGTTCTTCTATGCTGCCACTGCTGAGGTCGCCCGCGAAGAGTCTGCCGCTGGGAAAGCCAAATGAGCCCCAATCGCCGAAGATGTATTTACCTTTAAGACTGGGAAGATCCGAACCGCGATAGACAAAACCACCGGTGACCGAGAAGCCTTCGGTATGGTCGTATTGTAGAACCGGATCAATCAAATTAGCGGGTAAACCACTCAAGTCATTGCTGATCAAACCTGTCGCCGGATTGAATTTAAATTGGCCTTCTTTTAAGTTCCAGCCGTAATTACCGCCGGCGGTAATGATGTTGACCTCTTCTACGGTATTTTGGCCGACATCAGCCGCCACCAATTGGCCATTTTGGGTGTCGAAACTAAAGCGCCAAGTGTTACGCAAGCCATAGGCAAAAATTTCATCGACACGGGCGGCATCATTAACAAACGGATTATCCGACGGAATGCCGTATTTGCCATTGGCGCTGTTATTTCCAGTTGGGTCGATACGCAAGATGCTGCCGAGTACATTGCTGGCATCTTGGCCGTTACCGATCGTACCGTGGCCATTGCCGACGTCGTTGGCTGCGCCACCATCACCTAAGGAAATATACAAATTCGCATCCGGGCCGAAGGCCAGCATGCCGCCATTGTGATTACTTTGCGGCTGATCGATCCGCATTATTTCCCGCCGCGAATTGGCATTGATGCGGTCAGCGTTAGCCGGATCAACTTGCCATTCAGCCACTACCGATTGGTGGTTGAAAGACGGAGACGTGACACTAAAATCGGCTGCGCCTGCCACTCGAACTTCGCTGCTATACGTATACACCTTGCCGTATCCGGCTTTGCCCGCGTTGGCATAGTCCGGATGAAATGCCAGGCCTAGCAAGCCGCGTTCGTCGTAAGCCGGGTTCAGGGTTACCAATCGTGAACTCAGGTCGAGATAGGGCGTAGCCTGCAGCGCGCCGTTTTTTATTAATCGGATAGTGCCTTTTTGATCGGCAACAAATAATCTGTCAGTCCCATCTCCGGCATGCGTCAATAAATTTGGAGCGGTAAACCCGGAAGCTACCTCTTGTAAACCTATATGAATCGCACCCTTGCTTATTGCATCGGGAAACGGGTCGAAAGGATCGAAGGGATTGGAAACGGTTTGCGCCTGAGCAGTATTTGCCAGAAGGAAGGCGCAAGGCACTAGTAGTTTAAAAACTGAATTTTGGGACTTCATAAAAATGGACCTCTAAATGGCGAAGTGCTGTTAAACAAGCAGTTGGACTGCTGAGCTCTGCTTTCTGGCGTGTTTGCGATTGAAGCTAAATCCGGCCAATGCGCTGCCAAACAACCAGACGGCGGATGGCAGTGGCACTGCCGCCGGGTGGACAGTTAGCGACATGGTGCCTCTGTAAATCGGGTTGGTGCACGAAAGAAGGGCAGTATTACAGCGTTCGCCGCCAGCGGCGATGGAATAGGTGCCGGCAGGCAAAAAGTAATTGGCTAAGATTTCGCCGGTGCCGACGGCAGTATTATGATTGCCATTGCCGCCCCAAGTCAGGCCGCGGCTGGGATCGGTATCTGAGGTGGCACCGACTGCGATCACATACTCCAGTTTTACCCACTGATCGGCATAATTAGCCATGCTCCAATCGCCGAAGGCGTCAAATTGGCCTTCATACGTCTGATTTAAAGTATCCCGATAACCGGAATGTTTCAGATATAGCCCGCTCGGATCGCTGTCGGTAGGGCTGGCAATCGGATTTAAATTTTCGTCTACCGGATTCACCGTATCGTAGTCAGCCCAATCGTGCGAGCCGGCAAAAAAAGCGCCTCTATACAAAGTAAAGGCTGGGTCAAGGCCAGCCGTGTTTTGAATAAAGCTAATATCCACGTTTGCGGCTTTCGTCAGCGTAAAAATATACCAGCGCGCTGACGCGCCACCAATCGCATGACTATCGCCCAAGTCGGCATCGGTGCCGTCTATCCAGCCATAGGCTTTGTAAGCATTGAGGGTATGAGACACCGTGCCGGTCGGATCGGTGCCCAGATTTGCAAAGGACACGTGAGCTTGTGCACTTTGGCCTAGGCACAGGCCGCAAACAACAAGCAGTAAGCGGTAAAATCTATTCATGTTCTGATTCCGGTTTTGAGTTTTGTTATAGGAAACGCCGGCGCGTATATCGTCTCGCCGCCGGCTATTCTAAAAACTCTTAAAAGCCGGACAGCAGAAAAGCAAAAGGAGCATCCTTGCTCCCGGTCTTCCGTGGCCGCGATGTTTCTGCAGAGAGAAAAATCGGTACCTAACTATCCAAAATTAAGCAGCAAGCGCTTTGCGACGACCGAAGCCGACCAAGCCAGCGAGCGCGCTACCAAACAACCAGACTGCGCCTGGTACCGGTACGGCTTGGACGTTCAGTGTAATGTCCATATTGCGAGCCAAGCGCAAGTTGGCATAGCTGCCTGGGACGGCTGCGCCGCCAGGCCATTGGGTGCCGTTACATCCGGGTGCGCCGAAAGAGGTGCAATCGACAGAGGCGGCTGCGGGTGTGCCCAATTGCACTTGGGTGAACAAACTGGTCAACTCAGCCAAGCTAGCACCACCAATGGTCATTGTATAGGTGCCTGGGCCGAGCAAACCGCTCCAGCTGACGCTGTTGTCTACAACGCCGTCAGAATAGGCGCCGCTGGCTGCATCGGCTACCGCGTCGATAAAGGTAACGCCGCTTACCAAACCGTTGTTATTACCCATGGTGAAGTTACCATCCGATTTGAATACACCCCATTTGTCGCGGTTGCCCGGTAGGTTCGCCGCGCCGCCTGCAGCCAGGATTTCATCATTGGCGTCATAGAATGGCGACCAAGAGGCAAAGCCCGGTGAGCTGGCCAAATAGGCTTGGGTGGCTGCTGAGCCAGTCAGTCCTGCAGCCACGGCAGGGGCCAAACCGTTCAGATCGCCTACACCGTCATGCGATGAAGCAGGTACCATACCGCTGAAAATAGACACGCCTGGGTTTAACACTGAAGCGCCGTTAGTGTTGGCTGCGCCGGTAACAGTAAAGCTCACATTCGACGCTTGCGTCAACGTGAAGAATCGAAAGCGGTTGTTATGGCTATCGCCGTAGGTATCGACCGAAGCGGTTCGATTAACGCCGTTGTTGCTCAAGCCAGAGACCCAGCCGGCGTTGCTGGATACGGTTGGATTCAAACCACCCGAACCGGCACCGGCGTAGGCATTGGTCGCTTGGTCATACAGTGCAGTGCCGTAACCAACATGCGCGGATGCCAGGTCGGCAAACAGCGCTAAGCTCAGCGCCGAAACGGTTTTAAGTAGAGTGGTTGTTTTGACCATAAAATCCTCTTGAACGGTTAATTTATAATTAGAATTGATTTTTTTATCCTGTAAAACACGATCAGCGCGGCTTATTAGGCCAGTAAGATCTGTTCCACAGCTTTGGAAACAGCAGGATATATGCCAGTGACTTTTTTATTAATTATTTCAACAACTAGCGCCATTTATTGCCTGACGCACGGCGGCGCGAAGAATTAATCTTTGTTATCTAACTCAAGAAGTGAGTGAAATAACCTATTTTGCGAAAACGTTCAGAGGGGATGAGGGGCGCAAGGGCCTTTAGCAGACCATGGCCCCGAAGATTAACCGCGGCTTGCTTGTAACCGGGCTGGGGTTATGGCTGACACTCCGGCATCAAGGAACTACGCCAATACTGGCCTTCCTTTTCAAACAAGCGCCGACTTTCCTCAGGCCCCCAGGAGCCAGCCGGGTACGTGGCGATGTAGTCCCTTTCAGTTACCCAATTGTGCAAAATCGGATCCACTATGCGCCAAGCGTATTCCACTTCATCGAAACGCAAAAACAGCGAACGGTCGCCCTTCATCACATCCAGCAACAAATCCTCGTAAGCATCGACACGGCGTTCGTCCGGATTGCGAAAACTCGCGTCCAGACTGGTGGTGCGGGTCCGCATTTCCAATCCGGCTTCCTTGACAGTCATTTCGATGCGGATGCATTCTTCCGGCTGAATTCCCAACAATATCCAGTTTGGCGTCATACACTGCACATGGGTATCGCGGAAAAATTGAAAGGGCGGATGCCGAAAACAAATCGCAATCGAAGACTGGCCCTTAGCCATGCGCTTGCCGGTGCGCAAATAAAACGGCACGCCGCGCCAGCGCCAGTTGTCGATCAACAATTTCATCGCCGCATAGGTTTCGGTACTGCTGTCGGCAGGGATATTAGCTTCCTCCAGATAACCGGGAACCTTCTGCCCAGCGATATTGCCTTTGGCATATTGGCCGCGAAAGGCGTGCGCATGGACCGCCGATTTAGGGATGGGCCGGATCGATTTGAGCACTTTGACTTTCTCGTCGCGCAAGGATTCAGCATCCATTGAAACTGGCGGCTCCATCGCCACCAAAGTCAAAAGCTGCAGCAAATGACTTTGCAGCATGTCGCGCATCGCGCCAGCGCTATCGTAATACTCCCCGCGATTGCCTATCCCCATATCTTCAGCATGCGTGATTTGCACATGGTCGATGTAATTGCGATTCCACAAGGGCTCCAGCATTACGTTGGCGAAGCGAAACACCAACACGTTCTGCACCATACCCTTGCCCAGATAATGATCGATACGGTAGATTTGGTCTTCGCTCAAATACCGGCTTAGTCGTTTTTGCAGAGCCTGCGCGCTCTCCAGATCGTAGCCGAACGGTTTCTCGATCACCACCCGCCGCCAGCCGTACTCTTCGTTGAGCAACTCTACCTGGCTTAAGGCTTCGATAACATTGCCGAAATCACTGGGACCGATGGCTAAGTAGAACGCCATATTCCGGGAAAACCGTGGCTGGGTATTTAGGGTTTCCGCCAACGTTTTATAACACTCCGGCTGATCGAGATCGCCGCGATGATAATCCAGCCGTTCGCTAAAACGGCTGAACACCGCTTCATCAAGCAAACCATGCGCCTGCTCCAGCAATAAGGCCCGCACTTCCGCCAGCCAGGTCGCCTTATCCCACGGCCGGCGGCCTACCGCCATGATGCGGGTGCCTTCCGGTAGCTTTTTTTCCAATTCAAGATGATAAAAGCCGGGCATTAGCTTTAGCCGCGCCAAATTGCCGGTCGCACCGAAAATGACGTAAGTGCAGGGTTCTGTATTCATAAAAGCTACCTCGTCTCTACTTTGCAACACTGTATGCAGTTTGCACCATTTGCACGGGCACGTCGAACGTCAAAGCCCAATTCAGTCAACCTGCAAGCCGTTCTTCCTAATTTCGGCAGCCCGCGGGATGTTAAGCCGATTGCCACACGGGGCTCGCTGTGCGCAAAAACGCTTCCCGCTTACGCGGAAATCAGGCTCACAAGATTCATGCGGACGGGGAAATTAAAACGCTAGCCGGCAATCCGCTTTAGCGTCGTAGCCACCAAATCTTCTGCGCGAGCCATTTGATCGGCCTCGGCATAGCACCGCAATTCCGGCGCGTTGCCGGAAGGCCGCAGATGCACGATCTCGCCGTTGGCGAAAGTAAAGCGCAAGCCGTCCGTCGTATCGCTATTCACCGGCGCCCCCAATTTGTCACCCCATAGGCCGCGATAGGCGTTGGCATCGGCTTGCAAGCGCTCCAGCAAAGCACGGCTATTGGCGACCGGAAAATCTTGAATACGGTCACTTGCGGTGTAACGCTGCGGTAAACCTTGCAACAACCCGGATAAATTGACGCCTTGCGTGCTTGCCATCGCCAGCAAAGCCAAAGCCGGCAACACCGAATCGCGCGTGGGCAGAGCCGCCAAGGCAACGCCATTCACCGATAAACCATCTCCGGCCAGAAAACCGCCGTTGGCCTCGAAGCCAGCCACGCCACCGCTTGGAACTTGCTCCATGCCGGCAATGACATACGGCGAACCGATTCGAGTGCGGATTACCTGTTTGAACCAGCCGGATGCTTCGATGGCAGTGTTACAACTGACCGGGGTCACCACGGTGTCCGCACCCAAAAATTTCGCGCACAGCAAACCGACAATATCGCCGCGCAGCCATTCCCCAGTTTCATCGCCAATCAAGGGCCGGTCGCCATCGCCGTCAGTGGAAATCAGGGCATCCAAGTTGTATTCAGTAGCCCAGTTGCGGCCACGCTGCCGATCCGCTTCGCCGACGGCTTCGGTATCGATGGGAACGAAGGTGTCGGTGCGCTCCAAACCAATTACCTCAGCACCCAATGCCGCCAGCACGGCTTTCAATACATCGCGCGCGGCGCTGGAATGCTCGTAGACGCCCACCCGCCAACCGTTTAACAAATCATCCGCAAACAGACTGGTGTAGCGCTCCTGAAATTGCGCGAGTGCAGCCGGGTTTACAGCAGGCAACTCGGCAGACACATTCCGCACATCCACCGTCGCACTGGTCATTGCCGCTTCATCGGCCTTGCTGATTTCGCCATCGGCTCGATAAAACTTGATGCCGTTGCGATCGAATGGAATATGACTACCGGTCACCATGATTGCCGGCAAACCTTGCGTCAACGCATACAAGGCCAACGCCGGCGTCGGCAGCACGCCGCAGAATTCCACTTCGCAACCCGCCTGACGAATACCCGCCACACAGGCTTGGGCAATTTCCGGGCTGGAAGGCCTAAGGTCCATGCCCAAAACGATTTTTTGGCCAGGGGCACTGAGATTTAAACCCTGGATAAACGCCAGGGTGTATGCGGCACAGACTTCGTCAGTCATTTGCTTAACCAGGCCACGCGCGCCGCTGGTACCGAAGGCCACGCCGCTGTCGGCCATCATTTGTTGGATGTTGATTGTTGTCATGAGTCAGGATCAGTTGAGAGTAATTAAATGAAAATACTGGCAATAGTACCGTCTAGCCAGACATGATAGAGAAAACCAGGCGTTCGGCAACAGAATGATTGCCTTAGCGAAACATATGACTGTGGCTAACACTGCATCCGCCGCATAAAATCCTGCAAGGTTTGACCGAAGTCGTCGGTAAACACTTGGTCCAGCACCAGCGCGCGGAGAATAAGGTTCAGCCGGACATAGTGCGACGTTGTCGACCATAATGTCCCTCGGAGCAATTAAAAGAGCCGCCATCCTAAAACAGCCCTCCTCAAAGCGTTATGTCAGCAATGTTTTAGGCCTTAGCGCCGACCACCCAATAACGAGCCCAGCACGCCACGGATAATTTGTTTACCCACTTCCTGGCCAATACTGCGCGCGGCACTTTTCGCAGCCGCTTCCAGCACGCTTTGTCCACCGTTGCTGCGACCGCGTCGGGATTTAGTAGCGGCGCCCACGCCTCCTAACAACACTTCGCCCCAGTCGAAACCAGAGCCTGAGCCACCGCTCTCTCTGACAGACTCTGGTGGCGCGACTTTTTCGGCGCGGCCTTTCAGTATTTCGTAGGCCGATTCGCGATCAACCTGCTTTTCGTAATGGCCGGCAATCACGGAGGTGCTGATGGATTCTTGGCGTTCGCTGTCGCTGGCTGGGCCGACTCGGGAACTGGGCGGTTTGATCATGGCCCGTTGCACCGGCATGGGCGTGCCTTTCGCGTCCAGGAATGACACCAAGGCTTCGCCCACGCCTAGCTCGGTGATGGCAGTTTCGACATCGACCCCCGGATTGGCTCGAAAAGTCTCCGCTGCCGCTTTCACAGCTTTTTGATCGCGCGGCGTAAACGCCCGCAAGGCATGTTGTACCCTATTCCCTAACTGGCCGAGAATTACATCGGGAATATCCAGCGGGTTTTGACTGACAAAATACACCCCCACGCCCTTGGACCGAATCAAGCGCACGACTTGCTCGATTTTTTGCAGCAAGGCCAACGGCGCATCGTTGAACAATAAATGGGCTTCGTCGAAAAAGAACACCAGCTTAGGTTTATCCAAATCGCCGGCTTCCGGCAGATTTTCGAACAACTCGGACAACAGCCACAACAGCAAAGTGGCGTAAACGCGCGGCGAGTTATACAGCGTGTCGGCGGCCAGAATATTGATCACGCCCCGGCCGCCATCGGTTTGCAGAAAATCATTGAAATCCAAGGCCGGTTCGCCGAACAGATTCTCGCCGCCTTCGTGTTCCAGTTGCAACAAGCCGCGCTGGATCGCACCGACGCTGGCCGCCGAGATACTGCCGTATTCCCCGGATAGTTCGGAGGCATTTTCGGATGCGTATTGCAGCAAGGCCCGCAGATCTTTCAAGTCCAGCAGCAACCAGCCATTATCATCGGCAATTTTAAACGCCGCCGTAAGCACACCGCCTTGTACCTCATTCAAACCCAGCATCCGCGCCAAGAGCAAAGGGCCCATTTCCGACACGGTCGACCGCAAGGGATGGCCTTTTTTACCCAACACATCCCAAAACAGGGTTGGCATCGCCGCATAATCGGCGGCTATCCCCAACTCTGCCAGCCGCGCTTCGACTTTGGGATTGCCACCACCGGCCCGGCTGACGCCCGACAAATCGCCCTTCACATCCGCCATGAACACCGGCACACCGATTTGCGAAAACGCCTCGGCCAAGGTTTGCAGAGTAATGGTTTTGCCGGTGCCGGTCGCGCCGGCAATCAAACCGTGGCGATTGGCCATGTTCGGCAGCAGAGAAAGTTCGACAGTGTGGGATTTGGCGATCAGCAAAGGTGCAGTCATGAGCGTTTCCTGAAAAAGCGACAAGGAGAAAAAAAGTCGCGCAACCATACCATGACCTGAATTGTTAGGGATAGGTTGGCAGCATATTCCGCCGCTCACGCTGGTTAGGGTCGGAGAATCAAAGGCTCACCTTGGTCTTTCAGTGAAGCCGTTCATGCCATGAGCCGATTACTTTTGTAATACATTTCTTCAAACCTTCACAGTTTGGTAACCGTTTTGACTTAGTCAATTCGTACGATTGCGCGCAGTCAGAGACTCTGCTACGGCGCTCGGACAGGATTTCTAGGAAGAATACCGACAACTGGGTTTTTATTCGAGATTCTCTCGACAAAAGACCGGTAATAGGTAGCTGGCAACGGAAGCGGCAACGCATTGGGCAGTTTCAAGCACAATGCGGCCAGCACACTTTAATCAGCTTCAATAGCCCTTTAGTTAACGCTAAAGGTGCAACTTGAAGCTAACTGCCTATCTTTCGAATCATTGGGAATGTTTATGACAATTAAATCGTGGGCCCTGGCGTTTGCCGGGGTTATTTCATTATTAAGCGGGAACGCTTCGGCGGCTTTGGTCACGCTGAACGGCAACGGTTTTACTGCTGTTTACGACAGTGCGCTGACCGGCTTGTTCGGCACCCCCACTTTATCGGGTGACGGCAAAACTATTTTGTTTTCGCCTTTAAATTTTGTGGCTAGTTCTACCGGTCAAGGCACGGTGTTCACCACCAGTAATGTGCAATTTGACATTACACCTGCTGCCAACTTCAGCATGAACGGTGTGAGCTTAGTGGAAAACGGCGATTATCGTTTGGTTGACCGCGCGGGTAACGGCCCATTGGCACCTTCTGTGGATGCCTCCGGCGAATTGCGCTTAACCAATCTGTGGAATGGCGTGGATGTCGTCACGACTAATTTTTCCGCAGGTACCCTGACCAATGTCTGCGCTACTTCGGCTGGTTGCGGATTTAGCCCTTGGTCAGCATCAGCTTTTTTAAACACGCCTAGTGATTGGGCAGACGCCGGTGTTCGCGTGCGGATCCAAAACTATTTGACCGCTGAAGCTTTCTACGCAGGTGATACTGCCACGATTGAGAAAAAACAAGCCTCGGCAAGCCTGGAAATTACGCCGTTTACTAGCGCAGTAGTTCCAGTCCCTGGTGCTGTGTGGTTGTTCGGATCAGCTTTGGCTGGTTTTATTGGTTTGCGCCGCAAAGTAAGCGTTTAAGACCACGCTATATCGCTATACCCCAGCCCAGCTAAGCTAGCCCGGAAGCGGGCAGTTTAGCTAGCTAAAAACGTTAACAATAGACACGGATGTCGCCTTAAACTCCCGCACCAACTGATCGATAGCTTTGCCATTGCTTACTTCTCAGCACGAGCAGCGTTGCGAACTAAGCTAAGCGATCCATCCCCGCCCCGACCCAACTCTCCGACACCGATCTGAAACACACTCAAGCTGCCTGACGAGCCGTTTTTGCGTGTTATCCCACACCTGGGGCATATCACTCACTTTAATCGTAGCTTTTCTAGCAAATTTACAAAAAAACCTTTTTATTTTAGATATTTACATTAATTGGCTTATTACTTGCTATGTTGGCAAGGCAAGATTTAAGCAAGGATTCAATTCACTCGGTCGTGTGCAAGGGTAAAACCTTCGAATACCGGAAATCGGTTTTCGCAGGAATAGCCAAGCCCTTGAGCAGGATCGCGTTTAGCTGGCAACGGAAGCGGCAACGCATTGGACAGTTCCAAAGCCAATGCGGCCAGCACACTTTAACCGGCTTCGACAGGCCTTTAGTTAACACTACATGGTAAGACTCGAAGTTAATTGCCTATCTTTCGAATTATTTGGGACTTTTATGACAAAAAAATCGTGGTTCCTGGCATTTGCCGGGGTAATTTCAATCTTAAGCGGGAACGCTTCGGCGGCTTTGGTCACGCTGAACGGCAACGGCTTTACTGCCACTTATGACAGTGCGGCGACCGGCTTGTTCGGCACACCTACTTTATCGGGTGATGGCAAAACCATCCTGTTTTCGCCTTTAAATTTTGTGGCTAGTTCTACCGGTCAAGGCACGGTGTTCACCACCAGTAATGTGCAATTTGACATTACACCTACTGCCAACTTCAGCTTGAACGGTGTTGGCTTAGTGGAAAACGGCGATTA
>FSSH01000946.1_pt2 | contig 38022 bp, 33 predicted proteins | sample 1166101 | NCBI WGS metagenome assembly FSSH01 (sample SAMEA32972668, study PRJEB13176) | freshwater metagenome | biome: Drinking water system; feature: Biomass in drinking water that filtered by 0.45 um membrane; material: drinking water | place: USA | collected 2012-12-20 | depth 0 m
TGTTTGGGATACATGGCGCGCGACAACGGCCAAAGGCGGGTGCCGGACCCGCCGGAAAGAATGACCGGAAAGATCGAACGCGTTGGTGAATTCATGTCGTCGTGTCTCTCCGTGATTGGCAAGGGGAACCGCGCAGCCCCGGCGCGCAAGCTAGAAGCAATCTTGCCATCCTTCGACGACGATTTGAAATTACGGTTTGCGGCGCGCCCGCGTCACATCACCCGTCTGAAACATGGGTGTGTCACCTTGGCGTGGTGCCGGAATTTCGAGCGACACGGCGCTTATTTAACCGGCTGGTCGCGTTAACCGTTCACGCAGCGAGCGTAGCGAACTTCCAGCCGATTGCTGAGCCAGAGCTGGATCAGCGCCACCGGGTGGCGTGACCGGTTTGCGCAGCGTGGGAGCCGTCGTACGCGGCGGCATTGCCGGCTGGCCCGGCGGTGGATAGCCGGTCGAGGCAAGGGGGGCTGCGTGGTGCGTGGCGGACGGTGGAGCGTAGGTCGGCACTCGGCCGCGAATCGGCTCGGACTCGAACGTATCCGCTTCGCTGGTTTGGGCGGCGGGGCTCGATCCAAGGCCCATGGCTTCCGCCATCATCGACATCTGCTGTCCAACATCAATGCCGGCACCGAGGCCCGACGCGCGCCAGCGTTCAACGACATGATCGAGGAAGCTGTCGTCGTTCGTCGCATGCTGCCACTTTTGCGAAAAGCTGGCGCTCGACGAGCGGGGCAGGCAGTTCTTGGGCATTTCGTCGAACTTGATGCGGACCGGCAGCGACATACCATCACCGAATGCGATGGCTTCTCGCTGACCGAGTGAAGCCAGGAACTCGAGCAAGCCTGACCCAGTGTCTGAGACCGCCGACTGAACAATAGACTGGTCTTTATCGTTGGCCATGCGGAGTGCGAACACGGTGTTGCACTGAGATAAGATTGTCGGATCGATTTCGGCAGGGCGCTGCGTGACGATGCACAGCGAGGCGCCGTATTTCCGGCCTTCCTTGGCGATTTTGGCGATGGCGCGTTTGCACGGCTCAAAACCAAGCGAGGCGTTGGCTGGCACATAGCGATGGGCTTCTTCGCACACCAGCGTCACCGGAACCTGACCTTCGCTCCACAAGGCGAAATCGAAAGTCATGCGGCAGATGACCGAGACGACGACGTTGACGATTTCCGTCGGCAAGCCGGTCAACTCAAGGATCGTGATCGGCTTGTTGTTGACTGGAACGCGGAAAATGCGCCCAAGGACCTGCGCCATGCCATCGTAGACCGTCAGCGAACCGAACATGAAGCCGTAGCGGGCGTCTTGAGAAATATTCTCGATGTGATTTCTCAAGGCGCGATACGGCGATAAATCACGCTTGTTTTCGAGCTTGCCCATGCGCTCGTCGATCAGACCCGTGAGGTCTGAAATGCGGTACGGCACGGGCGTATCGACCGTGTAGCGCCCGGTATCGATCACACCGCGACGGAGCTTGTTGCTCTCGCCGCTGCGGCCCGTGCTGTAGCGGCTCTTGGCAATCGGAATGAGTTCCTGGAGAATCTCGATTTCGGCCTTGCGTTCGGGATCGCCGACGAGAACTTCGACGATCTCTTCGAAATTCAGCAGCCAGAACGGCAACTGCATGTTGCGTGGTGAGATGACTTCGCCCCATTCCGGAAACGCCGTCGCGTATTCGTTATGCGGGTCCAGAAGTACGATATGGGCAGCTGGATGCTTTTCAAGAATGGCGCGCAGAATGAGCGCGGTCGTGCACGACTTGCCGGTGCCGGTGGTGCCGAGAATGGCGAAATGCTTGCCGAGCAAATCGTCAACGCGAACCATCGCCGGAATAGAACTGTCCTGGCGGATCGTGCCGACGCGAACGGAAGCGGCGCTGTCGCCGCAAAAGGCAATTTCAAGTTCGGGTTTCGATGCGACGCGGACCCGGTCCCCGAGTGCTGGATAAACCGTGACGCCGCGATTGAAGCTGCTCTTGCGGCCCTCGTTGCTTTTCCAAAGTTCACCGACCAGGCCAAGTTCGGCGATCCAGATTTCAGTGTCGCCTTCGCGGTGCGCTGGGACCGGAACGCTCAAAGCTGAAACAATGGCGAGAACAATCGTATTGGCCGTATCGATGGCCATCAACGTTCCCATTTCAGGGCGATCCCTGATCGACAGCACGCGACCTTCGACGTGGCCATCGAGCAGCATGATGGCTTTGGATCCCGTTACGGAAACGATACGGCCGATGGACACATCACCGGATGGGCCTGCAAGCTGTGGAGTTGGCGTCGGCTGCATGATCAGGTCCTAGGAGTTAATCGAGCGCAGGTCTGGAAGGTCGTGGTGATCGACGGGCGACACGGAGTTGCGGCTCGGCAGCGCGATGGCAACTTCAGTGCCGACATCCTTGCGCGAGCGAATTTCGATCAGTCCGCCGTGTAGTTCGATGAGAGCTTTGGCGATGGGCAAGCCGAGGCCGGTCCCTTCGCGCCAGCGGGCCTTGCCGGCATCGACTTGGCCGAACGGCGTCAACGCAACGGAAATATCTTCCGGGTTCATGCCGACGCCGCTGTCGCGGATCAGCACCGTGACGCCGCCGTCGTGAGCCCGCAGCGCTTCGACATCGATGGCGCCGCCCCGCGGCGTGAACTTGATGGCGTTGGATAGAACATTGGTAAAGATCTGGCGCAGCTTGACGGCATCGCCGCGCACCACTGGCAGGTCGTAGGCGATGGTCTTGCCGATCGTCACGTCGGCCTCTTTGGCAATGAGGCGGAACGAATTGATACTTGCGATCAGGATTTCTTCGATGCTGACTTCGCGGCTGTCGATCGTGTATTTTCCGCTTTGGATTTTCGAGATATCGAGGATGTCGTTGATGACGGAGAGCAGGTGCCCTGCCGCGTCGTTGATCAGCACTGCGTACTCAACGATTTCGGCATCCGGCAAGTTGCGGCGTTGATGCTCGGCCAGCAGCTTTGAAAATCCAATCACGGTGTTGAGCGGCGTGCGCAACTCGTGGCTCATGTTGGCGATGAATTCAGATTTGACCTTGCTGGCGAGTTCAGCCTCGATCCGGGCGGACTGTTCAGCGACGCGAGCGCGATGGCGAAGAACAGCATCGCCAAGCAGCGACGCGTATTCATTCATCAAGGAGTTTGACTTCGAAGTCCCGAAGGCTCCGGTGTACATTGTGCGGCTCTTGTCTCGTGCGATGAACGCCAGAGCTCAAGTTACGGCCGATGTGCTAACCTTGAGTTAACCCGGTCATTTGGTGAACTATCGTTTATAGCGCGGCTCTTACCACATCGCTTCGACGATGTTGCGGTTGTGCCACGAACGGCTGTTTCCGTGTTTTCATTCATTGAAAATTCGCTCACGCATGAGCCGCACCTCTATGTTGTGGCGCGGCTTTAGAATGCAGTGCTGCGTCGCGACGGGGATGAACGTGGCAAGAGACGTCGGAAATGGTGTGTCTGCAAGCGTCGGAGCCGTCTTGGCCTGCGCGGCTCTGGCGGTCGACTTCAACGCTGCGCGGCACGGTGATTTTCAAGTGGTAGGGGCACTCGCCGGACCAGCCATCAATCAATTTGAAGTGAAAGATCTCCAGTCGGCACCCGGCGATTTCGAATTTCAAAGTCAAAACGCGTTTTCATCCGGACAACCTCGGCGTCGAAGCATCGACAACGGCGGTGGCGATGTCCTTTATGACGACAACACCGTAATCCGGCAGCGCGAGGCGCTGGAAGTACAACTCGGCATCACCGATTGGTTTCGTGTCCGCGTCGGCATCGAGTACGAGCAAGAGCGCTTGGATGACCCGGCGACTTTGGCCGACGCTGGACGCTTCGGTGATCTGCAACTCGACGAGGTCGCTTTTGAAGGCGTGGTCGTGTTCGTCAAGCCGAAAGCCGAAGGGGTTGGGCTTGGACTGCTGGTCGAGTACGGGCTGCCGGTATCAGGGGAAGCGGAAAGTCAGAGCGAACTCTATATCGGCCCAATCATTGAAGCGCACAGCGGCGCCTGGACGATGATTGCCAACTTGGCCTTCATTAAACTATTCGGCGGCGATGGCGCAGACAGCGATCTGGATTTCGTCCGCGATGAGCGCTGGGACTTCGGCTATTTTTTGCAGGGAAAATATGACTTTTCGCGGTCGGTGGCTCTGGCGCTCGAAGGCTACGGGACATTCGAGCGGATCGGCGATACGGGCCGCCGATCGGAGGCGTCGATGGCATTTGGCGACACCAATCAGCATCGTGCCGGATTGGTCGGCTATTATACTTTTTTTCCTGCCGAGCGCACGATAGCCATGCTGGGCCGCGAACGGGGAACCCTGGCGACTGACGAAAGCGCAGATGAAAAAGAATTGTCCGTTTCAATCGGCGCCGGCGTGTTGCTTGGTTTGAATGAGCAAACGCCCGACACAACGTATAAGTTGTCGCTTGAGGTCGAATACTAAGGGGCTGTCCGCTGTGGATCGACTGATCGACCGATCCTAGCGCTCAGTTTTGTCGTGCTTCTTTTCGGAAAACCGGTTTCCACTTTTCCGGAAGTCCTCAAATGGCGGCCCCGATGACGCTCAGCGCATGATGAAACGGAATGGCTGCGTGAAGGCGAGCGGCTTGGTGCTGACCTCCGGCGGGATCGGCGGAAACGGAGCCGCCCGCTCAAGCGCCGAAATCGCAGCTTTGTCGAGTAGCGGCGACCCAGAGCTTGTCGCGACTTCGGTCTTGAGAAGTTCGCCCCTGAGCCCGACCGTGAAGCGCATCAGCACGGTGCCACCGATGCGCGCACGCGGGTTGATTTTGGCCCGCTGCACACGCTGATTGATCTGGCCCATATAGCGCCCGTAGGCTTTGGCATCGCTGCCTGACTTCGCTTCCCCTGAACTTTGCTGCGATAAAACTGCGACCTGATCCGGCGCGCGCTCCTGAACCTGAACTTCGGGCGGCGTTTGCTCGACAACCAGCGGCGGCTCTTTGACCTCGGCGATCTGTTCCTCGCTCGGGCTCTCGGTGGCCGTAATGGCATCCTGAAGTTCGTCGACGGGCTTGATATCCTCAAGTGGCGGCGGCGTGGCATTGACCGGCGCAATCTCGACGGTTTCGATAGTCTCCAAAGCGTCGCCCAATTTGGCGAGCCCTTCGATCGCGATCCCTGCCTCGACATTCATCGCGTCGGTGCCGGAGCCCGACTCGAGCACGTCCGTCGGCGGCGCTGGCGGCCGCCAGATCACGGCGTAGGCCAGCGAGCCGTGGATGAGCAGCGAGAGCAGAACAGCAAGGGTGCGAAGACTGATCATCGGTTGCCGCGTCGTTCCCTCACGGCCGCTGCAAGGCGGCAGCGGCGGGTGCCGGCTGTGACAGCAGCGACACGCGCGCAAAGCCCGCCTCGCCGACGCGGCCGAGAAGTTCCATCACGTCGCCGTAGGCGATCGTGCGATCTGCCCGCACATAGACGATGTTTTCAGTCCCTTCCGCAGCTTTGATGGCCTGCAGCCGGCCGGTGAGGGTTTCGCGCGTCACTTGTTCGTCGCGAATATATAAATTGCCGTCGCCGGCGAGGGTGACGACCATCGGCTTTTTCATCGCGCCGAGTTTGGACGCCGACGTTTTTGGCAAATCGATCGGCACGCCTTGCACCATGAGAGGTGCTGCGACCATGAAGATGATGAGCAAAACCAGCATCACATCGACCATCGGCGTGACGTTGATTTCAGCCATCGGCTTATAGCCGTGATCGTCGTCCGAGCCGCTGCTGCCGACCGAAAGTCCCATCAGCGTGCACCCTCCATGCCGCGCCGCGACAAGGTGCGCGCGAGATCGGTTATGGCGGGCGCAATTTTGTCGGACGCGCGCCCGAGCGCGACGGTGATTTGATTGTAGGCGATGACGGCGGGGATGGCCGCTGCCAAGCCAATGGCGGTTGCGAACAATGCTTCCGCAATGCCGGGGGCGACGACGGCAAGGCTCGTATCTTTGGTCTGGGCGATTGCGGTGAACGAATTCATGATGCCCCAGACGGTGCCGAACAGGCCGATGAACGGCGCTGCTGAGCCAAGCGTCGCCAGGAATGGCAGGCCGACTTCAATGCCTTTCAATTCGCGCTTCATGGCGGCGCGCATGGCTTGCTCCAGGCGATCGCGTAACTCTCCATTGGCCGCGTTGCGCTCGCCTTCCGTCCATTCGGTCGTCGCAGCGGTGGTGATTTTCTGGTTCAGGCCACGAGCTTCGCTTGATGGCAACGCGCCGGCACCGGCGGCATCCTGTAACCGTCCGATTTCTCGGCTGAGACGCCACATGCGAAAGATTTTTTCAAAGATCAAAGCCCAGCAGACAATCGACGCGAGTATGAGCCCGACCATGATCGATTTAACGACGATGTCGGCATGATTGAACAAAGCCAGAATTGAAAAGTCATGCACGGTCGTATCGTTCACGGCGAACTCCAATACGGAATTATTTATTTCGAAAGCTGAACAGAGCTAAGCGACGATGTCGCCAAGCGCTGCAAACATGCGTCGGCCGGGCCAGCCTCGGTTTTGCAATCGATCACGTCGTTGATGAGAAATGATCCGATCTTGTCGCAGGCCATCTGGTCGATCTCGAACAGCTTGACCGATTTTTTTTGCGCCCTGACCGGCGCCAGATCGAGTGCGAAGCGACGTCCGATCACAGCGTCGGTTTGGAAAAGCACCAAGTCGAGTTTTAGCGCCTGATAGGAAAGTTCGGTCGTATTATTGACGACGATATAAGCGCGGCAACCCTTGTCGAATGTTTCAAGCTTGTTCAATTCAAGCGACAACCTCGTGGGCTGGCCTGGCGCAGCCGATGGTGATGTGTTCGGCGTCGCGGCGCTGAGCGGTTGTGCCGGCTCAAGCGCGCCTTGCGCCACGGCGGCAGTCGACAGCGCACCGCAACCGAGCATGGCGAGCGAGATTGCGGCTGAGTAGTAAGAGCGACGCCGGAAAATGGGCGAGAAAACGGTCGCTAATGCGAGGATCACGGTCAGACTTCCAAAACGCGATGGGCCACAACGAAGCCCCTGCATGTAACGATTTTTCTGCCGTTGGGCCAGCGCCATTCGCGTCAAATTTTCGTGCCTTTTGCGGCTGTGCAGATCCAGCGCGTTCGCGTTTGATTTCAAAGAGTTCCTCGCCAGCATGAGCAACAGGCGCCGTTGGCTGTTTTGCGTCGCAATGCAGCGAGAAAAGTTCCCGACGATCGTTTTACAGGCGGCGGCCGCACGCCGGTCGTGCGGCCAGCGGCGCATCGGCAACCCGAAATGCCCATCCGTTCGTTCTTCCTTCGCGCCGATTGGCCGACGTAGCGCCATTGGTGCCGATTTAAAATCGCAGATCGGTCAAGCGTGGACGCGACATGACGGTGCGCTCCGGCAACACACATTGGCAATCAGTAATATTGGGAAATATTCCCTAGGTGATCGTTATTGACCCGACAATTCGAACCGCATTTGAGTATCGAGGGAAATTTATGATCTCAAACGCTGATTCGGGATCAATATGTTTTGGGGACGCACCGTGAAATCTAGTGCCATTCGCGCCGGCTTTTTTCTGGTTTTTTTATACGCTGGTGGAACAGCAGGGGCATTGGCGCAAGATCAGGGCACAGGCGACACGCCGCCAGTTCCGCCCGCTGACGCCACGCCATCAACGTCAACCACACCGCCTGTGGTGACGACGCCAACGCCAACGCCACCGCAAGCCCCATCGGTCACTGCGCCGACACCACCAAATGCTCCCGCCGCCGCGACGCCCGCGCAACAGGGCGTGGACCCTGCGACGACGGAAGGTCAGCAGCGGCTTCCCGATGTCGAAGTGATTCAAACGACGCCGGCGCCGAATGCGGTAACGCCGAAAGCCCGCCCGGCACAGGTAGCGAAACCAAAACAAGTCCCGATTGAGCCGCAGCCGGTGTCGCAGCCGGTCGAGTCGCCAGACCCATCGGCTCCACCACAGCCAACCAACGTCGTTGGTCCGCCCCCTGCGAACACGCAAGTGCGCGTGTCGCCGATTGGCGGCAGCGAAATCCCGCTCGAAAAAGTCCCGAGCAACGTCGGCACTGCATCGGCGGCGCAGATCAGCGCGGAAGGTTCAGCGCAGGTCCAGCAAGCTTTGCAGCAATCCGTGCCGGGAATCATCATCACCGATATCGGAGGTAGCGGCTTCCGCACCGACGTATCGTATCGCGGTTTCGATGCCTCATCCGTCGGCGGACGCGCCCAAGGGCTTGCGGTTTATCAAAACGGCGTCCGCATCAACGAGGCATTTGGCGATACCGTCAATTTCGATATCATTCCATCGAATGCCATCCAAGATATCACGGTCATCAGCTCGAACCCGGTGTTCGGGTTGAACGCGATCGGCGGCGCCATCAGCATCGTCACGAAGGATGGCTTTGGCTATGAGGGCGGCGAGATCGATGCGCTGGCCGGATCGTTCGGACGCCGTCAAGTTGGTGTCCAGGCGGGTGGCAACAGTAGCGGCGTCAGCGCCTACGTCGCCGCGCAGCGCATCGAGGAAGATGGTTTCCGCGATTTCTCCGAAGCGGAAATCTCGCGATTTTTTGGCGACGTGGGTTTCAAGGGAGCGAATAGCGAATTTCACCTGAGTTTGACCGCCGCCGATTCATCCGCCGGCGTTGTTGCAGCGGCGCCGCTCGAACTGCTGCGGGCTGACTACGGCAACACGTTTACGTCGCCACAGAATACTGAACTTGAAGTCCTCATGCCGACGCTGTCGGGCAAAATCCGCGCGACCGAGACATTGACCTTTTCAGGCGTCGGCTATTTTCGCCGACTGAAACAGCGCGTCGTCGATGGTAATTTGTCGGAGGCCGAGGCCTGTTCGTTCGACGCCACCATTTTATGCCTGGAAGAAGACGGGCTCGAAGAACCTCTAGAGACCCCAAGCGGCGGGTTCATCCCAACTCCGATTGATCCTATCGGCTCCATCGAACGCATCAATACCGATGCCGACAGTTACGGCACGGCTTTTCAAGCCGTCGAAAAAACGCGGTTGTTCAATCGGCCAAACCAGTTTCTCGTCGGCGTTAGCTACGACCACGGCTCGGTCGGCTACCAGACGTCGAGCGAAGTCGGAACCATCGGGCCAAAGTTCGTCGTCACTGGCACGGGCGCGATCGTGGTCGAGCCGGACGATCTAGCGCCGCGCAACCTGGACACCGAGAACGATTACTACGGCGTCTATTTCAGCAATACGCTGGACGTCACCGATGATCTCTCCGTCACCGTCGGCGGTCGCTATAATCACGCCACCATTCAGCTCGAAGACTTGACCGGCGAATTCCCTGAGCTGAATACGACCAATAAGTATGATCGATTCAATCCAACAGCCGGTGCGACGTACCGGCTGATGCCGGGATTGTCCGTCTACGGCAATTATGCCGAGGCCAACCGGGCACCGACGGCCGCCGAGCTTGGCTGCGCTGAACCGGAAAATCCGTGCTTCATCGAAAGTTTTCTGACCGATGATCCCCCGCTCCAGCAGGTGGTTTCCAAGGGTTTCGAACTTGGCATTCGCGGCGAAGCGACATCGGTCGATCGCCAGCGGTTGACGTGGAGCCTCGGCGTGTTCCGCACGACGAATTTCGATGACATCTTGAATGTGGCGGCAACAGCAACCGGACGCGGATTTTTCCTCAACGCCGGTGATACGTTGCGGCAGGGTTTTGAAGCCGCCATCGGATATCACAACGATAGGCTTTCGATTTACGGTTCTTACGCGCTAATCGATGCGACGTTCCGCGACGATCTGATCCTGCCGGCGCCCAATACGCCGAACGCCGAAACGTGTCCTGACACCGATCCGGCCGATGAGATCGGCTGCAACTTCGTCCAGTCAGGGGATCATTTGCCGGGAATCCCGCGCCATCGCTTTAAAGCCGGGATTGAGTATTGGCTGACGCCGCAATGGAAAGTCGGCAGTGATCTGGTTGCGTCGAGCGATCAATTTTTCTTCGGCGATGAAGCCAACAACAACACCAAGCTGCCGGGTTATGCCCGCGTTGACCTGCGCACATCCTATGATCTGACGGAAAACTTCCAGATCTACGGGCTCGTAAAGAATATCTTCGACCGCCGTTATGGTTTGTACGGAACGTTTTTCAGCCCCGAAGACGCCAACGACGCCAGCTCGACAACGGGTGTGACGTTCGATGAAGACGAGGCGCGGTCGATAACGCCGTCGCTGCCGTTCGCCGCGTATGGTGGGATCAAAATCAAGTTCTAAATCAGCGCCGCAGCGCGCCGAGTTCCAGAGCCGTTGTGCTCAAACCTGGCGCGGCGCGAATGCCGAGCGAACGATTGAAGGGCGGCGCTTTGCAGTGCCGGCGACCTCAAGAGCATCGACTTCGCGCAACGCTGCCTGCAACGCGTCGGCAAGCGGCTGATGGTGCGCGTCATCGCGAAGATCGCTGGCTATATAGAGGAGCGTCTCGCGAACGCTGGTCAGGTCGATTTCGCAATACGTACGAGGCTGGCGGCGGGCACGCAAGAACGCTTCAAACACGGGACAACCTCAAATGCGGCGCAACTTTTTAACACTTCGTCAACGTTTGAGGTGTGCCAGGAAACCCGCCAGATCGCAAGCCGGCGATCCGTAACCAACTTGCTGTTCTATTGTCCGTTATTGGGACATAAAAACCATATGAATTCGAACTCTTCACTGCAGCCTTCCTTTACGTTTTGAGAGGATGATGCGCCCCGATCCCGACGAACGCGGATCAGAGGGTGGAGCTACGTGGTGTCGAACGGGCCGGGTGTACTGATTATCGTTGAGAATTTGACCGTGCCGCTCGACCGCCGCGTCTGGCAGGAAGCGCTGGCGTTGCGTGACGCCGGCTATACCGTTTCGGTGGTCTGTCCGAAGGGCGGAAAATTTACGGCAGCCTACGAGCGACTCGAGGACATTCATGTCTTCCGCCATCCGCTCCCGTACGAAGCCAATGGGGCGCTTGGCTATGTGCTGGAATATGGCTGGGCCTTGGCATGGGAGTTTGCGCTGTCGATCAAAGCCTACCGCAAGGTCGGCTTCGACGTTGTCCAGGCCTGCAATCCGCCAGATCTGCTGTTCGTGATCGGAGCTTTCTGGAAGTATCTGTTCGGCAAGCGCTTTGTCTTCGATCATCACGATCTCAACCCGGAACTGTTTGAAGCCAAGTTCGGTCGGCGCGGCGCGATGCATCGCCTGCTGCTGTGGCTCGAAAAGCTGACGTTCAAAGTGGCTGACGTTTCAATTGCAACGAACGAGACGTTTAAAGACATTGCGATCCGGCGCGGCGGCATCGACGCCAATCGCGTCTTCGTCGTCCGCTCCATTCCAGAGTTGTCGCGCTTCAATCGCATTGCACCGAGCCCGGCGTTGAAGAATGGCCGCAAGACGCTGCTCGGTTATGTCGGCATCATGGGCACTCAGGATGGCGTCGATCTGCTCATCGAAGCGATGGACACCATCGTGCATCGGTTGAACCGCCACGACGTGCAATGCGCGATTGTCGGATCGGGAACGGAATTGCCGCGATTGCAGCAATTGGTTCGCGACAAGGGCCTCGCCAACTATGTGACGTTCACCGGGTTTCTCTCCGGCAAGGCGCTATTAACAGCGTATTCGAGTTTCGACATCGGCGTCATCCCTGATCCAAAGAACAGCTACAACGACAAAATCTCGATGAACAAGGTCTTCGAATACATGAGCCTTGGAATTCCGTTCGTCGGCTTTGATCTGATTGAAGGGCGCAAATTGTCGGGTGGCTCGGCGCTTTATGCCGCTGACAACGATCCCGTCGATCTCGCACGGCAGATCATGCGCGTGGCCGTCGATCCCGTTCTGCGTCGCGCGCTCAGCGAGGAAGGCTTGGCGCGAGCTAGCAGTCTGCTGAATTGGGATCAAGAGCGCTCGCGCTTGTTGGCTGCTTATGACCATGCCTTGGCGCATTCGGCAATTCGCCGGTCGGCACAGATTACGGCGTCGTTGGCAGTCGAACCGCAACGCAACGTCGGCTAGCCTTGCAAAGTTTGCCGGCTAGAGCGCCGATCTGATTGCATAAGATCGGCGCTCTAGCATGATGCTTTGTCGCATTTTCTGACGACAAACCGAGATCCACTTCGTCGGAAAATGCTCTAGGCAGCAACCAGTGGCGCAGCTCCGACGAATGCGCGACGCAAATCTCGACGCAAACCCGGCATGACCGCCAACCCGATCGCGGCAATCAGCGCGATGGCGATGAGGCCGGACCAAAGCAGCGCGGACGGCGTGCCGCCGAACGTCGCGCCGAGCAGCGTGGCGCCAATACCGGCCGGCAGGATGAACAGCGCGCGATCGAACAGGAGCCGGCCAAGCTGCGGTTCCAACCGTTCCAGTTGGGTGACGATATACGCCAGGGATACCACTTCAAAGACGACGCCGATCGCGGCCAGCGTTGCGAGGCCATAGCCGGTCAAGGCGGCGAGTAGCACGCACGGCAACGCGTGGGCCCGCAAAATACCGGCGACGAGAAACGGCTTCGTGTGACCGTAGGCCATCAGCCCCATACCCGGCACGGATTGGATCATGCGCACGGTCCACATCGCGGCGAGCCAACCGGTAATGGCTCCGAAGCCCGCGTACTTGTCACCGAAAACGACCGGCAAAAGCCAATTTCCTGCGATACAGAAGGCCGCAAGATAAAGCGCGGCGAACACGGTTGTCGCTTCGACCGCCGACCGATAGCGCACCTTGATGCCGCGTCCGTTGCGCAGAGTGTCCGAAAATACCGGCAGCAGCAAAGAGTGGCCGACTTTTCCGGCGATCAGGCCGGGCACCATCGTGATCATGAACGCTGCGCTGTAAACGGCCAGCGCTTCCATGCCGAGCAGCCGGCCGACAATAATCCGATCACCCTGAAACACGGCGATGACAGGGATGGCGCTGAGCAGGATCGGCCAACCGTAAGCGAGATGGCGCTTGATCAATGTGAAATCGAGGCCAACATCGTAGTGCCGCGATGCGAGCAGGTGCGACATCGACACGGCGATCGCCGCCTGCCCAAGTGTCAAGCCCACGACGAGCGAATAATCGTTGGTCATTGCGAGCGCCGGAATGGTCATCGCGAGAGCGGCGGCCTGTGGCACGACTTCGATCCACAGATACGGCCGGTTGTCGAACCGCCGTTGCGCGGCGCGGTAGTCGAGATGCATGAAGCCCTTGAGAAACGGGCCGAACGCCGCCAATTGAAAAGCTTGGATGGCGTGTTGAACCTGGAAAAACGCGGCGATCGCTGGGGCTGCGATGAGCATCGTCGTTGCGATCAAAAAGCCGCGCGCGATCAGGATGGCGTGAGCGGTCGCAAAGAAGCGATCCGATGTTCCATCGTCAGCCTGGACGATCAAACGGTCTGAACCGAGATCGGACAACGTCTCGATCAGCTGCAACATAAGCGTGATGGTGGCGGCGATGCCAAAGTCCGTTTGCGAAAGTGCGTGACCGATGAGCGCGTTGCGCGCGAACGAAAGCAGTTGCGCGACGCCGAAGCCGGCAAATAGCATCGTGCCCTGCAGCGCCACGCGACGACCTAATCCGGCGTCGTTGGTGGCGGACAGCGGGCTGTCGGGTTCAGTGGATCTGATCATGCGCGTTCAGCCTTCAATCGTTTCCAGCCCGATGAGCGGGGCAATCTGCGGACGACGCCGGAAAACATCCGATCAAATCGTCCTTGCATGGCGCGATTGACGGGACCGGGTGACAAACGGATAAGGCTGCATGTGGTTTGCAGCCAGCGTGGCGACAGCGCTTTCGACCACTTGGCGCGAAAGGCTGTTTCGGCTGCGACGAAGTCTGCTCCTTTGCGGCCGGGCGAAATGTGTTCGAGATGGAAATCGATGACGTAGGCGGTGTGGCCCGTCTGGCTGGCGTGCAGGCAGATGTCGGCGCCGTAAAAATGAAAGCCGGTCAAATCGATTGAAAAGCCGATACGGGCATCGCGGCGAACGATCAAAAGGTTTTCGTCGAGCGACTGGACACGGGCGGGAAGTTTGCCGATGTGGCGGTTGCGGCCATGGGGATCACTAATGCGGATCGCAAGGCGGCCCGGGCCGATGCCGCCCGCGTTGCCAGCGACGGCCCAAGTCGGATCGGCTTCTGTCAACGCCGCAAGCGTCCGATCAAGATGCGCCCGCCCGTCAGCGATCAGGCGGATATCCTGATGGCACAAGATCACGATGGGCGCCTGCGCCGCGTTGAGCAGCGCGTTCAAACCACGATAGGCGTCGGCTTGATTGTTGCCCGTGTTGTCGATGGCGAGGTATTCACAATCGGTTTGCGAAAACCCGCCGCCGATGAGCGACGCACGCATATCGGCATGATGCTGGCGATCGGTGACAAGCGTCGCAACGGCATACGCGGGTGTGTGCGGCCGTGAACCGACGCTGAAAATATTCACGCTTGATGGAGTCATCATGTGTCGCTGCGCGCCAAGATCTGAGAACGGTGTTGGGTCGGCGCGGCAGCTGTCTGCACGGGAGGTGAATCGGCTGCGAGATAGCCCCATCGCCACTCTGACCGGCGGTGCCAAACCTCTCGCCAAGTCGCGGCAGAACTGGCAATTCGATCGTCGCTTGAGACGAGCGCGGCCAGAGCCATCGCCAATCGCCGTGACAGCGGCCAGCTACTGAGTAAGGCTCGACCCAGTGGGACCGACATCGGCGTCCAGTGCCGCATAATGAGGGTCATCTTGGCGGTCAGCAGGCGAACCATTTTGTCGGCGCGCACGGGCTCTGACGCGCCGCCATAGTGAACGATGGTGGCATTTGGCGTAATCATCGGCCGTGCCGACAACTCCCGCGCCCGCAAGCAGAGATCGGCTTCTTCGCCATACATGAAAAATGCGGGATCAAAACCGTTCAGGCGGTCCCACACCTTTCGTTCGATCAGAAAGAAGCATCCAGACACGATGTCGACATGGCGCACCGTGTTGCGCCGCCAGCCGCCGATGGCTTCACCATTAAAAAATGCGCTATTCGCAAACAGCACCGCAAGCCCGCTGGTTCGGCAATACAAGGTCCAAGCCGTCATCCGTGACCAGCATGAGGCGGGGTTGAGGCGGCCATCGGCGAAAACTGTGCGCCCGCCCCATATACGTGCGTTGCGATTGGCATCGGCAAAGGCGACGAGGCGATCGATGGCGGCATCAAGGACGATCGTGTCGGGGTTGAGCAGCAACACGTAGCGGCCACGCGCGTCGAGCACAGCTCGATTGTTAGCGCGGGCAAAACCGATATTTTCGGACAGCGCCATCCGGGCCGGTTGCAGCGGATGATGCGCGATCATCTCGGCGGAGCCGTCCGTCGAGGCGTTGTCGACGACTATGACTTCGTAACTGCAGGCTCGCGTCTCAGCCTGAATGGACGTCAGCGCAGCAGCCGTCATAGCCCGCGTGTTGTAGCTGACAACGATGATCGATACATCGACGGGCGTGGTCGCCAGCATCCGCATTTCCCCGCAGCGAATCTGCCACCGAAACGCTAGGTGCGAGAGGTTAACGAGAGGTAAACGATCGGCTCTGCTCATTAACCGGCTAACGACTGATTAACGCGGATCGGTCCATGGTTTGCCGAAGCGGGGACGAGCGGGGAGGCCGGAATGGCGGTGGAGCACGACGTAGAGCGAACGGCATTCGATGGCATCATCTGCATCGGGGGCGAAGACTGGTGGTATCACAATCGCGGCCATTTCGATTTTCAGATCATGCGCCGGCTCGCGCGGTCGGTGCCGGTTCTGTTCGTCAACTCTCTGGCCGTACGCATGCCGTCGCTATCGGAGAAGGGGCAATTCGCCGGCCGTATCGGCCGCAAGCTGAAAAGCCTGTCGCGCGGCTTGGTCCACGTTGAAAACAAATTTTGGGTGATGTCGCCGTGGGCCGTGCCAGGGCCAACTGGCGAGCGGCTCTCAGGCTGGGCGCTGGCACCGCAAATCAAACGCGCCGCAGCCCTTGCCGGAATTCGCCGCCCGCTGTTGTGGGTGCATTGCCCGGCCGGGGCGCCGCTGATCGACAAGATTTCTCACACGGCGCTAGTTTTGCAGAGGACCGACCGGTTCGAAGCTTTTCCGGAAGCCGATCCGCATGTCGTTGGCCGGCAAATTGCGCGTCTCAAATCAGCAGCCGACATCGTCGTCTACTGCAACGCCTCGTTGATGGACGAAGAGCGCGGCGAGGTCGCTCGCCAAGTTCTCATCACGCACGGCGCTGACCTTGACATGTTTATCCGTGCAGGCGACACCGCCCGGCCCGATCCCGCCGATGTCGGTGCTTTAAAGCATCCTCGTGTCGGCTTTATCGGCGGTATCGATGCGCACACATTTGCGCCCGGATTGTTTATCGAAACCGCGCGCCGGTTGCCCGACGTTGCGTTCGTTTTGATCGGCGGTTGTTCGCTGCCGGACGGGTGGTGCCAGTTAGCGAACGTGACGATGGTCGGGCGCAAACCCTACGATGATGTCGCGCGCTACATGGCAGCGATGGACGTGCTCATCATGCCCTGGAATGACAGCTCTTGGATCAAAGCGTGCAATCCGATCAAGCTGAAAGAGTATCTCGCCGTTGGCCGCCCGGTGGTGACGACGGATTTTCCGGCCCTGGCGCCGTATCGCGATCTGGTTCGCGTGGCGGCGACGCCTGAACAGTTTGCAGCGGAAATTACAGCCGCTCTGGCGCAGCCGTTCGATGCGGCGATGGCGCGGCACAGGATTGCGCACGAGAGCTGGGACACGAAGGCGCGGCACCTGCATGACGAGCTTCGTGCTCTGCGCGGCGGCCAGCATTTCGACCAGCGGCTGGTGGCGTCAGCCGCGTGATGCGGCGGTCAGATCGCAAGCGGTGACGATGCCGCCGCAGGCCTCGTCGAAATGTGCACATGGCGGGGAGTTGGCCGTCGCGATATTCGGCGAGCGCCAACCGCGCGCGACCGTTCGCCCACGCCTGTTCGCGCTGCTGCCGCCATCCGTTTTGGATCAGCCATCCATCCCGCCAAACCTATGACGAAGAAAAAGAAGGCGTAGAGCACATTCCAGAAATGAACTGTCGTGCCAACCAGCGACAGCGCGATCAACGACATGATCCAGCCACGTGCCAGATTTCGGATACGTGGATCGGGGTGCTGCAGCCCCTTGGTCGCCACGGCCCGGATCATCAAGGCCAGCGCCAGCACCAGAAGTAGAAGTGCGGGGATGCCTTCACGCATCGCAATCACCAGCCAGAAGGCGTCAACCGTCGACGATACCATCCACCACGGCCGCTCCCATTCGTCGAGGCCGATGCCGGTCCAAGGGTTCGCATAGACATTGTTCAGGCCGTTTTCCCAGATTTGAAGGCGGTAGTATCCAGTCCAGCTATCGAGTGTCATGCCGGTTGCGATGAAGTTGATCGGCGAGCGCGTCATGACAAATGCGGCACCAATGTAAAGACCGGTCAGCGCCGTCAACGCCATCAGCGTGCGATTGGACGTGCCGCGCGTCAGGCGTTCCCAAAGCAGCATCGTGCCTTGCAAGACCAGACACAAAATTGGTGCCGATGACAGGCCAAGAAAAGTTGCGCCACACAGCAGTGCGATGCGTTTTCGGCGCTGGTGGTTTGAGCGTGCGGCGAACCAAAACATGCTGAGCAACGCGGCACAAAAGGTGCCGTAATGGATTGGATGATCGAAGGACCCGTAGGCGCGGGTCAACCCAAGACGCGTCTCGACAGCGGTCGGATGGCTATAACCAGTGACGCGTTGCAGCAGGTCGTGGGTGAACGTCTGCCCGAAAAGTGTTTCCGGTAGCGCAATCAGTGCGGCGACGCCAATGGCTAAGGCCAAAGTGCGCAGCACGGCATCGAAGGTGGCAGCGTCGCGGACCCAGACGCGGGCGACGAAATAGCCGCCGAGCCCTTCGAGCGCCAGTGACCCGCCGTAGATCAACCCTTCGGAAGACCCCTGATGCGTCATGAAGACGCCGACTGTCCAAACGTTGAATGCGAGAAAGGCGATGTCGAAAGTGCGGATCTTCAAGCGTCGCTGCGTCGCTAGCTTCCACAGGGCGATCGGCACCAGAAGCGCCAGTGCGACGCGATGCGGCGGCAAACGCAGGCTGTCGAGATAAAGCGAAAACTCCGTCGGACAGAGGAAGGCAACGACCAGCAAGCTGACCGGCATCGGCGTTTTGATTTTAAGCTTCGTCATCGCAGGCATCTGGTTTCCACCGCCACGTCGGGCTTTAGTCGGCGTTGGTTCCGGAGATGACGGCCGCAAAAGTGCGCGACAGTATTTTGATGTCGAGCCAAATCGACCACGCGCGTACGTACGCGAGGTCAGCCTTGACGCGCGCTTCAATGCTGCCCGGTTTCGCCGTGGAGCCGCGAAAGCCGCTGACCTGCGCTAAGCCTGTCATGCCGGGGCGCATCTGATGGCGATCGGGATAGAGGTGCAACAGTCGGCTGAATTCGTCGTCATGGGCGAGGGCATGAGGTCTCGGGCCAATCAGCGACATCTCTCCCCGGATGACGTTGATGAGCTGCGGTAATTCATCGAGGCTGGCGCGCCGCAAGATCCGGCCGACGCGCGTCACGCGGGGGTCTTTGACGACGGCTTGCTGGACGAGCGGACCGTTTTCCATGACGCGCATGGTGCGGAACTTCAAAACGTTGATGGTCGACTGATAACGGCCACGGCGCTTTTGCGCGAACAATACCGGTCCAGCACTATCGAGCTTGATGGCGATGGCGATTAACGGCCAAAGTGGAGCCGAGATGGCAAGTAGCACGCAGCCAAGAATGATATCTTCAGCACGCTTGCTGGCGCGGGCGCGGCCGTTCAACGTTTTTTTTTTTACGTCCAGTAGGCCGATCGGTCCGATGGACGAGACGTTGAATCCGGCATTGGTTTCGAGCAGATCGGACGCGATATGCGTGACGACATGCGTCGAGATCGGCAGGCTGTCGAAATGACCGACGATTGCTGCCATGCGATCGTTTGCGGACTGCGGTAGCGCAATCACGATGCGATCGACCGCACCTTCGCGGGCAGACTTGATGAGGTCGTCGAGGCGGCCATGGACGGCGAGGCCTTCCGGATTGATGCGGTCGGTTCCCATACGATCGTCGTAGAGCCCAGCAAACGTGATTCCAAGGCGCGGCTCAGCGACAATGTCGTAAACGCGGCGGGCGATCGGCCCGGCGCCGAAGATGGCGACGCGTTCATTGAAGCGGCCGGCGGCGGCGAGACTTGCGATCAAGCTTCGGGTGGTCAAGCGCGTGATCAACATGACTAGGAAGCTCGCCGACAGCCACGCCGTGTACCAAAGCACGAGATCGACGTGCTGCAGATTGAGCGGGAGACCGATACCGAGAACGCCGATCATGCCGCAGCAGATCGCAATGAGAAGTTCAACGGGCTTGAACGGGAAAGCGTCCATCCGCGAGGTATCATACATACCGCGAAAACGCAGACACAGGTGGGCGATGAAGCCGGCCAGCATGGTCGCCTGAAGGATCGTCAGTTGATCGATGGTGAAATCGCCGATAACCGCATAGATAAGCGCCGGCAGAAGACCTCCGAGCACGACGGAAAAAACGTCGCTGATGGCCACGACATCGGCCGCGACTTGGCGCGACAACCGGCGCTGATGCTTCGATGCGTATGCACCAGGCGCAGCCAGTGTCTTGGACATCATGTCCGTGGAGGGTGCTGACATTTGAAGTGTTAACCCAGGTTACGCGACGCGACGCACGAACAGATCGCCAGCCAATCACGGCCGTTCGACTGCTCCTGATGTTAAGCGAGACTTCCTAAATTTGCTTGAATGCCGACTGATTATTGTGCCGCGCTCGCGCTGGCGCGGCAATTTCAGGCAGCCTCTCGCCGCCGGTATTGAGCCGCTGCCGTGCGCGGCGACCGGCCGAGAAGCGTTGCCAACGCTCCGTAGTCTTCGAGTTGATCTTCCGCGACATCATTGAGGATGACGCCGGCGATTTTGTGCTGGTTTGCACCGAGCAGGTTGAGAGCTTTTTTGGCGATCTGCTTGGGTGTTCGCTGCCAAGTCATGACGAAGACGATCTGGTCGGCAAGGTCGGCGAGTATCCTCGCATCAATCACCGGCAGCAGAGGCGGGGCTGAGATGATGATGGTATCAAATCTCGCCGTGAGCGACCTTAACCCGCTGGCCATGAGGCGAGAACTCAAAGCTTCAGGGATCGAAATTTGCGATGGAGCGGGCCCAGTGGCTGGCAGGAAATGCAAGCCGGTCAAGCCGTCGCGCAGGATGGCCGCTTCGAACGGTTCGCCGCTGGCCAGCTGATCGAGCAAACCGCGCTGACGATCGGCGGCGAGTTGACGGGTCAAGGGTTGCAATCGGAGATCGCCATCGACAAGTAGGCTGCTGCCCGACGTCATCGAAATATGATGGGCCAGGTTCGAGGCGATGATATCGGCACCTTCGCCCGGCATGCTCGACGTCACAAGAATGATGCGCGGGCCAGCGTAGTTGCGACGCTGGTCAAGCTCGCGGCGCACGTTGCGAATGGCGTCGGCATAGATGCTGGATGGCTCGGCGACGATAAGTCGAACGGCCTTGCCGGGTGCGGCTGCCGTCTCAGTGGCGGCCATCGCTGGCACGGACGACAAGTGATCCAAGTCGAGCGTGCGGGCAATATCCTCCGAGCGGGCGATGCCCGGGGCCATGACTTCAAGCAGCAGGGCCAAGCCGATCGCGAGAATAAGTCCAGCAACGGCCGCCACGAAGGCCAATTGCTTGCGTTTCGGTGCGGCGGGAAAAAGCGGCACAACGGCTTGCTCGACCATGCGCGCATCTGGAAGCTGGAAACCTTGCGTCTCCGCTGTTTGCTTGTAGCGGGCAAGGAGAGCTTCAAACAGTTGCTTGCTGGTCGCGGCTTCGCGCTGCAGATCGTTAAGGTCGACGCCTGAGTCTTTTGAAATGATTTGCTGCTCTTTGAGTTGCGACAGGCTTTGCGACAGCTGGCGCTCGCGAGCCTCGGCGACTTCAGCTTCGTTCTTTAAATTGCTGACCAGACGATCGACCTCGCCACGAACCTGGCGTTCGGCATCGGCGACTTCGGCACGGCTCTTAATGATTTCAGGGTGGCGCGGTCCGTATTTGGATGCGAGCTCGGCCGCTCGCCGTGTCGCATTCGCGAGCTGTTCTTTCAGCAGGCGGACCGTGTGGCTTTCAAGAACTTCAACGAGGGCGTCGCCGTGATCGCCCTGCCGCGCCAGCTTTTGCGCTTGGTCGAATTTGGCTTTTGCTTCGCTGGTTGTGTTGCGGGCGTTGACGGTTTGCTCCATCAGGCGAGCCAGTTGCTTTTCAGACAGCACTTGGCCTTCCGTATCGAAGACGCCGTTCAAGGCTTTCCATTGTTCGACCTTGCGCTCGGCATCGCTGACTTTCGTGCGCATCTCATTGAGTTTTTGCTCAAGAAGCCTCGTGGCCGATGCCGCGGCGCCGGTCTTGGATTGCAATTGCTCCGTGAGATAAACTTCCGCAACCGTATTAGCGATGTGCGCGGCCTTGATGGCATCGCTGGATGAAAACTTGATATCGATGAGCAGTGTGTTGCGTACACGGCTGATTTTCAACCGGTCAAAGACTGTTGCGGCGACCTCGTCCCGGCCAGGCTTCGACGAGCCGGGGACGTCAAGGTGGATGAGATCATCGCGTTGGTCGACCGGCTGCGGCGCCGGCTCGTCGATCGGATCGGTTGGCAATGAACGGGTCGAAATCCCGAGAAATCTCATCAACCGCGACGACAGGGCAGGCGCTGCAAACTCGGGATCGTGGCGCAGGTCAAGCGTCTCGATGACTTTCAGGATGACAGGACGCGAACGAATGATTTCGACTTCACTCTCAATCGTCGGCTGGTCGCCCTTCAGATCCGAGACGACCGAATCGAGATTGGTGATCGATCGTTGACGGGGATCGATTTGAACAACTGCGGACGCATCGTAGCGGTTGGGGATCGCAAACAGCACCGCAGACGCCAAGATGACGGCCGTGATCGGCAGTGCCACAACGAGCTTCAAGCGTTTATGGACGGCCGAAATCGCCCGATCGAGGGTCAGCGCACCTTCGGCCTCGTCGGCCTGGTCTGGAGAATTGGCGTGATCGCCGCGCATGCGCGTTTGAGCCTAGAAGCGAATCTTCGCGCCGACCATGAACCGATTGCGGTGCATATCGAGCGAATCATCCGATGAATCCCGAACCTGATGTTCGTACCCAAAAGTGAATAGCGCGTTCTTAGTGTAGAAATAATCAAGGCCGATGCGGGCGACGTACACGTCATCTTGGCGGCCTGTGCCGCGAAAATCGTCTTCCCGCATCTCAAGTACGCCCGACAACACGAGATCATGGCGAAGCTCGTAGTCGGCTCGAGCGCGGACGCCCGTTTGCAGAAGGCCGGTGCTGGCAATATCGAGCGCGTCGTCGATTTGGCGATAGACGGTTGCGAGAATGGTCAGCCGTTGTGTCGGCAACCATTGGACTTCGGCATTGACGAGGCTGATTGCGAGATCGGCGAGCGCGTCATCGCGATAGTCGCGGACGCCGTATCCGCCGACGAGTTGCCAGCGCAGAAGCGGGTTGGCTTCGAATGCAACGCCAGCGACGGCTTCAAAGCCCAGCGAATCGCGATCAAGGCTCGCGTCGCTGCGATTGTCGATTTTCTGGCCCCGCACTTTGCCGATGACCTCGAAGCCTGGCGAGATGCGATAGCCGAGTTTAAGTTGCGTCGCGTAGGTATCCGTGTCGCGCTGGTCCTGATCAATCGGCGTGCCGTCGAAGGCGGCGGCATCGGAATAATCTTTGCGATCTGCGCTCGCAGACAGCGTGCCGTACAACCGACCGACGTCACGCGTGATGCCTATGGCGGCGCGATGTTCGAACACGGCAATCGGGTCGCGGGCGGTGAGCGTGAACAGCGGATCATCGCGTTCCTCGTGCGCCAGCAGCGAACTCATGTTGAACGAGATCGTGTGGGCATGGTCGAAATGCAGGGCGCCATCGATTTTGGCGCGATAGTTGGCGTAGTTCTGATCTTCGTTCTCAGCAAACGACACCAGCTTTCCATCGAGCGAGAAATCGAGAACATGGCGCGGAAGCTGGGACTTGAATTGCACGCCGGCGTTGACGTCGGTGCGCACGTCCGATCGGCGGTCGCTGTCGATCGCGAAGATGTTGTCGTCATAGGTGACGGCGGCGCCGACGCTTGGAAACACCAGATAATTGCCCATGCGCAAACCGTCGGGCAGCAAAAAGGTTCGGTCCATGTTCGGCACGGGCAACGCCCCGTAGATTTGCGCATTGTCCCAAACGCGTAGCCGATCGCGGCTTGCGACTGTTGCCGTGTTGAGGCCGTCGACGCCGCGAAGATCGAGATCGTTGGAAAAAGCCCGTGTCGGTGAGCAAAGTGCCAGTATCGCAGCAAGAGCGATGGCGTTGTGCGGTTTTGATCGACGCGACCTAAGCCTCAAATCGGCGCGCTGATGAGAAGCCTTGCGGCCAACAGTACCCGGTGACATTGCAGCATCCAAATCTTGGCCGAAGGGGCTCAAAAGAACCTTTCGGGGATTTGAATATTGTCGCCGGGCAGGACCGGGATGTCGGCCGGCAACTGCACGGCGACTTCTTTTTTGCCGGCGCGCGACATGTACACGACGTCTTGATTGGCACGGTAGGTATAGCCACCGGCGATTGCCACGACGTCGCGCAGGCTCAAGCCGGTTTTGTAGGGAAACTCACCGCCGTTTTTCACTTCGCCATGAACGTAGATCGGCCTGTAGGTGAGCATTTCGACCGTCACCTTTGGATTTTTCAGGTAACCGTCGGAAAGCTTGCGCGCAATCTGGTCGCGGAATTCCTGTTGCGACAAGCCTTTCGCGGGCAATTCGCCGATCAGCGGCAGCGACGCTTGGCCAACGGCGTTGACTTCAAATTGGCCCGACAGATTGTCTTCGCCAAAGACCGTCAGCTTGAATTTGTCGCCGACGCCAAGCCGATAGACGGAGTCCTTCGACGCCATCGCGTTGCTCGTCACGAATTGGGGATTGCTTGCAAATTGCGGTTGGGCGCAGCCGCTTGCCAACATCACCGCGATGAACGCGGTGATGGTCAAACACGACCGGCTATCGAGCAGAAAACGCAATACCATGGCCCGACCAACGCTGAGGCGCACCGGGGTTCGGCACGCCTTGAACAGTCGCTGTCATCGCAGATTTAAGTAAACTTCGATTTAAGCCTGATCGGATAGCTTCACCGGCGACTGGCGATACAAGTCGTTAACCTGTGGTCGCAAAGGCCGCCTGCACACCATTAGCCAGCTGTTGAGGGATTGGCTGCTAGACCGTCGTGGGCATTCGAAGACGTGGGGAGAACGGCCGTGACACTTCAATCTGCTGAGCGCGCGGATGACCTCAGCTTGTTCTATGCGGCCAAACCGGCCAGTTATTTTTCAAATGCGCGCGCCGATTTCGTCGACCGTCTGCCGGTCGATGCATCAGCGTCAATTCTTGAAATTGGCTGCGGAACCGGCGCGACGGGCGCCTTGGCCCTCAATGAAGGCCGCTGCGGCCGCTACGTTGGCGTTGAACTGTTCGAGACTGCGGCCGCCCAAGCCCGACGCGTTCTCAGCGAAGTCATTGTCGGAAATGTCGAGACGCTCGACTTCGATTGGCAGCCGGCGAGCTTCGACGCAGTGATTTTTTCCGAAGTCCTCGAGCACTTGATGCACCCCGGCGACGCCTTGAAGGCGATCTCTCGCTTTGTTCGTCCCGGTGGATTGCTGCTTGCAAGTTCGCCCAACATTTCGCATTGGCGCGTTGTCCGCGAACTCATCAGCGGTCGCTTCGAACTGGCAGATCAGGGCGTCTTCGATCGAACGCATTTGCGTTGGTTCACGCCGCACTCCTTCGCTGAGTTGATCGAGGATGCCGGCTTCGTCATATCCGAAATGGGTCCGGTGACGCCGTTCAGCGAGACAACCGAATGGATTTCGCGACTGTCGGGTGGCTGCTTTGACCATTTGTTCATGACGCAGATTGCCGTGGCCGCCTACAAGCGCTAACGACTTTCACCATCAGCGGTTGGCGATGCGCGCAAGGCCCGTCACCATGTCATAGCTGCAGTCGGCGCCAATAGATGTCGGTGCGGCGAGAACGAGATGGGGATGGCGGTAGCGGACATCCCACAGCGGATTGTCGAAGTCCAACATCGCAACATCGGTGCGCGGATTGCCGATTGTAATCACGGTATCGGCCGAGGGTGCCCACGGATTGAGCGGGGCTGAAACCGGCTTGACGAGCTTGCCCGCTTGGTTGGATTCCGAAATTTTAAAGCAGCCTTGGGCTGCGCGATCGCGGTACGCAGCGACCAACGCATCGCTCATGGCACTGCGGTAGAGCCGATCCTGAGTCCACACTTTCAATCCAGCCAAGACGGCGAGGATGACGACGAAAAATCGCATGGTCGAACCTCTCAGCATGATTTCGCCGCGTGACGGCTGGCCGGTGAGCCGGTGGGCGAATAGGTGGGCAACCCGGCCGGTGATGTAGCAATTACGGCGCAAACACTGAACGCAATATGGTGAAAAAATCGTTTCGAACCGCAGCCGAGGCGGCAAGCGATGCCGGTACGCGATACCAAAGGTTGCGCTGCGACGCGGATAGGCACTGTGTAAGCCAGTCAGCGCGAGTGCACTTGTCAGCCGCGCTGCCGTGGGGCACAAGCGACCACCACGACCAAAGTCGCATGCTTCCGGGAGCCGTTGCCAATGTCGAAAAAAAGAATTCTGATCACTCGCCGCTTGCCGGAGGCCGTCGAGGCCCGCGCCCGGGCAGCCTACGATGTCGTGCAGCATGCCGACGACCGCCAGATGGGCATTGATGAGGTTTTGGAAACGGCGAAGTCGGTCGATGCGTTGCTGATCACGCTGAATGAAAAGTGCCGCAAAGACGTGATCGACCGCATGCCTGAAAACATCAAGATCATCTCGACGTTTTCGATCGGCTTTGATCATCTCGATCTGGAGGCCTGCAAGGCGCGCGGCATCGCAGTCGGTAATGCGCCGCACGGCGTGACGGTCGCGACTGCTGAAATCGCTATGCTGCTGCTGCTTGGTTCGGCGCGTCGCGCGAGCGAAGGCGAACACATGATCCGCACGCGCTCTTGGCCGGGGTGGGCACCGCTGCAACTCGTTGGCCAGCGGCTCGATGGCAAAAAGCTCGGCATCTACGGTTTTGGTAAGATCGGTCAGGCCCTGGCGCAGCGGGCTCGCGGCTTTGATATGGAAGTTCATTACTACGACATCTATCGCCAGCCGGCCGACAAGGAGAAGGGCGCGATCTATCACGAGACCTTGGATAGCCTGTTGTCGGTGTCGCAATTCTTCTCGATCAACGCCCCGTCGACGCCTGAAACACGATATTTTTTCAACAAGGACGTGATTGCGAAGCTGCCGCAGGGCGCCATCGTGGTCAACACCGCGCGCGGTGATCTGGTCAACGACGAGGATATGATCGCAGCCCTCAAGTCAGGCCGTCTCGCCTATGCGGGGCTCGACGTTTTTGCCGGTGAACCAAAGATTCATGAAGGCTACTACGATCTGCCGAACACTTTCTTGTTCCCGCATCTGGGATCGGCGGCCATTGAAGCCCGCAATCAGATGGGCTTTGAAGCCCTCGACAATATCGATGCGGCATTCGCCGGCAAAGATATGCCATTCAAGCTGGCCTAGAGCATTTTCCGACGAAGTGGATCCCGGTTCGTCGCCAGAAAATGCGACAAAGCATCATGCTAGAGCGCCGATCTGATTCTATCAGATCGCTAAGCGGTCTAGTCAGACTGTTACGACGGTTCAAAAGCAAATCATTCGGGTCCGGCGGCAAACCGCCGGGCCCATATTTTTGGGTGCTTCGTCACTCAAAACCGGTACGAAATTCCGGCGCGAACAACCGTGCTGTTTGGGTCATAAGCCTCCAAGCTATGAAGGCCGCCCGATAGTGATATCTCTTTGCTTTCATAGTCGAAGCGCAGCGCTTCGAGGCGCACCGTGACGTTTGGCAAGACGAATGCTTCAGCGCCCAAGCCATAGACGATGCCGTCGAAAGCATCCGTGCCCGACCGCGTGACGCCGCTGCCGCTGCGATAGCTCAAATCAACGTTGGTCCAAGCATAGCCGGCGGTGGCGTAGAACAGCGCCGGTCCGACGGGGATGCCAACGCGGCCGCGCAATGTGCCGCTTGCCGTCACTTCGCCGCTGGAAAAATCCGCGAGCAGCGGGTCGGATTGGAATTCAGCGGCTTCATAGTTCAAATCGGCCTCGACGCCGGCGACGACGAAGCCGAGACCGATATTAAATCCGAGATGTCCGCCGAAGGTCAGGTCATCGCTGCTATTGTCGCGCAGGTGCGCGGCTTCAAGCTCGGTCCAATTGCCGCCACCGTGAATTCCGACGTAAACGCCGGTCCAGATGGGTGCCAAAACGTTATCGGCTCGGGCTTCGAATTGCTGTGTCTTGGCCAGAAGCAGCGCGGCAAGCACGCTGATACGAGCGGCGCGACCGGCGCGCGCGGCGAAAAGCATTAGGCCGTTTTCCCTTGATGACGCAGAACACGCCTGCGCTTTCGGGGAGGTCGCGCGCGGCCAAGCTCAGAGTGCCGCGCAAACGATAAATTATCGTTAACAGCTCGTTAGCTTTTGACGATCTGGCAGAGCGATCAGCGGTGCTGCGACATCAGCCACTGGGCGGCACGCAGGACGCCCGCATCGTTGCCGCGGGCTCCGGTGAGCTGCACGCCAAGCGGCATTCCATCAACTTCGAGCAGTGGCAGCGAAATGCACGGCATCCCAAAATACGTCCACAGTGCATTGAACATCGGACTTCCCGTGGCTTCGAGCCCAACCAGCGCCGCGCCGGGAGCTGCGGGTGTCAGTATGGCATCGTAGTTGACCAAGATGGGCCGCAACGCATCGTACAGCGGATCGCGTTCGGCACGAGCCGCCGCATAATCCGCCATCGTAAACGAACGCCCTTCGGCGATAATGTCCTTGAGCTTTTGCGACACCTTTTCAGGGTGCGCATCAGCGATTGGCCCGTAGTTTCGGGCGATATCCGAGAACTGGATGATTTGCTGCAAGCGCAGCGCGCCATCGAATTCGGGCGGCAACGGGGTTTCGACCACTTCGGCACGCGCGTCGAAGCTACCGGCGAACGCTTCAAACATCGCGCGGGCGGCGGCATCGGCGTTCGGCCAAGCCGGTGATTTGACGAACGCCAACCGCGGCGCGCGACGCGCGTGTTCAGCGAGGGCTTCTGCCAGTGGCGGCTTGCCGCCGCAAGACATGTCGCGATCGGCAACATCATAGCTGCTCATCGCGTCGATCAGTATCGCAGCATCTTCAACACTGCGCGCATAGCCGCCGATGGTGTCGAGCGGCGCGGACTGCGCCAAGACGCCGGAGCGCGACACATAGCCAAACGTCGGCTTGTAACCGATCACGCCGCAATAGGAAGCTGGGCGAATGATCGAGCCGGCCGTCTGAGTGCCAAGCGCCAATGGCACCTGGAAATCAGCAACCGCCGCCGCCGATCCCGACGACGACCCGCCTGGTGTTCGACGAAGGTCATGCGGATTTCTGGTTTTTCCGGGACCAAAGAAGGCAAGTTCTGTCGTCACGGTCTTGCCCAGAACAACGGCCCCCGCCGCGCGCAGTTGTGCAACGACGCTGGCGTCCGCCCGAGGTCGGCGACCGGAAAAAACGGCCGAGCCATTTTCTGTTGGCAGAGCTGCGGTGTCGATGATGTCCTTGACGCCGATCGGAATGCCGAGAAGGGGCGGCACCCTAGAGCCGGCGGCATGCAGCCGTTTGAGTGCGCTATCGGCGGCGCGCGCGGCGTCGAGCGCCGCATTTGGGTCGAGGTAAGCCCACGCCGCCACGTCGCCATCGCGCGCATGAACGCGCCTGAGACACGCGCCGATCAAGTCGACAGACGTGAGTGAGCCCTCGTCCAATGCCGCACGTGCCGCCATGGCGGTGAGGCGTTCGGGGCCGGGTTCTGCCTCAATCCCAGACATTATGGGCCTTCATTTCCGGCTTTCTGTTCGGTTGCTCACGCGCACCGTCGAGGTGTGATGCGCTGGAATGCGCGACCGCACAAGCACCCTGGCGCAAAAGGCAGAGTTGGAGATCGGCGTCTGGAAATACCGGCCGCCCGCGCTAGGCATCAGAAATCCGTGGTCGGCTAGGCCGAATGTCCGCAAGATGCATTGTGCCCTTCGAATTAGCGTATTAGGACATCGCTCTGCCGACTTTTAGACCAGACTTAGAGGACGATAATGTCGAAACAGCCTCGCCGCCCCGGCCGCCATTTCCTGCAGATTCCCGGCCCAACCCCTGTGCCGGAACGAATTCTCGCGGCCATGTCGCGCCAGATTCTCGACCATCGCGGCCTGGAATTTCAACAGCTTGGATTGCGCGTTTTGAGCGGAATCAAGGGGTTGTTCAAAACCCAAGGTCACGTCGTGATTTTCCCGGCGTCCGGCACTGGCGCTTGGGAGGCATCGCTATCGAATACGCTGTCGCCCGGCGACAAGGTTTTGATGTGCGAGACCGGTCAGTTTGCAGTGTTATGGGTGGCTATGGCGGCCCGGCTTGGCATCAAGACCGAGGTCATCCAGACCGATTGGCGGATCGCGGCCGATGCCAACCTGATCGAGCAGAAGCTGCGCGCTGACAAAGCCCATGAGATCAAGGCCGTGTGTGTCGTGCACAACGAAACATCCACCGGCTGCCGCACGCGCATTGATGAGGTGCGTAAGGCGATGGACGCCGTCCGCCATCCGGCGCTGCTGATGGTCGACACCATTTCGTCGCTGGCATGCAGCGATCTGCGCCACGACGAATGGGGCATCGACGTGACAGTGGCCGGCTCGCAGAAGGGCATGATGCTGCCGCCAGGCTTGTCGTTCACGGCGATCAGCGCCAAGGCGCTGGACGCGTCGAAAACGGCGAAGCTGCCGCGCTCATATTTTTCCTGGGACGACATGCTGGCGAGCAACGCCACGGGTTACTTCCCCTACACTCCGGCGACGGGATTGCTCTACGGCCTCGCCGAAGCCATCGACATGATCAACGAAGAGGGCCTGGAAAACGTATTCACGCGCCACGAACGATTGTCCGAGGCGACGCGCCGTGCCGTGCGCGGGTGGGGGTTAGAGATTCAATGTCGCGATCCGAAGTATTATTCTCCAGCCGTCACCACGGTGATCATGCCCGACGGACACAATGCCGACGCTTATCGAAAGCTGGTGCTTGATACATTTAATATGTCGCTTGGAACCGGATTGAACAAAATAGCCGGGAAAGTTTTCCGCATCGGACATCTCGGCGACACCAATGAATTGACCATTATGGGCGCTTTGACAGGCGTTGAAATGGGCTTTGAATTGGCTGGCGTTCCCTACAAGAAGGGCGGCGTCGCGGCGGCCATGAACTACCTGGTTGAAACAGCGAGCCCGGCCAAGGCTGTCGCGGCATAGTACAAAGCGGGACACCGATTTTTGAATGCGCCGTTCATCACCGAACGGCGCATTTTTGTGCGGGGGGCCTATCGTCAATCATCCTTGGCGGCAAAAATGAGCTTGAGCGATTCCGACAATCGAACGCTATCGACATCGTCTTTGTGAATAACGTCCGTGGCGCCGGCTGCGATGAGGATGGGCCGGCGCGTGCGCGTCACTTGTCCGCTGATCACGATCACCGGCCCTGTGAACCCCGCTTGACGAATGCGCGGTAGCGTTGTCTCGCCGTTGTCGCTTGGCTTCAAGATGTCATCGAGCAAAATCAAATCGGGATGCTTCGTTTCGATGTGAGCCAAGGCAGCGGTGATGGTCGCGGCCCGGCGAACGGTGACGTCATATCCGTACATCACGCGTAACGTCGCCAGCATGCGGTCGGAATCGCGTGCCTCGTCATCGACGACAAGCGCGTCGAACACACGTAGCGTCGCCGATTGATCGCGCATCAACCGGCTTTTCTTCGATAGAAAATCTCCACCCGAACTCGACGCCATCGTGCCTTACTCTTTGCAGTTCAGATTCTAATGTCGCGCCATATGCGGTCGCGCAATGCCGAGCGCTGAATTATTCGGTCAGTTGCCGTTGTCGGCCAATGCGCCATAACGTGCCATCATTAATACGAATCCATCGTAATTGGCCAAATCACCGTGAAACAGGTGCCACGGCCTTGCGCCGGGTCTGATGAAACCGAGACGCTGCCGCCCACAGCTTGTACGGCTTTCTGCACCATGGCCAAGCCGATGCCAGTCGAGGTGCCATCAACGACGGCTGTCAGACTTCGAAAGGGCAGAAAAATGGTTTCGTGGTGGCGCGCGTCGATGCCCGGGCCATCATCTTGTATCGTGATTTTGACCTGCGATCCGGCCTCCCGGCAATCGATTTTCAGGCGCGTCATGGCGCGATCGTTATGCTGGATGGCATTGGCGAGGAGATTGCGCAGCACGAGGTCTAGCGGCGCCTTGAGTGTTGTCAGCGTCGGCCACAGGCCGCTAATTTCGACCGTATGACCAAGGTCGCGCCACGGTTGCGTCAGTGCGTCGATCATCTTCGCCGTATCGACATCTTCGAGAGCTTCATATTTTCGCCCCAGGCTCGAATAGTCGAACAGGTCCGTCAACATCCTCGACATTTGACGAGCCTCGGCGGCAATCGTCGTGAGTGCGTCCAGCACCCGCGATGCGCTGTCTTCGTTGAGGCTTTGTATCGCGGTTTCGGCGGTAAAGCGCATGTGCCGTAGCGGCGCTTTCAAATCGTGCGAAACTATCGCGGCGAAGCTTTCCAGATCGCTATTGGCGCGAGCCAGATCGCGTGCACGAGCGGCTGTCTCGGCTTCAGCCATCAGCCGTGCGCGGATCTGCTTGCTCAGTTCGAGTTCCATGGCGGATTGCGCGTCCGTTTGATAGACGAACGCCATTGGTGCGGACGTTTGCGAATTCCAGAAGAACGAAAAATTCCGCTTACTCGCGTCGCCGTCGAGCGCCGCTGTCGCAACGGCCGGCAGGTCAAGGCGCGGCAGTGAACGGTTTTCAAGGCCGGAGATTTCGCTTTCCAAACCATAGACCGCGAGGACGCTGTCGGTGAGTGGCCGGCCGAGAGCAACGAATGCGGCAGCCCGGCCATAGATTTTAGTGACGACCAGCTCGCGGTCTAGCCATATCAATCCGAAATCGCCGAACTCTTCGATGATCGAGACGGCGGCCAGTAGGTTTTGCGGCGACACGCCGGCGGTATCAGGCGGAGCGGCGGGCAATGGCATTGGCAGCACTGATGAAAGCCGATTGAACGTGATCGCCGGTTTTGGCGCTGGTGCGCGTGAGTGAGACGCCAGGCGCACTGAGGTGCGGTGGCAGCGCCAGAGCGTCGCTGTTTTCGACGAGATCGATTTTGTTGATGACGTAGCCGATATGGCGGCCCGGAAAAGCGGCGCTAAATCCGGCGGCAAGGCTTCGCTGTGTGTCGAGCGTCTGTTGTCGAGTCAAGTCGGCGATGATGAGCGCCGCCGACGCTTCCTTCATGTAGATGTGCTTGAAAATGGCATCGCCGAAGTTGCCGTCCGTATCCCAGAGAATGAGCGACATCTGGGGGCGAGACGGAGTATCTGGCACATCATAGCGATACACATCGACACCGATTGTCGGTTTGTAGTCGAATTCGAATTTGTCGAATACAAGCCGGCGGGCGAGTGAGGATTTCCCGACGCCGATTTCACCAAGCAGCATGACTTTTCGCGCCATCATGGCGGCGCTTCGCCATCGAAGCCGATTTCAAATTCAACCCGGCGGTTGGGGCTTGCAGCTCCGGTCAACGGGCTGATATCGAGCGGAGTTTTGCGGCCAATCGCGACCACGAGGCCGGCCGGCACGCCACGTGCGATCAAATCGGCGCGCACCGTTTCAGCCCGTTGCTGCGCAAGTGGTGCATTGATCGATTGACCGCCCGGATCATCGGTATAGCCGACGACGCGAACAAGAATTCCGGCATTGGTTATGACCGGCACAAGCGCTTGCAGCGTTTCGCTGGCCGCCGCGCTGTCGCGATACTCGATGCCGGAGCTGAAAAACACCGCCTTTGCGCGTGCAGCCAACTCCAGCACTTGGCGCCCGCTTGGCGCCGGTGGCGCGACGATTTGTTGGATGATCTGCGGTGGCGGTGGTGGCGGCAATGGCGGCGGTTCGAGCGACGTTGCGAGCAAGACCGTCGACGCGCCACCGGCGATTCGTTCGGCATACGTGGTCAATTGATCGGCGAGATGAGGCAAGCTTGCCGCAGCGGTCAGAGGGCCGGTCCGATCGTTGCCGCCTGCAATCGCAATGGTCAATGCGCCACCGGCGGTCGCCACGTCACCGGCTGCGGCCCTCAGTGCGGCAATGATCGATACGAACCGCTCGTTCAGGCCGTCCAACCGGGCGCCATTCGTCTCATCGCCTAAGTCGGCTTTCAATTTGGCCAAGTCGGGGACGATGGCTTGGATCGAGGTCTCGGCCGCACGCAGTGCAGACCGCCGATCCTCACTTCGCGCCAAAGCAACGGCAGCCGCCAGATCGGTGCCAGCGTGGTGCAGGCGGTCGGCGCCACGCGCGGAGGCGCGAGCCAGCATTTCGCGGAGCAGTGACGTTTCAAGCGAGGACAAATCTTTTCGGATGTTGGCGAGATCGGGCCGCAGATCCGGTGGTTTTTGGCCCGGGCCTGGGATAACGCTGAGGCGGTTTGCAATTGAGGTCTGCCGCAGCCGGCTGGTCAGTGTTTCAACCAGCGCAGATTTGGTTTCGGCGTTCGGTGTCAAACCGGAAACTGTCACGACGCGGCCGCGCGGACCGACATCAATCGTCACCGGGTAGCCAGTCATGTTCGGCAGCCCGGCAACAGCGCTTTCCGCGTTTCGGCGAACGGTGTATTCGGTCAATTCACCAAACCAGTGATATCCCAGCCAGCCCAGCAGCGGCAGCAGCACCAGCGCTGCGACGGCCTTTAGCACGCCAAAACTCACCGGCCGATTGAGGTCTGAATTCTCGGTTTCGATGCGCGAGGTCAAATCTCGGCCGACGACGGCCAAGGTTTCTGAGATGCGGCTGCGGTCGCCATCGGCATGGTCGACGTCGATCGCTTTGTGCCTTTCAATCGCTGTCAGGAAGGTGTCGTCGATGATGTCTTCAATGCGCTCCGGCGCGGTGCCGGAACAGCGGGCGGCGAGAAGCAGCTTCGGCGAAGTGCGCAGATAAACGCCCTCGTCGCCCAGATCGATCTGCCGCAAGCTTCCCTGATCGGCGGCCAGCGCTTCATTGGCAAATTCATTCAAGGCCGCCAGGATTCCGCTCATCGCATGTTCGCGATCGCTGTTGACGGATTGCGGCCAGCGGGCCAGCAGTTCACCGGTGCCGCGGCGAATGAGATACAAGTCGCGGACCGCAAAAACTTGCGTACCAGCCATCGCCAATTCAGCGACGGATTTGCCCGACATCAAGCTCTGCAGTCGCAGCATGACCGCATTTTGTTCGATGCGCCGGTTCATTTGCTGCGCGAGATCCTTGATCGCACTCGCGACGTAGGACTTCACCAGGCGGCCGGTCATCGGATACAAAGCTTCGACCAACTCGTCCTGGCTGTTGCGCAGCTCAGTCTTGATCGTGGCCACAACGAGTGGCGCGATGCTATCGGCGAGCCGGTCGTGTTCGGTGATTTCGGCACGGCGCAAGGCAGTGCTCAGTACTTCCGAAACACTTACCGATAGGCGTTCGGGTGTGCCCGCGCGTTCAAATACCTGTTCGATCAAGGAGCGAAGTTCATCGCGACCCTTGGCGTCGGTCTCGGCAAGTGTTTCGAGACGACGAGAGAGATTTTGAAGTTCCTGATCTTCGCTGTCGAAGAGCAATTGTTTGAGCCGCGTTACACCTTCGGACATGGCGGCGGTTGGCCTTCTTGTGCAGGATCAGTGAACGGGAGCAAGTTGGGCTGCGTTGCGTGCGGGTTTGCTATGGGTCGTCATCGGATGCTGGCAATTACTGCGTCATCAGCTCCGGCTGATGCGGCGAATTTGCTCGCTGAGGTCGCTGACCGAGCCTGCGAGAGCTTCAAAGGCCAGTTTCCTGTCACTGGCTGATGCTCCAGCGAGGCCGTCAATGCGGGCTTCGAGCGCATCGAGCTGGCGCGACAGTCCCAATTCAACTTCGGCCAGCCGGCTTTCGAGATTGGCAACGCGGGCTTCGACGCGTCGCATCGCATCGCCGACCAGAAGCTCGCGCACCTGATCCATTTTTTCGTCCGTCAATTCACGACCTGCGGAAGACCTGATTTCCGACAGCGATGGCGCATTCATATCCAAATTCTCTCGTCGTTACGCAATGCCCGCTCCATGAATAGTGGATAGCCGGCGGAAACAAAAGAGAAACCGACAAATTGCGGCGGGCCGAGCGAAGCCCCAGAGATTGTTTTACGCTGGTCGTTGGCGCGTTCTTTGTACTGCCCGCGAGCTGCGTCTCAGCGGCTATCGCAAGGGTCGAACGTGATGACCGGCTTGGGCTCGTCCCGCCGACCACGCCGAGCACCGGTCATTGCGTGCGCGTCAAAATCAAATAGTTGATCGAGCGGTAGAAGGTCTCGGGTCCGACGTAGCCTGGAATGCGGCCGACTTCCTTGTTACCTTTTACCAGGACGAACGTGGGTACGATCTCGACGGACGATTGCAAATCGAGATCGGACGTCGCCATGTCGTTGATATCGAGGAAGCGGACAGGCACGTCTTTCGCCCTGGCCGACGCTTCATACGACGGCAAGACGTCACGGCGAAACAGCCCGCAGTAGATGCACCCCGGTGCTTCCATGACGACGAGTTGTAACTCAGTGCGGCCAGCGATGGCGGCGTCGAGATCGAGACCGGCGTTCGGGCGTTCAGGCAACATCAGCAGCGCGCTCGTCGCCGCCAGCAACGTCAATAGGGTGCGAATTCTGAGTGCCACGAAAACTGCCTCGTCAGGGCGCAAAATTGCCCACCATCCCAATGAACAGCGTTCTACGCGACCTTACGACGGCTGCGGTCGAAGTTTTTAAGAAGTAGTTAAGTTCTGCGCCATGATGAGACGGCGAAACAGGGCTGCGCTGGTCGTCGGGCCTGCGCTTACAGCGGGCTGCCGCCACGCAGCGACGCTATGAAGAAGGCGCTGCCGAGCAGTAGCACCAACCCAGCACCCGCCACGCCTGCGCCGGTTTGGACGCGTTCCGCCCACACACTGCCCGGGCCTGACATCCGTTCGGCCCAATTGCGCGAGCCGACTGCCATGGCGGCAAGGATCGAGACGGTAATTGCAGTGCCTAGGGCCATCGCAAATGTGCCGACCACACCGGCCCAGAACATCCCCTGGCTGAGCGCGAAGATCAGCAGCAAGATCGCCCCTGAACAGGGTCGAATGCCAACCGACAGGGCAATCGGCAGGGCTTTGCGCCACGACCACGCCCCCTGCAAATCTTTCGGCGCCGGCATGTGGCTATGACCGCAGCCGCAGTCGGGGCCATGCGTGTGCGCACCGGCCTTGGGGTGTTCGATCGCGAAGGGAGATGCCGCGCCCGTCGCACTCATCGGCGGCGTGGCGTTCCCACGCGCGCTGGCAAAGATCGGTGCCAACTGCCGCCATAACATGTACGCGCCGACGGCTGCCACGAGGCCCCAACTGATGGTCTCGATCGTTGCTTCCGTCGATCGCATTTGTAGGCTGGTTTGGCTGAGTGCGACTGCCAAAATGCCAACGAAGGCGATGGCCGACAGCGCTTGAAATACGGCCGCTAGGAACGACAGGACAATGCCGCGACGGACGGTCTCTTCGTTGGCCAAAACGTAGGATGAAATCACTGCTTTGCCATGCCCCGGCCCCGCCGCGTGCAGCACGCCGTATGAGAAGGCGATGGCGATCAGAGCCATGGCCGCGCCTAACGGGTGCTCGCTTTTTAGTCCCCGGACTGCGGCCGCCATCTCACGGTTGAGGCGGCTTTGTGTTGTGAGCAGCCAATTCCAGGCCTGCTCGATGAGCCCCGACGGTGCTCGCTGTGCGATGGCAGCGGTGGGCGATTGACCGGCCGAAGCGGGAGCAGCTGTTGTTGCCGGCGCGATCGGCACGCCGAACGGGGACGGTCTGCTTCCCTCTTGGGCGTTAACTGTCGGCACCAGAATGAAGCTGGCGAACAACATCGCCCAGCCTACCGCCCAACGAAACCGTGCGAACCAGTCTGGAGCGCTTTGCGATCTGATGGACTCAGACCGGCGCTGTCGTTTGATGCTTTGCCGCATTTTCTGACAACGAACCGGGATCCACTTCGTCGGAAATTGCTCTAGGATTTCTTGCATGAAACCGTAACTGTTTTTGCCGAGCTGAAATTCAGCGCCGCAGCATCCGGCATTAATTTCCCAAGCTCCTGAGCCATCGCGTCGCCGAGTTTGGCTGCATCAGCGGCGGCTTTATCGGCACTTGGCTCAACGAAGGCCGCCGTGCAGCCATCCGGGGCGCTTGCGAGCTTTAAGGCTTCGGTTTTCTCGGGCTCAAAGGCGATGAAGAACGATGGGTCGTCGATTGAAAAATTAAAACCCTCGGCATCTGCAAGCACCGGTTGCGCCAAGGGCAGCATGAAATGCAGCCGCAAAATTCCGTTGCTGTGTTCGAGCCAGGCGTCTTGTGGCGGACTGAGTTTGAGCTGGGTGCTACCAAGTTTGGCGAAGGTGAAATAGTCGAAGTCCTTCAGCCCGTCCATATTGACCTTGGCGAGTTCGGCAAGTTCCTCGCGATCGTATTTGCCGTCGTTGTTTTTGTCTAAGCCCTGGACGGCCATCGCGGTGTACATGTCATCGAAGGTCCAGACATGGCCGACGCCAGTGATGGCGCCCTGATTGTAAATGATGGTGGTTTCATATGTGACCCA
>FSSH01001196.1_pt3 | contig 37850 bp, 32 predicted proteins | sample 1166101 | NCBI WGS metagenome assembly FSSH01 (sample SAMEA32972668, study PRJEB13176) | freshwater metagenome | biome: Drinking water system; feature: Biomass in drinking water that filtered by 0.45 um membrane; material: drinking water | place: USA | collected 2012-12-20 | depth 0 m
ATGGGGCCGCAGCGCGATGTCGCTGTCGACCCTCGCGCCGACGCGGACCACCCGGCAGGTCCGCGAAGATGCGCGCACTCTTTCCGAAAGGGTCTCGGGATGACCGGTTCGCTCAACGAACTCGAACAGGAAATCGAGGCGAGCCGAGCTCGCCTCGATCAGACCATCGATCGGATCCAGGATCGCCTGTCGGTGTCCAGTATCGTGGACGAGATGATCGGCAATGTACGCAAGACACCGCTGAATGGCGCCTATGACGGCGTTCTTCAGGCAATCCGCAACAACCCGGTACCCGTACTCTTGATAACGGCCGGGGTTGGCTGGCTTCTTCACCGAATGTCAGGAGATGCCATGCGGCAGGCCGAGCGCCGCCGCGTGCAGCGGGCGGCCGAGGAACTCCCCGTCCTTCGGAACGGCAGCGACCGTGTCTACGACCCTGACATACCGACCCGTCATCCATCCGCAGGACTTCGCGAGGAGACTCAGATCTGAGGCGACGGGCCTAAAGCGTCCGATCGTTCCATCCACAACACGATCCAGCCGCCGATGCGGCGTTCCACCAAAACCCGTCGCGGCCGACGACGAAGCAGGAGTTCACGACCATGAGCACCACCAACACCACCATCGGCGGTCCAGGCACGTCGCCCGATGACATCGCCGCCGCGGCCGGACTGCCGCGCGGTTCCTCCAAGCCAGTCGGGGACGCCCTCGATGCGAACCGACGCCTGGTAGAGGAGGCCTCCGATCCCTCGCAACACGCCAAGTCTCGCTCTACGAAGGCTTCGGATGCGGCGACCGACGTTTTGAACAGGGCAAAGGAAGGCGTGACATCCGCTGCCACCAACATTGGCGAGCGCGTGGCGCAGACCGCGGAAGGTCTGCGCGGCCAGGCATCCCAAGCCTACGATGACACCCGCGAATGGGCGTCGGACCAGCACGCCACCCATCGTCGAAAGATCGGGGACCTTTCTGGCCGTGGACAGGAGCGAATCCAGCAAGGCCGCAGCGCCGTGGAGGGCTTCGTGTCCGAGAACCCGCTCCTCGTCGGCGTCGTTGGCGTTGCCGCCGGGCTTCTACTTGGCGCACTGCTTCCTCGCACCCGCGCCGAGAACGAGGCGGTCGGTCCATGGGCCGACGACCTTCGCGACCAGGGCTTGCGCTATGCTCAGGACATCACCAATCGGGGTCGTCAGTTCGTCGAAACGGCGCTCGATCCGGACAATCTCAGCGCTGCCACCGAGCGGTCTACAAGCCAGGACCAGGGTCAGCCTGCTGCTGCGTCCGGACCGCGAACGCACTGACGCCTTGTTGCTTAGATGACTCTCGGCAAGGGCGGTGCAGGATGCGCACCGCCCTTGTTTCATGTCGGTGCCCCGATCATCGTGCGGCTTTCTTGAGCGCCTGGAGGTCACCTGCGCCAACATGGAACCCACGCCTGCCAAGCTGCTCTGGAACGGCGACACTGCCTTCACGGTGGAGTTCGGCGAGTCCATCAACGGGGATCTTAACGACCGAGTTCTGGCACTCGACGGGGTCCTTCGTGAAACTGGCCTCGACGGCATCGTCGAGACGGTCCCGACTTACCGGTCCCTCACCGTCCACCTCGATCCCGTCGCCGTCGATCCATCGACCCTGGCGGCAAACGTCTTGAGCCTAGCCCAGCACAAGGTCGGACCGGCAATCCGCTCGCGGACCTGGCGGATTCCCGTAGTGTACGGCGGCGAGTTCGGCATCGATCTCGAAGCCGTCGCGTCGCATCACGGCATCGGAGCGGACGAGGCGGTGAACATCCACGCGAGCGCCGAATACCGCGTCTTCATGCTGGGCTTCCTGCCCGGCTTTGCCTATCTTGGTGGCCTCGACCCGCGCCTTGCCCTGCCCAGACGCGTGAATCCGCGATCAATCACGCCGGCGGGAACGATCTCGATCGGCGGCGCACAGGCTCTCGTCGCCAGCATCGCCGCGCCGAGCGGGTGGCATCTCCTGGGGCGAACGCCGGTGCGAACCTTCCGACCGGGCGACGATCCGATCTTCCTCTTCGAGCCTGGCGACCGGGTACGCTTCGAGCCGATCGACGCTGATCGCTGGGATGAGCTCGACCGGGCCGCGCAGGCTGGTGAGCGCATCGCCGGTTTTGTAGAGGAATGAGCGGTACGGCCCTCGTCGTCCTGCGCTGCAGCGGCCTTGCAAGCCTTCAGGATGGCGGCAGGCCAGGCTACCAGCGATATGGCCTCTCCGTGTCTGGCCCCATGGACCCGCTCGCCATGGCGTCTGCTAATGCGCTGGTGGGCAACGCCCCGGCTGTATCCGCCGTCGAGTTCGGCCTCGGCGGCGGAAGCTTTCGAGCGGAGGGCGCAGAACTTCACCTCGCGATCGCGGGTGCTGTCGGTGTCGTCACCGTCGACGGCAGACCGCTGATCGGCTCCCGGTCCTTCACGCTCTCGGACGGAGCCGAAATGACGATCGCTCCGCCCCGCCAAGGCAGCTTCGGCTATCTTGCCGTCGCAGGCGGCTGGCTGACCAAGCCCGTCCTCGGGAGCGTCGCGCTCCACCTGCGCGCGGGCATCGGCAGCCTTGCAGGCACGCCGCTCAAGGACGGCGACAGGCTCAAAGCCACGCCGACGTCACGGCGCCTGCCCGACTACGCTCTCGAATCTGCTCCCCTCTATGGCGGGGAGCCGATCCGCGTGATTCTCGGTCCCCAGGAGGACCATATCTCCGACGACGGCCTGCGGACTTTTCTCGGAAAGGTCTTTACCCTCTCGCACCAAGCCGATCGCATGGGCTACCGGCTCGACGGTCCGGCCATCGCGCACGGTGCAAAGGGCTTCAACATCGTTTCGGACGGTACCGCGCCGGGATCGATCCAAGTGCCGGGCAACGGCAGTCCGATCGTGCTCATGGCCGACCGGCAGACCACGGGAGGCTACCCTAAGATCGCGACGGTCATTTCCGCTGATCTGCGCCGCGTCGCCCAGCGAAGGCCTGGCGATGAGATCCGCTTCGCTGCCGTCGACCTCGCTACGGCGAGGGACGCCGCGCGAGCGCTGGCGTCTCGGATACGGGACTTGCCACGGTCCCTGCGAGACGCGGAAATGGCAGAGATCGAGCGGCTCAGCCGCGCCAACCTCGCAGGCGATGTGGTCGACGCCATGGCCGAGCAGCCATGACGGACACCATCTCGACGCGAGCGGATCGGCCGGCTATCGAGCGCCCATGAAGACGGCCGATTGCGACATCCTCATCCTTCCGGGCCTTGCGGGCTCCGGCGAAGAGCATTGGCAGGCCCGCTGGGCCAGCCGGCTCTCCACCGGGCGCATCGTCGAGCAGGACGACTGGCACAATCCCGATCCGGATGCCTGGTGCGGCCGCATTGTCGAAGCGGTCGCCCAGGCGAGCCGTCCGGTCGTCGCCATCGCCCACAGCCTCGGCGTCGTCGCCACGGTACTGGCGGCGCCGCGCTTCCCGCAGGGCGTCGTGCGCGGCGGCATTCTCGTGGCGTTTCCCGATGTCGAGACGACGCCGAACCTGCCTGACAGCGTTCGCCGCTTCGCACCGGTTCCGCGCGATCCCCTGCCCTTCCCGGCCCTGGTGGTGGCGAGCCGGAACGATCCCTATTGCAGCTACGAGCGTGCCGAGGATTTCGCCTATTCCTGGGGCGCCGCGATGGTCGATGCGGGCGAATCCGGCCACATCAACGTCGCCAGCGGCCACGGCCCCTGGCCGGAGGGGCTGATGCGGCTCGCCGGCTTCATGAAGGGCCTTTGATCAGGCCTACGGCTTCTCCTCCGTCGAGGCGCGCAGCAATTCGCTCGCGACGTCGATGAGGCGTGGCGGCTCCTCGCGGATGAAGGGCAGCGGCCGGCATACCGCCATGGCGGCGAGCCCGAAGCGCGCGGTCATCAGCCCGTTGAGAACACCCTCCCCGAGCTTGGCCGAAACGCGGGCCGCGATGCCGAGGCCGAGCACCTGCTGCATCATGCTCTCGCCCACTGCCATGCCTCCCGTGGCGGTGAGATGGGCGAAGGCCGAGCGTGCGAGGCGGATGAAGCCTAGGAAGCCCGGCCGGCCGCCATAGATCGTCGCGATCCGCCGGAGCAGGCGCACCGCCACGAAGACCACGAAGGCGACGTCGACGATGGCGCGGGGGCTGAGTGCCGTCACCGCCGAGACCTGCTTGGCGGACGCCGCGATCGCGTTGCGAGCCTGCCTGTCGAGGGGCGAAAGCAGCTCGTGCTCGGCGATGCCGAGACGGTCGTCGACGTCGAGGATCGCGTCGCCGAGTGTGTCCAGGCGCTGACGTCCTGCTTTGAGAACGGCCCTGTCGGCGTAGAGCGCGGCGAGATCGCGGACGACCGATTGCGCCTGGCTGTGGTCCCGCGTCGCGACGGCCTCCATCGCCCGCCCGCGCAGGGCCTCGATCTGTCGCTCGCGCCAGACCCCGCCGAGCTCACGCGCGACGATGGCCAGGAAGGCGATGCCGGCAAGTGCCAGGAGCACGAGCGCGACCCAGCCGAGCCAGGGCGCCGCCGAGAACAGGTCGGCGATCAGCCGCTCGAGCGATAGCCCGACCCCGAGGGAGACGAGCCCGCCGAGGGCGACGAACAGGATCGACAGCCACGGCGCCCTCGCCTTGGGCGCCACCGGCACCGGCGTCCCGTCGGCGGCGTCGACGATCTCGAAGGGTTCTTCGACGATGCGGACGGTGCTCGGCGTAACCACAGCCTCGACGGCCGAGGAATCATCGGCAGAGGGGATGCGGAAGGCGCGGGGACGCTGTGTCGAGGTCATGTCGCGACCTTTCGGGGGCGATCAGGCAAGCTTGTCTCCGATCAGGAACTGCATCGCTCGGTCCAGCCGGATCTGAGGCAGATGGCCGGGGCGGCCCAGCGCATCGGCCTTGATCGCGGGCGGGCGGAAGCGTGGAAAGCGCAAGGAACCCGGCGGCACCGCGCCGTCAAGGACGGCCTCCGGGCGGGCCGGAAGCTCGCCGGGGAAGATCGCGGCCTCGCTCAACCCGTCGAAGACCTCGTCGCCGACGATCTCGCCGGCCTCGGGCGTGCCGGATACCGCCCGAAGGATTTCGTTGCCGTCATGGATCGTGGTCTCTCGCGTCGCCCGCACCGAGGCCAGCGCGACGGTACCGACGCGGGCGCCCGCCGCCTCGGTACGGCGCATGGCGCGCGAGACGAGATGGCGCAGGAGCGCGTCGAGGCGGTCGTGGCTGGTCTGGTGCAGGTGATCCGCCTTGGTGGCGGCGAACAGGATGCGCTCGGCCCGCGGCGCGAACAGGCGAGACAAGATGGTGTTGCGGCCGATGCGGAAGCTGAGGAGCACCGCGTCGAGGGCCTCCTCGAGCTCGGCGAGGGCGGCAGGCCCGGCATCCACGGCGGCGAGAACGTCGACGAGGACGATTTGGCGGTCGACGCGCTGGAAATGGTTGCGGAAGAACGGCTCGACCACCTTCGCCTTGTAGGCCTCGAAGCGCCGCTCCATCAGGCCCGCGAGGCTGTCGGGGCTCAGCGGCTCGACGAGGTTGTCCAGCGGCGCGAAGGTCAGGGCCGGCGAGCCGGCGAGATCGCCCGGCATCAGGAACCGGCCCGGCGGGGTCGTCGCCACCGCTTCGGGCCCAGCCCGCAAGGCGGCGAGGTAGGTCTTGAAGGCCGTGCTCGCCTGCTCGGCGACCACCTCGTCGAGGGGCGCCTGCGGATCGAGGGCCTTGAGGGTGTCGAGCCAGGGCGCGGCGGCCTCGGCCCGGCCGCTTCGCCTCGTGCCGGCGATGGTAGCGCGCGACCAGCCGGTATAGCTCTGGTCGATCAAGGCGAGGTCGAGGAGCCATTCGCCTGGATAATCGACCACGTCGAGCATCAGGGTCCCGGGACCCGAGCGCCAGCCTCCCGAGCGCTCGTACTCGATGGCGAGCCGGAACTGGCTGATCCTGTCCGTGGATCGCGGCCAGACGCGCGGGCCGCTCAGTGCCGAGTAATGATCCTCGAAGGGAAAGCGAGGGATGTCGTCGTCCGGCTGGGGCACCAGGCGGGCGCGCCGCAGGCGGCCTTCCTGTGACGGGGCGAAGGCCGGCAGGGGATGCGCCTCGACGAGATGATGGATCAGGGCGGTCGTGAACACCGTCTTGCCCGAGCGGGCGAGCCCGGTGACGCCGAGCCGGAGCGTCGGCTGGATCAGGAGATCGCTCGACGCTTCGGCGAAGGCCCGGACCGCCGATCCGGCGCGCGCGGTAAAGCTAGTCATCGGCGAGGGATCATGGGCAAGGGATCATGGGCGAGGGATCATTGACGGAAGGGCATGGGTGGCGGGGGGATCTTGGCGCGGGACCTTGGCGGCTGCGGTGAGGTGGCGCGCGGGAAGCGCGACCGCAAGGGCCGTCCCCGCCCGAGCCGGCTCCGGCTTTCACGGTCCGGCAGCCGGGGTGCCGGCCGCCAGGTGAGCGATCGCCCCCTCGACCAGAGCGGGACTGGCCCGAAGCGTGCCGAGCTCGACCGCGGACATCGCCAGCATGACGGGCGCGAGGTTGGCCGACGGCCGGCCATCGGCGGCGAAGAGCCCGAGATCGTCCTCGATCTTGACGCCGATACTGGCGGCGATCCGCGTGGCGTAGTTGCGGATGCGGGTCTCGTCGTTCGCACAGAGCGGCGGCGGGACGCTGAGGTCGAGGAGCGGGATCGATGGTCCGCCGGCTGCGATCGGAGGCAGGGCTGCGGCTTCCATTGCCAGGCGCTCCGCCAGAACGGCTACCGGCCGAGTGGGAACCTCGGGCTTCGCCCGCGGCTGGCGAGCGGGGGTCCCTGCCGCCTTGGGCTGCATCAGAAGCTCCGAGGGGCGCACCAGCAGTACCGACGGTTTGACGAGAAGAACCGAGGGCTTGACCAGCAGATTCGGATTTTGTGGAGCGGGCTCGGGTCTCGCGCTCGCCTCGCGGGCACGTACCGGAGGCCCGGGAGGCCGGCCGCGCGCCATCAGGGCGCGGGCTGACCAGGGCTGGACGCGAAGAGGCCCCGCGGACGGCGTCGGAGCACGCCGGGAGGCCGCCACTGCCTTCGGCATGCCGCCGCGGGTGTTGCGGGCAAGGTAGCGGGCGCGCAGATTCTTGCGCAGGCCGAGAGGCGCCACCTCCTTCGAGACCGGTCCCGTCGGCGCGGAGGCCAGGGCGGGCGATCGGCATTCGGCCGGCGCCCAGCGGCGTACGATGGAAAGGGCTGTGCGGCGGTTGAGGTCGCGGTAGTAGCGCCGCAGCAATTGCGCGGCCGCATCGGCTCCGGCGCCCGCCGTGGCGAAGCCGGTATGGCCTTCGGAATCGGCGCCGATCTCGCCGGTCCAACGGGCGCTTTTGATGCACCAGTAATTGTTGAGCCGGACGCAGCGGGCGACGAAGACCGGCTCGGTGGCGGCGTAGCGTGCGACGAGGGCAAGAGAGGCCGGACGCAGCGATTGTCCCGCCTCCGCCCGCCAGTTCGAGACCGCCCGTGCTTCGGTCGAGAAGACCGGCGCAGGTGCGGGTGCTTCAGCCGGCAGGGCGATGCGCATGGCGAGGTCGTCGGCGTTCCGCCGGACGACGTCGATTCCCTTTCTCATGCCGGGAAAGAGGGTCGTCGCGATCACGAGGGATGTCAGGAGCACGGGCGGTTCACGCTGTCGGAATGGCTCTCGGCAACGACGTCAGGGGGGAACGGTTCAATGAAGAGAACCGATCAAGCTTCCTCTTCCTCGAGGTCGCGCGGCCGGACGAAGCGGTCGACCTCGCCGGACCTGCGGCGGATATCCGCCCAGCCCGCGACGTCGAAGTCGATGACGGCGAGCGCCGCCGTCGGGAACTCGGTGGAGAGCTGGCGCTGCAAGGCCTCGGGGCCAGACCCTACGAGCGCCATGGCGAGATCCTGGATCCCCGGATTGTGGCCGACGAGGAGCAGGCTGGCCGAGTCGTCAGGCGCGGACCGGATTACCGCCAGCAGGGCTTCCGCCGGAGCTTCGTAGATCGCCTCGACGAACTCCGAAGGCGGGTTGCCGATGGCTTCGCGCACAGCGTCCCAGGTCTCGCGCGTCCTCGTGGAGGTCGAGATCACCGCGCGGTCGGGGCGAAGGCCCTCCTTAGCCATGTACTGCCCGATGAGGGGCGCGGCCCGGCGTCCGCGTGGGTTCAGCGGACGCTCGAGATCGCGAATTCCGGCCGGCCGGTCAGACTTGGCATGGCGCAACAGGATGAGGCGACGGCGAGCGTTATCGGGCACAGGATCTTTTCCACTCACAGGTAGCCGACGATCGGGTGTGGGACGTAAGCCGCCTCCAGCGCCTTTGTCTCCTCGGGCGTCAGTTCGAGGGCGAGGGCCGCCACGGCATCGTCGAGGTGGTGGGGCTTCGAGGCGCCGATGATCGGCGCGCAGACGTTCGGCTTCTGCGCGACCCAGGCGAGGGCCACCTGTGCCCGCGGAACGCACCGCGACGCGGCGATTGTCGCCACCGCCTCGACGACGGCGCGGTCGGCGGCTTCCGTCGCCGCGTAGAGCTTGCGACCGACCTCGTCGGTGTCCTGGCGCGGGCTGGTCTCGTTCCAATCGCGGGTCAGGCGACCCCGCGCAAGCGGGCTCCATGGCAGGATCGCGACGCCCTGATCGGCACAGAGCGGGATCATCTCGCGCTCCTCCTCGCGGTGGAGCAGGTTGTAATGGTCCTGCATCGTCGCGAACCGGGTCCAGCCGTTGAGATCGGCCGTGAACAGCGCCTTTGCAAACTGCCACGCATACATCGACGAGGCTCCGATATAGCGCGCCTTACCGGCCTTCACGACGTCGTGAAGCGCCTCCAGCGTCACCTCGATCGGCGTCTCGTAATCCCAACGATGGATTTGGAAGAGATCGACGTAGTCGGTGCCGAGGCGTTGCAGGGACGCATCGATCGATGAGAAGATGGCCTTGCGCGAGAGGCCGCCGGCATTGGGCTGGCTCCTCAGGGGGAAGTAGCACTTCGTCGCCAGCACGATGGCATCGCGGTCGGCATAGTCCTTGATGGCACGCCCGAGGATCTCCTCGCTTGTGCCGTCCGAATAGAAATTCGCCGTGTCGAAGAAGTTGAATCCGAGATCGAGGGCGCGCCTGATCAGCGGCCGGCTCTCGTCTTCACGAAGCGTCCAGGAATGCGGACCGCGCTCGGGGATGCCGTAAGTCATGCAGCCAAGGCAGAGCGGCGAAACGTCGAGGCCTGTTCGGCCGAGCTTCTTGATCTTCATGAGCCCCGGTTTCCTCCTCGCGTCGCCGGCATAGCTAACTCCCGCGAACCGCGGCGCCAATGGGGACCCCGACGTCCAATAGCTCGAAGGCGAGAAGCCTCACCCTCCGCGACCCTCGCGCCGCATCATGAAGGCGAGCTTCTCGAAGAGGCTGACATCCTGCTCGTTCTTGAGGAGTGCTCCATGCAGCGGCGGGATCAGCTTACGCGGGTCGCGTTCGCGCAGCTGCTCGGGCGAGATGTCCTCGGAGACGAGGAGCTTGAGCCAATCGAGCAGTTCGGAGGTCGAAGGCTTCTTCTTGATCCCCGGGGTCTCGCGCACTTCGAGGAAGATCCGCAACGCCTCGGCCACCAACCGCTGCTTGATGCCGGGATAATGGACATCGACGATCGCCTGCAGCGTCTCGGCGTCGGGAAACTTGATGTAGTGGAAAAAGCACCGGCGCAGGAACGCGTCCGGCAATTCCTTCTCGTTGTTCGATGTGATGATCACGATCGGGCGGCGTTCCGCCTTCACGGTCTCGCCGGTCTCGTAGACGTGGAACTCCATTCGGTCGAGCTCGGTCAGGAGATCGTTGGGAAATTCGATGTCGGCCTTGTCGATCTCGTCGATGAGCAGAACCGGGCGCTCGGGCGCCGTGAAGGCCTCCCAGAGCTTGCCGCGGCGGATGTAGTTGCCGATGTCGGAGACGCGCGGGTCGCCGAGCTGGGAATCGCGCAGGCGCGAGACCGCATCGTATTCGTAGAGACCCTGCTGCGCCTTGGTGGTCGACTTGATGTTCCAGGTCAGCAGGGGGACACCGAGGCCCTTGGCGATCTCCTCGGCCAGAACCGTCTTGCCGGTGCCGGGCTCGCCCTTAACCAGGAGCGGGCGTTCGAGCACGATGGCGGCATTGACCGCGATCGTCAGGTCGTTCGTCGCGACGTAGGCATCGGTTCCGGTAAAGCGCATCAGACGTGTCGTTCCTTTTCGGACGTGTCGCGAGCTCGATCCGTGACGCGCGGTGACGATGAGTCCTGGCGAGCATCACCGAAGCTCAAGTTGCTGCTACGGCGCCCTTCACGACTTTTTCCCCTCGCTCCACACGCAATTGCGCCCGAGGATCTCGAGGTTCACGTCGGATTTCGCTGGCTGCGGCAGGATCTTGCCGTCCATTGCGAGGTCGATCTTGATCTCGACCTGCCCCTTCGTCTCGTTGGTCCGGCGCGAGAAGTAGCAATATTGCTGGAAGGGCGCGTCCTCGTTGGCACGGAAGTTCCAGCCGGTCACGATCTGCCCGTCCATGTAGGGCACCTGCTTGAACACCGTGAAGGTAGTGTTCACCGGCGCCTTCGAGGCCGGCGCGGCATCGTTGCCGAGCTGCGCCTGGGTCGGAGTCGGCACTCCGCTACGCGGCATGCCGCCTTCGAGCTTCAGCGTGTTGTCGGTGAGCGTCACCTCGCCCTTGGTCTTGATCGTCACATCGGCAAGCGCCGTCTGCATCGCGGCGGCGATCTTCTCCGCCGCGCTGTCGAACTGGTTCATGGTCGCATAGCCGTAGAAGGCCGCGCCGAGACCAGCGCCCGCGAGGAGCGTGAAGGCCCCTGCCCCGAGCGAGCGGAACAGGAAGGCGCGGGCACCGATCATCCGGGCCTCCGCCCGAAGGCGCCCGTTGACGCTCTGGGCAAGGACGACGTTCTCCGGCGTCCCAGGAGCGTGGAGGCTCATGCGCCGGCTCCCGCGCTTGCCGGGACCGGGATCGGTGCGCTCTGCGCCGGACGGCGATCCATCGGGATGACCGCACCGGACGCCGCGGCCTCACGCGCCGCGGGCTTGGGCTGCTGCAATCCCATCTCCTCGCGGATCGCATCGGTGATCGAGTCCAGCATGTAAGGCGTCGCCGCCGGGTCGACGGTGGCGCCGAGGTCGTCCTCGTCCATGAAAGTCTTGCGCACCGAGACCGAGCAGAGGGCGAGGATCGTCGAGGCGAAGGCGGCGCAGAGCGCCGGCACGAACACGAAAATCCGAAGGAAGGCGTGGACCTGCGCGTCCGTCACTTCGATCGGGTCGACGCCGTAGACCATGGCGGTAAACGAGTGGAGCTGCGAGCGGTTGACCGAGTTCCGATAAATCTGCTCGGCATCGGCGACCTTTCGGTCTGCGGCTCCCCGATCGAGTTCGGCCCGAGCCTTGCGGGCATCCTCCAGGGACTTCACGACAAGGGCGCGGTCGGTCCCGGCCTTGGCGACGCTGGCATTGAGCGTCGCCGTGCGCGGATCGGTGACGCATTTGAGGTTTGAATAGCGCTGACCGCGGCTGTTGGTGCCGGAGATCCGCTCGCAGCGCTGTGCCGGCAGACCGGCGAGCTGGGACGCGTTGTCCGCGGCGCGCTTCTCGATCTGATCGAGCTCGGTGGTGTACTGAGCGACGCGCGCATCGGCGGCGGCGATGCGGGTGTCTATGCTAGCCCGGTCAGCCTGGGCGTCCTTCAGCGCCGTCTTGGCCTTGGCCGCATCCATCAGACGAGGATGGAACATCATCTCACCAAGCTGCGACACCGACTTCGTCGTTACGCCAGCGGCGAAGATGATGCCGATGATCGCGAGAGAACGTACGAGGTAAGACCGCTGGGTACGGGCGAGAATTCCGAGGGGAACGCGGCAGAGTTCGACAGCGGCGTAAACGAGCGGCGCCAGCAGCATGAAGTAGAAGGCGCGTTCATCGCCGTCGCTGTAGTAGCCTGCGAACAGCCATGCGCCCCAAAGCGAGGCGCCGATGACCATTGCCTCGACGAAGTAGGCGATGCCGACATAGCCCCACTTGATGCGGTATCCGCGCTCGACGTGGCGCTCGTGACGCCAATGTTCCTTCTCGCGGATCCAGGCGCGTCGTTCGCGCTGGACATCCCTGCTCGGCGGATTTCTCGGCATGGGCCACTCGGGTCTCGATACGCGACGGAGCGTCTTTAACACTCGGTTAAGCTGTCCGGTTATGCGGCTATTGTGCCGTTTTTGCGCCGCCTCGGCGTGCCGTCGAGAAAGAGTCGCCCGATCTCTGTTCATGGCTCCGCGAAAGCGGCGAGAAACCCGCTTGCTTCACTAGGCGGTGTCCCGCAAAGCCGGAGCCAAGCAGTCATTGGGCACAGACACCGACCTCACCTCTCTCGAAGCCGCAGCACCGTCGGTCTGCCGGCCAGATTGAGGGTTGCGAAGGCCAGGGACTGGCTCATGATCCGATCCGCCCCCGCACGAACCGGAACGCGATGACCGAGGTCCACGCCGGCTCCTACAAGGAAGCCATCATCTTTCTGGTCACGGCGGGCGTGGTCGTACCGCTGTTCCATCGGCTGCGCATCAGCCCCGTTCTCGGTTTCATAGGCGCAGGCGCGCTTCTCGGACCGTTCGGCCTCGGACGGTTCGCCGACGCTATGCCTTGGATCGGCCTCGTTACGATCGGCAACCGGGAGCAGATCAGCCACCTCGCCGAATTCGGCGTGATCTTCCTCATGTTCATGATCGGCGTGGAGTTGTCATGGGAGCGCCTTCGTACCCTGCGGCGCCTCGTCTTCGGTCTCGGCTCCGTGCAGGTCCTCGCATCGGCGGTGGTCATCGCGAGCTGCCTCTACGGTGCGGGCGTCGGCGTGGCGGCGGCCCTGATCGTCGGCTTCGCGTTGGCTCTGTCATCGACCGCCGTCGTCATTCCCGTGCTCGCCGAGCAGAAGCGCCTGAACAGCCCGGCGGGCCGCGCCAGCTTCGCGGTGCTACTGTTTCAGGATCTCGCGGTCGCGCCGCTCCTTTTCGCGGTGGCGGTCCTCGGACGACGCGACGGCGCCGACGTGGGCTCGGTGCTGGCGATCGCGCTCGGCCAGGCAGCAATCGCCGTCCTCGTCATCGTCGTCGCCGGCCGCCTCGCGCTCCGGCCGCTGTTCCAGCTCGTTGCGCGGACACGCTCGCCCGAGCTGTTCATGGCGGCCTGTCTCCTCGTCATCGTCGCCACTGCCCTCACCGCTGCGGCAAGCGGCCTGTCGATGACGCTCGGTGCCTTCGTTGCCGGCCTACTCCTGGCCGAAACAGAGTATCGCCGGGCGATCGAGGCGACCATCGACCCGTTCAAGGGCCTTCTGCTCGGGGTCTTCTTCGTCTCGGTGGGCATGGGCCTCGATCCCGCGCTGCTGCTCTCCGCTCCCGCAACTATCATCGGGCTCGCTCTGTGCCTGATCGCGATCAAGGCGGCGATCATCGTCGCGGCCGCGCCCTTCTTCCGCGTCTCGCGGTCGGTGGCGCTGGAATCGGCTTTGCTGCTCGGACCTGGCGGAGAATTCGCCTTCGTGCTCATCGGCGGGGCGATCGTCGGCGGGCTCGTGCCGAACGAGGTCGGCCAAGCGGCATTGATCGTCACGACGGTGACGATGATCGCAATTCCCGGCCTCTCCGTCCTCGCAAGGCGACTCGGGCGCCGGCTTTCAACCAAGAACCTCGGCCGCGCCAGAGCCGACCCGATCCCCGACAAGCAGCAGAACCGCGTTATCATTGCCGGCTATGGCCGCGTCGGCCGCCTCGTCGGCGAGATGCTGACCCGCCACAAGATCCCCTATCTCGCCCTCGACGCGGATGCGGCGCGCGTTTCCGAGCAGCGGCGCCTGGGCAATCCCGTCTATTTCGGCGATTCGTCAAACCCCGAATTGCTACGCCGCTGCGACATCGCAACGGCGCGGGCGCTTGTCGTCACGCTCGATAATCCGAGGGGTGTGGAAGCGGTCGTCGAGGCGGCGCGGGCTGAGCGGCGCGATATCACAATCGTCGCCCGTGCCCGCGATGCCCGTCACGCGGCGGCCCTCTACGAGCTCGGCGTCGACGATGCCGTGCCGGAGACCATCGAGGCATCGCTCCAGCTCTCGGAAGCGGTACTGGTCGATGTCGGGGTGCCAATGGGTCTCGTCATCGCCTCGATCCACGAACGGCGGGACGAGTACCGCGCCATGCTCAAGCGCAAGGAGACGGAGGTGCGGCCAGCCTTCCGCGCGCGCCGGACCGTCGGCAAGGCGGTCCCCGAAACCGCCGAAACGCCCGCTATCAAGGAAGCGTGATCGAAGTCGGGCCTTCCGGAGGCGCAATCAGCCATCCAATAGATTTTTGTTATTGTGCCGGCTTCGTCCGTCGGCGACCTTGCCTCCAGTGCGGGAATCAGAAATACGGGTCGCCGAAGTCGAGGCGTGACAGTCAGATCTGAAACCGAAGAGCATGGGCGAGGATATGCTTTCAGTTTATCGCGTTACGTCGACTCAGGGCGGATGAGCTCAAGTAAATATCAGAATAGACGTCCCTGACTGTGTGTCGGCAGGCTGGGCTTAGGCGGCTTGGGGGCGGGCGCCTCGATCGGCCGCTCTCCGGGTTTTCTTGGGGCCCGACGGACACCAACCCTGGTGCGTGGTTCCATGCCGGTCGCGTAACTACATCGATAAACGATCTCGTCAGGTGGGCCGAGCGCCGTATCGAGCGGTACGGTGACAGTGTCACCGGAATAGCTCCATTTTCGGGTGCCCTTATCCCAATAGAGCCAGATCGTCGTCGGATGGCCTTTTACGGCAAAGACGGCTGCTTTCTTTGAAACGGCTTGGACGGTGCGGGGCTCGTACATGCCCTTTTCGCGATAAGCGTCCTGAAACGCCTTTGGCTGGCGTTCGATGAAGGTGTTGCGCACGATTTGAATCGTCGCGCCCGGCTTCGTCAGAAACCGTTTGAAGTCGCTCAAAGATCGCAAGACGACCGACATGGCGTCCATCCCTACGCAAGCCCCACGCCGAGGCCACCACAGCGCGACACTGCGAGATTAGCTGTTCGATTCTCGTGACGCTAAAGGAGGGGGGTCGAAGCCTAGCTTGGGGGATATCAACAGAAATCCGGGGTTATACCCAGCTTCGTGCAGGGAATCGCAAAACCTTTACCCTCCCGGCTGTATCAGCCCGCCGGCCAAATCCTTATCCAACTTCATATTTTTTTGACGCCGGCCGGACGTACAAGTGACGCTGAGCGGTTGGAGAGACGGCCACGCAGAACGGTTCCAGCCAACTTGACGAGATGCTCCGGTTCGCGCGTTGTCCGTCCATGCTGCTCCAGTTCTTCGCCGAGCTTCGCGCTGCCAAGGTTCCCGTCACTCTGCGAGAGTACCTCACGCTGCTCGAAGCCCTCGACCGCAACCTCGCCGACCGCAACGCCGATACCTTCTATCTTCTGTCGCGTACCGCGCTCGTAAAGGACGAGCGGAACCTCGACCGATTCGACCGCGTCTTCGGCAGGGTTTTCAAGGGCATGCTCGCCCCCGGCGAAAGCGATACGGTCGAGATCCCGGACGAGTGGCTTCGCAAGCTCACCGAGAAGTACCTCACCGAGGAGGAGAAGGCCGAGCTGAAGGCCTTGGGCTGGGACAAGCTGTTCGAGACGCTGAAGCAGCGTCTGGCGGAGCAGAAGGAGCGTCATCAAGGCGGATCGAAGTGGATCGGCACCGGCGGCACGTCGCCCTTCGGCGCCTACGGCTACAACCCGGAAGGCGTTCGCATCGGCCAGGACGGCAATCGCAACTTCCGCGCGGTGAAGGTCTGGGATAAGCGCGAGTTCAAAGATCTCGACGGCGATGTCGAGCTCGGCACTCGCAATCTGCGCGTGGCGTTACGGCGTCTGCGCAGCTTCGCCAGGACTGGGGCGGCGGAGGAACTTGATCTCGATGGCACGATCCGGGCGAGCGCGGCGAACGGTTACCTCGACCTGCGCCTGCGGCCAGAGCGGCGCAACAGCGTTAAGGTGCTGCTGTTCCTGGATGTTGGCGGCTCGATGGACTGGCATATCGAACTCGCCGAGGAGCTGTTCTCGGCCGCCCGCGCCGAGTTCAAGCACCTGGAGCATTTCTACTTTCACAATTGTCCCTACGAGAAAGTATGGCGCGACAATTGCCGTCGTCACGACGAAAGCGTGCCTCTCCTCGACGTGATCCGCACCTACCCCTCGGATTACCGCCTCGTCTTCGTAGGGGACGCGGCGATGAGCCCTTACGAGATCGCGATGCCTGGAGGATCGGTGGAGCATTGGAACGAGGAAGCGGGAGAGATCTGGCTCCGGCGGCTCCTCGATCACTTTTCGAAGGCTGTCTGGCTCAACCCCGTGCCCATCGGTAATTGGGCGTACACGCAATCCACCACGATGATCCGCCGCCTCGTCGCGGACAGAATGTTTCCGCTCAACCCCGACGGCATCGACGCGGCGACACGCGCGCTGATGCGCTGAGATGGAGCCGCCTGTCTCAGACCGCGTGCTAAGACGCGGTCTGCCGGTTGGGTTCGGCGCCCTGATGCCCGCACTCCATGTACGTTATCCTGCAGTCAACCTCGACTTCTGGTGCGATATCTCTGGATTTGGAGTTGCGTATGCCCGATCTGAGGATGGATTCGCGTTCATCGACCGAGATACCACCGGGGTCATGTTGTGCCTCGTAAAAGGCAACAGTTTCACCGCCCACTCGAACCGCCGCTGCGACGCGGAGTGAACTTGCAGACCCTGTCAGACAGCCTCGATCAGATCACGAAAAGGCCCGGCGAGGCTTCCTGGCTGCTGTTTCGACCGCCCCAAGACGCCCGGTACCGAGTCGGTCAGCTTGAGACCGGTCTCCGGCAGGTCCTTTTCCAGGCCCGGGACGGCTATCTCCTGCAATTTGCCGAGACGCTCTGAACTCGCAGCCTCAACCCTGGCGCGCCGGGGTCGTCACAGTGAGGCCGTCGAGTTCCGGCTTGATCCGGATCTGACACGACAGGCGCGAGCTTGAACGGACGTCCGACGCGAAATCGAGCATATCCTGCTCCATCGCCTCGGCCGGACCGACGATCGCCGCCCATTCCCCATCGACATAGACATGGCAGGTCGCGCAGGCGCAGGCGCCGCCGCATTCGGCGTCGATCCCGGGCACGTTGTTGCGGATCGCCGTCTCCATCACGGTCGATCCGACCTCTCCGTCTACCGTCCTGGCCGTGCCGGCATGGTCGACGTAGGTGATTTTGGGCATCGCAGGCTCCGGTTTCGTCCACCGCAGGTGTGGCCGGTTTCAAGGCGCGCGCCTGCCTTGAAGGCGCGGGCCCCCGAAAGCAAGCGCTCAAGCCGTACCGGCCCTTATTCCTTCGCCGACGCAGCAGCGCCAGGGCGGTTCCGGAGGAATATGTCGCGGCTCGCATTTGCCGCACAGACGTCATTCCCGCCAGACGCGAACCTCAGGTCTGTCAGCTTGCGATGGCGAGAACTGTCGCGTCGACTGCGTCCGAGAGACGGTCGAGGGCCTTTTCATCAGGCTCGTTTCGCCGAAGGGCATCCTCCAGGATCGCGCAAACCTGCGAGACCGCGTTCGCTCCGATCCCGACCGCAGAGCCGCGAAGCGTGTGAACGTGATCCGCGCGCAGGCCCGGCTCGATGCTCCCGTCGCGGATCAAAGGCATGAGCCGAGAGCATTGTTGGACAAAGAGGCCGAGAACTTCCCGCGCAAGGTCGGCATCGCCGAAGGTCTGGGCGGAGAGGTGATCGCGATCGATCAAGCCGGCTCTCCGGAAGCGATCGTCATGGCCGTCCCCTCCCCCGCCGGGTGCCTGTCCACAGGCGGTCCGACTCCCATTCGCCTCTGCTTAAGCATTGAGGCATCATGCGGATAGGCCGCTCCACGTCGTCGGGCTTTCGCTTGGTAACCATTCCGTTAAGGTTTTTCGCGTCGTCGGGGCGATGCGGGTATCCCGGCCCGGCGACGAAGTCTAAACTTCCTTGGTAAATCGGTAAAAATGACTCCGGCGGCCGTTGGCATGTCGGAGCCAGTGTAACGAGGCGTTGAATGGCCACGGAAAAGAAGCTCAAGGACCCGGCCGAGGCGGCGCTTTCCGCGATCGAACACGCTCTGAACCTCGACATGCTCACCCCGGACCGGGATGAAAAGCGGGTCGAGCCGCGGATGCCCGATGTCGGCGACGGCGACGACCTCCTCGACCGCAGCGGAAGGCTGTCTCCTCCGCGCCTCGACATCGATCCGCCCCTCGTCTCCGACCTCGCCCAGGTCGAGCGCACCCGGCCTCGCCGTGAAGGCGGGCTGCTGCCGCCCGACCGCTCCCTTGTTGCCAACGACGATCGCCAGAACATCGGCATCCTGCAGCAGACCCTGCGTGTGCGGCCCTCGTCGACGCCCTATCTCGTGGCCGCGATCGCCGCCCTTGTATGGGCTGGTGCGCTCGTGGCGTTGGCCTGGAACCAGTCCGGTGGCGACCTCAAGGGCTTCGCCCTGGGGCTGACCGCCATCCAGGCCGCCGTGGCGGCAAGCGCAATCGTCGGGCCCATCGTCCTGTGCTTCATCATGGCGATGCTGGCCGTGCGGGCGCAGGAGATGCGCCTCGTGGCGCGCGCCGTGGGCGAGGTCGCCATCCGTCTGGCCGAACCCGAGAACTTCTCCACCGATGCCGTCCTCACCATGTCGCAGACCGTCCGCCGCGAGGTCGCCGCTGTCGGCGACGGCGTCGAGCGGGCGCTGGCCCGAGCCGGCGAGCTGGAGACCCTCGTGCGCGGTGAGATCGCGACCCTCGAGCGGGCCTATTCGGAGAACGAAATCCGCATCCGCTCGCTGGTCGACGAACTCGTCGCCCAGCGTGAATCCATCGTCGCCAATGCCGAGCGCGTTCGAGGCGCCATCACCGGGTCGCACCAGAACCTGACCGCCGAACTCGATGGTGCAGCCGAGCGCATCGTGAGCGCCCTGACGGGTGCCGGCGACCGCGTCACCGGTTCGCTCGATGCCCGCGGCGAAGCCATTACCGCCGCGCTCGGTGAGGCCGGCGATAAGGTCGTGGGACTTGTCAGCGATCGCGGCGATGACCTCGTGCAGCGCCTCGTTGCCACGAGCGACGGCGTTCGCGGCAGCCTGACCGAAGTCGGTGACGCCCTTGCCAAGTCGCTGGAAGTCCGAGCCAGCGAGGTCACCCAGGCTTTCGAGCGCACCGGCGGCATTCTGACGACGACGCTTGCAGACAATGCCGGCCAGGTCTCGCGGACCCTTGCCGAGACCGGCGCCGAGGTCATCTCGGCCCTGAACCGCCAGGGCGGTTCGGTGCGCCAGAGCTTCGAGGAATCCGCCCGTTCTCTCGAGACGACGTTCCTGTCTCGGGGTAACGAGCTCACTGAGCAGTTCGCCTCCACTGGCGGCACCATCACGGCGCGCTTCGCCGAGACGGGCGACGCACTGCGCCAGCATTTCGCCACCACCGGCGCCGCCGTCAGCGACGACATCGCCAGCCGTGGCGCCGCCCTGCGTGCCGAAATCGAAGCTGCCGGCGCCGGCGTGTCCGAGCTCATCGAAGCGCGCAGCCGCGATGCGCAGGCGGATCTTGTGCAAGCCGCCACCGGAGTGGTGGAGACCTTCGGTGCCCGCGCGAGCGAGTTGCGGGACGAGATCCTGGCCTCCGCCGAGATTTTGTCCGCCGATGTCGGCGCGAAGGGCGAGGTCCTCGCCGATCGCCTGGCGGCGGTTGCCGACCGCCTGCACGAGACGGTCAACGTCCAGGGAAGCGGGCTGGAGGCGACCCTGAACGCCAGCGGCGAGCGCGTTGTCAGCCTCGTCAGCCTTCGGGCGGAAGAGGCGTCCGCTGCCCTCGACGAAGCGTTCCGGGCTCTCGGCCAGGGCTTCGAGGCGCGGGCCTCCGATGCGGCCGCAAGCCTCCTGCAGGTTGCCGAAGGCGTCGGAGCGGAGATCGGCCGTAGCACCGGGAGCTCGGTCGAGGCGCTCCGCCTCGCGCTTCAGGACATCAACGTCGACGTGGCGGCACGCGCCGCGGAGGCTGCCGGCTCCCTCGGAGCGACCGCTGAGGACATCCGCACCGATCTGACGCTGCGCATTCAGGAGGTCGAGACCGCCTTCGGGAGCCATGGACGCAGCCTCACCGATCTGATCTCGACCCACGCGAACGACGCCCAGAACCAGCTCGCGACGACGGCACGCGACGTCGTGATGGCGGTGACGACGCAAGGATCTCGGGTCAACGAGGCCTTGGTCCGCACCGGGGCCAACTTCACGGAAGCAGCCGACGGCCGCACCCGCGAACTCGACACTGTACTCAACGACCGCCTCGGTGCCCTGATGGAGGTCATTTCCCGCGGCGACATTTTGGCGGACCGGATCTCCCGCGATACCGCGTCCCTGAGTCAGGTCGTCGGCGGCCAGCTCGAGGAGATGGACCGCGTCATCACCGTCCAGGGCAAGGCCGTGGCCGAGACCATCGCCGAGCGCACCCGCGAGGCGCGCGAGGCAGTGGAGACCCATCTCGGCGCCTTGGAGGAACGCTCGGTCAAGCGCTCGACGGAGATCGGCGAGACCTTCGCGACCCTCGTGAGCCATATCGACGGTCACCTCGGCGCCCGCGCCACTGCGCTCAATGAGGCCCTGATCGTGCGCACCGGCGAGATGGCGCGCATCATGGCCGAGAGCAGCCGCGACCTGGTTCAGGCCCTGGATAACCGCGCCGACGGCATGGCCGAGGACATCGCCGCCCGCAGCCAGCGGCTCGGTGAGACCCTGAGTGCCCGCACCGGCGAGATCACCGATCGCATCGAGCATCAGACGACCGAACTCGCGCGTCGCCTCGACGAAGGTGTCGGCCGCTTCGACAGCGGCGTCCTCGATCGCCTCGACGCGATCAGCGCCGCCCTCGAAGAGCGCAGCCGCCTCATCGACGAGACCTTCGGCGCCCAAGCCTTCGAGGCGATCCGCCTCATCGAGAGCCGCACCCGCGCGGTGGACGACGAGCTTGCAAGCCGCACCCGCGAACTGGTTTCGCTGATCGAGCAGCGTAGTGGCGGCGCCAATGAGGCACTGGCCGGACAGGTGGAGGCGATCCGCACGGCCTTCGCGCAGCGTGCCGATGATCTCGGCTCGGTCATCGACGCGCGCACCGCCGCGATGGCGACCGAGCTCGACGAGAAGGGGCGCCAGGTCTTCGGTGCCCTCGGAACGCGCATCACCGACCTTGCCCGCCTGTTCGACAGCGGCAGCTCCTCCCTCGGCGCCATCCTCGACCAGCGCGGCGAGGCTGTGCTCGGACGGCTACGCGACGTCGTCGCGGAGGCCGAGCGCCTGCTCACGGAGGGCGAAGGCCGCCTCGGCAAGACCTTGGACTCGCGCACCTCCGACATCAGCGCGCTTCTCGATGAGGGCGTGCGCACGGTCCACGGCCTGCTCGATGGGCGCACCGGCGAAATCCGCGGGCTCCTCGACCATCATGCCGGCGTGCTCGCGACGACGTTCGACGAACGGTCGGCGCAGATCCGCAGCCTGCTCGACGACCGGTCCGGCGCCATCGCGGCGACCATCGACGGACGCGCCGAGAACGTCCGTGGTATCCTCGACCATCGGACGCAGGCGCTTGCCGAAGCCCTCGACGAACGCACCGGCCGTATCCATGAACTCGTCGACGGCCATTCCCGTGCCGTCTCCTCGACGCTTGAAGACCGCACGGCCGAAATTCGCGCTCTACTCCAGGGCCATGCAGGGGCTATGGCGACGGCGCTGGACGAGCGGACCGACGAGATCCGCGGTATCCTCGACAGCCACGCGGGTTCGCTCACCGCGACCTTCGACGACCGTATCGGACCGCTACGGGAGGGCCTCGCCGAGCGCGGCCAGGATCTTGTCACCACCATCGAGACGAGCCTGACGCACGCCACGGAGGTCGTCGACATCCGCACGCAAGCGCTCGCTACCTTGTTCGACGAGCGCATCGGAAATCTCGACGCGGTTGTCCATGGGAGCGGCGCGCGCGTCGCCATGACGCTCGACGAGCGGACAACGGGTATGCGCAGCCTTCTCGACGAGATGCTGCGCGCCCTCGACGGATTGGTGGACAGCCGTACGGCGGCCCTGACCAACCACGTTGATTCCCGTACCCAGACCTTGTCCAGCCTGTTCGACGAGCGCATGCGCGCCCTCGACGTGTTGGTTGAGGACCGCGCCGCCGCTTTTGCGCAGACGGTCGAGAGGCAGGGCACGACCCTCACCGAGGCAGTCGATGCACGAAGCGAAGCCTTCACCACCCGGATCGATACCCGGATGAGGGCGTTCGCGACGCTCGTCGCATCCCGTGGCGACGCCCTCGCCACAGCCTTCGACGACCGTCAGGATTCCTATGCGGCTCTCGTCGACCAAGGGACAGCGACGATGATCGCCGCCTTCGACGAACGCATCAGCCGTCACGCCGCCCTCGCCGATGCCCATGCGGCAGCGCTTGGTGCCGCCCTCGACCAGCGCAACGATGCCATCGCGTCACTTCTCGACGGCCGGGCGGAAGAGCTCGGTACCGCCTTCGAGCGCCGCTCGGGAGCCTTGGCCACGTTGATCGATTCGCGGGGCCAGGCGCTCTCGAAGCGTCTTGCCGAGAGCGCGGAGGTCATCACCCGGGCGATCGACGAGCGCGGCGGTGCCCTCGTCAGCACGCTCGACGGGCGCGGTAACGCCGTCGTCGATGCGATGGGCGATCAAGCCGAACGCCTGCGCAGGCTCGTCGAGGGCCCGGCGACGGAACTCGTCACCGCGCTCAACGAGAGCGGCAGCGCGATCGAGCGCGCGCTCGGCGAGCATGGTCAGCCGCTGATCGATGCGATTCGCGAGCGCACCGAGGCTCTGGTGGCCCAGTCGGACGCCTCGGCGAAGGCCCTTCTGTCTACGATCGACGACGGGGCCTCCCGCGCGATTGCGACGCTCAATGAAACTAACGAGCACCTTCGTCGGGATCTCAACGGAGTGCTCGGGCGGATAAACGGAGCCAACGAGGCTCTGCGTTCCCTCGTCAGCGAAGCCGGCGGCAACCTCGGTGCCGTCGAAGAAGGATTGGCCGGCCGGGTCCATCAGATACAGGGGGCGCTCTCCCAGATCGCGGAAGAGACCCGCCGCGGCAGCGACGCCGTCGCCGCGCAGGTCGACCAGCTGCGGGGCACGGCCGAAGGCGCCCTTCGCGAAGCCGCGGAGCTCGCCGCCTCCCTCGACGATCGCAGTCGCTTGCTCTCCGAGCGCGGCAGGGAGCATGTGGGCAATCTCACCCGGGTGGCGAATTCACTCGCGGACATCGAAGGGCGCGTCTCTCAGGGCGCTGCCGAGCGAGTGGCTTCCATTGAGACCGCACTCGCCCGCATCGAGGAGCGCTCCGGCACCCTCGAAACCCAGGCTCAGCGCTTCGATTCCGTGATCGGTGACACCGTACGCGCTGCCGAGGACCGCGCCAGAGAGATCGGCGAGAGGTTGTCTGAGACCGCCAGGACGGCCAGCACACAGGTCACGGGCGAGTTCGAGAAGTTGCGCGAAGGCGCCAGCAGCGAAGGCGAGAGGACGACGCAGCACGTTCAAGCTGCTGTCGCTAGCGCGTCGCAGCAAATGACAGAGGTGTTCGGCAACGCCTCTGCGCGCTTCGGTGAGTCGGTGACGACGCTCCGTGACATGGCTGCTGAGATTCGGCGCGAGCTTGAAGCCACCAGGGCCGACCTGCAGCGCGGCGTCCTCGATCTTCCGCGGGAGACGCAGGATGCGACTGGCGAAATGCGCCGCGTCGTATCGGATCAGATCAAGGCATTAAACGAACTGTCCACCCTCGTCGCCCGTTCGAGCCGGTCGGTGGATGTGGCAGCGCCCGCCGCTCAGCCGAAGACCATGGTTCAGGCTGTTGTGCCGGCGCGCGCAGAACAGCCCGAGGCGCGCCGCCCGGCCGAACAGAAGCCAGCGCCGCAGGCTCCAGCCGCGACGCCGCCCTCGCGCGCGGTGGTGACGACGGCACCTCCGGCCTCCGCCGAGCAGGCACGCCCCGCCTCCTCCCGTCGAGACGAGGCCAAGCCGAGCCGCGACAACCGGGGCTGGCTTTCGGACCTCTTGACCCGCGCTTCCCTCGACGAGGCGACGGACGAGGAGATCCGCAATGCCGTACCGGCGGCGTCGAAGCCGGCAGCTCGCTCGCCGCAGCCGAAGCCGGACGCGGCAGCAGGCCCATCGAGCGCGCTGACGGTAAGGCCGGCGACGGACCGGCGGGCGACGACCCTCGACACGCTCACCACCGACATCGCCAGGATGATCGATCATCAGACGGCAGTGGACCTGTGGGAGCGCTATCGCCGCGGAGAGCCGAACCTGTTCAACCGCTCGCTCTACACGCAGCAGGGTCGCCAGACCTTCGACGAGATCCGGCGGCGCTACGGGGCGGATGCCGAGTTCCACCGCACGGTCGACCGGTATGTGACGGAGTTCGAGCGCCTGCTCGGTGAGGTGTCACGCAACGACCGGGATTCGAAGCGCGCCGACGCATACCTCACGTCGGAAACCGGCAAGGTCTACACGATGCTGGCCCATGCCAGCGGCCGTTTCGACGGCGCGTAGGTCGACGCCGTCGGCCCGGTCCGTGCGTCGCGGACCGGGATCAGATCAGGCCGAGGCCGGCAAGCTCGCGGCGGAGGCTTTCCGGCATCTCGGCCAGATCTCCGGCCTGCCGGCCGTCCAGATCGGGCGGTGCATTCTTGGCTTCGAGGTAGCGCCAGCCCTGGAACGGCCGGCACGGTCGCGGCCCCACCGGAACCACGTCCGGACCCAGGACGAGCCGACAACGGCCGATCCCGTCGGCGCCGGTGACCGGCAGGATTTCTCGAATCTCCTGGCGGCAGGTCAGGGTGCCTTTGATCACCCAGTAGATCGAACCGCGCCCGGCGATCTCGACCGCGCGCTTCGGGAACATCCGGGTTGTGTGCGCAGGGCCGGGATCGATGCCCGTGGCCAGCGCCATGGTCCGATTGGCCGCTATACGGGCGACAAGTTCGTCAATGGAAGCGGGGCCGACGCAGAGCTTGAGAAGATGCAGCACCATGCGCCTGCCCTTAGCGCATCGGACGCTGCCGCATCGAGAGATTTCAAGAGAACAGCGCAGACTTCTCTTCGGGCGTCAGCCGATCGATATCCGCGAAGGCGGTCTCGATATCAGTCTGCACCGGCCACTCCTCGTCCTCGGCCGTCGCGTCAGCCAAGAGCTCCGACGGCAGGGTGGAGATCTCCTCGGCATCGGCCATGTCGAGAGTTGCGGCCTCGCTGGCTGCCTCCGCATTCTCGGACACCGGGTCGGTCGGGTCCTCGACCGGAGCTTCGACCGACATGTCGTCATCGTCCTGCGAGTTCTCGACGAACAGGAGTTCGTCCTCGAGGGACGCCGCGTCGGGCAGTTCGGGCTTTGGATGGGATGCGGTGGCCGGGACGCCGTCCATGCCGATGTAGCGGTCGACGTCGCTCTGGCAGAGCTCTTCCTCCGGAACCTCCGCTGACAGGTTCTGCGCGGGTACGTCACCGAGTTCGTCACCCCAGACGGCCATCATCGCGCCGAGGCGCTCTTCGAGGTAGCGCAGCGTGTGGATGATGCGAGCGGTCCGCTGTGCGGTGATGTCCTGGAACGAGCAGGCCGTGTAGATGCGCGTCGCCATGCGGTCCAGCTCGTCGCAAACGGCGTCGTCGGAACCGGCTTCGCGAAGGGTCCAGGCCACCTCCTGCACATGCTCGGCCGCGCCGAGAATGTCGGAGGTTGCCCGCTCGGTCGTGTGCACGATCGCATCGAGGGCGACGCCGAGGCGGCTGTGGTCGCCGTCCGGAGCATGGATGGCCGCAACCTCGACCTTGGTCCGGGCAATCGCGTTCGCCATGTCCATCAGGTCGACGCGCACACGATCGATCGTGTCGGGTCCGGGCGCGCTGTTCCGCTCGGCCGTGACGACCCCTTCCAGACGCTCGATCGCCCCGAGAAGCATCTCGGTATCGGCGGTGCGGTTGCGGCGGGCGTATTCCTGGAGGAACCAGCGCCCGCGAGCGCTCTCCGACATCGTCGCTTCGATGAGCTCGTATTCCGGGGCATCGGTCGACGTGATGGAACGGGAGCCCGACATGCAAACGCGTCCTTGGTACACCGTCACGACAGCCGTCAGCGATGACTGAGGCCGTCGAGGCCCGACAGGTTGACACGACGACTTTAACGACGGCTTTACGCTGAAAAACCGGGCATTCCCGTCCCGCGTCATGCGCTTGGTGTCCGTGCAGAGCCGTCCTCCCGTTGCCGCCCAGCCCGACGCCGCGCGCCTTTCGCTGCTCTATGCCGTCGTCTTCGTCGAAATCGGGATCGCGATGCCGTTCATGCCGCTCTGGCTGAACGCACTCGGTCTTGATCCGCGCTTGATCGGCGCCCTCCTGGCGCTTCCCATTGCGGTGAGGATCGTGGCGACGGCGCCGCTCCTCGGACTGATAGACCGGGGCGTCAGCGCCCGCCGGCTGATCGTCGCCGGAAGCCTGGCGTTGGCGATCACCTATGCGCTGATGCCGGCGGGCGCCGTCATCGGATGGCCGATCCTCGCACTTCTCATCGGCCTCAACGCAGTGGCGGGAGCGCCGCTCGTGCCGAGCATCGATTACCTGACCCTTGCGGCGGTGCGTGCCAGCCGGCGTCTCGATTACGCCAGGATCCGCATGGCCGGCTCCCTCGCGTTCCTCGCCGCAAGCCTCGTGGGCGGTGCGCTCCTCGATCGGTTCGGCGAGCGGCCGGCGATCCCCTGGCTTCTGACGGGCCTCGCCCTCGTGGCCGCATTCACTGCCACGGCGAGCAGCGTCGCCACGCCTCAGAGCCCACGCCCCGCCGACCGATCGGTCCGGGTGCCGCTGCCGAAGGTCCTATGCATGACGGTGGCGGCCGCCGCTGCAATTCAATCGACCCACGGCGCGATCTACGCCTTCGCCAGCATCCATTGGGGTGCTAGCGGCATCTCGGCGCCTTGGATCGGAGCCCTTTGGGCGATCGGCGTCGTGTCCGAGATCATCCTCTTCGCAGTAATCGGCAGGATGCCGGCGGCATGGCGGACGCCGTTCCGTCTTCTCACCATGGGTGCGGCCGCGGCCCTGGTGCGGGCCATCGGGATGGCCCTCGTGGGCGACAGGCTCGAGGCGATGTTCATGCTGCAATGCCTGCACGGCTTCACCTTCGGCGCGACGCAGCTCGGGGCCATGGCCGCCGTATCGAGTTTCGCGCCGGACGGGGCTAGGGGCCGGGCACAGGGAACCTTCAGCTCCGCAAATGCCCTCGCCTCGGCCGCCTCAACGCTGATGAGCGGCATAGCATACCAGGCGGGAGGCGGGCCGCTGACCTTCGCCCTGATGACGCCTTTGGCCGTGTCCGGCCTCGTCCTGACGGAACTGGCAAAGCGACGGATTGCAACCGAGGCCTTCACACCGCCGCGTTTGTAGGTCAGCAAGGCGAAGGGGGCTGAAGATCGCGGCCGTGTTCGACGCGGCCCATCGACGGGAGTGTCACTCTGTGCGAACCGCCGAAGCCGTGCAGGACCGTGACCGTGCGGGCGCATCCCTGATTGAGAACGGGACCGTCCTCCTGTCAGGCCGCTGGACCGCCGACGAAGCGCCGGCGGTGGAGGAATCGGCCGGCTGGATCATCAAGGCGGCACGGACCGCGCCGATCCGTATCGACATGTCAGGTCTCGCACGGCTCGATACCCTCGGTGCCTGGGTGCTGGAACGCACCCGCGGCGAGGTCGAGGCGGCCGGCGGTCAGTTTATCTATGCCGGCGCCTCCCCCGAATACCGAATCCTTCTCGGCGAAGCGCAGATCCGCAGTCCTGTGCCGCCGCCTCCCGTTCGCCGGGGCCGTCTCTATTCGTTCTTCGATGCCTTCGGCGTCCGCGTCGTCGGCGGTAAGACCGACTTCATCACCGGCCTCGCCTTCCTCGGCGAAGTCGTCATAGCCTGCTTGCGGGTTGCCTCCCGGCCGTCGAGCTTCCGTGGCACCGCCCTCGTCAATCAGATCCAGCAGGTCGCCTTCAACGGCGTACCGATCATCGTGCTGATCTCCTTCCTCGTCGGCGGCATCGTCGCGCAGCAGGGGATCTTCCAGCTCCAGCGCTTCGGCGCCCAGAGCTTCGTCGTGAACCTGATCGGCCTCCTGATCCTGCGCGAGCTCGGGGTACTGCTCACCTCGATCATGGTGGCGGGCCGCTCGGGCTCGGCCTTCACCGCCGAGATCGGCTCGATGCGGATGCGCGAGGAGGTCGATGCCCTGCGCGTGATGGGCCTCGACCCGGTCGAGATCCTGATCGTGCCGCGCATCCTCGCTTTGGTGATAGGCCTGCCGATCCTCGCTTTCCTGGCATCATTGGCGGCGCTCGCCGGGGGCGGGCTCGTGGCCACCCTCTACGGCGGCATGACGCCGGAGGCGTTCCTTTCGCGCCTGCAGGCAGCGGTCTCGTTCCATCACGTCGCTGTCGGACTGATCAAGGCGCCGTTCATGGCATTGATCATCGGCATCATCGCGACGATCGAAGGTTTCGCAGTGGAAGGCTCGGCGGAATCCCTCGGCCGTCACGTGACCGCCTCAGTCGTGAAGTCTATCTTCATGGTGATCGTGCTGGATGGACTTTTCGCCGTCTTCTTCGCCGCCATCAATTTCTAGGCCCGTGACAGAGCAATCCCTCCCCCCCGTCTCGGTGCCGAGCCGAGACCCCATCATCCGCGTTCGCGACCTCGTCGTCGGTTTCGGCGATAAGATCGTGATGAAGGGGCTCGACCTCGACATCTATCGGGGCGAGATCCTCGGCTTCGTCGGGCCGTCCGGGCAGGGAAAGTCGGTGTTGACTCGCACCATCCTCGGCCTCGTCCCGAAGCGTTCGGGCACCATCGAGGTTTTCGGCGAGGACGTCGATGGCCTGACGATCTCGCAGCGCCGTCGGATCGAACAGCGCTGGGGTGTGCTGTTCCAGCAAGGTGCGCTGTTCTCGGCCCTGACGGTCAAGCAGAACATCCAGATGCCGATGCGCGAGCACCTGAACCTGTCCGAGCGCCTGCTCGATGAGTTCGCGAGGCTGAAGATCGAAATGGTCGGCCTGAAGCCCGACGCCGCCGACAAGCTGCCCTCGGAACTCTCCGGAGGCATGATCAAGCGAGCGGCGCTGGCCCGGTCCCTCGCCCTCGACCCCGAGGTGCTGTTCCTCGACGAACCGACCTCCGGCCTCGACCCGATCGGCGCCGGCGAGTTCGACGAGCTCGTCGCCACGCTGAAGCAGACCCTCGGCCTGACCGTCTTCATGGTGACGCATGATCTCGACAGCCTCTACACCGCTTGCGACCGGATCGCGGCGCTCGGCGATGGACAGATCATCGCGCAGGGACCGATCGAGGCGATGCTGGCGAGCAATCATCCCTGGCTGCGCTCATACTTTCACGGTAAGCGCGCCCGCGCCATCGTCCCTGGGGGCAAGGTGCAGGCGCCGAAGGTTCCTGCTCATGCATGACGCGCGGTCTTCTCTCGGTACCCAGCGAGCGCGTGCGCTGACGCACCGCGTCCGCGGCGGCGATCCGGGACAGGTCTGAGCCGATGGAGACCCGTGCTAACTATGCCCTGATCGGTGCCTTCACCCTTGCGGTGATCGTGGCCGGGTTCGGATTCGTGCTCTGGCTTCAGGGCGGCTCGCGCAGCCAAGCCCGTGAGAGCGTTCGCATCGTCTTCTCGGGCAGCGTCGGCGGCCTGTCCAAGGGCTCGACGGTGACCTTCAACGGCATCAAGGTCGGCGAGGTGATGAGCGTGCGTCTGCTTCCGCAGGATCCGCGCCGCGTGATCGCGGTAGCCGAGGTCGAGCGCACGACGCCGCTACGCGCTGACACGCGGGCGAGACTCGATTCCGCGCTTCTGACCGGCGTTTCCGTCGTGGCAGTGAGCGGCGGAAGCGCCGATGCGGCCCCCCTCCCCTCGAGCAACGGGGAGGAGATGCCGACGATCTTCGCCGACAGCTCCGACATTCAGGACATGCTGACGGCAGCCAAGCAGATCGCCCAGCGCGCCGACGACGTGCTCCAGCGCCTCGACAAGATCGTCGCTGGCAACGAGGGCGCGATTAACCGGACGCTGGCCAATGTCGAGGCCTTCTCGAAGACAATGCAGGAGAGTGGGCCGGCGGTGAGCGCCCTCGTCAAGGCGATCGACGGGCAGAAGCTGAACCGCGTCATCGACAATGCCGAGCGGTTCTCGGCGGCCCTGAGCACATCGAGCCCCGATATCGAGGGTGCGGTGAAAGATGCGCGCTCGCTGGCGGGTAAGCTCAACGACTCCGCCGACAAGGTGGACTCGGTCCTCAGCGGTGCCCAGCGCTTCCTCGGCTCGGCCTCCGGCGAGGCCGGCACCAGCACATTCACCGAGGTACGTGAAGCCGCAATCTCGGTGCGCGATGCCGGACGGGCGTTCCGCACGTTGTCGGAAAACCTCGACAAGCGAACCGCCAACATCGCAACGAGCTTCGGCCGCCTGAGCGGAACCGGTAAGCGCGAGGTCGAGGCGCTCTCGACGGACGGGCAGCGGACCCTGAACACCCTCAGCCGCACAGTTCGCAGCCTAGAACGCGACCCGTCGCAGGTGATCTTCGGCGGAAAGCCGACGTTGCCGGAATACAACGGCGCCCGATGATGAGGGCAATCTCCACCCTCGCGTGCTCCCCCGCACGGCACCAAATCAGCTTTGCCGTAGTTGAGGCTCGGCAGCGGTTCACTTCGCGACCGCCTGTAGGCCTTCTGCGCGTATGACGTCTCTCAGACCAGCGGTCGTAGCTATCCTCCTCGCGCTGCCCCTCGGCGGATGCGGAGGAGCGACGCCCCTCACCTTCGATCTTATGGCCCTTCCCGGCCAGGGCCGGCCTGCGGCGACCGCGCGTTCCATCGTCGTAGCGGAACCCGTCGGGCTGCAGCCATTCGAGGCGGACCGCATCATCGTGCGCGAGCCCGGCGGCGGCCTCTCGTTCCTCGGCGGTGGCCAGTGGTCCGATCGGCTTCCGCGGCTGATCCAGACCCGCATCATCCAGAGCCTCGAGAATTCCGGGCGCCTGCGCTCGGTGAGCCGGCCCGGCGACAAGATCGCGGCGCAGTATCAGCTCATCAGCGAGATCAGGGCCTTCGACATCGCCGCCGGTTCGCGCGAAGCGGTGGTTGACCTCTCGGTCAAGCTCATCGCCGATGCGAGCGGTAGTGTGGTCGCCGCCAGAGTATTTCAGGCACGAGTGCCGGTGGCCTCGGTCGAGCCTGGCGCCGCTGCAGCCGGTCTTGATGCCGCAACGAAGATCGTCCTCGCCGACATCGTGCGCTGGGTGAATTCCGGGCGCTGATTCAGGATTTTAGGCTGCGGTCGAGGCGGTTGTTGACGAAGAAGTAGAGCTCCTTGGCGCCGGGCTCGGAATAGAGCACCTGCACCTCGCGGCCGGACCGCCCTGCCCCGACCAGCACGTCGGTGGGCGGCTTTCCCTTGAGGCGCACGAGGTCGCATTCGCCGATGCCGGGTGCGATCTCCGTCGCGGTCGATGGGCTTGGCTCGGTACAAGTTCCATCGGATCTCAGGACCGGGCCGGAGAAGGTCAGCGCAGGGGCAGGAGGAGGTGCCACGGCCGCGACGGGGGCGGGTCGCGGAGCCTCGCTGGAAACGCAGGCGCCGAGCCCGAACAACATCGCGGCCCCAACACATCGTTCGATCATCGTCTGCCCTCGGTAGCGGCCCGCGCCTTGATCGCGGCCTCATAGAGCGCGGCGCCGTCGCGGTGGAAGGCCGCGCGGGAATCGGCACGGGAATAGAACATGTGCCCGCCGGGATAGACGGAGAGGCCGAGACGGCCGCCTCCGCCGAGGGGCGGCATCTGGTCGATCAGAAGTTTCGAGGCGAAATAGGGCGTCACGAGGTCGGTGAAGCCGTGGACGATGAGGACGCGCAGGTTGCCGTCGAGGGCCATGACGCCTCGCAAGGCTCCGACCGCCTCCGGCGCGGTGCGCCCGCCACCCCAGTTCCAGCCGCGATTGACCGCGTTGTTGAGGAGTTCGTAGCGCAGGTCCGGCACGCGGTAGTTCAGCTTCGTCGCATAGAGGTCGAGCATCGCGCTCGTCAGCGGCGCCTGCATGCCGGTGAGAAGCGGGTCCTCGAAGCCCGCGGACGGCGCCGTCGGATCGGGGTCCCAGCCGGTGACGGCCGTGTCATAGGCGCTGGCGACCCGCCCCTCGTCGCGACCGATCTCGCGTTGAACGCTGGTGGATCCGAGGCGCCCGGCCTGGCGCCGCACGAAGGCCGGATCGAGGCCTGTCAGCGCGCCGACCCCGTCGGCCAGGCGAGCGACGGCGGCCCCGTCCCCCGGACCCTTGATGAGATCGTCGAGATAGGGACCGACGGCATAGGCTTCGGCCTCGGCCAGCAACGCCCGGTCCGGCGTCCGGCCGGCCCGCTCCATCGCGGCGGCGGCGAAGGACGGCAGCTTGGTGACATGGATCCACGGCGTCGTCCGCGGCGCCTGCAGCCAGGCGAAATCGAGCACCGGGGAGACCAGGACGAGGCCAGAGAGGCCGATGCCGACCTCCTCCTGGAGCTTGGCCGCGATCAGTGGCCCGCGGAAACCGCCATAGCTCTCGCCGAGGAAAAATTTCGGCGCGGCGATGCGGTCGTTGGCGCGAAGGTAGCGGGAGATCGCGGCCGAGAGGACCGAGGCGTCGGAATCGATGCTCCAGTAGCGCTTGGCATCGCCGTCGGAGGCGCGGCTATAGCCGCTGCCGACCGGGTCGATGAAGACGAGATCGGTGAAGTCGAGCCAGGTGCCATCGTTGTCGAGGAGCGAAGGCGGCATCGACGGGCTGATGCTGTCGGTCGGCAGCGGTAGCCGCCAGGGGCCGACCGCGCCGATGTTGAGATAGGCGGAGGCCGCGCCGGGCCCGCCATTGAGAGCGAAGGTGATCGGCCGCGCCGGTTCTCCGGCCTTCGTCGGAACGATGTAGGCGATGAAGGCGATCTCGGCCTGGAGCTTGCCCGTCTCGTCCACGAGGGGCAGGCTGCCGACCGTCGCCTTGAAGGTCAGGCCTCGGCCGTCCTTCAGCGTCACGGCGTGCTCGGTCGTGACGTCGGGGGGAAGCTTTCGGCCTTCCGGGCCGCGGCTCTCGGCGCTTCGACGCGCCTCGGGCGGAGAGCCGCCATGAGGATTGGGCTGGCCGATGGCAGGCGCACCCGTCAGCCCGAACAGAAGGGCGATCACCAGGTAGGAAAAACGCGTCATCGATCTGTCCCGGCCGCCACTGCGGCGTCTGCGATACGAAAGAGAGTGCCGCTCACGCCTTCTTCTGCCAGCGGCCGTCGTCGTCCTGCTGCCAATAGGCGAGGGTGTGTCCGGCCTCCTTGGCCAGCTTCCACTGGCTGCGGGCGAGGAGCAGCGCCTCCTGATCGGTGCCTTCGAACAGCACGCAGATGCGGGCATAGCTCTCCGCATCGGCGGGAAGCGGCGATCCCTCGACGAGGAACCGGATCGACGCCGCGTTCGGGTTGGTCTCCGCCAGGGTGAGAACCACCGGCAGACCTGCGGGATCGGCCTCGCGATCCGTGCCATGGGGCAGGAAGCTGTCGTCGGAATAGGTCCACAGCCCGTCGTCGAGGGCCTGGAGCCGCTCCTCTGAGGCCGCCTGGATCGCCACGCGCCACGAGCGCTCCAGCGAGCGCTCGACGAGGCTCGGCAGCACCTTCTCGAGGGGCTGGCGCTGGAGGTGGTAGAAGAGGATCTCGGTCACGTCAGGACAGATAGGTGCTTGCCCGGTCTTTGACAGCGGGCAGATTTGGACAGCGGGCGCTCAAGGCGCCTCGATGATGTGGGGCACGAACAGGGCGGTGTTCCTGGTGATCGGGCCGGCCTCTTCGCGCAGGCAGATCCCCGCTGGTTCGTCGCCGACGATCCAGGAACCGACGAGAGCGGAGCGGCCGTCGAAGTCCGGCAGGAGCGCGAGTGCTTGGCGGACATGGCCCTCCCCGCCGTAAGGCCCGTGATCCTGCGCCAGGACGGCGCCGTCGCGCACGATCAGGATGTTGGCGCCCTCGCGCGAGAATAGCGGCTTCTTGACGAAGGAATTTCCGAGCGAGCTCTTTCGCGGGTCATCCTCGAAATAGGCCGGGAGGAGGTTGGGATGGCCCGGCTCCATGGCGAAGAGGTGCGGCAGAAGCCCCTTGTTCGAGAGCACCGCCTTCCAGGGCGGTTCGAGGAAGCGCGTCGATGTGGCACCGATCGCAGTGCCGAACGCGTCGGCGAAGATCCATTCCCAGGGATAGAGCTTGAACAGGGTCGCGATCGGAGTTTCGTCTGGGCCGACGAAGCGTTGCTCGGCATCGAGGCCGATCTGCGCAAGATCGAGGAAGCGCGTGGCGAGACCGGCCTGCCGCGCGCAATCCTCGAGATACGCGACGGTGCCGCGATCTTCCGGCGCGTCGGCATAGGCGGTCAACGTGAGGGTTCCGTCGCCGGCCACCTGCCTGAACCTCGCGATCAGATGCTCATGGACCGCATTGAACTGATCCGTTCCGGCAGGCAGGTGTCCCGAGGCCAGCAGTTCCTCCAGCCATTGCCACTGGAAGACGCCGGTCTCGTACAGGGCGGTCGGGGTATCGGCGTTGTATTCGAGGAGCTTGGTGGGCCCGGCCCCGGCGCCGCCATAGGCGAGGTCGAGGCGTCCGTAGAGAGAAGGGTCGCCGCGGCGCCAGCTGTCCCGGATCGCGTCCCAGGCGTGGTTGGGGATGGCGAGCGAGGCGAGGATCCGCTCGTCCTCGACCGCCCGAGCGACGAAGGCGAGGCAGAGGGCATGGAGTTCGGCGCTCGGCGCCTCGATGCCCTGCTCGATTTCGTCGAGGGTGAACGCGTAGGCGTGGCTCTCGTCCCAGTAGGGAGCACCATCGAGGGTGTGGAAGGTGAAGCCCATGGCGATCGCGGTCTCCCGCCAGTCCGGCCGCTCCGGGAGGGCGACGCGCCGCATCGACGTCCCCTAGCTTGACGAGCCGTGCGACGAGAAGCTCCTCCCGGTCTGGCCGAAGCCGCCGAAGGATGCCGGGCGCACGGATGCCGCAGAAACGCGGGCGCTCGACGAGGCCCCTCCGCTCGCGGTCACGATCCGGCTGCCCGAACTCGTGCAATAGCCGCCATGGCCGGAATGAGCCTGGACGGCCTCGTTCGGCCGATGGTGATAGAGAGGTTGCGGAGTGAGGTCCTGACTCGCACGACGACCTAGCAGATAGCCCGCCATCATCGGGACGTATCGGCCGGCGGCACTGGCCGCGACGGCCGCACCTGGAACGCAATGGGCTGGACCGTGATGGGCCTCGCAGTCGGCCAATCCGGGATAGCGCGGCGCGGCTTCCGGATAGGCCCTGAGCGCGATCGCATAATCCCGGCGGCAATCTGCATCCGTCCGAATGGCTGCCATGGAACAGGCATCGGGACCTGGATAGACGAGCATATCCTCCTCGCGCTGCGATGGGTCCAGTTCGCCGAGGACGAGGGCAGTGGTGCCGGCCCCCGCGACGAGGACCAAGGTCACCAAGGTCGAGCGCTTGATGCGCGATGGGACTGGCGCTCTTGATGATGTCATCGCCGTTCAGCCGTCGAAAACGGCTCGACTCCCCGTGAGCAGAACGCTGCAACGCAAGCGTAGGAAACAACGAGGCTGTTGGGAAGAAGCGCAGCCGTTTGGCCGGATCAGTAGGTCATCGAGGCTGCATCGACCACGCCTGCGGCAAAGGAGGCCGCGGCGAGAAGGATGGCGGGGGCGAGTTGCCCAGACTCGATCCGCGCAGATAGATCCGGGATCGCGAGGCGCACCAGAAAGTAGACCAGGATCTGAAAGACGAGCGCGACGAGACCCCAGATCACGCAATCCAGCACCGATTGCGCGTTGAAGATCGCGACCGACAGGGGCAGCGTGTAGCCGATCAGGCTGCCGCCGAGCGCCATCGCGGCGGCGACGTTGTTGTCCCGGATCAGCGCGATCTCGCGGTGCGCCGTCGCGGTGAGGTAGACGCCGAGATAGAGCACGACGAGTCCGAGCGCGACGGCGACGTAGGACAGAAACGCCGGCAGGCCGGAAATCGAGACCATCACCGGCCCTCCTGTGGATTAGACCAGCCGGCTCTGATCGATCGCCGCGCCGATGAAGCTGCGGAACAGAGGATGCGGCTCGAACGGGCGCGATTTCAACTCCGGGTGGAACTGTACGCCGATGAACCACGGATGGCCCTCGTGCTCGACGGTCTCCGGCAGCAGCCCGTCCGGTGACAGGCCGGAGAAGCGCAGGCCCTTGGCCTCCAGGCGGTCGCGATAGGCCATGTTGACCTCGTAGCGGTGACGGTGCCGCTCGGAGATGTCGGTGGTGCCGTAGATTTCCGCGATCTTCGATTCCGGATGCAGGCTCGCCTTGTAGGCGCCGAGCCGCATGGTGCCACCGAGGTCGCCCTCGGCCGCGCGCCGTTCGAGCTCGTTGCCGCGCAGCCATTCGGTGAGAAGGCCGACCACGGGCTGATCGGTCTCGCCGAACTCGCTGGAATTGGCGTCGGTCACCCCGGCGAGCGATCGGGCCGCCTCGATCACGGCCATCTGCATGCCGAAGCAGATGCCGAAATACGGGATCTTGCGCTCGCGGGCGAAGCGGGCCGCCCGGATCTTGCCCTCGGCCCCGCGCTGGCCGAAGCCGCCGGGCACGAGGATACCGTTGATTCCTTCGAGGAACGGCGCCGGGTCCTCGCGCTCGAAGACCTCCGACTCGATCCATTCGAGGTTGACCCGGACCCGGTTGGCGATGCCGCCATGGGTGAGTGCCTCGGTGAGCGACTTATAGGCGTCCTTGAGGCCGGTATACTTGCCGACGATGGCGATGTTGACCTCGCCCTCGGGGTTGCGCACCCGCTCCGAGATCGTCGTCCAGCGCGTCAGGTCGGGCTCGCCCTCCGGCTCGATGCCGAAATGCGCCAGCACCTCGCGGTCGAGACCGGCCTCGCGGTAGGAGAGCGGCACGTCGTAGATCGAGGCGACGTCGCGCGCCTCGATCACCGCCGTCTCGCGGACGTTGCAGAACAGCCCTAGCTTGCGCCGCTCCTCGACCGGGATCGGACGGTCGCAGCGGCACAGCAGCATGTCGGGCTGGATGCCGATGGAGCGCAGCTCCTTCACCGAATGCTGGGTCGGCTTGGTCTTCAGCTCGCCGGCAGAGGGGATGTAGGGCAGCAGCGTCAGGTGCACGAAGGCGGTGGCGCCGCGCGGCAGCTCCTGCCCGAGCTGGCGGATCGCCTCGAAGAAGGGCAGGCCCTCGATGTCGCCGACCGTTCCGCCGATCTCGACGAGCACGAAGTCGAAGGCGTCGTTGCCGTCGAGCACGAAGGCCTTGATGGCGTTCGTGACGTGCGGGATCACCTGGATCGTCGCGCCGAGATAATCGCCGCGCCGCTCCTTGGTGATGATGTCGAGATAGATCCGGCCGGTGGTGATGTTGTCGGCCTTGGTGGCCGGCAGCCCGGTGAAGCGCTCGTAATGGCCGAGGTCGAGATCGGTCTCGGCGCCGTCATCGGTCACGAACACTTCGCCGTGCTGATACGGCGACATCGTTCCGGGATCGAGATTGAGATAGGGATCGAGCTTGCGAAGACGGACGGAATACCCACGCGCTTGGAGAAGCGCGCCGAGGGCGGCGGATGCGAGGCCTTTTCCGAGGGAGGAGACCACGCCGCCGGTAATGAAGATGTACCGTTGCATGG
>FSSH01001724.1_pt2 | contig 37727 bp, 35 predicted proteins | sample 1166101 | NCBI WGS metagenome assembly FSSH01 (sample SAMEA32972668, study PRJEB13176) | freshwater metagenome | biome: Drinking water system; feature: Biomass in drinking water that filtered by 0.45 um membrane; material: drinking water | place: USA | collected 2012-12-20 | depth 0 m
GCCAACCTCTACGATTTCAGCTTTCTTGCCCCCTGCCCGTCATCCGGCCTGATTTTACATGGCGACAAGGATGCGGTGGTGCCTTTGGCCGATGTGCGCACGCTGATTGAAAAGCTCAAAACCCAGCGCGGCATCATCATCGACCAGACTGTCATTCCCGGCGCCAACCATTTCTTTGAAAGCCATATGGAGCCGCTGGTCACCAAGGTCAGCAGCTATCTCGACGGCCGGCTGGGGACCAGCGAAGACGCGGCGTGAGCTGATTTCACGCTGACCGGCGCGCGCTCCATTGGGCGATGAAGGCGGCGACGCCATCATCCCGAACAAGCTGACCAGCAGCGCCAAGCCAAACTGCGCCAGCACACAAATCGTCCCGGCGGATTGCAAGGACCGCCTGCACGCCGACAAAAGCGTCGAATGTCGTATTTTTGCAACCATCTGAGGAATTGATTGCGTGGTTCGAACTGCGCTTGCCGTCAGTGCGCAGAAAAGTCTTTTGCCGCGCCAAATTACCATTAAGAGATGTGTAAGAAGTATGGCGTGGCCGTCGAAAGTTCATCGTCACTCACTCATTCGGGTAATTTGATGCCAAACGGGAATACAGGATACAGTTTCGGTCTGTCGTATATTTTACGGCGTCAGTTGCGCGTCGCTGATGGCGAAATGTCTTGCCTGCGTCACTTGGTTCTGGCGGGTGGTGCCCTTTGCGCCCTTTCCCTCGCGACGCCAGTCTTTTCCAACGTCCTTCCCGTCGACGTCGGCGGCGGCAGCGGGGCACCTGGAGACGGGGGCAACGCGGCGGGCGGAGCGGAGGGTGGGGCTAACAGCCTGTTTGGGACCGCTGCTGGATCCGGCAACAGCGGCGCCGGAGGCGACGCCCCTGCGGGTGGCGGTGGCGGCGCAGGCCCTACAGGTGGGCCCGGCGGGGGTGTTTCCTTTGATGGCGGCGTTATTTTTGGTGGCGCTGGCGGCGCGAGTGGCGGCGGTAATGGCACTGACGGTTTCAGGTTCGATGGCGTTGGTAGTGGCGGCGGCGGTGGCGCTCATGGTTTCGTCGCCAATGTACTCCCTACCGCTATTTCCCACGGCGGCAGAGGCGGCAATGGCGGCGACGGCGGCGGCGGCGGCGGCGGCGGGTTCGGAGTGGTCGTTTCCGGCGGAATCAACCTCGGCATCCTGAATACCAACGCGATTGGCGGCAATGGCGGCAGTGGCGGCAATGGCGGCAGTGGCGGCAGTGGCGGCAGCGGTTTTGCCTTGACCGACAACAACTCAACCGTGACGGTGGGCAGCTCTGTCACGGGCGGCAATGGCGGCAGCGGTGGCAACGCTCTTGAGCCAGCCTTGGGCGTCGCGGGCAATGGCGGCAATGGCGGCAACGGTTTTGCCTTTACCGGCAGTAGTAATGTGACCCTATCGATAAATGGTATAGTCACAGGCGGCAATGGAGGCAGCGGCGGCAATCGCATCGTTGGTGACGGCGGCGCTGGCGGCGCCGGTGGCAGCGGCGGGGCTGGGCTGACTGCCATTGGCAGCACCGTGACGGTGAACGGCAGGGTCACGGGCGGCAATGGCGCCGCTGGCGGCACTGGTGACAACTTAAGCATTCCAGGCGGCGGCGGCAGCGGCATCGTCGGGGGCAATCTCACGCTGATCGTCAGCGGAACAGTCAGTGGCGGATTGGCGGGGGATGGGGTATCGCGCGCCGACGCCGTCTTATTCAACGGTGGCACAAATGTGCTCGAACTCCGCGCCGGTTATGCTTTCACCGGGAATGTTACTGCCTTCTCGAACCGCGACACATTTCGGCTTGGCGGCAGCGTCGATGGCAGTTTCGATGTCTCGACGATTGGCCCACCTGGGCAGTTCCGGGGCTTTGGCGTTTTTGAAAAGACCGGCACCAGCAATTTTACTTTGACCGGCAACGCTCCTGCGGCGTTCAATGGCGGAACCGTGACGGTCAATGGCGGAACCTTGACAGTCAATGGCAACATCTCCTCCGCCACCAGCGTCACAGTCAATTCAACTGGCACTCTTGGAGGCACAGGGCAATTGCCAGGCACCGTGATCAATACGGGCGGCACGCTCGCGCCGGGCAATTTGGTCGGTACGGTGGCTTCGGTCGGCACGCTCACCGTCAACGGCAATCTGACCCTGAACACTGGCGCAACCACCACCATCAAGGTGCAGGCCGCCACGATTGACCGCATCAATGTCACCGGCACGGCAGCGCTCAACGGGGCGCTGCAATTGGTGGCACTCGGTGGGCCCTACCAGTTCGGCACGCCCTATACCTTTCTGCAAGCAGCCACCCGCACCGGCACCTTTGCCAGTGTCTCCACCACCGGTACGTTTGGCGTTGGTGTGACGTCAGCGGTGAGCTATTCACCAACCCAGGCTCAGCTGACACTCACCGCAGCGCCCTTGGTGCCGATCGTCACGCCGCCTGCTCCCGGGCAAGCGTCGCTCGCGCCCACCGCTTCCACTTCCAACGCGCTGGCGGTCGCCGGCGCGCTTGATCAGGGCGTCATCGCGGGGGGCAATGCCTCACCCTTTTTTGGACTCTACAACCAGCCGGCCGCCGGTATCCCGACGGGCCTCAATCAGCTGTCGGGGGTTGTCAACAGCGCCTATGGACTGCAAGGCTCCTTCATTTCGGGCCAATTCATCAATAGTGCGCTTGATGCATTCAATCCGGGTTCTGCCACGGTGACGCAGGCGCCGGCCACGGCCTATGCTGGCGCGAAGACAAGAGCCAATGCCGGCAGCCAGGCCATCGAGGTCGCGGCTGATCTGGCGGGCGCACCGACACCTGTGGTCGAAACTGCGCCAAACCGCTTCTGGGGCTCGGGCACAGGCGGGGCTAGCACGATTACCGGCAATGCGCGCACCGGTTCAGCTACGCGCTCCGAGACCGCTTGGTCGCTTGCAACCGGTGTTGAGAAAACAGTTCTTCCGGGTGTCGCTCTGGGCTTTGCGGTGGCCGGCGGGCGCTTTGAAGGGTCGCACTCTGGCGGCCTTGGCACCAACAGTGCCGATGCGTTCCAGACCGGCCTTTATGGCCGCGCCCGCTTTGGTGGCCTGTCGTTCGGAGGAGCGCTGGCCTACACCTATCTCGACATTAGTTCGACGCGTAACGCGCCGGTGGTTGGTCTCTTGGGCATCAATGGCCAGACTGACGCCCATGGCTTTTCGGGCCGGTTTGAAGGCGCCTATGAAGCCGTCAGTCTCTTAGGCCTTGGCATCTCGCCCTATGCGGCCGTGCAAGGGTCAACCTTCAGCATTGGTGGCTACACCGAAACGGTTGGCGTCGGCCAGAACAATGCGGCGGCCCTGCGCGTCTCCTCCACGTCGCAAGGCTCTGTGCGCGGTGAACTTGGCGTCAAGCTCGAGCAGCAAAGCGTCATCAATGGCATGGTGGTCCAGGCCTTGCTCAAGGGCGGCTGGGGCATCTATGGCGCCAGAGACGCCAGCACAACCGCCGCCTTCATCGGTCTGGCAGGCTCGACTTTTACCATTACCGGCGCGCAGAACGACACCTCGACCGCCCTCGTCTCGGTAGGTCTTGATGTGAAGCTCACCCCGAGCATCACCCTTGGCGGCCGTTTTGATGGTGAATATGGCAACCGTACCACCCGCTCCTCAGGAACCGCAAAGCTCAAAATTGTGTTCTGAGGGCGCTGTTACGCCAAGCCGCGCGCGCTCCTTTGGGCGATGAAGGCGGCGACGATCATTTCAATCCAGGCGAGTGGCAGCGCGACCAGCGCCGTTTCAAGGCGTGCCAGGTTCATGTTGAGCATGGCGATCCAGAAGAGAAGAAAAAGCGTCGCCCAGCATGTCGTACCGGCCAGCAATACCGCTTGACGCGTGGCCCCGAAGCGCACTTCGTGAAGGTGGTAAATCCATATCGCCATCACGGTGAGAAGTGTATCCCAGGCACCCCAGATGAGGAATACGGGAAGGTTCATCGGCGCAACGTCCGGCACCATGAATAACGTGGCACGCGTCATCGGCATAACGAAGACGAAATAGCGGAAAATCTCGGACAGGTTGATCCACAACGTCACGGCAATGAAGGTCTGTGTCCATGAGCGCAGAGACATGCCGGCTCCCCTTTCCTACTTCCCGCTGAAATTTCCGCTGCGCGAAAAACCCTTCGGCACGAGACGGCCCGCCTGGGCGCGCTTGCCGTAGAATTCGTCCATATTCTCCAGCGTGTACGTGCGCCCGGCGCTGTCGAGCCAGGTCAGACCATCCGCCCGGTTGAAGGTCTTGACATCAGCAAGGGCGCCCTCCTTCAGCAATTGCAGGCGTACGCCCTTGCCGCGCGGCATTTCAGGCACCTCGTCAAGAGCAAACAACAGCAGCTTGCGGTTGTTGCCGACGCAGGCGACAGAATCTCCAGATACCGGCACCGCGAAGCGCGCATCGGCATGGTTGTCGACATTGAGCACCTGCTTGCCCTTGCGCGTATTGCCCAGAACATCGGCCTCGCAGACGACAAACCCCCTCCCCTCGGCGCTAGCCACCAGCAATTTGCCCGCCGGCTCATAGGTTTTCATGGTGACGATATCCGCGCCCTGATCAATATCGATCATAAGGCGCACCGGCTCACCATGGCCGCGTCCTCCCGGCAGCTTTGACGCATCAAGGGTGAAGAAGCGGCCATTGCTGGCAAAGAGCAGGATCTGATCGGTCGTCTGGGCGGTGAGCGCCTGCTTCAGCGTGTCATCAGTCTTGAACGTGAGGGTGGAGAGATCATTGCCATGGCCCTTCATGGCCCTGATCCAGCCCTTTTCGGACAGGACGATGGTGACTGGCTCGCGCTCCACCATGGCATCGCGCAACTCGATGGCGGGTGCCGCCGGGGCGGCGGCAAAATTCGTGCGCCGCGCGCAGTCAGGATTCTTCACATGATAGGTCTTGGCAAGTTCAGAGAGCTGCCAGCCGATCGTCTTCCATTGCTTCTTCTCGCTTTCAAGAAGAGCGGCGATGGTGTCGCGCTCAGTGCTCAGCTCGTCGCGTTCGCGCCGCAGTTCCATTTCCTCCAGCTTGCGCAGCGAGCGCAGACGCATGTTGAGGATGGCTTCCGCCTGATTATCGGTGAGCGAAAACGTCTTCATCAGCTCAGGCTTTGGTTCGTCCTCCTCGCGGATGATGCGGATCACCTCATCAAGGTTGAGGAAGGCGATGATGTAGCCGCCCAGAATCTCGAGGCGCTTGTCGATCGCCTCCAGCCGGTGGCGCGAGCGGCGCAGCAACACGTCGCGGCGATGGTCGAGCCAATGTTGCAACACATCGCGCAGGCCAAGCACCATCGGCACCTGACCACGCGCCAGCACGTTCATGTTGAGCGAAAAACGGCTTTCAAGCTCGGTCAGCCGAAAGAGTGTCTCCATGAGCAGGGTGTCATCAACATTGCGGCTCTTCGGCTCCAGAACGATGCGGATATCTTCAGCCGATTCATCACGCACGTCTTCCAGCAGCGGCACCTTCTTGTCGTTGATGAGCTCGGCCAGCTTCTCGATCAGGCGGGCTTTCGGCACAGAATAGGGAATTTCGGTGATGATGATGCGGTAGCCGCCGCGCCCCGTATCTTCCTTGTGCCAGCGGGCGCGTACGCGAAAGCCGCCTCGCCCGGTGCGATAGGCTTCCGCAATCTGCGCTGGGTCATCGACAATAATACCGCCGGTCGGGAAATCGGGTCCCGGCACGAAGGCCATCAGATCGCCCGAACTTGCCTGGCGATGGTCGATCAGATGGCGGGCGGCGGCGATCAGTTCGGCCGCATTATGTGGCGGGATCGAGGTCGCCATGCCAACGGCGATGCCGGATGCGCCATTAGCCAGCAGATTGGGAAAGGCTGCCGGCAGCACCACCGGCTCTTCTTCCGAGCCGTCATAGGTGTCGCGGAAATCAACCGCGTTCTCGTCGATGCCCTCCAACAGCAGGGCGGCGGTGGCGGTAAGACGCGCTTCCGTGTAGCGCATGGCCGCCGGGTTATCGCCATCGACATTGCCAAAATTACCCTGACCGTCGACCAGCGTGTAGCGCTGGGCGAAATCCTGGGCAAGACGCACCAGCGCGTCATAAACCGATTGGTCGCCATGGGGATGGTATTTACCGATGACGTCGCCCACCACGCGGGCACATTTCTTGAAGCCCTGTCCGGGATCGAGCTTCAGCAACCGCATGGCATACAGAAGCCGACGGTGAACCGGTTTCAGCCCGTCGCGGACGTCGGGCAGCGCGCGATGCATGATCGTTGAGAGCGCGTAAGCGAGGTAGCGCTCTTCGAGCGCCGATTTGAGATCGACCTGCTCGATGCCTCCTGGCGAATCGGGGATATCCGGATTTTTGCCCATGCAGGGTGCCTAGCCCTGCAAGACGTCAGCGGCAAGGGCGGGCATCGCGACCCGGCGCATGGCAGTGTGGAAGAAAGCCCGGCGACAATCAGGCTCAGGGATCGCCCGCACCTCATAGACATGGCGGGTGAGAAAATAGCCAGTGAGGCGAAAGCCGGCGGTGATATCATGCTCGTCGATCGCACGATCAGGACGATCCTTGCGCAGAAAACCCGGCAACGGCAGCAATCTGTCGAGATAAGGCAGCGCCGCCTCGCCTGAAACCGCGCGGGCGGATTTGGGCGAGACATGGGTGAGGTTTAGCGTGCTGCCGGTTGACGCGCACTGGCTGAGGTCCATGCCAAAGCCCAGCTCTTCCAGAAGTGCCATCTCGAAGCGCACCATCTGCACGGCGGAGGCGAGTGGATTATCGAATCCATCCAGAATAATAGCGCAGGCGTGATAAAGCGATTCATGAGCTTCGCGCTCAGCCAGAAGCCGCAGATGGCAGGCCAGCAGCGAGACGCAATGAAGCCCGAGCGCGCTTTCAAGAACAGTAGCCGCGCGCGACACCTGCGTCTCGACGGTGAACGTGCCGAGATGGTCTTCAAGCCGCGCCCGCCAGCCTACCTGAAGCGTGTTGCCAGGCTGAAGCGTCGGGCGAAGACGTGGCCCCGCACCTCCCCGCACGAGGCCCAGATGGCGCCCGTGGCCACGCGTCATGGTTTCAAGAATGAGACCACTCTCGCCATGGCGGCGCGCGCCCAGAACAATCGCTTCATCGCTCCATTCCATGGTTCACCATGGCAAGAGAGAGAGGATTCTCCAAGGCCGCAGGCGTTACGAGCGGGGAAATTCGAGGCCCATCTCGCGGTAGCGCTCGGGGTCGTCCGCCCATCCTTCACGCACCTTGACGTGGACAAAGAGGTGGACCGTCTGGTCGAGGATACCCATCAATTCCTGGCGCGATGACATGGAAATCGCCTTGACGGTTGATCCGCCCTTGCCCAGCACGATCTTGCGCTGGCTTTCGCGTTCGACGAAAATGCTCTGCTCGATGCGCACCGAACCGTCCTTCCGAGCCACCCAGGAATCCGTCTCCACGGTTGACGCGTAGGGCAATTCCTCGTGGAGCCTCTCGAAGAGCTTCTCGCGGGTGATTTCGGCGGCCAGCATGCGCATCGGCAGATCGGATATCTGGTCTGCGGGGAAGAGCCAGGGTCCCTCAGGCATATGGGTGGCGAGATAAGAGGTCAGAACACCCAAACCCTTGGTTTTGAGGGCCGAGACCATGAATGTTGCGGCAAAAGCCAGCTTGTTATTGGCGTCGGACGCCAAGCCCAGCAGTTTTTCGTGCGCCACGCGGTCGATCTTGTTCAAAACGAGGATCTTGTCGCCGGGCAATTTCGCCAACCTTTCCAGAAGATCAGCATTCGCATCGTCGATTCCGCGCTCGGCATCGATCAGGAGGGCGATGATTTCAGCCTCGCGGGCACCGTTCCAGGCGGTCCGCACCATGGCCTGATCAAGACGGCGCTTGGGTGCGAAGATGCCAGGCGTATCCACCAGGATGATCTGCGCCGCGCCGTCCATGACGATGCCGCGCATAATAGCCCGCGTCGTCTGCACCTTGTGGCTCACAATCGACACCTTGGCGCCGACAAGGGCGTTGACCAAGGTCGACTTGCCGGCATTGGGGGCGCCGATCATCGCCACATAGCCGCAGCGGCGCGGCGGACCGCTAACCAGTTGATCAGTCATTGATCGGCCTTTCTCCACGTTCAAGGCGGGTGAGCAATAGCTGGGCCGCCTGCTGTTCGGCGGCACGCTTCGAGCCACCGCGGGCATCGGCCTCGCCATGGCCGGCGATAAGCACGCTGATGGCGAATTCCGGCGCGTGATCAGCACCCTTGCGCCCGATCAGCCGATAGGTCGGCGGCGGCAGGCCGCGCCCCTGCGCCCATTCCTGCAAGGCGGTCTTGGCGTCGCGCGGCGCAGCGATTGCGTTATCGACACGTTGCGACCAGCAGCGGATGACCACGTCTCTTGCCGCCGCAAAACCACCATCGCGGAAAATAGCGCCGATGACCGCCTCGCAGGCATCACCAAGGATCGCCGGCTTGTCACAGCCGCCGGCGCGCTGCTCGCCTGCACCCAGTACCAGATGGGCGCCAAGCCCCAGCTCGCGCGCCACCTCAGCGCAGGTTTCATAGCGCACCAGCTCGTTAAGGCGACGGGCGAGATGGCCTTCGCTTTCGGAGGGAAAGCGCTCAAACAGCATCTGAGAGACGACCAGCGCCAGAACCCGGTCGCCGAGAAATTCGAGCCGCTGATAGGACGCATCGCCAGGTCGCATGATCGCGCTTGGATGGGTCAAGGCCTTGACGAGCACATCCCAATCAGCAAAATGATAGCCAAGACGCGCGCTCAGATCAGACAGGCTTGCCCGTTTCGTCGAATTCACCAGATCGCCTTGCCGATACGCTCCCAGCGAACGATCCACGGCCAGCGCCAGAGCTGCCAGGCGGCTTCACCTTCCTCGAGCGAAAAAAAGATGAAGGAAGCACGCCCGACAAGATTTTCGAACGGCACATAGCCTACCGCGTTGAGGACGCGGCTATCCTGCGAATTATCGCGATTATCGCCCATCATGAAGTAATGGCCGGGGGGCACCTGATAGACTTCCGTATTGTCGAGGTAGCCGTTTTCGCTGAGCTTGAGCGTGTAGAAACTGCGCCCCTCGGGCAGAGTTTCCCGATATTGACGCACCGACACCAGACGGCCGAAAGCGTCCGGCATCACATAATCATCCGCCCGCTCGCGTTTGACCGGTTTGCCATTGATATGCAGCAGGCCGCCGATCATCTGGATGCGGTCACCGGGCAGGCCGATCACCCGCTTGATGTAGTCGATCTCGACATCGGAGGGCAATTTGAAGACGACGACATCGCCGCGTTCGGGGGGCGCGGACCAAATGCGGCCGGGAATGGGCACGACGGAAAAGGGAAAGGAATGGCGCGAATAACCATAGGCGAATTTCGAAACGAACAGGTAGTCGCCAACCAGCAGCGTTGCTTTCATCGACCCCGAGGGAATGTTGAAAGGCTGAAACAGCAGGCTCCGGATGACCAGCGCGATGACCAGCGCCTCCAGAACGACGATAACGGTATCAATAATACCGCCTCTCTTGTCATCAGCCTTGGATTCAACTGCCATGATGTTTTCCCATTGAGGGGGCGGTATAGCCCTAGCTCTGCGGCAGGACAATGTCCTTTGCAATCGGCACGAGCGATATGACGACAAACGCCTGCGCCCACGGAAAGTCGTCGCTCAGCGCCAGATCGATGGCGGCGACGTGGCCTGCGGGCGTCAGCCGGGCGAGGCGTTCGGCAGCGCCATCGGTCAGCGCCAGCGTCGGTTTGCCGCTTGGCAGATTGATCACACCCATGGCGCGCCAGTGAACGCCGCCGCGCAGACCCGTGCCGAGCGCCTTCGAGCAGGCTTCCTTGGCGGCAAAGCGCTTGGCGTAGCTTGCCACCCGCAACAGCGGGCGGCGTTCGCAGCGGGCAATCTCCACAGGGGTAAAAACGCGCTGCATGAAGCGCTCACTGTGACGCTCCAGCGTTTTGGCAATGCGCCGGATATCGACAAGATCGGTGCCGATACCGACAATCATGGGCGGGCAGCATCAATGGCCGTGCGCATGGAGCCAATCGCTGCAGGCAAGCCGATAAAGATCGCCTCACCCATCAGAAAATGACCGATATTCAGCTCGGCAATTTCCGGGAAAGCAGCGATGGGGCCGACAGAGCCAAAATTGAGCCCGTGACCGGCGTGCACCTCAAGCCCGAGCGAAGCCGCCAGTTCTGCTCCTTGCTGCAAACGCGCGAGTTCGCGTCTGGCCTCGTCCGTCCTGCCCTCATCAAAGGCGTGACAATAGGTGCCGGTGTGGAGTTCGATCACCGGCGCGCCGAGTGAGCGGGCCATACGGATTTGTCTCTCATCGGGGGCGATAAACAACGACACCCGGATGCCGGCGGTATCGAGGCGGGCGATATAAGGTTTGAGATGATTGTGCCCGGCGACAATATCGAGACCGCCCTCGGTGGTGCGCTCCTCGCGCTTTTCAGGAACCAGACAGCAGGCATGCGGCTTCACGCGCAGCGCGATCGCCAGCATCTCGTCGGTTGCCGCCATCTCGAAATTGAGTGGCACTTTGAGCTGGTTTTTCAACCCGTCCATATCGCTGTCGCGGATATGGCGGCGATCTTCGCGCAGATGCGCGGTGATGCCATCGGCGCCCGCCTCAACCGCCAGAAGGGCGGCGCGCAGCGGATCGGGATGGGCACCGCCGCGCGCATTTCGGACAGTCGCGACATGATCGATATTCACACCGAGGCGGACACGCGAGCGGGTCATTGCCATATCACTTCTGCATAGTGCGGCTACCAGGCTTGATGGCCGGCAGGCGCGCGAGGTCGGGCGGGAGATCGGCGGGGTCGTAATCGGGCACATGATAGCGGCACAGCGCCAGCAATGGCACGCCGACATCGGCTTTGCCATCGGAACGGTCGACCAGAACGGCGGCGCCGAGAATGGTCCCGGGACTGTCCTTGATCGCCGCCAGACATTCGCGCGTCGACAAGCCGGTGGTGACGATATCCTCAACCACGATCACTCTTGCTCCCTCGGGAATGGCAAAGCCGCGGCGCAGGCGGAATTCACCCTCCTCGCGCTCGACAAAGATCGCCTTGGCACCAAGATGACGCGCCGTTTCATACCCTGGCACGATGCCGCCAACCGCCGGCGAGACGACATAATCGACGCCACCGAAGCGCTCCCGCACCAGGGCTGCCAGCGCCCTGCATAATCTTTCCGTCCGCTGCGGGTCCATGAACACGAACATCTTCTGCAAGAAGACGGATGAGCGGCGGCCAGAGGACAGGATAAAATGGCCTTCAAGCAGCGCGCCAGCTGCCCTGAATTCCGCAAGCACCTCGTCTCTGGTCATCACCACGTCCCGCTTGTGTGTGGCAACGGTTTAACCAACGTCAGCGGCGCTGTCATCATCGGCAAGAAACTTCCGTCGCGGTCGCACTTCATGTTTTGATTCAGATTCAAAGACTGGAGCGAAGCCCTTCAACAAATTGATCTAAATCGATTTGACGATGCCGGTTTAAGCGCGACGCGGCAAGGATTGAACGCAGCGCCGCATGGCTCGCGTCAAGGTCCTTGTTGACGATCACATAGTCATAACGCTGCCATTCCGCCATCTCCCGCTTGGCGTTCGCCAGGCGCTTGGCGATCACCTCGGGCGCATCTTCGGCGCGGCGCTCAAGTCGCGCCCGCAATTCAACTATCGAGGGCGGCAGGATAAAGACGCTGACAATATCGGCAGCCATGCGCTCGTACAGCTGGGAGGTTCCCTGCCAGTCGATGTCAAAGAGGACATCGCGACCAGCCTGCAGGGCAGCCTCCACCGGCTCGCGCGGGGTGCCATAGCCATTGCCGTGGACGTCAGCGCATTCCAGAAGATCACCGGCTGCCGCCATGGCATCAAATCGCGGACGGGTCATGAAATGATAGTGGATGCCATCCACTTCATTGCTGCGCCGCGCGCGTGTCGTGACCGACACTGACATTGTCAGATTGGGATCGTCCTGCAGCATCGAGCGGGTCAGCGTCGTCTTGCCGGCACCGGACGGCGATGAGACGATCAACATCAAGCCGCGTCGCGTAATGCCAGGCCCTGCGCTCGTTAGTATCGTCATTCGATATTCTGTACCTGTTCACGCATCTGATCGATGACCGTCTTCAGCGACAATCCGATCTGCGTCAATTGCTTGTTGCTCGATTTGGAGCACAGCGTGTTGGCCTCGCGGTTAAATTCCTGCGCCAGAAAATCAAGCTTGCGGCCAATTGCACCACCATCGGCAACCAGTTTGCGGGCATGGTCGATATGGGCCTGCAAACGATCCAGCTCCTCGCGCACATCAGCGCGCGTCGCCAGGAGGATTGCTTCCTGATGCAGCCGCTCGGGATCAAATGCTGATGAGCCTGACAGCAGAGCCTGAACCTGTTCGCTAATGCGGGCCTTCAGCTCTTGCGGCAGTCCAGCAACGATGACTTCCGCCTCACCTACAAGTTTTTCGATGCTGGCGATCTGCTGCGACAGGATTTCCTCAACGTTACGGCCCTCGACGCTGCGCGCCTCGACCAGCGCCGCGACTGCTGCTGAAAACCCGTCAATGACGGCAGCCGTCAGTCCGGCTCTTGCTTCATCGTCATCGGGGCGCTCAATAATCTCAACCACCCCGCGCACCGCCAGCAGCCCATCGACGCTGGCGGGCGCAATCCTGCTTCCCGCTTCATCGTGCACGGTTCCGGCCGCCTTCACGAGGGCCGAGAGAATATCATGATTGATGCGAATTTCCGCCGGGCGCGGCGGGCGATCGATGGCAAGATTAGCCTGTATGGTACCGCGCTGAACCTGACGCTGGAGAATTTCGCGTACCTGAATTTCCACGCCGTCGAGCCCGGGGGCGACGCGCAGCCGCATATCCAGGCCGCGTCCGTTGACGCTTTTCAGTTCCCACGCCCACGACACATCGCGAAAATTTCCTGATACGCGCGCAAACCCTGTCATGCTCGCAATCGGCACGGCCATCTCCCAACATGCGCGATTCGTCGCCTCGACTATGGATCACAACCTAACCGGCATGGGGCAGGCTCACAAGTTCAGCGGATGTTATGTGCTGGCCGATCGATGGCTTAACGGATGGTCGCGCCCTGCGGCTGCACCGCAGGAGCGGCAGGGCGGCGCGGCGCCGGGCGCACCGAGAGCGAAGGCTGGACGGGCGCCTGCGGCTTCGTGTCGCTGCTGTCGTCATCACTCGCATCGCTGCGCGCCTTTTCGACATTGCGCCAGCGCGCGACGGCCTTCTGGTGTTGATCGAGTGTCTCCGAGAAAGCGTGCCCGCCTGTGCCATCAGCAACAAAGTAGAGTTCGTTGCTCGCGCGCGGATTAGCGGCAGCCTCAATCGCTTCGCGGCCGGGATTGGCGATAGGGGTCGGCGGCAGACCCAGGATAACATAGGTGTTGTAGGGTGTGGCGCGATCAATTTCCGAACGTGTCAAGCCACGTCCGAGCGTGCCCTGGCCGCCGACCAGTCCGTAGATGATCGTCGGATCGGACTGCAGGCGGATGCGTTTGTTGAGACGATTGACAAACACGGCTGCGACGCGGGCGCGCTCCGCGGATTTTCCTGTTTCCTTTTCCACGATGGATGCCAGCACCACCAGCTCATCCGGCGATTTTAACGGCAAACCGGCAGCGCGACGCTTCCACACGTCGTCAACGACACGACGCTGGGCCCGCTGCATGATCTGCAACACGCTCTCGCGACTGGTGCCACGTGTGACGCGATAGGTATCGGGCAACAGCGATCCTTCAGCCGGGATCTGGCGAATGTCGCCGCTGAGAACGTCAACGCCACGCAGCCGCTGCACGATCTGCAAACTGGTCAGCCCCTCAGGGATCGTCACCCCGTACTGGATGCTCTGGCCCGAGCGCAGAATGTCGATGATATCCCGCGTCGACGATCCCTTGGGGATGAGATATTCGCCAGCCTTCAACTCGCCATTGGCGCGACCGATATAGGCACCGATGCGAAAGGTCAGCGTGTCTTCAATGAGGTTTCTCTGCTTGAGAATTTCAGCAATGTCGGTGGCGCCGGCACGGTTTGGAATAATGACGGTCTGATCTTCGCCGGAGCGGCCAGGGGCGAGATAAATGTTGTTGAAATAGGCTCCCGCCGATCCGGCAGCGAGCGCCACAACCATCAGAAACGATAATAGACCATCGAAGAAAACAACGAATTCCCGGCTCGACGAACCACCCTTGCGCTTTTTCTTCTTTTTATCGTCCTCAGACGATTTCGCTTGGCGCAGAAGCGGCGCCTTGCGCGGTTGCGGCGACAGAGCAGAGGCAGCCTCCGTCTCCCCGGCAGGTGCTGATTGCGGCGCGTCGGCGGGCGCGGGTTTTTCAATCAATTCCATCAGCCTTGCCCTGGATCATCACGTCAATGCCGTCAGCACATTCGTGGAAAGATGACGATTATCAGTTGAGATATTGAGAACGCATCAGATCGCAACGGCTCGTCGCGAGAATGCTTGCAGCCCATGGCCCTTCCTAAACAGCACGTTTCGCGAAATTATGGCGGCGCTCAGGCGTCGGCACGACGAAAAATGAGTGAGGCATTGGTGCCGCCGAATCCAAAGGAATTCGACAAAGCGTAATCAATTTTTTTGGACTTCGCCTGGTGGGGAACAAGGTCGAGCGGTGTCGCAATTGATGGATTATCGAGATTGATCGTTGGTGGAACGATCTGATCGCGAATAGCCAGAATGGAGAAAATTGCCTCGATAGCGCCGGCTGCCCCCAGCAGATGCCCCGTAGCCGATTTGGTAGACGACATCGCTATGGTCGCGGCTGCATTGCCAACCAGGCGTTCAACCGCCCTCAGCTCGATTTCATCGCCAAGCGGCGTCGACGTGCCATGCGCATTGATGTAATCGATCGACGACGCATCGATACCAGCCCTCTTCAAAGCCGCACGCATGCAGCGATAGGCGCCATCTCCGTCCTCGGTCGGCGCGGTGATATGGTAGGCATCGCCAGACATGCCGTAACCGACGATTTCGGCATAAATCCTGGCGCCTCGGGCTTTCGCGTGGTCGAGGTCCTCAAGAACCACCACACCGGCACCCTCACCCATGACAAAGCCGTCACGGTCGCGATCATAGGGACGGGATGCCTTCTGCGGCGTATCGTTAAAGCCCGTGGACAAAGCGCGGCAGGCCGCAAAACCAGCAAGCGAGATACGCGAGACCGGGCTTTCGGTGCCGCCGGCGACCATAACGTCGGCATCACCCAGCGCCACCATACGGGCGGCATCGCCAATGGCGTGAGAGCCTGTCGAACAGGCCGTCACAACGGCATGATTGGGGCCCTTGAGGCCGAATTCTATCGATATGTAGCCGCCTGCAAGATTGATCAGGCGCCCGGGTATGAAGAAGGGTGAAATACGCCGCGGACCGCGGTCACGCAGCAGGATGGAGGCGTCACCAATGCCCTCGATTCCGCCGATGCCAGAGCCAATAAGCACGCCCGTGGTGATCTGGTCTTCATAGGCGGTCGGACGCCAGCCTGAATCCTCGATCGCTTGCCTGGCCGCGCACATCGCGTAGACGATGAAATCGTCAACGCGGCGCAATTCCTTGTGATCCATCCATTCTTCGGGGTTATACGCGCCGTCGCTCGCCGCCCCCAGCGGGAGCGTACAGGCGATCTTGCAGGCCAGATCGCTGGTGTCGAATTTCGTGACCTGAGAGGCGCCGGACTTGCCCGCCAGCACATTCCGCCAGGTCGTCTCCACGCCACATCCCAGCGGCGTGACCATGCCAATACCGGTGACGACTACTCGCCGCATCGCGATATTCCCGCCGATCTTGTGCTTGCCTGACCTGTGTTGATCACCTGGCCCGCGAAACGGATCAGGCGGTCTTCGATTGCAGGAATTTCACGGCGTCGCCGACCGTCTGGATGGTCTCGGCGGCATCATCAGGGATTTCAACGCCGAATTCTTCCTCGAAGGCCATGACCAGCTCGACCGTATCAAGGCTGTCTGCGCCCAGATCGTCAATGAAGCTGGCGCTTTCCACCACCTTGTCGGTCTCAACTCCGAGGTGTTCTATAACGATCTTCTTCACGCGCTCTGCAACATCGCTCATGTTCGTTTCCCTACACGGCCCGATCGGCCCTACGGCGATAAATCCCAATCTCATCAATCACGCAAGAGTACCGTTCCCCTTACCTGATCCAGCCGTGACGACTGTAGCCTGACGAGACAAAATGTCCATGATCCCAACGGCAAACAGTGATTGCCGTTTTCTCGTTGATCCCTACGCAACCCCGGCTCTGTCAACCGCTGGCCAGCGCAAGGCAGCGGGTCGTTAACATACTCGCTTTCGCATTGCCAGCGCCGGCATGCGCCAATCGCCCCAGCCTTACACCATCGCCATACCGCCATTGACGTGGAGGACGCTGCCGGTGACATAGGCCGCCTCGTTCGAACAGAGATAGACGACAGCAGCCGCGATCTCGTCAACCGAACCCAGTCGGCGCGCTGGCACACGGCCGAGGATGGCTTCCTTCTGCTTGTCGTTCAGCGCTCCCGTCATCGCCGTCTCGATGAAGCCCGGTGCCACGCAGTTCACGGTGATGTTGCGGCTTGCCACCTCGTAGGCAAGCGCTTTCGACATGCCGATCATGCCGGCCTTCGAGGCGCAGTAATTGCCCTGGCCGGGATTGCCGGTGACGCCAACAACCGAGGTGATGGCGACAATACGCCCGAAGCGCTGGCGCAACATGATGCGCGAGGCGGCGCGCGACAGGCGGAAATAAGACGTCAGGTTGACGTTCATCACCGTCTCCCAATCCTCATCCTTGAGACGGATGAAAATGTTGTCACGCGTGATGCCGGCATTGGCGATGACAAGATCAAGTCCGCCCATCAACTCAGCGGCCTTGTCGGGCAGAGCGTCAACGGCCGCGCCATCGCCCAGATCGCAGGCGGCGACATGAACCCTCTCACCAAGGGCGCTCGCGAGTTCGTCGAGCTTTTCCTGGCGGGTGCCGGAAATCAGACAGGTGGCGCCCTGCCCATGCAAGGCCTTGGCGATTGCGCCACCGATGCCGCCGGTGGCGCCGGTGATCAGCGCTCTGCGGCCGGTTAAATCGAACATCACGCACCTCTTCTCAAACGGTTTTCATGAAAGTCTCGATATCAGCCGGAAGGCCGAGGGCCATTGCCTCGGCATCCGGCGCGAGGCGTTTGGCCAGCCCGGTCAAAACCTTGCCGGCGCCAAGTTCCGCAAAGCGCGTCACCCCACCCGTCCCCGCCATGAACGTCACGCTGTCGCTCCAGCGCACCGTTGCCGTCACCTGCTCGACGAGGCGGGCGCGGATGTCGTCCGGCCCGTTCACCGGCGCGGCGGTGACATTGGCAACCACCGGCACGGCGGGGGTATGGATGATCGCCGTTTTCAAGGCGCCCGCCATCACCTGCGCTGCAGGCGCCATGAGAGCTGAGTGAAAAGGCGCCGAAACGGGCAGAGCCATGGCGCGCTTGACGCCGCGCTCCTTGGCAATCTCGATGGCACGCTCGACGGCCGCCTTGTGGCCGGAGACCACCACCTGGCCGGCGCCGTTGTCATTGGCGATATCACACACCTCGCCTTGCGCTGCGTCGCTGGCAATGGCGCGCGCTGCGGCAAGGTCCACACCAAGAAGCGCCGCCATGGCGCCCACCCCCACCGGAACGGCTGCCTGCATCGCCTTGCCGCGCAGCTTCAGCAGGCGCGCCGCATCGGCCAAAGTGAAGGCGCCGACGGCGGCAAGGGCTGAATATTCACCCAGCGAATGGCCCGCGACGAATCTCACCTTAGCTGCTACATCGAAACGCACCTCGCGGGTGATGACCCGCATGACGGCCAATGAGGCAGCCATCAGGGCCGGCTGGGCGTTTTCAGTTAATGTCAGCTCGTCGAGCGGGCCTTCAAACATGAGGCGGGAGAGATGCTGGTTCAACGCATCATCGACTTCGGAAAAAACCTCGCGCGCGGCAGGAAACGCTTCAGCGAGCGCCTTGCCCATGCCAACCGCCTGACTGCCCTGGCCGGGAAAAACGAAGGCAAGCGACATAAGGGAACCTCAAAAATGACAAAAGGGAGCGGCGGCAATGAGCCCCGCAGCACCTCTCTGTCAAGGGGGCGCTGGCGCAGCCTAGCCGGCGCCCTGCTGGTTGTGACCTGCCTTTCGCTGCCTGGACCCCTCTCGGCGCAGGAGTTTTCAGCAAGCGATCTTGATCGGTTCGCTAGCTATGTCAGCAGCTTTCGCCCGCTTGCTCTGCAAAAAGGCGTGTCGGCCGCCGTTTTCGACAGCACTCTGCGCGCCCTCACGCCTGACGCCAGTTTGCGCAACCGCCCGCGTCAGCAAAGTGAATTCCTGAAACCCATCAAGGCTTATGTGACGAGCGCTGCGGCGCCGGCGCGGGTAACGCGCGGCATAGCTCTTGGCAAACAGTACGGGCCGCAGCTCACGGTGATCGAGCAGCGGTTGCGCGTGCCACGAGAGATCATCCTCGCCATCTGGGGTATAGAGACCGATTTTGGTCGCGATTTTGGCAGCAAGGATGTGTTGCGCGCCCTTCTCACCCAGGGCTTTCTTGCCCCCGATCAACGCAGATGGGGCGATGAGGTGGTTGCGGCTCTCCTCATGATCGAGCGGGGACTGGTGAAGCGCGAGCGCCTCGTCGGCTCATGGGCGGGCGCCATGGGGCATCCGCAATTCCTTCCCTCCGCCTATCTGGCACATGCGGTGAGTTTTGCCGGCAAGGGTACGCCTCCCGACATCTGGGGGTCGATCCCTGACAGCCTGATATCGATTGCGAATTTCCTCAAGAATTCCGGCTGGAAGGCGGGCGAGCCGTGGGGCAGCGAAGTCAAACTGCCTGCCGGCTTCGATCACCGCGCCTTTCGCCAGCCCATTGCCGCCTGGCGCAGCGCTGGCCTCACACAGGCCGATGGCAGCAGCCTCAAGGGGATTGGCGAGGCAGTGCTCTATCATCCGGTGGGGGCGATCGGCCCTGCCCTGCTGCTGCAGCCCAATTTCTTTGTGCTGAAAGCCTATAATTTCTCTGACGCCTACGCGCTGTCGGTGTCGTTGCTCGCTGAAAAGATCGCCGGGCGACCCGGAGTGGTCGGGCGCTGGCCGGACGAGCCGAACCCGCTGAAGCCTGATGAGATCAAAAATCTGCAGCAAAGGCTGGCAGCGCTTGGCCATTACAAGGGCGAGGCTGACGGGCGCATCGGACCGATCCTGCGGGAAGCGGTGCACGCCTTTCAGGTGAAGGCAGGCATCACGCCGGCGGATGGCTACCCGGCACGCGTGGTGTGGGAGCGGGTGAGGTAGGTCGCGAGGCGAGACGCCGGCGCGCCGGTCAACGAAGAGTGTCTATTCTTGAGCGCTCGGGAAAGCGGTGTGCACGCGATAGCCGCGTGTGCGTGTCGGATCGCACGATGATCACCCGCACGGCATTGGTTAAATGGATGATAGGTTGCTGGTCGAGAGAGCCGCGGAAGGCTCCTTAGCCGGAGGGCGAGCGCTCTCCTCCGTATTGTTGTGCGGCGGCCGAGGAGATGAGTGGCAGGCGAAATGCAGCGTGTGGCGGCCTTGCCATTCCCGCCTGCCTCTGCTACCCACCCGCCTCCGATCCGGCCGGGGGCTGGCGGGCGAGCCTGCATCATGCAGGCAGGGCATAAAAGCCCGGTCGTCCACGCTTCCGCTCTTCGCATTACCGTCGAACCGCTCCGGGTTCGAGGGGGCTTCGCGCCGGATGGTTTGAAAAGAGAGGTTCAGCATGGCTCTTTACGAGCATATGTTTCTTGTCCGCCAGGATGCGACACCCGCCCAGGTCGATGCCCTTGTCGAGCAGATGAAGGGTGTTCTTGAAGGCCTCGGCGGCAAGGTCCACAAGGTCGAAAGCTGGGGCCTGCGCTCGCTCGCCTACCGCATGAAGAAAAACCGCAAGGCCCATTACGCCTTCATGAATATCGAAGGCCCGTGGGCGGCGCTGGCCGAAATGGAGCGCCAGCTCAAGCTCAACGAGGATGTTTTGCGCTCATTGACCATACGCGTTGAAGAGCACGAAGAAGGCCCGTCAGCGGTGCTTCTGCGCCGCGAGCGTGACGAGCGGCGTGGCGAGCGCGATGATTTCCGCGGTGGCGATCGCGGTGATTTCCGTGGCGGCGATCGTGGTGATTTCCGTGGTGGTGATCGTGGCGAGCGGCGACCGCCGCGCCGGCGCGATGATGAAGGTGTGGCAAGCGACATGCCGGTGGAGGGCTGAACATGGCACAGGCTCAAGCACGTCGTCCGTTCTTTCGTCGTCGCAAATCCTGCCCGTTTACCGGCAATGGCGCGCCGAAGATCGATTACAAGGACGTGAAGCTCCTGCAGCGCTACATATCCGAGCGCGGCAAGATCGTCCCCTCGCGCATCACGGCGGTGAGCGCGAAGAAGCAGCGCGAACTGGCACAGGCCATCAAGCGCGCCCGTTTCATCGGCTTCCTGCCCTTCGTCATTGAATAAGCAGGCGCCTTCACGACCCTGGTTGGGGCCGTTTCGGCCTCTAACCGCTCACCGCAGCGGGACAGCGAGACATGAATTTGGGTCCGTATTTCATCATCGTGATCGCCGGGGTAACCTCGGCGCTCTGTTACGTGTCGGTGGCCTTGGCGCCGCCGCCCGCCTTCCTGCTCGGCTATATCGCACCGCTCACCATTCTGATTGCCGGGCTCGGCTGGGGTGTGGTCGCGTCAAGCGGCGCGGTTCTGGTTGCCACCCTGATCAACCTGCTGATCTCCGGGTTCGGGACGAGTTTGTTTTACCTTATCGCTGTGGGTGGGCCGGCGGTGTGGTTGAGCCATCTGGCCGTGCTCGGGCGCTCCGCCCCCGTTACCCCTGGCGCGACCGGTGACAGCGCAATCGAATGGTATCCGCTGGGGCGGCTCCTGATCTGGGCGGGCGTTCTTGGCGGCACTGCGCTTGCGTTGACATTTGCCCGCGCTCATTTTGATCTCGAAGCCTACAAGGCGCCGATCGAAGCCGTGCTCAAAGAGCTTCTCAAAGGGCGCGCAGGCACGACCAGCGAGGGCGAGCAATATTCCTACGCCATCGAGCTAAGCGACAATCTGGCCTATGCCCTGCCGCTTGCGGCCGCGCTGTTGTGGACGACAACGACGCTGGTCAATCTGTGGCTTGCTGCCCGCATCACTCAGTACTCGGGGCAGCTGCCAAGACCGTGGCCGGATCTATCGGCGATCGAATTGCCACCCTTGTTTCTGGCGGCCTTCTTTGTCATTTTCGCGTTTGCAGCCTTGGCTGGCGGTGCGGTTGGCTATGTCGCGGCCTTTTACACCAGCGCGCTGGCGCTGGTGTGGATCGTGATCGGGCTTGGCGTCCTGCACGTGGTGACGAGGGGGCGCAGCTTCCGTCGCCCGCTGCTGATTTTCATCTATGTCATTTTGATTATTTTCGGCTGGCCGGCCGTGCCGCTGATGGTGCTTGGCGTCGTTGAGCAGTTTGCCCAGTTGCGCCGCCGCTTCGCTCGCGCTCCCTCCCCCCCTTCACCCTTTTCCTGAACAGCAATCCAACCATAGAGGATATCACCATGGACGTTATTCTTCTCGAGCGCATTCCCCGCCTTGGCCAGATGGGCGAAGTCGTCACCGTCAAGGATGGCTATGCCCGCAACTTCCTGCTGCCGCGTGGCAAGGCGTTGCGCGCGTCGGCTGACAATACCAAGCGGTTTGAAGGTCAGAAGGCGCAGCTTGAAGCCCGCAATCTCGAACTGAAGAAAGAGGCCTCGACAGTTGCCGAGAAGCTCGAGGGAAAATCCTTCGTTGTCGTGCGTCAGGCTGGCGAAACCGGCCAGCTTTACGGCTCGGTGTCGACCCGCGACATCACGGAAGCGGTGGTCGCCGGCGGCTTCAGCGTCGAGCGCAGCCAGATCCCGCTCGACAAGCCGATCAAGAATATCGGCATGCATGCGGTAATGGTGCGTCTGCATCCGGAAGTCGAAGTGACGGTTCATATGAACGTGGCGCGCAGTGCTGAAGAAGCCGAACGCCAGGCGCGTGGCGAGGATTTGACCCAACGCGCTGAACGCTCTGACATCGAGGCGGAAATCGCCGCGGCAGCCGCCACCCTGTTCAATGATCGGGGCGGCGACGAGGAGTAATATCCCTCTCCGGCGGCGGCCATGTGCCGCCGCTTTGCCGCAGTCAAGCGTAGAATGCGAGTGCAGCCCTTGATTCGTCACAGCCTGTGGGTGACGGGGACTTGTGTGCCGATCCGGTCAGTATTGCCCCCGTGAGGTGCAATGGCGTGTTAGGCCGGGCACCTCATTCAAGGTGATCGCATGATCGAGACCAACATCGTTCGCCTTCAGGGCGGACCGGACAAGAATTACCGCACCTCTCCGCACAACATCGAGGCGGAGCAGGCTTTGCTTGGCGCGCTTCTTGTCAATAACGACGCGGTGGAGCGGGTTGCTGATTTTCTCGACACCCGCCATTTTCATGACGGGCTGCATCAGCGCATCTACGACATCATCATCAAGCTGCGGCGCGATGGCAAAAGCGCCACGCCGGTAACGGTAAAGACCTTTATTCCACCGCAGGATGTGGCGGATATCGATGTCCCGCGCTATCTGGCACTTCTCGCGGCGGAAGCAACCACCATCATCAACGCGCAGGATTACGCCCGCACCATTTATGACCTGGCGGTGCGGCGCGCGCTGATTGGTATTGGCGAAGATATCGTTAATACCGCCTATGATGCGCCGGTTGATCTGTCACCGCGCCTGCAGATAGAGCAGGCGGAAAAAGGGCTTTTCGAACTTGCCGAAACGGGGCGCTACGACAATGGCTTCCAGAAATTCGGCCAGCCGCTCACGCGCGCCATCGAGATGGCGGCCAACGCTTTCCAGCGCGATGGGCATCTCTCGGGGCTGGCAACCGGGCTCACCGACCTCGACGAGCGCATGGGTGGGCTGCAACCCTCCGATCTTGTCATTCTGGCTGGCCGCCCCGGCATGGGCAAAACGGCGCTCGCCACCAATATCGCCTACAACATCGCGCGCGCCTATCGCGGCGAGATACAGGCTGATGGCACGATGAAGGCGGTGAATGGCGGGGTTGTCGGCTTTTTCTCGCTTGAAATGTCGTCTGAACAATTGGCCACGCGTATTATTTCCGAACAGACCGGCATTTCCTCCGATATGATCCGGCGTGGACGCATCAATGAAGGCGAATATGCGCGCATCTCGGTCGCCGCCGAGGAAATGCACAATATCCCGCTTTATATCGACCAGACCGGCGGATTATCAATCGCGCAGCTCGCCGCCCGCGCCCGCCGGCTCAAGCGCCAGCGCGGGCTTGACCTTCTGGTCGTCGACTATCTTCAACTTCTGACCGGTTCATCGCGGCGTGGCGCCGAGAACCGTGTTCAGGAAATTACCGAGATCAGCACCGGCCTGAAGGCGCTCGCCAAGGAACTGAGTGTGCCGATCGTGGCGCTTTCGCAATTGTCGCGCCAGGTCGAATCGCGCGACGATAAACGGCCGCAACTGTCCGATCTTCGTGAATCAGGATCGATCGAACAGGATGCGGACGTGGTGATGTTCGTCTTTCGCGAGGAATATTATCTGAAAAACAAAGAACCGAAGCCGGGGACGGAAGAGCATTTCAAATGGCAGGACGAGATGAACAACGTTCATGGCCGCGCCGAAGTGATTATCGGCAAGCAGCGCCACGGACCAACAGGAACGGTACAGCTGCACTTCCAGGCGGAAGTGACGCGCTTTGGAAATCTGGCGCGCGAGGACAGGCTGGCGGAGCGGCACTGATCACCGGCGCAACGGGATTTGTCTTGTGAGAGGTCACTCCCCCGTTTTTGCCGATCTGCACGGCGGTCGACTGACCATTGATCTCAAGGCGCTTGCCGATAATTGGCGGCAATTGGCACGACGCGCCGGTCCTGCCGAGACAGCGGCAGCGGTCAAGGCTGATGCTTACGGGCTTGGCATTGAAGCGGTGGTGCCGGCGCTGCTCAATGCCGGCTGCCGCTCGTTTTTCGTCGCCCATTTTTCGGAAGCGCTGCGCGTCAGAGCTCTTGCTCCCGACGCTGTGATCTATGTGCTCAACGGGCTGCCGCCACATGGATGCAGCGCGTTTCATACGCTCGACCTGCGCCCCGTGCTGGGCTCGCTGGACGAAGTCGCCGAATGGCTCGCCCATTCGCCTGAAGATGCGCCTGCAGCCCTTCATGTCGATACCGGATTGAACCGCCTCGGCCTGTCGCCGCCGGAGATAGCATTGCTGCCGAAAAACTTCCGACCCGCTCTCGTGATGAGCCATTTCGTCTCTTCGGAAATACCAGGCGACCCGATCACGCTGCGCCAGATTGCAACCTTCCGTGCTGTTCGTGAAATGATACCGGATGTGCCGGCAAGCCTCTGTAATTCATCTGGTTTGTTTTTATCCACGCTTAAAGATATCGCCTTCGACATGGTACGGCCCGGCTATGCGCTTTATGGCGGAAATCCAACGCCGGGGGCGCCCAACCCGATGCGGGAGGTGGTGACGCTCGAAGCGCGGCTCATCCAGTTGCGCGAGGTCGAAAGCGGCGTCAGCGTGGGTTATAATGCGCAATGGCATACGACTCGCCCGAGCCTCATTGCCACCGTGTCGCTTGGTTACGCGGATGGCTATCTGCGCAGCGGCGGAGCAACCGCTCAACACGTTGGTGGCAAGGCCATCGTCAATGGTGTAGAATGTGCCCTGGCAGGACGCATTTCCATGGATCTGATCACAATCGACGTCACAGATGCGCCAGGTGTGCAGCGTGGAGATTGGGCTGTCCTCGTGGGTGGCAGACTGGCACTCGATGATGTCGCCCATCGTCTTGAAACAAACGGCTATGAAATATTGACCAGCCTTGGAAGACGCCATGAGCGTGTCTATCTGAGCAGTTAGGACGATGGCAAAGTCGCGCACTGCGTTTGTCTGTCAGGCCTGCGGGACGTCCGCTTCCAAATGGTCGGGCAAATGCGAGTCCTGCGGTGAGTGGAATTCCATCGTCGAGGAAAAGCCACTTGCGCCCGGATTGGTGACACCACGCAAGGGTCCGCAAAGCGGGCGCTTGATTGCTCTTGAGCGCCTGGACGGCCCGACGGACGATGTCGTGCGCCTGACCTCGGGGCTTGGCGAAATCGACAGGGTTGCGGGCGGCGGCTTCGTTCCCGGATCAACCCTGCTGGTCGGAGGCGATCCGGGCATCGGCAAATCGACATTGTTGATCCAGGTGGCGGCAGCACTGGCCCGGCAAGAGCATCGCGTTGTTTATGTGTCGGGCGAGGAAGCGGTCGCCCAGATCAGGCTGCGGGCACAAAGGCTCGGCCTGACGGATGCACCGGTCGAACTTGCAGCAGAAACGTCGATTGAGGACATTCTGGCGACGTTAGCGCAAGGGGCGCCGGCGCGATTGGCGGTGATCGATTCGATCCAGACCATGTGGACCCAAACCATGGAAGCAGCACCTGGAACAGTCGGCCAGGTGCGCGCCTCCTCGCAGGCGCTCATCCGTTATGCCAAGACGACGGGCACAACGATGATCCTCGTTGGTCACGTCACCAAGGACGGGCAGATCGCCGGACCGCGGGTGGTCGAACACATGGTCGATGCGGTGCTGTATTTTGAAGGCGATAATGGCCACCGCTTCCGCATCCTGCGCGCGGTCAAGAACCGCTTCGGCGCCACCGACGAGATCGGCGTCTTCGAGATGACAGGAGCGGGCTTGCGCGAGGTGCCAAACCCCTCCGAACTTTTTCTGGGCGAGCGGGATCGCAGCGCGCCGGGCACGGCGGTTTTTGCAGGCATGGAAGGCACGCGCCCGGTTCTGGTTGAAATCCAGGCGCTGGTCGCACCCTCGACGCTCGGCACGCCGCGGCGCGCCGTCGTCGGCTGGGATCAGGCGCGGCTGTCGATGGTGCTGGCGGTTCTCGAAGCGCGCTGCGGCGTGCGCCTGTCAAGCCATGACGTCTATCTCAACGTTGCCGGCGGCCTGCGCATTCAGGAACCGGCAGCCGATATTGCCGCTGCAGCGGCGCTGGTCTCGGCGCTCAGCGGTCAGGTTTTGCCGACGGGCGCGGTCTATTTCGGTGAAATCGGCCTCTCGGGCGCGGTGCGGCCGGTCGCGCAGGCTGCGGCGCGGCTGAAAGAGGCCGAGCGGCTCGGTTTTGCCGAGGCCGTCGCCCCTGCCGACAGCGGCGGCGAGAAGGGAAGCACGGTGAAGCTCGGCGCCCTCACCCATCTCACCGATCTGGTGGCACGGATTGCCAGCGGCGGACATGATGAATGATTTTTGTGGCAAAACAGGTTTGTCCCAGGGCTCTATTGCGTTATAAGCCGCCGGCATTGATGGCTGGACAGGGCCTCCCTCGATGCCAGAGGGATGCGAAGGAAGACCTACATGCTGACCTTTCTTGATATCGGGCTCATCGCCATAGCGCTTATTTCCGGGCTGCTGGCGATGATGCGCGGCTTCACGCGTGAGATCCTGTCGATCGCCTCGTGGGCAGCAGCGGCGGGCGCCTCGGTTCTGGCCTATTCCAAATTCAAGGACTGGGCGCAGGCCGAAATCCAGCCGGCCTATCTTGCAAATGCGGTGCTGATCGGTGGCACATTTCTTGGCGTCCTCATCCTCGTGTCATTCGTCACCGCGCGGCTGTCGGATGCCATTCTTGATTCCAAGATCGGCGCTATCGACCGTTCCCTCGGTTTTGTTTTCGGCGTCGGGCGCGGCCTCATCATTGTGGTCATCGCCTATCTGTTTTTTACCTGGCTTGTTCCCGAGGGCAGTCAGCCCGTTTGGGTCAAGACAGCGCGCTCGAAAAACATCCTGACAACCACCTCCGAGGTGCTGTTGCGGCAATTGCCGGATGATCCGGAAAAACTTCTTGAACGGTTGAAGAAAAAACGGGATGGCGGTGATGGCGATGCAGCGCCAAGCGAACAGGACCCGGCCACTCGGCCTGCCACGCCACCTGCCGGGCAGCGCTCCTCGCTGCCAACCCCAGCGGGCTCGCAGCAGACCACGACGCCAGCAAGAACCATTGAGCAATTGATTACCGGACCGCAAGGCCAGCCGCGCCGTTGAGTTTGCAAGGAGTGTGACGATGAGAGACGATGTGGTCTACACGCCGGAAACACACTGCGACGATCTCAACGCCGACCGCCTGCGTGAAGAATGTGGCGTCTTTGGTATCTGGGATCATCGCGACGCCGCAGCCCTCACCGCGCTTGGCCTGCACGCTCTGCAGCATCGCGGCCAGGAAGCAGCCGGTATCGTCACCTTCGACGGCGAGCGCTTCCACTCCGAGCGCCGGCTTGGCCTGGTTGGCGACAATTTCTCGACAGCCGATGTCATCAACCGCCTCGTCGGCTCAGCCGCCATCGGCCATTGTCGCTATTCGACGACCGGCGAGACCATCTTGCGCAATGTTCAGCCACTCTTTGCCGAACTGGCGGCCGGCGGGCTGGCGGTCTGTCACAATGGCAACCTCACCAACGGGCTGAAGCTGCGCCGCGATCTCATCCGCGACGGCGCCATCATGCAATCAACCTCCGACACGGAAGTTGTCCTGCACCTGGTCGCGCGCTCGCTCAAACCAACCTTCATTGATCGTTTCATCGATGGGCTGAGGCAGATCGAAGGCGCTTATGCGCTGGTTGCAATGACCGAGAATATGCTGATCGGCGCCCGTGATCCGCTTGGCATCCGCCCGCTGGTTCTGGGTGATCTCAACGGATCGCCGGTGCTTGCGTCGGAAACCTGCGCGCTTGACATCATCGGCGCGCGCTATGTGCGCGATGTCGAAAACGGCGAGGTCATCATCTTCTCAAGCGAGGGAATTTCTTCGCTCAAACCCTTCCCGGTGCAGAAGCTGCGCCCCTGCATCTTTGAATACATTTATTTCGCGCGTCCTGATTCCATGGTCGGCGGCAAATATGTTTACGATGTGCGCAAGGCGATGGGTCGCGAACTGGCGATTGAATCAACGCCGGATGCCGATGTGATCGTGGCGGTGCCTGATTCAGGCGTGCCGGCAGCCATCGGCTTTTCGCAGCAAAGCGGCATCCCCTTCGAGCTTGGCATCATCCGCAATCATTATGTCGGGCGTACCTTTATCGAGCCAACGCAGCAGATCCGCCAGCTTGGCGTGAAACTCAAGCATTCGGCCAATCGCTCGCAAGTGGCGGGAAAGCGCGTCGTTCTCATCGATGATTCACTGGTGCGCGGAACGACATCGGTGAAGATCGTGCAGATGATGCGCGATGCAGGCGCGCGCGAAGTTCATTTCCGCCTCGCCTGCCCGCCCATCCGCCATTCCGATTATTACGGCATCGACACGCCTGATCGCGGGAAGCTGCTGGGCGCTAATTACGATCTTGACGGCATGTGCCGCTATATCGGCGCTGACAGCCTCGCTTTCCTGTCGATCACCGGCCTCTACCGGGCGATGGGCGAAGAGGTCCGCGACGATGGCTGCCCGCAATTCGCCGATCACTGCTTCACCGGCGATTACCCGACGCCGCTCACTGATGTCGAAGCGGCACGCGGCAAGATTTCACCGCGCAAATTGTCACTGATCGCTGAATCGCGCTGATCATGTCCGGCTTTTCTTTTGCAGCAGAGCGGCGACGTGCCTGATCTCAAAGGACGATTGGCGCTGGTCACAGGCGCGTCACGCGGGCTTGGCTTTGCGGCTGCCCTGGGGCTTGCTCGCGCGGGCGCCCATATCATTGCGCTGGCGCGCACCAGCGGCGGCCTCGAAGAGCTGGATGACATCATCCGCAGCGAGACGGGGACGGGTGCGACCCTGGTGCCGATGGATGTGCGCGACGGCGAGGCCATCGACCGGCTCGGACTTACCATCCATGAGCGCTGGGGCAAGCTCGATATCCTCGTTGGCAATGCCGGCACGCTCGGGCCCCTGTCGCCGCTCGGTCATCTGGCGCCGAAGGATGTTGACGAACTGGTCGGCGTCAATCTCATCGCCAATTGGCGCCTCATCCGTTCCTGCGATCCGCTGCTGAAGGCGGCGCCTGCCGGTCGCGCGGTATTCATCACCGCCGATCAGGCGCAGCGCCACGACCCGTTCTGGGGTGGCTATGCGATGACCAAGGCAGCCCTTGACTCACTGGCGCTCACCTATGCGGCGGAATGCGCCGGAACGTCTGTCAGCGTCAGCCTGTTTGATCCAGGGATCATGCGCACCGCCCTCAGGGCGCGCGCCATGCCGGGAGAGGACGCGCAGACCCTGCCACTGCCCGAAAGCGCGGTGGAGCGCCTGCTCGCACTGTGCGTCTGACTTAATCGTCCTTGTCGAACGGGTTTCTTTTCGCCCGCAACAACAGGCGAATGGGAATTCCCGGCAGAGCAAAAGAACGGCGCAGATCGTTGACGAGATAGCGCTGGTAGCTTTCGGGCACCAATTCAGGGCGCGAACAGAAGGTGACAAACGTCGGCGGCTTGACCGTTGCCTGGGTCAGGAAGCGCAATTTGATGCGCCGGCCCGAAACGGCGGGCGGCGGATTATTGGTCAAGGCTGCCTCAAACCAGCGATTGAGCTTTCCCGTCGACACGCGCGTCGTCCATAATTCATATTGGCGCAGGATCGCTATCATCATCCGATCAATTCCCGAGCCTGTCGCGCCCGACAGCGTCACCAGCGGTACGCCACGCATCTGCGGCAGCAGGCGCTCGACTTCCTCATCCAGCATGCGGCGCGTCGTATTGGGGTTGTCGACAACATCCCATTTGTTGACGCCGATGACGATGGCACGGCCTTCTTTTACGATCAGATCGGCAAGGTGAAGGTCCTGCTTGTCGAAAGGCGAGGATGCATCGAGCAGCAGGACGACGACATCAGCAAAGGCGATTGCCCGCAGCGCATCGGCGACCGACAGCTTCTCGATCTTGCCGCCGCTGCGCACCTTCTTGCGGATACCGGCAGTGTCAAACAGTTCGCATTCCCGTCCGCGCCATTTCCAGGGGATCGAAATGGCGTCACGCGTAATCCCGGCCTCCGGGCCGGTGAGCACCCGCTCACTGCCGACAAGCGCGTTGACCAGCGTCGATTTGCCAGCGTTTGGTCGCCCGACGATGGCAATCTTGAGCGGCTTGTCGTCCTCATCTTCCGCCGCCGGCTCAGGCGTCATCTGCGATTGCAACGCCGACAGCGCCTCGTAAAGCCCGTCAATGCCATCGCCATGGCTGGCTGAAAAGGGGATCGGCGCGCCGAAGCCCAGCCGATAGGCTTCGTCAAGGGCTGCTTGGGCTGCCTTGGTTTCCGCCTTGTTTGCCAGGACGATCACGGGCTTGCCAAAGCGCCTGAGATTGCGCGCCAGACGCTCATCATCAGCCATGACGCCGCTGCGCGCATCGATCATGAACAGCGCCACATCGCAGCCGGCAAGCGCGCTTTCGCTCTGCTCGCGCATGCGCGCCTGCAACGTGCCGGGACGCGCGTCCTCTATCCCGGCCGTATCGATCAGCGTGAAGTCGAGATCGGCAATATTGCCTTTGCCCTCGCGCCGGTCGCGAGTGACGCCCGGGGCGTCATCGACCAGCGCCAGCTTGCGGCCTACCAGCCGGTTGAACAACGTCGACTTGCCGACATTTGGCCGACCGACAATCGCGACAGTGAGCGGCACGCTTGAATTCCCCTGTCCCGCCCTAATCGAAGGCGATGACGCCGCCCCTGCCGGTTACGACAAAAAGACGACCGCCAGCCGCCAGCGGCGACTGGATGATGCCATCGGGGCCAAGCTCGCGCTGGCTGGTGATATCACCGGAGCGGGCATCGATCCCGACGAGCTGGCCCTTATTCGAGCCGATCCACAGCGTGCCACCCGCAAGCAGCGGACCAGCCCACACTTCCCTCCCCTTGCCCTTGGGCAGCTTCGTGGTCCAGCGCACCGTACCGGTTGCGCGATCAAGCCCGTAGGCATCTCCCTGAAGGGATACCAGGAACACACCTTCTCCCGAAACGGCGGGCGTGTGAGCGGTGCCGATGTTACGCTCCCACACGCGCTCGCCGGTGCCTTCCTTGACCGCCAGAGTACGGCCGGAGACGCTGCCTGCAACGATCAGCCCACGGTCGGCCACGGGACGCCCGGCAATATCCGCCAGCGTTGAAATGCTTGCCGTGCGCAGCGCCCGCGACAGCCAGCCTGACCATTTCAGCTGGCCGCTTTCGGCATCAAGCCCAACAACCTCGCCGGAGGCGAAGGGCACAATCACCTGGCTGCCAACAATCGCCGAGGAAGAACTCGACAACAGGCCGCCGGTTTCCGGGATGCCCGCATAGCGCCACAGCTCCTGGCCGTTTGCCGTTGCCAGCGCATAAACAACGCTGCCGGCCGTGACGAGGTAGATCTTGTTGCCGGCAATGGCGGGAGCGCTACGAGCGGGCTCCGAGAGTTTGGCCGACCAGATCAGGCTCCCGGATTGTACATCGAGCGCCAGCAACCGGCTAGCGCCGGTCGCGACATAAATGCGTTGTCCATCAGAGGCAAGGCCACCACCGCCCACCGGCGCATCGGCCTCTTCACCCAGCGTGTCGGATGACCATAAAACGCCGCCATTGCCGGTTGAATAAGCAACCACCTGGCGGTTGTCATACACAAGAATCCGCCCGCCGACGATGATCGGCGGTGCGCTGACGCGATCATCTTCCTTGCCGCCAGCCGTGCGCCACGCCTGGGTCATGGCGCCGGTGAAGGCGATGTTTCCTGGCGAGTTATTGTTCGGGCCGCCGGGATTGAGCCATTCATTGATCGCCACCGGCGGACCAATCGCAAGAGCTTGCGCGCCGCCTGTCGGTGCCTGGAGTGCCGGATCATTGGCCAGCACAGGCTGGCGGACACCGGGCAAGGGCGGCTCCTTCTTGAGGAAGGGATTGATGCTGTACAGATAGTCTTCGGCAGCCGAACAGCCGCTGAGCGTCAGCGCCACCAGCAGCAGGAAGGCAGTTTGCCGCAGGATACGCATCATTGCTTGGTCTCCACTGACGCAGCGCTTGCGCCTTCGCCAGCCAAAAGGGTGAGTAACAGATTGGCGCGGTTGCGCAGGTCGGCAGGAACCTCGGGGTCGCTGATCAGCATTTCGAAGGTGGTGCGGGCGCTCGCCAGATCAGCGCGCTTGTAGGCTGCAAGCCCCACTGCCTCGCGGGCCATATGGCGGAATGATCCGGTCGGGGTGAGAAGCGGCAAGAGCCGTGGCGCGACGTCGGCGGGCGCCGTGTCGATGAGCAGGAAGGCGGCACGGATTTTTGCCACATCGCGCAATGACTGGCGCTGAGAGGTATTGGCTGCAACCCTATCAAACGCCGCGACCGCCTCTGTCACCTTGCCCGCTGCTGCCAGTTCGCCTGCTTCGCGCAGCGCCGCCAGCGCCGTATAGCCAGGCGCCCCGGTCCGCGACAGCGCCGCAAGAGCCGCAGCGGCATCGTCGCTCTTGCCGGCTTCGGCAAGAGAAATTGCGGCCAGATAACGATCGCCGAAGGTATCGGCTTGCGAGGCACGCCAGGCGCTGTAGCCGCGCCAGCCACCCACAGCGGCGATAAAAAGGGCGACCACGCCAACGATCAGCCATTGATAACGCTGCCAGACCGATTTCAGGCGATCGCGCCGCAGGTCTTCGTCGATTTCGGAAAAAATATCGCTCATCGATCAGATAGCTCTTGTGGTTTGCTGGTTGTACATTCGAGGGCGTAGCGCGCATGTCGGACCCGCCTTCGGACACAACCTGCACATCAAAATCGGGCGGACACTATCGCGACCGCACGTCTGGCGCAAATATCGCCGCAGCAAGCGGTTCTTCGCGGCAATTCAAAGGCAGCTTACGGCAAAAGGCGCACGCCAATCAGCCATGGATGAAGAAAGACGACAAAACAAGCATATAACAGTGCTCCGCCCGCCAGAGCCATGACATCATGGCGGCCAAAGCCACGTTTTGCGGTCGCAGGCATATCGCGGAAATTGACCGAGATGAGCGCACACACGCCCCAGAGCAGAAAACTGCCAAAAATCACCACGCCACCAAGATCGCCATTGGCCAGAAGATGTGCGAGCGCCCACAGTATGACCGCAACAAACATCGGATGTCGGATGGTCGATTTAAGTTTTCCCGGCAAATAGGCAGAAAGCAACAATACGAAGACGGGAAGCATCAGCAGCATCGCCATATGGCGCGTGGCAGGTGGCGGCACCCAGAGCTGGACCCAACCGGTCGCTCTGTATATCGCAAATCCGAAAATGATCAGTGCCAGGCCAGCAAGAGATAAAAGCGAGAAAACGAGCCTGTATAAAGGGCGCCCCCAAGCATCGACCAGTCGTGCCCTGGCAGAAGGAAACATTGCCAGACCATGGCAGCCGAGGAAGAGACCAAGTCCGATCATTAAAACAAGCATTGACGTGAACCTTGTCACTCTACGGCGGGGCGAGGTAAAGCAGCCATCAGTTTCTTGGGTAAAGCGGGCCGCAGATGCCGATGATCAGCCATTGTTAAAACCGTACAATCAGCCAGTCGACCACAATCATCGGTCCCTGCGCTCGCTATACAGCCTTCAATGACGACGTTTCAATGATGAAAGCGCGCAAGGATAATAAGCGGCAGACAAAACATGTCTCCGGTTGCAGCCCTATGATGCGTCAAAATCAAATGAAATTTCCGTAGAATCAAAAATTTCCTTTGATATCATCAGCATAGTTGTTTTTTTGATATAATATTTGCGACGACGCTTCTTTATACAAAAGCGCGCGGTTAAATCAAAAATTGAAATTTGAAACGCTTGCAATTTAACAAATACACATTCGGCTGTTTACCATACTATCGTAATTTTGCCGCGTTTTTACATTTTATTATTGACGCAACAACGTGCAGAGGGCGGGGTGATCTCCGAAATTTTATTCAGCGTCCGACAGGAGTGCTGGAGGTAGTCATGAGTAGATATCAAGTCACGCTCGGATTAGCCCTTCTGTCGGTGCTCGCGTCCCTTTCTGCCCTCGCTCAGCCTGCCAGGCAGCCTCAGGCGCTCGTCGTTCAGCCCCTGCAGCGCAGCAACATCGAGGCGGATGATCGCTTTGATCTGGTGCTCATCGCCCGTGATGAGCGATTGCAGACTGTCGATTATCCCGATGTGATTGCTGTCGATGACGTTGTTGAGACGATCGCAGTCGCGACAGTGCCGGCGGCGTTCAATCGGGCGGGTGCCACCGAGAGACATGAGCGGGTGAAATGTTTCACCGATGCTCTTCCTGCGACATTTGAGGATTTCCATACGGCGCAGCGTCATCCAAAATGGCTCGACGTCAATATCGCCGCAAATCCGCCGGGAAGGGCACGTTTCAAAGCAGCTGATGACTGGCTCAAAACGAAGCGAACCACAACCATTGCCGCCACACCTGAATTCAACCACTTTGTTGCTGCAGGTTGTGGCGATACTGTTTTGGGAGACCGCGAAGAACTGTTTCAGCAATTTGTCGAATGGCAGCGCAAGCAACGCTGCACCTGAAAAAGGGACGTGCCTGCAATAGAAACCCGCGTTGCGTAGAGGATTGGCCCGATGTCGATGAAACCGCAGGATGAGCCTATTCCCCTTCCACCTGGCGTCTGGGAAGCGCTGGCGAAGGAAATTCTGACCGACGGCAAGGACGGCCGCACGCCGCCTCATTTCTCGCCTATGGTGCCGATGACAGCGGCGCGCAGCGAACATCAAAGCGTGGCGGTTGTCCAACGCGACCTTCCGCATTTCCTGCGCGACGATGACAGTCACAGCCAGGGGGAGCAGGCGGGTGAACGATCGGGATTTGGCCCTGTTGCGGTCGCTCTATGCCTGATTGGCGCGACAGCTGCCGGGCTTGGCGGTTACCTTGTCAGTTCCAGCCTGTCGCAAGGCAACAGCGCCTTCGCTTGGGTCGAGCAGATCGCCCGCCGATTTACCTCCGGCCAGGACAGCCGCAGCCAGGACAGCCGAACGCCAACGGAGCAGAGAGCTCCTTCGCGGGTTGAATCGGCTTTTGCCGAAACCTCACGCCAGGAGGTGGCGCGGGAGGGTGCAGCGCTGCCGCAAAAGGTCACCGTCACCGGCACTCTCCTTTCACCCGTGGCGGGCAGTGAGGCGAATGCAGCACCGACGCCAAAGGCCCCGGTCGGTGACAGCAAACCCGACGCTGCTGCCAGCCAACGCGAGGTTGCGACAATCGATCCGGGGAAGGCAAACGCAGCTGCCGAGCGCACTACTGCGCCAGCGCCTGTGGCACCTGTTGGCGCCCCCGCCCCGGCTCGGCCCGCCGAACCGGCATTGCGAGGGCCAACCGCTGAAAGCACCCGCCTCGTTCAGCGCGCCCGCAAAATGATCGAGGATACCGGAGATATAGCGGGTGCGCGTCTGCTTTTGTCGCGTGCCGTCGAGATTGGCGATGCGCAGGCAGCCTTCCTGCTTGGCGAAACCTATGACACGCGGGCACTGGCAGGCTGGGGCGTCGTGGGCCTGCGTGGCGATCCGGCTGTTGCGCGGCGCTTCTATGAACAGGCGCTGGCTGGCGGGGTTGCCGACGCCAGATCGAGGATTGCCGCACTCGGCAATTGATGTGGCGACGGCTGGAGCGCTCATCTATCCTGCCTACCGACAGGCGCACACGTCGTTGCCGACGGGGCGCCCCAGGGAGCCTTGCCAATGACCGATTTCCCGGCCGCACAGGCGTTCTGCGCGCGTTTTGGAATAAGCGTACCACTCATCCAGGCGCCGATGGCAGGCGTATCCACGCCGGCCTTGGCGGCGGCTGTGTCCGGCGCTGGCGGGCTTGGGTCGCTCGGACTTGGCGCCAGCGACGTTACGACGGCGCGATCAATGATCACGGCTCTGCGCAACCAGACCAACCGCGCCTTCAACGTCAATTTCTTCTGCCATCGTCCGGCGGCGAAAGACAGCCAGTGCGAGGCGCGCTGGATTGACCACCTGCGCCCGATATTCGCTGAATTTGGCGCCCGACCACCCGAGCAACTCACAGAGATCTACAAAGGTTTCGTCAATGACGACGCCATGCTTGCCATGGTGATCGCGGAGCGACCAGCCATCGTCAGTTTCCATTTCGGCTTGCCTGATGCTGATCGGATCGCTGCCTTGCGGCATGCCGGTATCCAGATGTTTGCGAGCGCGACCACGCTTGAGGAGGCACGTCAGGTGGAAGCCGCTGGAATAGATGCGGTTATCGCCCAGGGATATGAAGCCGGCGGCCATCGCGGCGTTTTTGATCCAACCCTGCCGGATGCCAGGCTGTCCACCCTGCCGCTCACAAGACTGCTTTCGAGCCAGCTGTCGATCCCGGTCATCGCCGCCGGCGGCCTGATGGATGGCAAGGATATTGCCGCCGTATTGCACCGTGGTGCGAGCGCCGCACAGCTTGGTACCTCCTTTATCCTGTGCCCTGAATCGAGCGCTGATCCGGCTTATCGCGAGCGTTTATCGGCGGCAGGGGCGCAAACCGACATGACGATGGCGATCTCGGGCCGCCCTGCCCGCAGCCTCGTGTCGCATTTCACCGCCCTCGGCCGCAGCGTGCCGGATGCGGACATCCCCGCTTATCCGCTTGCCTATGATGCCGGCAAAGCCCTGCATGCGGCAGCGAAGGCCAGGGGCGAATTCGGGTACGGCGCCTATTGGGCCGGCCAGGGGGCGCCTTTCGCACGGGCGCTGCCGGCAGACGAGATGCTGCGGGTGCTGGCGCGTGAAGCCGGGCTTGCATGACCCGCCTGCCCCCTCCCGGCCTTTCACCCGTGACGCCCGCGCCACAGGGCAATCACGGACGATGATAGGATCGCTGCGCCGCCCATGATCTGGACCAGCGACAGGCGCTCGCCGAGAAGGCCAACGCCGCCCAGTGCCGTCATCAGCGAAATCGTTGGAAACAGGGCCGCCGCCTCATTGGCTTCCAGGCGTGCCAAAGCGAAATTGAACAGGATTGTCGCCAGGCCATGCAATAACAGGCCCGAGATGACGAGGCCGGCAAGTGTCGATGGCTCGTTCAGAAACGCCCAGGACTGGTTGCCGGTCACGAGCATGGCAAGCGCCACGACCAGAGCTGCCACGGGAAGGCTGGTTGCGGTCATCGTCACCGGATCTGACTGGCGAACCAGGTAGCGCGCGACGATGGTATCGAGCGCGGCGCAGGAAATACCCGCCAGGATCAACAACACGGCAAGCGTTGAGAATGCTGCTTCAGATGTTCCAGCGCCGGTCAGAAAAGCAACACCGATACCGCCCAGGCCAAGCGACAGAAGTGTTGATTGCGTCAATCGCTCGCGCAGCAGCACCCAGGCGAACACGGCGATGATGGCGGTTTCGCTTGCATACAGCAGCCCCGCCACACTTACCGGCACCATTGACAGGCCAACAAAGGCAAACACGTAAGTCAGGCCGGGCTGAAGAATTCCCGGAAGCGCCAGCTTGACGACATCGCGGCGCGGCGGCACGCGGCCTGTCGCAACTGCGGCAATACCAACCACGATCACGCTCGCCATCACCTGCACAAACACCATGGGCAGCACGGAGGCTGGCACCAGCAGGTCCTTGCTGATGATGTTGGCAATGCTGACGCAGGCGCAGGCCGTAAGAGCCCGTTTCGAAAAGG
>FSSH01001112.1_pt1 | contig 37688 bp, 32 predicted proteins | sample 1166101 | NCBI WGS metagenome assembly FSSH01 (sample SAMEA32972668, study PRJEB13176) | freshwater metagenome | biome: Drinking water system; feature: Biomass in drinking water that filtered by 0.45 um membrane; material: drinking water | place: USA | collected 2012-12-20 | depth 0 m
GGCTCGACGGAGGAGAGTCGGGTGCGCCAACAAAAGTGGTGGAGGTGAGATCACAAAGATCGAGCGGGAACCACCGCGCGCCCGGCCGGCTCGACGGAGGAGAGTCGGGCGCGCAAACAAAAATGGTGGAGCTTAGCGGGATCGAACCGCTGACCTCTTGCATGCCATGCAAGCGCTCTCCCAGCTGAGCTAAAGCCCCGAACCGTCAAAGCGCGTCGCTGTCTGGACCAGCGTCGCGAAGCTCGCCTGATAAGTCGTTCAGGCGCAAACTTCAAGGTCATTGTGTGCCGACGAAGACGCCGGATCTATGGCTCTTCGTCGCCTTCGGTCTCAACGCCGATGATTGTTGAAACGTCGCCGCCGGCTTCCTCTTCTTCCTCGAGGAAGGTCTCGTCGTCGGCTGCGGTCGTTTCCTCCGTTTCAACGTCGGCCAGTGCCTCCTCGCCTTCGACGGCTGGAAGCTCGGTCTCGGCATCATCGGCAACGACGATCTTCTTCGGCTTGCGAAGTGCGGCCTTTTCCTCGGCCTGAAGGGCGGCGAGAGCGGCAGGCGATGAGGCGATCACATACTTCGCACCGCAGTGCGGGCACAGGATAGGTGTCTGTTCCAAATCGTAGAACCGCTCGTCGCAGCTTTGACAGGTCCGCTTCATGCCGCGCGATTGTTTAGTCGCCATACTTGTGGCCTCGGTCAACGTGTGAAAAGAGAGCGGTTCGTCTGCCATACGCCTTAGGTGGTGTCAAAACTAATCCGGTCTGGCCAAGTCGGCTGCGTCAAATGCGGCATGGCTCTGCACTGAGAGACGTTCGACTGCATCGTGAAGGAGCCGATGCCATTTCGCCGTGCCGGAATTCATGGCGGCCAGAGTGGCGTTGACAGGTCTGCCGGCACAAGGCCTGTATCGCCAAACCAGACGCTCCCAACGTGCCACCCAAGCCCAAGCCTTACGCCGCGATATCGCTTTGACCCTCTTTACGGAACTCGCCGCCGTGCACTCATTCCAGCCAAAGCCTCTCGCTGCCCGGCGCGCCAGCGCCCTGTCTGGGCGCGTTCGAGTGCCCGGCGACAAATCAATCTCCCATCGCGCGTTGATTTTCGGCGCGCTTGCCACGGGTACGACCCGCGTTCGTGGCCTGCTCGAAGCAGAAGACGTCATTAACACGGCTAAGGCAGTGACGGCGCTCGGTGCGCCGGCCGCCAAATCGGGCGCTGAGTGGCACATTAAAGGGCGCGGTCCCGGCGGGCTGACGCAACCTTTGGCGGCGCTCGATTTCGGCAATTCGGGCACCGGCACGCGATTGATGATGGGTGTCGTGGCGGGTCATGCCATGACTGTAACGATGATCGGCGATGCGTCCTTGTCGAAGCGGCCGATGCGGCGCGTGCTCGGGCCGCTGAAGCAGATGGGCTTGCAGGTTATGGACGAGGGCAAAGAAACGCTGCCGCTGACGCTGCGCGGCACCGGTGATTTGCTGCCAGTCACCTACACACTGCCGGTGCCATCGGCGCAGGTCAAAAGCGCCATCCTGATTGCGGGACTTCATGCTGCCGGTGAAACCACGGTGATTGAAGCCGAAGCCACCCGCGACCATACCGAACGGATGCTGCGTTTTTTTGGTGCTGACGTTTCAGCCCGGCAGCAAGACGGCAACACTCACATCACGGTCTGCGGAGGCGGCGAACTCACCGGCCGCGATATCGTCGTGCCGGGCGATCCATCGTCGGCGGCATTTCTGGTGGCGGCGGCGCTCATCGTACCGGGTTCCGACATCACGATTGAAGGCGTCCTCGTCAACACGACGCGTATTGGACTGTATACGACGCTTCGCGAAATGGGCGGCGCCATCGAGTTTCTCAACACGCGCGAAGACGGCGGTGAAGCCATTGCTGACCTGCGTGTCAGATCGTCCGACCTCAAAGGCGTTCACGTGCCAGCAGCGCGAGCGCCGTCGATGATCGACGAATATCCAGTGCTGGCGGCCATCGCCGGCTTTGCTCGCGGAGACACCCGCATGGATGGGCTGGCGGAATTGAAAGTCAAAGAAAGCGATCGGCTGGCCGCTACGGCTGATGGCTTGCTGGCCAACGGTGTCAGCGCGCGGGTTGAAGGCGATAGCCTGATCGTGATGGGGACGGGATCCGTCAAAGGCGGAGGTCTCGTCGCCACCCACCTCGATCATCGCATCGCCATGGCCTTCCTGACGGCGGGACTTGCCAGCGAGCAGCCGATAATCGTCGACGATACATCGATGGTTGCGACCAGCTTCCCGGAATTTCGCGGGCTCATGGAAAGGTTGGGGGCGGCGTACCAAGAGCCTGCGTCCGCCGTGCCAAGCAGCGAGCACAAACAACCATGACATCGCTGTCGTTCATGGAGTGCTTGGCATCGCCCCAATCCGACTGTTTCGCATCGCCGAGCTTTTGGGCGCCTCTCGCACTGCTTGCCATCCTGACGGCCGTCGGTTCCGTAGCCTGGCGCCAGGAGGTTGTCGTTTTCCGGCGGCTGAGGCGGCGCTCACTGCTCGCGGCAGCATCCGTGCTGACCGTATCCTTTGCAGCCATCAGCACGATCGCAGTGGTCGATCCCGAAGCGATTACGACCACCGACACCTCGCCGCTCTCTCAGACTGCATGGGCTGTCGCGCTGACGTCGCTTGGCGCTGGCGTGACGCTACTCGCCGGAGCCCTGAGTTTGGCGCTGGGCGGTCGCTTAGCCAAGCTCATGTCGCGCCGAGCAGCCCATTCGAATTTGCGATTGATCATTGCGATTGACGGGCCAGCTGCGTCGGGAAAGGGCACGCTCGCCAAGCGCATTGCCCAGCATTTTTCGCTGCCCTGCCTGGACACCGGTTTGCTGTATCGCGCGGTCGCCCGCGACGTCGTCGATCAAGGCCAGCATTTAAATGACGTCGCAGCGGCCGTTGCGGCAGCCCAACGCTTGAACGCTGCGACGCTCGATGATCCAGCCTTGCGTGGTCCGGCTGCGGGAGACGCAGCCTCCATCGTCGCGCGCATTCCGGCCGTTCGCGCGGCACTGCTTGACTATCAACGGCGCTTTGCCAATCAGCCGGACGGGGCGGTTCTGGACGGGCGCGACATCGGCACAATTGTTTGCCCCGATGCGCCGATCAAGATCTACGTGACGGCAACACCGCAGGAACGCGCCCGCCGCCGCCATATCGAGCATACGCAGCGCGGTGAGACTGTGGCTTACGAAACGGTGCTGGCCGACATTCTACAGCGCGATGCCCGCGACTCCAGCCGCGATATCGCGCCGATGGAGCCTGCGGCCGATGCCGCGCGCCTCGATACCACGTCACTTGATGCCGACGCGGCCTTTCGCGAAGCGCTCAAGATCATTGCCGCGAAAAAGGCCTGACGCGCCACCCCGATGATGGCGGCCTGCGGGCATGTTGCATTCTGAGCATATCGATTTGAAGATCGCCGCAACGCCTAAAGGCGTTGTCAACGAATCAGATAGCGTCGCCGTCGTCGATGTTTCACTCAGGGCGGGGGCTCTCAAAAATGATTGGTCGCATCACGACGTTCGTCGTCGGCGGACTTTGCTTGGTTACGTCGCCTCCAGCCCAGGCGGGTGATGCCGCACAGGCTTCTAATTCCAGCGGTTTTTACGTCATCGGCAGGGTCGGCTCCGCGCTGCCAATCGATCAAGACATTACATCCGAAGTCTTGGGTGAGGGCGACTACGATCCGGATGGCGGCTTCGGCTTACAGGGTGCGATCGGCAAACATCTCGGTGGTGGCTGGCGCGCGGAAGTCTCTTACACGTGGCTGCGCGGCACAGATGGGAAGGCGACGTTCGACGATTCCTTTTTTCCCGTGGAGTTAAAACTCGACGGCCGCGGCGAGTCGGACACTGTGCTTTTCAATGTTTTGAAAACGGTTGGCACGTTCGAGACATTCGTTGGCCAAGTGTCGCCGTTCGTCGGGGCCGGCATTGGCTTCTCGCACCTCGATCGCAGCGATATCACGCTGGCAGGAGCGCCGTCGGGCTTTTTGGCTGGCGACAGCACCGACACGGTGTTCGCCGCTGCGGCGCATATCGGCTTTGAGACGGAACTGGCGCCCGGCGTTACACTCTCATCGCAATGGTCGTTCCAGTACGCTGACGAAGCGCACTTCGACAACGTCTTGTTCGGCACAGATTTGACCCGCGACGGACAGGTGCAGGTGTTGTCATTCACCGGCCTCAGGTTCGATCTGAACTGAGCGGAGATTTCAGTATCTCAGTTCTCGAAGCGCGGCGTTAGCGGAAGCCTGTAAAAATTTTATTGGCGACGCAAAAATCATGGCGGCGCAGGTAATAGCAGCGATTGCGATCGTAATAGTCGTCGGCGCCAAACGGGTCGCCGCGATACGACGAAAAGCCAAAGCCATAGCCTTGCTTTGGTCCGCGCCGCCAGTAGCCAATCCCTGGTACGCCGCCGTAGTGAACCCTACCGACCGTAGGGTGCTTCGATGCGGCGTGACGAGCGTCTGCTGGCGGAATGAACGCAGTCATGGCCAATGTCAAAGCCATAGCTAAAATGCAGGAGTAAAGTGATGTGTTCATGGGACACCTGATCGACTGTCGGCCGAGCGGCCGATAAATTTTCACATTCTGCATTCTAGAGCTTTAGACGACCAACTGCGCGACTAGATGACGACATCCTAAACGCCGCTGCTTGCCACGGCAGCCGCCTCTGGCGTCATTGAAAGTGGAACCGGCCGTGACATGACATCTCTTGCCGAAAAGCGCTTGTTGCAGATCGCGATTTGCGTCTGTTGTGCGGTGCCGCTGGCGGGTGGGTTGCTCGGGGTGGTGCAGGGTGGGCGGTGGTTTGGTCAGCCCCCAGAGGTGACGCTCGATAGTCACTTTCGCTATCTGTCCGGTCTGTTGCTCGCCATCGGGCTGGTGTTTTTGTCGACGGTTCCCCGGATCGAAACGCACACCCGGACATTTACTGTATTGACGACCCTGGTGGCAGTCGGCGGGTGCGCGCGCATGTTGAGCATTGTCGTCGATGGTTGCCATCGCCCTCAATGGTCTTTGCTCTGGCCATGGAACTGGGCGTCGTGCCGTGTTTATGGCTTTGGCAGCGGCGCATTGCAGCGCTTTTGGCGATACGGTCTGAGCGCTAAGCGCCGAGCTCGCGGATCATCACCCGTCAATACCGCGCAATTCCTCGCGGTTGACCGGCTGCTCGGCCCTTGCTTCGCCATCCGTCCTCCGCTAGAACGCCGCTATTCGACGTCGCCGTCGGATTGATCAAGAGGAAGATCGGCCAGTTGGGAGTTGCGAAGCGCAGCCCCGATACTTGAACTGGCAGGGCTGCGGCCCATCACGGCGCCGGCACCGCAATTGCGGTCGATTTCAATAGCAGCCCCAGGTGACTGGTCGTCTGCATGGCATCGGCCCAACGACCAAACACAAATTTCGCTCATCAATCCGTCCCGCCCTGGCATGAAGCCAGCGGGGCCTCAACCCGTTTTGAAGGACACTGAATGGCTGCTGAACTCAACCGAGAGATGAACCCGAGCCAAGAAGATTTCGCGGCACTGCTGGCTGAAAGCCTCGCCAAGGACGATCTCTATGAAGGCACCGTCGTCAAAGGCAAGATCGTCGGCATTGAAAAGGACATGGCGATCATCGACGTCGGCCTCAAGATGGAGGGCCGCATCGCGATGAAGGAATTCGCGCTCAACGGCAAACCGTCCGAACTCAAGGTTGGCGACACGGTCGAAGTTTACCTGGAGCGCGTCGAGAATGCGCTTGGTGAGGCCGTGCTGTCGCGCGACAAGGCACGGCGTGAAGAAAGCTGGACCCGTCTTGAGCGTCTGCACGAGAAGGGCGAGAAAGTCACCGGCGTGATCTTCAACAAGGTCAAGGGCGGCTTCACAGTCGATCTCGACGGCGCCGTAGCGTTTTTGCCGGGCTCGCAGGTCGACATTCGCCCGGTGCGAGATATCGGACCACTGATGCATCAGCCGCAGCCGTTCCAGATCCTCAAAATGGATCGTCGTCGCGGCAATATCGTCGTGTCGCGTCGCTCGGTGCTCGAAGAAAGCCGCGCCGAGCAGCGCACCGAAATCGTCGCCCGCTTGGCCGAGGGTCAGGTCATCGACGGTCTTGTCAAAAACATCACCGACTATGGCGCATTTATCGATCTCGGCGGCATTGACGGCCTGCTGCACGTCACCGACATGGCGTGGCGCCGCGTCAATCATCCGTCTGAAATCCTCAACGTCGGCGACACCGTGAAGGTGCAGATCATCCGCATCAATCCGGAAACGCAGCGTATTTCGCTCGGCATGAAGCAACTGCAATCCGACCCGTGGTCAGCCATCGAAGCCAAGTATCCGGTCGGCGCCAAGATCAAAGGTGCCGTCACCAACATCGCTGACTACGGCGCGTTCGTTGAACTCGAGCCGGGCGTGGAAGGTCTCATCCACGTCTCGGAAATGAGCTGGACCAAGAAGAATACCCACCCCGGCAAGATCGTGTCGACCAGCCAGCAGGTCGACGTGCAAGTTCTCGAAGTCGATCCCCAGAAGCGCCGCATCTCGTTTGGCCTCAAGCAGACGCAAGACAACCCGTGGGATTCATTCCTGACGCAGCATCCGAAGGGTTCGATCGTCGAAGGTCCAATCCGCAACATCACCGAATTCGGCCTGTTCATCGGTCTCGAAAACGGCGTCGACGGCATGGTGCATCTGTCGGATCTCGATTGGCAGAAGCCGGGCGACGAAGTCATCAAGGATTACAAGAAGGGCGACACGGTCAAGGCTGTGGTGCTCGACGTCGATGGTTCGAAAGAGCGCATCTCGCTTGGCATCAAGCAATTGGCTGGAGATCCGATCGATGCCGTTGCCAAGTTCAAGAAGGGCGACGCGGTGACATGCGCCGTGACCGCCGTGCAGGATGGCGGTATCGAAGTGAAGGTAGCCGACAGCGACCTGACGGCCTTCATCAAGCGCGCCGATCTTTCGCGTGATCGTTCCGAGCAGCGTCCGGAGCGCTTCAACGTCGGCGATAAGCTCGATGCCGCGGTGCTGACGGTCGACAAGGCAGCGCGCCGTCTGACGCTTTCGGTCAAGGCGCTCGAAATCGCCGAAGAAAAGCAGGCCGTGGCGCAGTTTGGATCGTCCGACTCGGGCGCGTCGCTGGGCGACATCTTCAAAGCCGCCATCAAGAAGCGTGAAAACACCGACGACGACGCTGAGTAGGCGGTCGGCTAAAGACATGATGCATCACCAGCAACGCGCGGCGGATATTCGCCGCGCGTTGCTGCATTTCGGCGGGCGACACCAGTCCTCGGTTGCTGCTGGCCTAAACCTTGCCTAACCTCTGAGCTATCACGTCATTTCTAGGTCACACCGTCGTCTCGGATGGGGCCATTTCTGGAGTGCGATACCCCCATGCTCGAAACTGAAACAGTGCTCGATCGCCGCCGCCTGAGACGCTCTGTGTCGATCTGGCGCGCCGTCGGCATCGCCGGTCTCTCATTGGCGCTCGGGTTGGCCCTGTTCGGCGGTGAAAAATTTGGCTCGCTCAGCGGTGAAAAACAGATTGCCCGCGTGGCCATTGAGGGCACAATCACCGAAGATCGTGAGCAGATCAAAATGTTGAAGGAGATCGCCGAGGACGACAAAGTCGCCGGCGTTTTGCTTTACGTAAACAGCCCGGGCGGCACGACAACAGGCGGCGAAGCTCTGTACGAAGCTCTGCGCTCAATCGAGAAGAAAAAGCCGCTCGTGGCGCAGTTCGGCACAGTGGCAGCGTCGGCGGGGTACATCGTCGGACTTGCCAGCGATCACATTGTCGCGCGCGGCAACTCGATCACCGGTTCGGTCGGCGTGATCGTGCAATGGCCCGAAGTCGTGCAGCTTCTCGATAAGATCGGTGTCAAGGTCAACGAAATCAAAAGTGGTGCGTTGAAGGCAACACCCTCACCGTTCGAAACGCTCGACGAAGGCGGCCGCAAGGTTGCCGAAGGCATGGTGAACGATGGCTTCAAATGGTTCCTCGGCCTCGTCGAGGAGCGCCGTGGCATCAAGACGGCCGACGTGCCGGGTCTGGTCGAGGGGCGAATTTTCTCCGGTCGCGAAGCCCTGGCTGTCAAACTCGTCGACCAGATCGGCGGCGAGGACGAGGCGGTGGCGTGGCTCAAAGACACCAAAAAGGTCGACGCCGGCGCCAAAGTCGTCGACTGGAAACCGAGCAAATCCGCCGGTCTTGGCTTCGGTGGGCTGTTCGGCCGGGCGATCGGCTCGATGTTCGGCGTACAAGCCGGCCAGTTGGCGAACTTGGTGCTGCGTGACCCTTCGGTTGCGACACTAGGTCTTGACGGACTACTTTCAGTTTGGCATCCTTCTGAAAAATAAAGACAAATGATCGCCAGGCTGGGGAGCGGATCGTGATCAAGTCGGAATTGGTGCAAAAACTAGCGACCTCGAATCCTCATCTTTACCACAGGGATGTCGAGCGGATCGTCAACGTCATCTTCGACGAAATCGTCGATGCGCTGGCGCGCGGTGATAGGGTTGAGCTGCGCGGCTTTGGGGCTTTTACAGTCAAGCACCGCGCCTCTCGTCAGGGCCGTAATCCGCGCACCGGCACAACGGTCTCGGTTGCCGAGAAATTTGTGCCGTTCTTTAAAACCGGTAAAGAGCTCCGCGATCGTTTGAACAAGGCCAAGAGCCAGCATTGATTTTGGCCATTATTGATTTTGGCCATCATTGATTTTGGTCAGTGTGGGGCTATTTTGGCGATCACAACGTGCGACGTTCGCGCGGTAGAAGGTCTGCGCTAAGCCCAAAGAGCAGCGCGGAAGTTCAGGGCGAACTCTGGCAATGAAGCCGACCAACAAGAGGTGCTGTGGTGTTGAGGCGTATCCTGTCGCTCCTGATTGCTTTTCCGGTCGCAGCGATATTGGTGGCGATCGCCGTGTCTAACAGGCAGTCCGTGCAACTTGTGCTTGACCCGTTTCGCCCTGAGGCACCGGCGCTGGCCGTCGTTCTACCGTTCTACGCCTATCTCCTGGGCGCGCTGGTGGTCGGCGTTCTGCTGGGCGGGTTTGCGACCTGGATGGGTCAAAGCCGCTGGCGTCAGACGGCTCGCACGCAAGGCCAGCGTGCGGCGCGCTGGCAGGCGGAGGCAGACCGGTTGGCACGCGAGCGCGACACCTCGATTGGCTCAGGCAACGATGCGGCCGGCGGTCGCAAAACCTTGGCGCTGGCTGGCCGTTAAAACTGCGTCGCGCGGCCTTCGAGGCAAACCTTAAAGATTGGACGCGGCATGGACGCACTCACACTTTTTGGCCTCGCATCCGTCAGTTTGATGCTGCTGTTTTACACTTATGAGGATGCTTCGCACTGGTGTGTCCTGGGTTTTGCGGCAGCCTGCGTGCTCGGCTCGGTCTACGGCTTTCTGCAAGGTGCTTGGCCGTTCGGTGTGGTTGAAGGGATTTGGGCGTTGATCGCGCTCAAGCGCTGGCAGAAGCGTCGGCTCACCGGTGCGCCCATCAAAGTCTGAGCGCGGAAAGTCTACAAACCCATGACGCGCGTCAAAATCTGCGGATTGACTACGCTGGCGACCATGTCGGCCGCGGTCGAGCATGGCGCTGACTATGTCGGTCTGGTGTTCTTTGCTCGCAGTCCGCGCAACGTCGATGTCGAGACGGCCGCTGCACTTGCTGATGTGGCGCGTGGGCGAAGTGCTGTCGTGGCCCTCACGGTCGATGCCGACGACATGATGCTCGCCGGTATGATCGGGCAAGTGCATCCCGACATGCTGCAGTTACACGGTGCGGAGAGCGCGGCGCGTGTCGCCGAGATCAAGACGCGCTTCAAGCTTCCGATCATCAAGGCCATCGCCGTCGCCACCGCCGCCGATGCCGCGACCGCTAGCGACTATGAAGGGTTGGCGGACCTTATCCTATTCGATGCCAAGGCGCCGAAGGACGCGCCTCTGCCGGGCGGCAATGGCGTGGCATTCGATTGGAGCGTCCTTAGCGCTGGGCAGCGGCAGGGCGACTTCATGCTGTCGGGCGGATTGAACAGCCACAACGTCGGCGACGCGATCGCGCGAACGATGCCATACGCCGTTGATGTGTCGTCGGGCGTCGAATCCTCACCTGGCGTCAAGGATATCGAGCTGATCCGCCGCTTCCTTCGCGCTGTAAAGACAGCTAAGCACTGACGCGAGCCCCTCTCCGCCCGAGAAAACCAAAGGCGGCAGGATATTGCCGACGGGCCGATTATCGAACTGACCAGGATTGCGACGATGGCGACGACCACGCAGAGATCGGCCGAAGCAAAGCTTAACAGCTATTCAACCGGCCCCGACGACAAAGGCTTCTTTGGTTTGTTCGGCGGCCGCTTCGTCGCTGAAACGCTAATGCCGCTCATCCTCGAATTGGAGCGCGCCTACAACGCTGCCAAGGCCGATCCGGCATTTCAAGCCGAGATCGATTTCCTCAATCTGCACTATGCTGGCCGGCCGAGCCCACTGTATTACGCCGACCGCATGACCAAGGAATTGGGCGGCGCGAAAATCTACTTCAAGCGCGACGAACTCAATCACACCGGCTCGCACAAGATCAACAATTGCCTTGGCCAGATTTTGCTGGCGCGCCGCATGGGCAAGACACGCATCATTGCCGAGACGGGTGCGGGCCAGCACGGCGTCGCCGTAGCGACGGTGTGCGCCAAGTACGGCATCGGTTGTGAAATCTACATGGGCGCCACCGATATCGAGCGTCAAGCGCCGAACGTCGCGCGCATGAAATTGCTTGGCGCCAAGCTCAATCCGGTGACGAGTGGCGCTGGCACGCTCAAAGATGCGATGAACGAAGCGCTGCGCGACTGGGTGACCAATGTCAGAGATACCTACTATCTGATCGGCACGGCGGCAGGTCCCCATCCGTACCCGGCGATGGTGCGTGATTTCCAGTCGATCATCGGCAAGGAAACGCGCGAGCAAATGCTGGCGGCCGAAGGACGGCTGCCTGATACATTGGTCGCGTGCATCGGCGGCGGCTCGAATTCCATCGGACTGTTTCATCCGTTTCTCGACGACAAGGACGTCGCCATTTACGGCGTGGAGGCTGGTGGTCACGGCCTCGATGTCGAGAACGGTCATGCAGCTTCGATGACCGGCGGCACACCCGGCGTCCTGCATGGCAATCGCACGTATTTGCTGCAAGACGCTGACGGTCAAATTCTCGAAGGGCATTCCATCTCAGCTGGCCTGGACTATCCGGGTGTCGGTCCGGAGCATGCCTGGCTGAAAGACACCGGCCGCGTCACCTATGTCGCAATTACCGACAATGAAGCTCTCGCGGCGTTGCAAGTGTGCACGCGGCTTGAAGGGATCATCCCGGCGCTCGAGCCAAGCCACGCACTCGCGCACGTCATCAAGCTGGCGCCGACATTGCCAAAGGACAATCTGCTGGTGATGAATCTGTGCGGTCGTGGCGACAAGGATTTGTTTTCCGTCGCCAAGGCGCTGGGGATGAAGATCTGAGAATGACGGCACCCACGCGCATCGACGCACGCTTCGCAGCATTGCGAAAGTCCGGCCGAAAAGCCCTCGTCACGTTCGTCTCAGCCGGCGATCCCGATCTCGAAACGAGCGCGGCGATTATTGCGGGCTTGCCGAAGGCAGGCGCCGACATCATCGAAATCGGCATGCCGTTTTCAGATCCGATGGCCGATGGACCAGCGGTGCAAGCGTCATCGCTGCGTGCGCTGAAGGCAGGCCAGACGATGATCAAGACGCTGGCGATGGTGCGCCGGTTTCGTGAGGCTGATGCCGACACGCCGATCGTTTTGATGGGCTATTACAACCCGATTTATGTCTATGGCACGGCGCGCTTCATCGCTGATGCCAAGGCTGCCGGCGTCGATGGCCTGATCGTCGTCGACGTACCGCCCGAAGCCGATGACGAGGTTTGCCTCCCCGCCGTCGAGGCTGGGCTCAACTTCATTCGCCTTGCCACGCCGACGACCGACGACGTTCGCCTTCCAGCCGTGCTTAAAAACACGTCGGGCTTCGTTTACTATGTTTCGATTACCGGCATAACCGGGGCGGCTGCGCCCGTGGTGAACGACGTTCACGATCAGGTGAAGCGAATTAAACGGCAGACCGATATTCCCGTCGTTGTCGGCTTCGGCGTTCGCAGCGGCGAGCAGGCGCGCGCCATTGCCGCTGGGGCGGATGGTGTCGTGGTCGGCTCGGCGATTATCGACCGCATCGAAAAATCATTGGATTCCAATGGCAAGGCAACGACCTCGACTGTCGCAAACGTGCTCGATATGGTTCACGAACTGGCGTCGGCTTTGCGCGCTTGAGGCTGAGTGGCGCCGTCCGCCGGGTGAGGATTTCTGGCGGGAATGGCTTGGCGCGACGGGTCCGCGATACCCATATCCAGAAGTACATTGGTGTGACTGCTAGCATCGCCCGCAAGGTGCCGTTAGATTATGTGGCTTGAATACGAGCGGTCCGCAGCCCGCCGTCGGCCTGAAGCCGCAGCATTACCGCCGCATCAAGGAGTGGCGCGGCAGCATGACCACGGGATCGGGTCACCCTACGAGGAGCTACGACCAAGTGAATTGGATCAACAACGTCGTCCGCCCGAAGATCAGCGGACTGTTGTCTACGGCCAAGCGCGACGTGCCGGATAATCTCTGGGTCAAGTGCCCCGAGAGCGGCCAGATGGTGTTCTATAAGGATCTGGAAGCCAACGCGTTCGTTGTTCCAGGCTCCAACTATCATATGCGCATGGGCGCCGATCAGCGCTTGCGGCATCTGTTCGACAACGGCGAGTACAAGCTGGTGGCGGTGCCGTCGGTGCAACAAGATCCGCTGAAATTCCGCGATGGCCGCAAATACACCGACCGTTTGAAAGACGCGAAGGCCGACACCAAACTGGAGGATGCGGTTCTCGTCGGCGACGGCTTGCTGCATGGCCAGCATGTCGTCGCGGCCGCGCAGGACTTCCGCTTCATGGCCGGCTCACTCGGCATGGCGGCGGGTGAAGCCATCATCGCTGGCATGTTGAAAGCCGTTGAACTCAAGACTCCGTTCATTCTGTTCGCAGCGTCAGGCGGCGCTCGCATGCAGGAAGGTATCTTGTCGTTGATGCAGATGCCGCGCACGACGATTGCCGTGCAGCGCTTGCGCGACGCGAAACTTCCCTACATCGTTGTGTTGACCGATCCGACGACGGGCGGCGTCACGGCGTCGTATGCGATGCTCGGCGACATCCACATCGCTGAGCCGGGCGCTTTGATTTGTTTTGCCGGGCCACGCGTCATTCAGCAGACCATTCGCGAACAGTTGCCCGACGGCTTCCAGCGTGCCGAATACCTGCTGGCGCACGGCATGGTTGATATGGTGGTTCACCGTCATCAGCTGCGTGAGACGCTGGCGCGGCTGTGCGGCCTGCTCATGTCAGGGATCAACGCGGCTAAAGGCAAGGATGCGCGCCGCGGCAACGGCAAAGCCTATGTCAATGGTTCGTCCGTCGATGGTAAGTTGATTGAAACAGCGGCACGCGAAAGCGGCGGCGTGGTTGAGCCCGAAGCCGTGCCGCCGAGCCAGCGCTTCGATCCAGCGCGCACCGACAAAGCCAAGCGCGATGGAACTGAACTGTCTTCGGCAACGCCGGGTTCGGGCTCCAGCGGCGGCACAGCGCCAAGCCAAGGAGGCGGCATGGGTCCAGCCTCGGGTAGTAATCAAACGCGCGGCGTTTAATTCAAAACGTTAGCGAGTTCCTCTTCGTCATTGACCACAAGCGACGCGCCGCATGACTTTTTCGACGACACGCCCGACGAGCGACGCGCTTCTCGCCGAGATGATGCTGCTTCATCCGAAGCTGATCGACCTGTCGCTTGGCCGCGTCGAGCGGCTGCTTGGCAAGCTCGGCCATCCCGAGCAGCGGTTGGCGCCCGTCGTCCATATTGCCGGCACCAACGGCAAAGGTTCGACCACCGCCTACCTGAAAGCCATCATTGAAGCGGCAGGCCAGCGCGTCCACGTTTACACGTCGCCGCATCTCGTGCGGTTTCATGAACGTATCGCGCTGGCTGGCGCTGATGGCGTGGCGCAGCCGATCGGCGAAGACGCCCTGGTCGAGGTCCTGATGCGCGTGCGTGCCGTGAACGATGGCGACGACATTACGCAATTCGAAATTACGACGGCGGCGGCGTTGCTGGCGTTTTCGGAAACGCCGGCCGATGTCGTGCTGCTCGAAGTTGGCCTTGGTGGCCGATTGGATGCCACCAATGTTATCAAATCGCCGGCCCTTACGGTCATCACACCGATCTCGATGGACCACGCCGAAAAGCTCGGGCCGACGTTAGCGAAAATTGCCGCTGAGAAGGCCGGGATCCTCAAGACCGGCACGGCGGGGATCGTTGCGGTTCAGCCCGACGAAGTGCTCGCCGTCATCGAAGCACGCGCTCGCGCGGTGGGTGCGCCGTTGACCATATTCGGGCGTGATTACGACGCCTATGAGCAAAACGGGCGGCTGGTGTTCCAACGCGATGACGCGCTCATCGACCTGCCACTGCCAGCATTGATTGGCCGCCACCAGCTTTCCAACGCCGCGACCGCCATCGCGGCGGCCTTGACGCTGGGCGAACGGCTACCGCATCTCGGCATCGATGAACGCGCCATCGAGATCGGCCTGCGCACGGTTGTTTGGCCGGCGCGAATGCAGCGATTGCTCAGTGGCCCGTTGTCAGCCCTCGTTGGCTCAACCAACGAGCTGTGGCTCGATGGCGGCCACAACCCGGCGGCTGGCGACATGCTCGCCGATACACTCGCCGCACTCGATGAAAAATCGTCAAAGCCGGTGTTTCTCATCGTCGGCATGATGGGCCAGAAAGATGCGCTGGGCTTTATTGCCCCGTTTCGCGGGCTCGTCCGGGCGGTCTACACGGTGCCGATCCCAGGTGCCCATGAGGCCCCGCACTCGCAGGAAAAGCTTGCCGACGTCGCGCGCAGTGCCGGGCTGCAAGCCTTTGAACGGGCCAGCGTGCCCGATGCTTTGCGGACGATCGCCAACCTGCCGCCCGGATCAAAGCGGGTGTTAATTTGCGGTTCGCTCTATCTCGCCGGGCATGTACTGACGTTGCAGCAAAATCTGGCCGACGATGAGGCTTGATTGCGGTGCAGCATAATCGCAGGTCGCGCAACCATACACCCAGAACAATCGCGCCGATGTGATTATGACTGGCGCAAGTATTCGACCAAAGTCTCAACAAACCAGTCTCGCCATGAGGTGTAGCAATAGACTACAATCTGGCGCTATTCCCAACTAAAGAAAAGCGATGAAATCAATCGCGCTTCCATAACCCCGGAGAGGAGAAAACGCCATGCAACACGTTGCAATGGACAAGCTGAACGGCAAGCAAGTTATCAAATCGCGGTACGATAACTTTATCGGCGGCAAATGGGTCGCGCCAGTTCGCGGCCAATATTTCAAGAACATCACGCCAATTACCGGTCAGGAAGTGTGCGAGATCGCGCGCTCGACCGCAGAAGATATCGAACTCGCCCTCGACGCGGCGCACGCGGCCCGCGAAGCCTGGGGTCGCACGTCACCCGCAGCACGCGCCATCATCTTGAACAAAATCGCCGACCGCATGGAAGCCAACCTCGATGTGCTGGCACTCGTCGAGTCGATCGACAACGGTAAGCCGATCCGCGAGACAACCCACGCCGACATGCCGCTGGCGATTGATCACTTCCGCTATTTCGCCGGCTGCATTCGTGCCCAGGAAGGCTCGATCTGCGAAGTCGATCACGACACGGTCGCCTATCACTTCCACGAACCCCTCGGCGTTGTTGGGCAGATTATCCCGTGGAATTTCCCGATCCTGATGGCGGTCTGGAAGCTCGCGCCGGCACTGGCCGCCGGCAACTGCGTTGTTTTGAAGCCCGCCGAACAGACGCCGATGTCGATCATGGTCCTGATGGAAATGATCGGTGATTTGCTGCCTGCCGGCGTCATCAACGTCGTCAACGGCTTTGGTGTCGAAGCCGGTAAGCCGCTCGCCCAGAACAAGCGGATCGCCAAGATCGCCTTCACCGGTGAGACGACCACGGGCCGCCTGATCATGCAGTATGCGTCGGAAAATATCATTCCGTGCACGCTGGAGCTTGGTGGCAAATCGCCGAACATCTTCTTCGCCGACGTCATGGACGCCGACGATGAATTCTTCGACAAGTGCCTCGAAGGCTTCACCATGTTCGCGCTGAACCAGGGCGAAGTCTGCACCTGTCCGAGCCGCGCACTGGTGCAGCGGTCGATCTATGAAAAGTTCATGGACCGCGCGTTGCAGCGCGTTGCCAAGGTCAAGCAGGGTCACCCGCTCGATGCCACGACGATGATCGGCGCCCAGGCATCGAATGATCAGCTTGAAAAGATCCTGAGCTACATCGACATCGGCCGCAGTGAAGGCGCCCGTGTGTTGACGGGCGGCAAGCGCGCCAGCCTCGGCGGAGAAATTTCGACGGGATACTACGTCGAGCCGACGGTTCTTGAAGGCCACAACAAGATGCGCGTGTTCCAGGAAGAAATCTTCGGACCCGTGCTTTCGGTGACGACCTTCGAAACACCAGAAGAAGCTCTCGCCATCGCCAACGACACGCTCTACGGCCTTGGCGCCGGCGTTTGGACCCGTGACGGCTCGCGCGCCTATCGTTTCGGCCGCGAAATCCAGGCGGGCCGCGTGTGGACGAACTGCTACCACTTGTACCCGGCGCACGCTGCGTTCGGTGGCTACAAGCAATCCGGCATCGGTCGCGAAAACCACAAGATGATGCTCGACCATTACCAGCAGACCAAGAATATGCTGGTCAGCTACAGCCCCAAGGCGCTCGGATTCTTCTGATCAGCGCTCATACTGCCGGATGGTATGTAATTTAAGAAAAGGGGATGGCTTCGCGAGAGGACCATCCCCTTCGTTTTTGACCTGAGCTCATTCGAGGTACACCGATGTCGGAGACGATTACGCGCGTTACGGCGACGCCGGACGCGATAGCACTCATCGCAAAACTGCAGGGCGTGCACGGTCAGCTCCTGTTCCACCAATCCGGCGGCTGCTGCGACGGCAGTGCGCCGATGTGTTACCCGCGCGGTGAATTCAGAGTGGGTGCGCAAGACGTCTATATGGGCCAAATTGCCGAACAGCCGTTCTACATGGGCAAATCACAGTTTGAATATTGGCAGCATACGCATCTGATCATCGATGTCGTTCCAGGCCGCGGTTCGGGTTTTTCGCTCGAAGCGCCGGAAGGCGTTCGCTTCCTGACCCGATCGCGTATTTACACCGATGCTGAAACCGATGCGATCGATGCGATGGGTCCGCCGCCGACCGGAGCCGACCGTCCGGCGATTTAACGTTTGTTGTGACGTGCAGCCGACGAACATCGATCAATCAATCAAGGACTGCTTCCTCATGACCGCTTCCAAAACGCTGCGCGAATTGACTGGCATGGGCCATACGCCGACGACAATCGGTCAATCGGCACTGATCCTGATTGATTGTCAGAACACCTATCGGCAAGGCATCATGCGGCTTGAAGGCGTTGAACACGCGCTCGCCGATTGCCAGTCGTTGTTGCAGCGGTTTCGTGATGCCGGACGACCCGTCATCCACATTCAACACAATGCCGGGGTCGGTTCGCCCTATGACATTACAGCGCCGATCGGCGCAATCGCAGATCCGGTCGCGCCGCGCGATGGTGAGCCTGTGGTCGTCAAAGCTTATCCAAGTTCTTTTGAAAAAACCAACTTGCATGAGCTGCTGCAGGGCTATGGCGTGACCGATCTGACGATCGCCGGGTTCATGACGCATGTGTGCGTGAATTCGACGGCGCGGGCGGCGTTCAACCATGGCTATCGGCCAACCGTGGTGGCATCTGCCACGGCAACGCGCGCACTTCCCAACCCGACGGGCGGCGTGATCGCGGCGCAGACGCTGCACGAAGCCACGCTCGCCGGTTTGCAGGATATCTTTGCTGTCGTGGTCTCGCGACCGGATGATGTCGCTGCATAACTTCAGTCTCGCGATCGCCTTTGCAACATAAAAAGCCCCGCGATCACTCGCGGGGCTTTCTCTCATCGACGTCGCTGGGTGATCGATTAAGCGGATACGCTCTGGGCGATCCACTCTTCGAGTTTTTTCTTCTGCACAATGGCGCCGGTATGTTGAGCCGCTACCTGACCACCTTTGAACAGAATGAGCGTTGGCATCGCGCGAATGCCGTAAGTACCCGTGACGGTCGGATTCTCATCGACGTCCACTTTGACAATTTTGACTTTGCCAGCGAGCTCACTCGCGACTTGGTCGAGTGCGGGCGCCATGGCCTTGCACGGCCCGCACCACTGAGCATGAAAATCCACCAACACTGGTTCCGTTGCTTTTAGAACTTCCTGCTCGAAACTCGAGTCGGTCACAGCGTTAGCCATTTAAGTTTCTCCTGATTGGGTCCCGGGCGGGGGCTGCCCAGGTCCTCAAGGGGCGATGTTTCGCGACCTTGGTGTGTCGTGGGGGAACGTAGGGATTGGGTCATGGAGCGTCAAGGGAGGCAAGGTCTAAGCTCCAAAGGCGTTTGATCGCATCGTCGATCACAACTTTGGGAACGTCCATCAGACGTGGGCCATCGGTCCACAGCAATGCCGCGTGCACGGTCTTTTGCGGATAGATTTCCCCGAGAGCGAGCACATAAGCCGCGAGTTGAAACAGATAAGCATCAGCAACTTGCGCAACGGTCATCGGCGGCGGACGATTGGTTTTGTAGTCGATGATAAAGACTTCGCTGTCTGTAATTGCCAATCGGTCAATTTGCCCCGACAGCCGCAAAGCCGGTCCACTCCCTGACGGCCGCGGGATCATCGCCGATATCGCCACTTCGGCACGGCTCGTCGAACTGAACAGCGGCGCGAATGTTGGTTCGCTCAAGATCGCCATCACTTCGCTGACGATGCTCTGGCGTGAGCTTTGCGAAAGCGCAGCGCCGCGCTTGCGGACGAATGCTTCAGCCGCCATTCGACGCTTATCATTGGCGATCGCTGGCAAATGTTCCAGCAAGGCGTGCGTGAGCGTGCCGCGCAAGAATCGAACGCCATCGCTTGCGGCAGTCGGCGACAATTGATCGGGCAGCAGTGCTGGATCGTGAGCCGGCGCCGGTAGCGGCTCGCCGTCGCTGTCGGGGCCGTAGGCTTCGAGCCGCGAGGGCGCGAGCGGCACCGAAAGTTCTCGTTCGACGGGCGCGCGGGAACGCGCGAATAGCGGCAACGGTGCAGCTTCAATGGCGGCAGACGTTGAGGTTTTCTGTTTTTCCGCGTCGGCCGTCTGCGGCTCGCTGATCCGCCAGCCGAGAAGGCCGTCGCCGATGTCGACTTTGGTCATGCGAGGCATCAGCGCGTCGGCAATCACGTCGTACCAACAGTTCGTGGATCGTCTTCTGGTGCCTTGAAATCCAGCGACGTAGAGCCGGTCGCGGGCGCGCGTCATCGCCACGTACAAAAGGCGGTTTCGCTCTTCTGCGTCGCGCGCATCTTTCGCGCTCTTGGCGTTTTGAACAATCGCCAATCGCGACAGTCCTTTGACCGGCCAGATGATCGGATCGGGCACGCCGTCAGGCTTTTCGACATCGCGCAATGTCAGCAGGCGGGTTGCGTTGCCGTCACCTGTCGACGTGGTGCACGTATCTGGGAGAAAAACGATCGGCGCTTCGAGCCCCTTGGCGCCGTGCACGGTCATGACGCGGACTTCGTCGCGTTTTGCGTCCATGTCGCGCTTGATGTTGCGCTCGGCGGCGCGGAGGTTGGCTAGAAATCCGGCGAGCGAGGGTGGCGACGCGTCGTCATAAGCGAGGGCGAGATCGAGAAATTCATCGATCGCGTCGGCCGCTTCCGGCCCAAGCCGGTGTAGCATCTTTGAGCGAACTCCGTCGCGATCGAGAATACTGGAGTAAAATTCGAAGGGCGGCAGGAAATCGGCTTTTGCGCGCCACCGCTTCAAAGTTTCCGCAGCAGGCTTGAAAGCTGCGTTGCTTTCGGCGGCCGTCAGCAGGGCCTTCCACAACGTGCCTTTGCGACCATGCGCGAGGCTTAACAAATGATCGTCATCAAGTCCGAAAAGCGGACTTTTCAAAATGGTCGCAAGTGCCAAATCGTCTTCGGGCAATATCAGAAAATCACCGAGCACGAGCAGGTCTTGCACAACGATCTGATCAGTTAGCGCGATGCGGTCCGATCCGGCAACGGCGATGCCGCGCGCCTTGAGAGCGGCCACCATTGGTACGGCAAAGGGATGGCGCTTGCGCACCAAGATCAGGACGTCGCCTGCACGGACCGCGCGCCCCTGTGACGGCAGGTGCTCACCGTTGCGGAGCCATCCGTCGATGGTTGCGGCGATTTTCTCGGCAAGTTGATTGGCGGGAGCGCGCGGACTTGAATCCGATAGCGGATCCCACGGATCAACCGCATCGGCGTCATCGGGTTCGATCACCGGCCAAATTTCAATAAGTCCAGCCTGACCAATGCGATCAGCGGTGTGGGTGACTGTTGCGTTGGTCGCCGTCAGTCCCGGCGTACGCGTCGCATCACTGAACACCTGATCTATTCCATCAAGGATCGGCTGCACCGTCCGGAACGACAAATTCAGCGGCACTCGCCGCCACGGCTGCGTCGACCCTTGCGCCAGATCGGCAAACGCTTGCCCCATCCGCGCGAACATTTCCGGTGCGGCGCCTTGAAACGAATAGATCGATTGCTTTTCATCACCGACCGCGAACACCGTGCGCTGCACATCTCGGGCGCCTATACCCGAAAAGAACTCGCGCGCTAGTGCGGCGATGATCAGCCATTGCGATGGGCTTGTGTCCTGCGCTTCATCAACCAGGATGTGATCGAGCCCGCCATCGAGCTTGAAGAGTACCCAGTTGGTTCCGTCCGATGTTGCGAGAAGGTTTGTGGTTCGCTCGATCAAGTCATCGAAATCAAGCGCACCTGCTGACTGTTTGGCGGCCGTATAGCGCCGCAGGACGGCGCCGGCCAAGCGGTAAAGCGCGGCGCTGGCTTCAATCAGCGTCGATGCCTGAACGTCGCGTGTCAGAGTCAGGAATTTTTCTTGCGCGCGCTCCGCGTCAACCAGAATATCCGGTCGCGCCCTCGCCAGCTTCACGCTCATCAGGCCGTCGCGAGCCTTGCTGTCGTCACTGACCAAAAAATATCCGGCGAGACTATCGCCGCGGGCGCTGTCGCTCGTCGCCTGCATGGCCGCCGTCAGCAACGCGGCATGGTTCTGGTCGGTTTTGCCTCCTGTTTGCAGCAGATCGCGAAGCTCGCGCAAAGCGGTGTTGGTCAGCACACTGGCTCGCTGACGCAACAGCACTTCGGTGGTCATGCCCGCATCGATACCGAGCGCGCCGCGAAGATAGGTTTCCGCCCCGGCGAAATCGTCCGATGATCCGCCAAGTTCTAGGCGGCTCGCAGCAGTGAGCCACGCGCGTTCGCCGATCGCCTTGGCGAGCAGTTCGTCAAACGTCGAGTCCGTGGCGTAGCGAATGACCACGCTAAGCGCTTGGCCGAGGGCGGACGATGAGTTCGCCGTGGCGTCCTTCAATGTCGCATTGATGGCGCGGGCACGAATTTCGCGGCCCCTTTCATCGTCCAGGATCTTGAATCCTGGCGGCACACCGGCTTCAAGCGGAAAGCGCTGCAGCAGCCGTTCGCAGAAGGCGTGGATGGTTTGTACTTTGAGGCCACCAGGCGTTTCGATGGCGCGCGTGAAAAGCGTTCGGGCGAGAGCCATTTCGCCAGCGATCGCTGGACGGCGCAGAATATCGGCTAGTTGAATGCTGAGTTTTTTCTCATCCTCCGTCACCCATTCGGCGAGCTTGTCGAACACCCGCGTCGACATTTCGGCTGCGGCGGCCTTGGTATACGTGAGGCATAAGATGCGCTCTGGGTCTGTACCAGCGAGGAGCAGGCGCAGGACGCGCTGCGTCAGAACGTAGGTTTTGCCGGCACCGGCATTGGCATTGACCCATGCTGAGGCGGTTGGATCGGCGGCCTGCGATTGCGCTGTTTCGGTTTGAGAGCGCGCGGTTTCGGCACGGACTCGCGGTGTGATCGCACTCATACCATCACCTCATCGTCAACGTGGGCCGACCATTCCGCAACGCGGGCGAGATGTGCAAAGGCATCATAGTCGTAGCTGTAGGTCGGCCGTCGCAGCGCCCGATACGGCGTGTTCGCATCGTCGAACACGGCGACGAGACGTGCCAGGCCGTCACTCGCTGCGCTGGTGAGTGCTGCGATGTCATCAGCGCGCACCGCGCGCTCTTCACCTGGCGGTTCACCCCCTGACGCTCGGATGTAGCGCAATCCGGAAACGCTGCGGCCCGCGAGTTCAGGAAAGCCACTGCCGCTTATAGCGATGGCAGCTTCGAGCGGCAGCTGCGGCGACCGTCCGCTTTTAACGTACCGGTCGGTCGGGATCGCACCGGTCTTGTAGTCGGTGATGATGAGGGATGGTCCCATGTCGTCAATCCGGTCTGCGCGCGCCGTTAGTGTGAAGGGGCCGCCCGGCGCGATGAGCACAAGGCTGCCCGACGTTTCCGCGATGACCGATTGCGCCCCGGTGCGTCGCGCCGGTTCGGTGTCCGCGAACCATGTCAAGAACCGCGCAAGCCTGGGCAACCAGAATGCGGCGACACGTGGATGGCCCGCATAGCGTTCGAGGACGGTGGTCGCGATCGCTGTCAATTCGCCGATGATGTCGGTCGGGAGCCGATTGGGATGAGCCGTGGCGAACCGCGAAACAACCTCGTGAACCAATGCGCCGCGCAGGGCTTGATCGGGGGAAGCGCCAAGAATGGGCAAAGGTTCGAGGCGGAGCACATGACTGGCGAAAATCGCATAGGGATTGGTGATCCACGTCTCGATACGCGTCACACTCAGGCGTCGCGGACGGAGTTCGACGGGCGGGCGCGGTTCAGGCGCGCTGATGCGCTGGCGCTGCGTCTCGTCGATGGCATCGCGCGCGCGTGCCCATGCCAGCCAAGGATCGGGCGGGCTCAGCGCGTCATCCAGCTTCATGCCTTTGAGCAGCGCTGCAATCCGCATCAGCCAGCGCGATGGCACCGTTGGAACGCCTTTGATTTTCTCAGCCCGGGTCAGATAGACGCGATCAGCTCCGAGAAGTGACGTGAAATCGAGTGCGGCGCGGCCGACATCTTCTTCTGGCGCTGGCAAGCCGATAGTCTGGCGCATCGGCCGATTGAGCCACGCACCAGGTTCAGCAGCTTCTGGCCACGTGCCTTCGTTGAGCGATCCCAGCACCAGCACGTCAGGCTGCTGCAAGCGCGCCTCCATTGGGCCCCAGATCGACACCCGCGGGTGAACCGGCGAGCGCTCGCGCACATTCTCGCGGGCGACCAGAGCAGCGTAGAGATCGGCATAGTCGGCGGCCGAGATGGCGACTGCAGGGCTTTCGGCATGGAGGAGTTCGGTGAAAAATGTATGCGCTGTTTCTCCAGCGGCGGCGCGCCAAAGTGGATGGCCAGCGTTCTCGGTCGTTTCATCTGCCGGTAGGGCTGTCAAATATTCCGCAGCGGCGAGATGAGCTTTAGCGAAGGCCTGCACTGGATGGAGGTCTGATGACTGCATCAGCGCGTGCAGGCTTTCGAACGCCACGGCGAGCCGGTCGACGAGGACCCGCGCGCCTTTGCGATCTTCATCCCACAGGCGCGCAGCCGCCATGTGCTGGCGCGCTTTGGCCAATCGATCTGCCTCGAAACGCTCTAAGGCTGCGGCTATGCCGTCCAGTCCACGACCCAGATACGGGGCGCGGAAGGCCATGAGTTCCAGAGCCCGGCCATAGCGGCGGATGTCGAAGGCTTTCAACCCGGCGCGGCACAGCGGGTGTTTCAGCAATGCCATCGTATCTGCGGCTGCAAAATCGCTGCGCGCCGCGTTGACGACGAGATTGAGAAACGTGCCCGGCACTGTCTTCGCGAACGGTCGCCCGGCACTGTCGTCGACGCGAATACCCCAGGCTTCGAGGCGAATCGCGACGCGCCGCGCCAAGACGCGATCGGGCGACACGAGTGCGGCGGTCCGGCCGGGCGTTTCGACGGCCTCACGCAATATCAGCGCGACGACTTCGGCCTCGTCCTGCGCGGATGGCGCGTCGATCCGTGACACTCCGGACAGCGCGGCGCGAATGAGCCTTGCGTCGGCTTCTTTCGCGTAGTGGTGCCAGCGCGTCGTGCTCGCGGATGGACGCATGGCCTCACTGATGAAAGCTGCTCGATCGGCGCGGGGCTTGGCTAGGTCGACGCCCGGCAAGGTGCGGACCTCACGGCGATCGACGCCGAGCGCATCTAAGAGTTTTTTGAACCCGAACTGAGGGTGCTCGGGATGGCCCCGATCGTTCTTGGTCGTGGGTACGATACTGCTCCAACTCTCGTCATCGAGCCAGGTGTCGAGCGCCGGTAGCACGATCGCGCCACCGTCACGGCGCGACACGGCACGCATCAATTCGACCGTCGCCGGAATAGATCCTGTGATTCCGGCGACGATCAGCGGTGCGTTGCTGGTGTCGGCAGCGATCCGGTCTGCTTCTCTCAAAATCAAGGTGTTGGTTCGCGCGGCGGCCGACATCATGCCGTCGGCTTCCAGCTGCGATGGCCAGTAGCTGGTGACGATTTCGAGGAACTTGACCGTTCGCTGCCAGTGCGCCGCATAAGTCTCGGGCACTAGGCTTCCAAGATTACCAAGCGCCACGTTCTCGCGTTCCACGTCATCCATCAGCTTCGCCAGTTCGGCGGCGAGATTGGCGGCCTGTGCCGGCGTGTTGCTACTCGCCGGGTGTTGGAGCGGATCGCCGTCGGCCATGGCTTGGCGCCAGCGGTGGATGAGCTGCATCAAGATCAGCGTCCGGCGCAGCGACGTCATCGCCGGCGGCATATCAAGGCCGGCTTCACCGGTAGCACCAACGCCCGCCAAAGCATTGAGCAGCGTCAAGTCTTCCTCACCCTCGGAAATCGGTTTGATGCTGGGCATCAGCAGTGCGCGCGCTTTCGACACCGATAGAAATGCATCTTGCATCGCGCGGGCTGCGCGCCGCGTTGGCAAAAACAACGTGATCTCCGGCAGTGACAGCGGATCGGGTTTTCGACCACCCGGTTGCGCCAAGTCGCCAGCGAGGATGGCGCGTGCCAGTGACGGCAAAAACGGCGCGCCTGCCGGCACGGTGTAAATCTGCGCCGTCATGCTTTTGCTTCTCCGTCAGCGATGCGCGATGGCTCCCGCGTTTTTCCGGCAGCGATCATGGCGCGCTCGGCGTCAGACAGGGCCGTTGGTGTGCCGACATGCATCCACAGGCCGTTGAGGTCGATGCCGAAAACTTTCTGGCGTGCGATGGCCACGTCCCAAAGTTTGTTCAACGAAAACGGACCCTTCGGCGCATTGTCAAAGAGCCGGGGATGGGCGATCGAGACGCCGCAAAAAACGTAAGGTTCGGTCGTGTCTCGACCTGCGCGAACCAGCATGCCGCCAGTCTGCATCGCGAAATCGCCGCGACCATCGTAGCCGAGGCTGGCCGACGCGGGCGCTATGAGCATGAGGCTGTCCATGCGCGCGTCATCCCACGCGCTGATCATGGACTCGAGAACGCTCAAACCATGTTCGATCCAAACCGAATCCGAATTGTGGATGAAGAACGGCTGATCGTGAAACTGGTGGAGTGCTCGTGCAACGCCGCCACCAGTGTCCAACAGTCCATCGCGCTCATCCGAGATTGTAATTTGAGGTGCCGTTCGCGCAGCGAGATGCTTTATCAATGCATCCGCGAGGTAGTGCACGTTGACGACAGCATGTGTCACGCCCGCCGCAGCCAGACGATCGAGCACATGATCGATAAGTGCTCGTCCGGCGAGTGACACCATGGGCTTCGGAATTTGCTCGGTGAGCGGGCGCATGCGTGAGCCGAGGCCAGCACCGAGCACGAAAGCCGAGGTCGGTCGTCGGGGCGGCATCATCGCGTGCTCACTTCGGCTTACGGTTCAGATCGTCAGGGGGCGGCGGCGCAGATCGGCGGGCATGTGCTCGTCGTACCACGCGCGCAGATCTACCAGTTCAGGATGCTGCAAATTTCGGTCAAGATAGTCGAACAGCCTCGGCATATGGGCCAGATACTGGCGTTTTCCGTCACGCTTGGCGAGGCGCGCGAAAATACCTAAAATTTTCGTCGTGCGTTGAGCCCCAAGCACCGCATAGGCGACGCGAAATTGAGTGGCATCGAAGGTTGGCTCTAGGCGCGAGACTGCGTCGACGTAGCGCGCGAGACATGCGCTCTCGATGTCGGTCGAAACATCGACGCGGGCATCCTGAAGCAGCGATACGAGATCATATGCAGGCGGCCCTGTCATTGCGTCTTGGAAATCAATCACGCCGACATTGCGCGGCGGCGGTCTGTTATCGAGCGCAATGAGGTTTGGCGAGTGATAGTCGCGCAGGAGCCAACCGGTTGGGCCTGCCAGAACCGTCGCGAACAGCGGCGACCATGCCGCCTTGAACGCGGCTCGAACTTCTGCGGATGCCGGTGCGCCGAGGGCCGCTGGCCAAAACCAATCAAGCAACAGCGTCACCTCAATCGACAGGATGCGCGTATCGAGCGGTGCCAACCGATGCACCGCGCCGTCGAGCAATGAAAGGCTGTGCTCTGGTGGATGCGCGCGCAATGCAACCAGTGTATCGGTTGCAGCTTGCCATAGCGGCAACTGCGCGGCGCCGCGTTTCAGTTCGGCGCCAAAAACCGCGTCGCCAAAATCCTCGATGAGCAGCAAACCTGCATCAAGATCCGCGACCAGAATTTCAGGCGCCGAGATGCCGCGTTCACGCAGCGCATTGGAAATTGCGACGAATGGGCGGACATCTTCGGCAAGATGTGCGATGCGGCTATACGGCAGGCCGTCTTGGACGGCGGGCCCGTCGGCTTGATGCGGAGAATCCATCAGCAGCGCCCGCCGGCCATCGCTCGCGGTCAACCGTGCGTAGCGGCGAGGTGATGCATCTCCCTGCAAATAGCTGACGTGAACGGTCGGATTGGCCCACTCACCTGCGCCTTGCAAAAACGCTCGGACGTCAGCGAAGCGTTGCAACCGCTGAGCGGCGTGTGGCGGCGCTGAAAGCACGATGCTGCGCCGGTCGCCGCCTTCCGCCTCACTCAGCTCGATTGAGAGCGACGCTTCGCCCAGCCGGCCGTCGGCGCGCTCGGGCCATTCGATCAGCGCAACACCCGTTTTCATGACATCGTCTAGGCCAAGCTCATCGAGCTCGTCGGCCGATGTAATGCGATACAAATCGACGTGGGCGATTTCAAACCGCGAACACGCGTATGTCTGCATCAACGTAAACGTGGGACTTGGGACGTCGAGAAACCAATCGTGCGTCGCCGCCCGGATTAAGGCGCGTGCGACGGTCGTCTTGCCGGCGCCGAGATCACCGCTGAGCGTGACCAGATCGCCAGGCGCGAGCATCAACGCGACCTCTTCGGCAAGGCGCGTCAATCCAGGCTCAGTCAGATTGTCGATGCGAAGGGTGAGGGTCATTGGGCGAGAGTTTACGCGGCCTTGCTGCGCGGTGCCACTACGCTTCCGCTGCCATCCTCAGTCGGAATGGGACGTTCAGGGATTCTAACCGTCACTTGAGTGCCACGATTTTCTTCCGACTGGATGTCGATCGTGCCGCCGTGCAGTTCAACCAAGCTTTTGGCGATAGAAAGGCCGAGCCCTGCGCCGCGATGTTTACCACCCTGGCTGCGGCTCTCAAAACGCTGGAAAACGCGATCCAACTGATCCTGCGGAATGCCGACGCCCTGGTCCGCAACGCGGAAAACCATGCTGCCGGCCTCGCGCCAGCACTCCACGTGAACCGTATCATACGGCTTGGAGAAGCCGACCGCGTTCGACAGCAAATTGTAGAGCACCTGGCGCATGCGTACTTCATCCGCCATCATCTCATTGGCGTCAGGGGCGACGATGATGTTGATGCTCAGCTTCGAACGGTTGGACCGTTCGAGAATTCCAAGCGTGGCCGCATCGATGATCGTGCGCACGCCGATTGGTGCCAGCTTCAATTCCACGCTACCGGCATCGATTGTCGCCAGATCGAGAATGTCATCGATGATGGCGAGCAATGTTTTTGACGACGCCATGATGTCGGAGACATATTCGCGCTGCTTGTCGTTCAGGTCGCCGGTATAACGCTCGGCCATCATTTGGGAAAAGCCGATGATGTTCGTCAGCGGTTGTCTGAGCTCGTAGGAAATGTGGCTGATGAACTTGGTCTTAAGCCGATCCGCTGCAATAAGCGCGTCGTTGCGCTCAAGCAACGTCCGCTCGGCCCGCGCGGCAACCGTGACATCGGCGAACGTCAGCAGCGACGCGCCATCCGGCAAGGGCATCATGGCATAGTCGATGACGCTGGCGTCAGCACGAACCATTTGGCCGTGGAAATCGTCACGCTCGTCCAGCAGTGCCGTCGCGGCTTGGCTGATGCGGTCCCACTTCTCCCCGTCGTCGTGGCCCCGTGATACCATAGCGATCACGTCGTCGATGTGAGGAAACTCCGAGAGTTTACGATTGTCGATGTCCCAGATGCTTGAAAATGCGGCGTTGTAAAGCTTTAGACGGCCGTCCGTGCCAAACACTGCGACGCCTTCCTTTAGGCTGTCCAGCGTCTCACGCTGCACATCGATCAATGCGTTATAGCGGCCTTCCAAAGATCGCTGCTCGGTCTGGTCGGCGAACAAATACGTGACGCCACCGTCGGGCCGCTGCTCGCCTATCACATGCACGATGCGGCCATCAGTGAGATGCCAATGCTCTTCAATCTCGGTGCCGGTTCGATAACAGGCGAGCACCTGAGCTTTCCAGTCTCGATAATTGACGACCGTGGGCAGTTTGGCCTGCTCGCGCAGGCGGTCGAGAACGGCGCTGTCCGACGGCCGGGTTTTGAGCCAGTCGGCATCGAGCTGCCACAGGTTCGCATACGCGTTGTTGAAAAAAACCAAGATTTGATCTCGATTGAAAATCGCAACTGCGGTTTCGACTCGATCGAGTGTGCGATCGTAAGCCGCAATCTGGCGTTCGAGTTCGCCTTGCACGGATTCGATGGCCGTCACGTCCATTGCGGCGCCGGCTGAAACATCGTCGATCGGCAACACGACGACATCGTGCGGCTTGCGCTCGCCACCGGCGACGAGATGCACGCGGCTGCGATAGCTGGTGCCAAGCGCGATGGCCTTGCTGACGGCTTTTCGCTGACGGCTTTCGAGTAATTCGATTTGCCGTTCGAGAACTTCAAGTTCGCTTTTGGCATCAACGGCTGCAACATAGGCCGTGTTCACCCAGATCAGGCGGGCATCGGAGTCGCGCAGCCAGGTTGGCATCGGCAGCGTGTTGAGAAGCGCCCGGCTCGATCGAATGTCGCGCGCCAGGGCGGCGTGCTGGGCGAGAATGTTCGACAATTCGACCTTGTACCCTGAGATATCTTTAAACCGCAGCACGGCGCGACCGCCGGCGGCGCGGCCCTCCGCTTCGAAGGTGCCGCCGGCTTGCGTCTTCAAGATAAGATTGAAGGAGCGCCCGGTTGCGAACAATTCGTCCAGTCCGGCTTTCAAAACCAGCGCACTGTTTGCGTCGAGCCACTGGCTGAACCGCAAAACATCTGCGTTGGTTTCCGGCAGCCCCGCAACGCCGGTGAGCGCTTGAACGACGATTCTGACGGCTTGCCCAGGCTCCCATAAAATCAGCACCTGCGGTTCGGCGCGGATGATCGCGTCGGCGGCGGCGAGACTGCGGCGCAGATGCAGGCTTTCGGCCTTGGCATTACGGGCATCGTGGCGCGCACCTCTGGCGATGTGCCAAACAATCAAACCCGACAAAAAGCTCGCCGCCGCAACGCCGGCCATCAGCGACAGGTGTCGCAAATCCCAGTCAGCCGGTTGCTCGCCCTGCCCAGCCAGGTAGAGCGCGAGCAATGCTGTCACGCATCCAATCGAGGCCAGCAGCAGCAACGCCAGCTGCCGCTTGGTGGTCTTGGTCTGAGTGCGGGTTGCACGGGCGCGCATTGGCTCTCTGTCGATGGTCGGGGCAAAGGGACGCGACGACGCAGAGACTAGTCGGCCGGCTGAAAAGGACGGCGAGTGGACAGGCGAACGAATGACGCGCGTCGGGGACACGAATCAATCCCCGCAGTATGAAGCACAGTGGCGCTAGCCTGCCACTATTGCCAACGCCCAAGACCGCAAACGGCGCCCGGGTGTTTCCCAGGCGCCGCGAAATGCTTGCGTTGATCGGCGGCTTGAGCGGCGATCGATCCTCAATACCGGTAGTGGTCGGGCTTATACGGTCCCTCGGGCGCTACACCGATGTACGATGACTGATCGGGGCGCAGTTTGGTCAGCTTGACGCCGATTTTCGCGAGGTGGAGCAGCGCGACCTTTTCGTCGAGGTGCTTGGGCAGCGTGTAGACCTTGGTTTCGTACTTGGCCGTGTTGTTCCAAAGCTCGATCTGCGCCAGCGTCTGATTGGTAAAGGATGCTGACATCACGAACGACGGATGACCCATGGCATTGCCGAGGTTCACGAGCCGGCCCTCCGACAGCAGAATGATGCGCTTGCCATCGGGGAATTCGATCTCATCGACCTGCGGCTTGACGTTGTGCCATTTGAAGTTCTTCAGCGCCGCCACTTGGATCTCGTTATCGAAGTGGCCGATGTTGCAGACAATGGCGCGATCTTTCATCGCCCGCATGTGATCGGCGGTGATGACATCCTTATTGCCGGTGGCCGTGACGAAGATATCGGCGCGGGTGACGGCGTCTTCCATGGTCGTAACTTCATAGCCCTCCATCGCCGCCTGCAAGGCACAGATGGGATCGATTTCCGACACCATGACCCGGCAACCGGCTTGACGCATCGAGGCAGCAGAGCCTTTGCCGACATCGCCGAAGCCGGCGATCATGGCAACCTTGCCAGCCATCATGACGTCGGTGCCGCGGCGGATACCGTCGACCAGAGATTCACGGCAGCCATAGAGGTTGTCGAATTTTGACTTGGTGACGGCGTCGTTGACGTTGATGGCCGGGAACAGCAGCTTGCCGGCCTTCTGCATCTCATACAGACGGTGGACGCCGGTGGTGGTTTCTTCCGACACGCCCTTAATGTTTTTGGCGAGAGCCGCAAACCAGCCCTTCGGCTTTTCGGTCAATGTTTTCTTGAGTAGTGCGAAGAACACTTCTTCTTCTTCGGACCCTGGCGTGTCGAGGAAGGCGGTATCGCCCTGCTCGGCGCGGAGGCCGAGATGGACAAACATGGTCGCGTCGCCGCCGTCGTCCAGGATCATGTTCGGCATGCCGCCGTCGGCCCATTCGAAGAGCTTACGGGTGTAATCCCAGTAATCGACGAGGCTTTCGCCCTTCCATGCAAACACCGGGATACCCGCTGCGGCGACGGCTGCGGCGGCATGATCCTGTGTCGAATAGATATTGCACGACACCCAGCGAATATCGGCTCCGAGCGCGGTCAATGTCTCGATCAGCACTGCCGTCTGGATGGTCATATGCAACGACCCGGCGATGCGGGCGCCTTTCAGCGGCTGCGATTTGCCGTATTCCGCCCGTGTCGCCATCAGGCCTGGCATCTCGGTTTCAGCGATCGCAATCTCCTTGCGACCCCATTCGGCGAGGCTCAAGTCTTTGACGATGTGGTCGTTGAACGCGCTCATCTCAGCTCCTTTTTGGGATCGCGGCGGACGGTAGGCAGGAGGCAAACCCCTGGTGCGACAGGCGGTCTCACGGTCATATTTTGCGGGCATCGCCGTAAAAATATTTTCGCTGCCGCCACGGGCTATAACGGAACAGGCCCACCGTCGCAACAAGATATAAACAACTCTTTATGTCGCGTTGCGGGCGTTCGTCATGCGCGTCCGAAGTGGATAAACCCGCAGATTCAAAGCGTTACAATTCAATCGTAGCCAATGATATCAAGTTTAAATTCTTAATATGGAATTAAAAGTAAGTATAAAATTTGAATAAAATGCCAATAATCGTGTTTTTTGAAGTGGAAATGCGGGTAAAAACGTCCAGCGCTGTTTAGTAATGCTTAAACTGATCGAGTATTAGACCAATCCTGCCAAAGTGTGCAGGAGGACTACAATGACGACCCGAGAAGGAGTGCGAGACGGTCTCGCCCAGTTGCCCGTGGTGGCGGCTGAAAGCCAATGCCGCGCGACTGACCGGATGCGCAAGCGTCTCGGTGAGTTCGCGCAAGATTCAGCCGGCGACGTTCTGATCATGTTCGGTTTGATGGCAATTTTGATGTTCGCCATGATTGGCGCTGCCGTCGATACCGGCCGCTGGCTCAACGCCCGCGACCAGACGGTCAATGCCATCGACGCTGCGGTGCTCGCCGCAGGTCGCGCGCTGCAAACCAACGGTGGCAACCAAGTCGCCGCCATCGCGGTTGCGGACAAATATTACGCTGCGGCGGTGTCGAACCGCCTCAAGATGAAGAGCGACACGATCAAGTTTGTCGTGGTCGACAACGGCACCTCCGTGACGGCGACGGGCACGGCGGTGATCGCCACGCCGTTCATGAGTTTCGGTGGCGTCAAAGAACTGCCGTTGATCAAGGAGACCGCCAGCGCATATTCGAAGGCGACGCTCGCCGTCGGCGGCAATGCTGAACTCAACCTCGAGATCGCCATGATGCTCGATACGTCGGGTTCGATGTGTGACGGCGGCGCGTCCCCGTGCACCACCGGCACCAAGATCAACGACATGAAGACGGCGGCGAAGGATCTGATCGACATCGTTGTCTGGCAGGATCAGTCCAAGTTCACATCGAAAGTCGCGCTGATCCCGTTCTCGGCTGACGTGCGTCCGCCGACGGGCTTTCCGACCAGTGTCATGACGACGGGCGTCTCGAACTTTGCGCGCTCCGTTACGACCGGCAGTGGCAAGAAGAAGACGACGACCTACTACTATTTCGCCCCTTCAGTGTGCGTCGGCGAACGCAGCGGCGCCAACAAGTACACCGACGTCGTTGCGTCTTCGACCAACCCGGTGACGCGCGTCTACAATGACGTCGGCAACTCAACGACAACGTCGGCATCCTGTCAGATCGCGTCGCAAAACGCGGTTGTGCCGTTGACGAGCGACACGACCGTTCTGAAGAACAAGGTCACGAGCCTTGTCGCTCAGGGTGGTACGGCCGGGCACGTCGGCACGGCATGGTCTTACTATGCGCTGTCGCCGAATTGGTCTTCACTGTTCACGGGTTCTAGTGCGCCCGCCGCTTACGGCGACGACAAGCGCAAGAAGATCGCGATTCTAATGACGGACGGCGAGTATAACTACACGTATGACCCTGATAAGGCTGGAACGACGGACACCGCCGGCACCAACAACTCGGCGTTGTCACTCAACGGTCAGTCCTCGGCCAGTCAGGCGACGCAAATCTGCACGCAGATGAAGGCGCGCGGTATCGAGGTTTACACGATTGGTTATGCGCTCGGCGGCAACCAGACAGCGATCAATACGCTGAGCAATTGCGCGACCGACTCGACCAAGTTCTACAACGCCGCGAACGGCGACGAAATCAAGCAGGCCTTCCGCGATATCGCGCTGAAGATCTCCAGCTTGTACTTGTCTCAGTAAGCGGACCGTCGAAACCTCCTGCACCGGAATCGAGGGCGTCTCACCAGACGTCCTCGTTTTCTTTTTTGGCAGGCGCGCGCTGGGGTCGAGATTGAGGGCGTTAGTCGTCGCCGACGCATTCCTCGTCGAAGCCTGCCTCGACCAGCGCCACCAGGGCTTGCAGCGCTTCCGGCCCTTGCGGACCTTCCGCCGAAATGTGCAATTCCGATCCCGGTCCTGCCGCCAGCATCATCAACCCCATGATCGACGTGCCGGTGACGGCGGGGCCGTCCTTTTCAACCGCGACCTCGCACGGCTGGGCCTGGGCGAGGGTGACGAACTTGGCGCTGGCGCGCGCGTGCAGACCCCGGCGATTGGTAATCAGCACGGTGCGCCGCACGTCGCTCACGCTGCGGCTTCACCCAGCACCTCGGAGGCGACCGAGATATACTTGCGGCCCGCATCGCGCGCGGCGGCCACGGCATCGGCGACCCTCATCGCCTTGCGCGCGCCCTCCAGCCGGATGAGCATCGGCAGGTTGATGCCGGCAATCACCTCGATCCGGCCCGGCGCCATCAGCGAGATCGCCAGATTCGAGGGGGTGCCGCCGAACAGATCGGTCAGCACGATCACGCCTTCGCCTGCATCGACCCGCGCAATCGCATCGGCAATGTCGGCACGGCGGCCCTCCATATCGTCTTCCGGGCCGATCGCGATCGTGGCAATCCGCTCCTGCGGGCCGACGACATGCTCCATCGCGGTCACGAATTCTTCGGCCAGCCGGCCGTGCGTCACCAGAACCAGCCCAATCATTGGCAGCAATTCACCTTAGCACCGTCCTCGAATGAACGTCATCGCCCTGCGCAGCACTCACCGGCGCCCCCTCAAGCGAGTCCTGCGGCGCCGCGCCCAGATCGCGATGCGCGACCGTGGGCGAAAATCCGGCGTCGCGCAACCGCGCTGCGGTCCGCTCGGCGACATGCACCGAGCGATGCCGCCCCCCGGTACAGCCGAATGCGACCGTCACATAGGATTTTCCTTCGGCACGGTAGCGCGGCAGCAGCAGCAGCAGCAAGCCATCGATCGCCGCCATCGCCGAATCATAGGCCGGATCGCACGCGACATAGGCGGCGACTTCAGGATCGAGTCCGGTGCCCGGCCGCAGCCGCTCGTCCCAGTGCGGATTGCGCAGGAAACGCATGTCGAGCACCAGATCGGCCTCACGCGGCAACCCGCGCGCAAAGCCGAACGACATGACCGACAATGTCGGATCGCCGCGCCCGGCGCGCGCGAAGGTGATGCGGATGCTGTGCGCGAGCGCCGACGCGCTCAGATCAGTCGTGTCGATCAGGCGGTTGGCCCAGCTCCTCAGCGGCGCCAGCAGCGCGCGTTCATAGGCGATCCCATCGACGGCGGGGCGATCGAGCGCGAGCGGGTGGCGGCGGCGCGTTTCCGAATAGCGACGTTCGAGCTCGCTGCCTGAGCAATCGAGGAACAATGTGCCGATGTCATGCCCATCCTCGTCGCGCAGCCGGCTGATGCGCCGCATGATCTGGTCGGCGTCGAACCCCCGCGTCTGGGCGCCGATGCCGATGGCGAGGGGACGGTCAGCCTCGTCGCGCGGATCGCCCTGTGGCGTCGCGAGCAGCCGGTCGAGCAGCCGCAGCGGGAAATTGTCGAGCACTTCCCAGCCCATATCCTCCAGCGCGTTGAGCACGGTCGATTTGCCCGCGCCCGACATGCCGGTGACGAGCAGGATTTCCTTGGGCCGGTCGGTGGTCATCCGGGCATGCCGGGCAGCCGGGCGAGCGCGAGTTCGAGCTTGATCGGTGCCGATGGCAGCGCGCCCTCCAGCATCATCACCGGCACCTGCACGCCCGCCACATGGCGCGTGGCCGGCGGATCGGCGGGCAGCCGCTCGACCTCCTCGGCAAGGGTGACGATGAGCGCAACCGGCACCCGGTCGACATGCGGCATGGGGACGATGCCGATCCCGCGCACCTCGATGCGCCCGGCGATGGTGGGCGACGGTGATGCGCGCAGCGGGCCATCGCGGCCATCGCGGAACACGATCGTATAATCGTCGCTCACCAGCCGCGCGCCGCGATCGATCAGCCGCAGCGCGAGATCGGATTTGCCGGCGCCCGAGCGGCCCTCGATCAGCACCGCCCGGCCATTGATCGCGACGCAGGAGGCATGCAGCGTCTCGGAAGATACAGCGGTCAAGCGAAGCTCCCCTGGCAAGACGTCATTCGGCAAGCGGCAGGACGACGACGAACCGCGCCCCCCGCTGCCGATCAGCGCGCGATTCGACGGCGATGCGGCCTTGATGCCCCTCGACGATCGTCCGCGCAATGGCGAGTCCTAGCCCCGAATGCTTGCCAAAATCCTCGCCTTCGGGGCGGATCGACTGGAAGCGGCGAAACACCGCCTCGCGCGCTTCATCGGGCACGCCGGGGCCTTCGTCCTCGACTGCCAATTGCGCCGATTCCTCGCGGCGGGTGAGCGCCAGCCGGATCGCGCCGCCATTGGGCGAGAAGGAAATGGCGTTGTCGATCAGATTGTCGAACACCCGCTCCAGACGCGCGCCTTCGCCCATCACGCAAAGCGCGTCGTCGCCAGCGCCGTGATCGAGCGCGAGGGTAATGCCGCGCTCGATTCCGCGCTGGACGCGGCCCGCGATGATCGCGCGCAGCATGGCGGCGATGTCGACCGGCTCGAACTTCGCGCGGCTGAGCTGTGCGTCGAGTCGCGAGGCGTCCGAAATGTCGGTGATCAGCCGGTCGAGCCGGTGGATATCGTCGCGGATCACCGCGAGCAGCTGCGCCTGCAAGTCAGGATCGCGGATACTCGCCAGACTGTCGACCGCCGATCGCAGCGAGGCGAGGGGGTTCTTCAGCTCATGCGTCACATCGGCGGCAAAGGCCTCGGTGGCGTCGATCCGCGCGCGCAGCGCCTGGCTCATGTCGGAAATGGCGCGCGCAAGGCTGCCAATTTCGTCTCGGCGATCGGGCAGGCGCGGCACTATCACCTCGCGCGCGCGGCCCAGCCGCACCCGCACCGCCGCGCGCGCCAGTCGCCTGAGCGGCCCGACGATGGTACGCGCGAGGAACAGCGAGAGGTAGATCGACACCAGGGTCGTCATCAGCAGCACAAGCGACAGGCGGAAGCGTTCGAGCCGCACCGTCTGGGTGATGTCGCGCGCGTTCATCGCGGTCATCACCAACAGATCGCGCGTCACCGGAGCGGCAGCGGTGATGACTGGCGTGCGATCGGGCGCGCGCCACACGCTCGCGACGGCCGTGCGACTGCGCGCTGCTGCGACGATATCGGGCCAGCGCTGGCCGGCGCGCCGCTCGCGGTAGAGCGGGGCGCGCGTCGCCCCCACCACGGTATCGATCAGCGCGTCGAGGAAGCGCCCGGCGGCCTGCCCCCAATTTTCGCGGTCGGGATCGACCAGGGCGAAGTTGCGCAGGCCCATCGCCCGGCTATCGGCGATTTCGCGCCCGGTGCCGTCGAACAGCCGCACGCGCGTATTGGTGTCGCTCGCTAGCTGCAACGCGAGCGGCTGGCGCTGGGCGGGGGGGACGGCGGCAAGGGCTGCGGCGATCAGCTGCACTTCGCGCGTGGCCTGAGCGACGCGACTGTCGACGATGCGGCTGCGATAGCTGTCGAGATAGAAGAATCCGCCCGCCAGCATGGCCAGCGCGAAGATGTTGACCGCCAGGATGCGCCGGGTGAGCGAGACCCGGCCCGACCAGCGCAGCGCCAGGTCCCGGTCGCCGATGACCGGCGGCTCAATCCTCTGAATATCGGTATCCGGCACCGTACAGCGTCTCGATCGCGTCGAATTCGGGGTCGACCTCGCGGAATTTGCGGCGCACGCGCTTGATGTGGCTGTCGATCGTGCGGTCATCGACATAGACCTGATCGTCATAGGCCGCGTCCATCA
>FSSH01000551.1_pt1 | contig 37685 bp, 31 predicted proteins | sample 1166101 | NCBI WGS metagenome assembly FSSH01 (sample SAMEA32972668, study PRJEB13176) | freshwater metagenome | biome: Drinking water system; feature: Biomass in drinking water that filtered by 0.45 um membrane; material: drinking water | place: USA | collected 2012-12-20 | depth 0 m
ATCGGGCCGATCATGCTGGTGCCAAAGGCGCTCGTCAGCGGCGCGCCTGCGGCCGTGCATTCCTCAACGAAGATCGCCGATTGGGCCGCCGACCATCCCGTTCCGCCAAATTCGACGGGCCAGTTCGGCACGCTCCAACCTCGCTTCGCAAGCGCGGCCTGCCAGCCCCGCGCGCTGGCTTGCGTCATCATCTCCAGGCGATGGGCGACGAACCGCCGGGCGGGCGGGAGTTCGTCGTCCAAGAAGGCGCGGACCTCCGCTCGAAATGCTTCGTCCGACCCGGTCATTCGCGTCACGCTATTTCGATCAGGCCTGCGGCACCCATGCCCGCGCCGACACACATGGTGACGACCGCATATTTCACGCCGCGCCGTTTGCCCTCGATCAGGACGTGGCCGACACCGCGCGCACCGGTCATGCCATAAGGGTGGCCGATCGAGATTGCGCCGCCGTTGACGTTATAGATGGCCGGATCGATGCCCAGCTTGTCGCGGCTGTAGAGGCACTGGCTGGCAAAGGCTTCGTTCAGTTCCCAGAGGCCAATGTCGCTGACCTTCAGGCCGTGGCGTTCGAGCAGGCGGGGGACGGCGAAGATCGGGCCGATGCCCATTTCGTCGGGCTCGCAACCAGCAGCCGCAAAGCCCCGAAACCAGCCCATTGGCGTGATACCGCGCTTGGCGGCGAGATCGCCGTCCATCAGGATGACCGTGCTCGATCCGTCCGATTGCTGGCTGGCATTGCCGGCGGTGACATATTTGCCCTCGGTCATCGTCATGCCGCTCTTCAGCACCGGCTTCAGCCCGGCAAGCATTTCAAGGGTTGTTTCCGGGCGGTTGCATTCGTCGCGATCGACCAGCACCTCGGCCTCGCTGGTCTGGCCAGTCGCCTTGTCGACCTTTTTCCAGATTGCCTTCAACGGTACGATTTCGTCGTCGAACTTGCCGTTGGCCTGCGCCGCGGCGGTGCGCTGCTGGCTTTCCAGCGCATATTGGTCCTGCGTCTCGCGGGTCACATTATAGCGCTCGGCCACGATTTCCGCAGTCTCAATCATGCTCATCCACAGTGCGGGATGGCTGGCGGCAAGGCCCGCTTCGGTCGCGCCATGCATGTTCATCTTGCCCGAAAGCTGCACCATCGAGATCGATTCAACCCCGCCCGCTGCCATCACCGGTACACCTTCGTCGCGGATGCGCGAGGCGGCCATCGCGATCGCCTGTAGCCCGGACGAACAATAGCGATTGATGACCACGCCGCTGGTGGTGACCGGGCATCCAGCCTTGATCGCGGCGTTGCGCGCGATGTTGAAGCCCGTCGCCCCTTCGGGCATGCCGGTGCCTAGGATCACGTCTTCGACCTCGGCCGGTGCGACTCCGGCGCGTTCGATCGCGTGGCGCAGGGTGTGGCCGGCCAGGATGATCGGGTGGGTATCGTTGAAGCTGCCGCGCACGGATTTGGCCATCGCGGTGCGGGCGGTTGAAATGATCGCAACGTCGGTCATGGTATCCCCTCCAGAAGTTGCCGCTCGCGCTATACATTTGTTCAGCGTTGCGCAAGGTCGGTGATTGTTGCTAGATACCCAGCATGGAACAGGAAAGCGTCGTGAACGTCGTCGAATTGTCGAAAGGCAAAATGCGCCTCATCAAGGTTGCAATGTCGTTGTTCGCCGAAAAAGGGTTCGACGGAGTCACCGTCCGGGACATTTCGACGGCGGCGGAGGTGTCGGTTGGCCTGATCAACCATCATTTCGGGTCCAAGGAAGGGCTGCGCGAGGCGGTTGACCGCTACTTCATCGCGCAATTCGAAGAGGTTTTGTTCGAACAGAATCTTTATGATGGCGTTGAAAAGGCAGCTGATCTCGATAGCGTGACCGACCGAACCGAGGCCTGGATCGCCCGCCATATCGATGATTGGGATTTGACCAAAGCCTATATGCGCCGCGCGCTTTTGGAAGGAAGCGACTGGGGTGCCGGGCTATTCGAGCGTTTCTATCAGGTCCAGCGCACGGCGATGGACCGGATGGATGCCGATGGCCTTATGCGCGCCGATGTGGACCGGCTGTGGCTGCCCCTATTGGTCGTTTATATGGAGCTGGGTACTTTGCTGCTCGAACCCTTTGTCGAACGGGTGCTGGGCAAGTCGGGCTTTGACCGCGCGCTGTGGCGTCGGCGACATCGCGCTTATGCCGATCTTCTGTATCGTGGCGTGCGGCCCGACCCAAAAAACTGAACACTTGATCAGTTCAACCAATATCGCCTATGCGTTGAGCGAGTTGGTTGGAGAGAAACATGACGCGGATCGCTGATATTGCGAGCGCGGGCCGGGCGCGATTTACGCGCCAGATGGCCTGTACCCGGATCCATGATCTGTTGACGAGCCACGCACACGTGATCGGTGATGCCGAGGCGGCGGTAGATGGCGATGTCCGGCTTAGCTACGCAACGCTCTCCGATCAGGTCGATGGCATCGCCAAGGCGCTGATCGCACAAGGCATCGCGCCGGGCGACCGGGTGGCGACGCTGGCGCCGTCATCGCTCGACTTTTGGGTGACGATGCTTGCAGCGACGTCGATCGGCGCGGTGTGGATGGGGCTCAATCCGCGCTACCAGGGCCCCGAATATGCCTATCTGCTTGATGATGCGACGCCGCGGCTGGTGTTTGCGCGCGATCGTTATGACGAGCGCGACTATCTCGCCGAATTGCAGCAGCTCGGGCCCAATGTCGCGACCTTCGTGGCGGTGGGTGATACCTGCGGCCGGGCGCTTGCTTTAGCCGATTTTGTCGAGCGTGGTCGCACCGTCAGCGATGCTGATCTCGCCGCGCGGCGGGCGGCGGTGGACCCGGAGGATGTCGCGATCATCGTCTATACATCGGGCACGACGGGCAAGCCCAAGGGGGCGATGCTGTCGCACCGCGCGGTGATGGCGGCGGCGCTGACTAATCTCAGCTGGATGCAGGACGGCCTGCAATCTACCCTCAACGTCGCCCCAACCAACCATGTCGGCGCGATCAACAATGTCTGCATGTGTGTGTTCGCTTATGGCGGCAAGATCGTCTTCCACCACCGCGTCGACATGGCGGCTATTGCTGCGCTGACCGAGAGCGAGCAGCTGACCTATCTGGTTGGCAGTCCGACCGCCTTTGCAATGTTTGCAGCCATGCCGGCGCAGGGATTCAAGCGGCTTGGCAACTACAAGCTGTTGGTGTTCGGTGGCGGTTCGACGGCGGAGGCGTTGTTGAAGCCCGTCGCGGATCTCGGCATTCCCATGTCAACCGTGTATGGCCAAACTGAAACCTGCGGCATCGTCACCGCATCCGACTTTGACGCGACAACCGCGGTGATGGCGGAAACAATCGGCAAGCCCTTACCCTTTGCCGATATGCGCATTGCGCGCGCCGACGGCAGCATTGCCGATATCGGCGAGAGCGGCGAAATCCAGATCAAGGGGCCCTATTGCATGACCGGCTATTTCAACCGGCCAGAGGCAACGGCAGAGGCCTTCACCGCCGATGGCTATTTGCGCACCGGCGACATTGGGGTCGAACGCGAGGATGGCAATTTCAGCTTTGTCGGCCGGTTGAAGGAAATGTATAAATCGGGCGGCTATAATATTTACCCGGTCGAGATCGAACTGGCGCTTGCCGAGCATCCTGCGGTCCATCTGGCGGCCGTGCTGCCGGTGCCGCACGACATGTTCCAGGAGGTCGGTCACGCCTTTATCGCGACCAGCGACCCGACATTGGATGAAGAAGCGCTGAAGGAATTTCTCCGCCCGCGCCTGGCCAATTACAAATTGCCCAAGACATTCAGCTTCGCGGCCGAATTGCCGCTGCTGCCGAATTCGAAGGTCGACAAACAGGCGCTGAAGGCGCGCCTAGCGGAGCAGATTGCAGCATGAGCATCGATACAAACCCCGACGGCGATTTTCGCATCGAACGCGACGGGGTGATTGCGACGATCACGCTCGATCGCCCGGCCAAGCGCAACGCCCTGACCCCCGCGTCACTGGGGCAGTTGGAGAAGCTGGCCGAAGGCTTTCGGGATGAACCCGATATCCGCGCCGTGATCATTCGGGCCGAGGGCGATCATTTCAGCGTCGGGGCCGATTTGGCAGCCGTCGGCGGCTCCCCACAGCCGACCGTGCAGCTCCGCCGTTCCGCCGAGCAAGGCGCGCGGTTGATGCGGGCTATTCGCGAGATTCATCAGCCAACAATCTGTGTGGTGCAGGGCATCGCCACGGGCGCTGCGACCTGCATTGCCAGCGCCTGCGATTTCCGGGTCGCGACCACCACGGCGCGGATGGGCTATGGCGAGGTGAAGCTGGGCATCAACCTGATGTGGAACGCTTTGCCGCTCGCGGTCGAACTGGTCGGTCCAGCGCGCGCCAAAAGACTGGTGATGTCGGGTGATCTGATCGATGCCGAGACGCTTCACGGGTGGGGCTTTGTCGATGAAGTCGTGGCGCCAGATGCCCGCGATGCCGCTGCACTGGCGATGGCGCAGCGTTATGCCGCCTTGCCGCCGGTTGCTGTCCAGATGATCAAACGCAGCGTTAATGCGCTGTCGGGGGCGCTCAGCGCGTCGATTATGCACGCCGATGCGGATCAATGGCTGCTCGGCACCCGCACCGCCGATTTCACCGAGGCAGTGTCGGCGTTCATGGAAAAGCGCCCGGCATCCTTTTCGGGACAATAGCCCCGAAACGTATGTTCAGCACTATCTTGCCAAATACTGAACGGTTGTTTAGTTAGCTGTAGAGCCCCGGGACCGATTCCCGGAAGCTGACCCTGCAGTATGGCAGGGCGCGTGGCAGTTGGAGGGGATGATCATGATCGGTTCAAATGTTCGGCGCGCGGCGCTTCTCGGCAGTCTCAGCGCGCTTGCGCTGCTCGCCACGCCGGCCATGGCCCAGGAGGCGGCACCCGACTCCACGGCAACAGACCAAGCCTATGACGAAGGCGACATCGTCGTCACCGCGCAGAAGCGCGAGCAGAATTTGTCCGACGTGCCCGCCGCGATCCAGGCGATCAGTGGCGATACGCTGGAACGGCGCGGCACCAAGGACCTGACGCAGCTGGTTGAGTTCATTCCCGGTGCCTCGATCGTGTCCAAAGCGGCGCCCGGCTTTGAAACAATTCAGATTCGCGGCATCAGCTCTGGCACCGTGGGTGATGCGACCGTCGGCTATTATATCGATGACGTCATTTTCAGCATCCCCAACCTCCAGCTGGCTCCACCGTCGCGCCTGATCAATCTGGAGCGGACCGAAATCCTGCGCGGGCCGCAGGGCACGCTGTACGGCAATGGCGCAATGGGCGGGCTCATCCGACTGGTCACCACCAAGCCGGACACCACCAAATTCACCGCAAAGGGCCAGGGTGAGGTATCCTTCACTGATGGCGGCGGCACCAACTATGCCGGCGATGCTGCGTTCAACTTCCCGTTGGCTACCGACAAGGCAGCGTTCAGCGTGTCGGGCGGCTATGAGCGGCTGAGCGGCTTTGCCGATGGCGCACTTGGCAACAATCTGAACGGCATCGAAAGCTGGAACGTTCGCGGCAAGCTGTTCTTGAAGCCGACCGAGAATCTGGATGTGACCGTGTCGGTCTGGCACATCGACAATCATCAGGATTACAGCAACAATCTGTTGGCGGTCGATCCGCCACGCGTGCACGAACCCTTTGGTACCACACCATTTATTGACACAGTTGCGACCTTTTATTCGGGGTCGGCCAAATGGGATCTGGGTTCCGTCGCGCTGGAAAGCGGCACTTCCTATATCGATCACAAGTTGCAAATCGATAACGTGGTAAATTCTGTGTTTCCCGTTGCCGCTGTCCCGGGACTATTTCTGCCGATCGGCATCCGCAACAACAGCACCTTCGCCACAAATTCGTTCAATCAGGAACTTCGGCTGGTGTCGCAGGGCGACAGTGCGTTTAGCTGGCTCGTCGGCGGCCTTTATACCAATGCGACGATCACATCGGACATCGACGTCAATATCCGTGGGCTCGGGCCGGTAATCCCGTTCCTGGGAGTCGTTGGCGCTCCGCTGAAGACCGAAAGTTTCGCAATTTTCGGGGAAGCGTCGTACAGCCTGTTCGACGGCAAGCTGATCCCGCTGATCGGGCTGCGTTATTTCAACGATACCCGCACCGCATCTGGCGCAACCACCTTTGGCGGCGCAACGTCATTCGACAGCGGTCGGGGCAAGTTCGACGCGGTCAGCCCGCGTTTCAACCTGACCTATAAGCCTAGCGACGAGGCGCTGGTCTATATCAACGTCGCGCGTGGCTTCCGCTCGGGCACGATCCAGACCAGTGCGCAGGCACTGCTCGGCCAGCTGAGCGGCGTGACGACGGGCGTGATCATCGATGAAGACAGCCTGTGGACCTATGAAATCGGCACCAAGCTGAAACTGCCTGCCGGTTTCTACTTCGACGGTTCCTTCTATTATACCGACTGGAGCAACATCCAGATTCCTTTCAACACACCCTTCGGCCTCCCTTCGGTGGTCAATGGCGGTGATGCACGCATCTATGGCGTCGATTTGGGGCTGAACTGGCGCACGCCGCTAACCGGGCTGACCTTGCAGGCGGTCGCAAACTTCAACAGCTCGACCTTCCAGAACATCAATCCACAACTCACGGTCGTGTCGCCAACCGCGCGAAACGGAGCGCAACTGCCGGGCGTGCCGAAGAACAACTATTCGTTTGGCGCGACCTATTCGACGGCGATCAACGAGAATCTCGATTTCAATTTCTACGGTGCCTATTCGTTCCGCAATCGTCAGCAGGATCTGGCGAGCGGGTTGTTCGGCGGCCAGATCGAGAATCTGACGCTGCGCGCGGGCCTTGAGACCAAGAAGCTTCGCTTCGACGTCTTTGCCGACAACATCACCAACGAAAAGGGCCCGATCCTGTTCACGCCGACGGCGCAGCAGGCGATATATCCCCGTCGGATTGGTCTGACGGTGACGATGAAGTATTGATGTCGAGACGATCCACCCGGCGCGCCGTTCCCCATTGGGGGGCGACCACCGGGTGGGCCCAACCGCGCCCCTTGCACAAACAGCGATCGCCAGTGGAGACCCTCTTTGCGACGATCAGCGTTCCCCGTATCGGTCACTGTGTCGGCGTCGTTAAGTGATGCCGGAGCGGGACTTGACTGACGTCGCTCCCAGGTCTGTGATCCTGGTCGAGGCCGAGGATTTTGCGAATTATGGCGGCTGGATGCTCGATTCGCAGTTCGAGCTGCAAATGGGGTCGCCCTTTTTGCTGGCGCATGGGCTGGGGCGTCCAGTCGCCGATGCCACAACGACGATCGCGGTCGATCAGGCGGGTGACTATGACGTCTGGGTCCGCGCCAAGGACTGGGTGCCGGGCCACCACCCCGGTCGTTTCGCGCTGTCGATCGATGGCACCGCGCTCGCGACCGAGTTCGGCGCCAACGACCGCGACTGGTCTTGGCAATCGGCAGGCAAGGTTGCGTTGCCGCAAGGCCCGGTGGAGCTGGCGCTCCACGACCTGACCGGTTTCGATGGGCGGTGCGATGCGATTTATTTCAGCGCAGACGGAATCCCCCCACCCGAAGACGTCGGCGAGGCCAGTCGGGCATGGCGCCGGGCGTTGCGCGGTCTGCCCGTTGCGCCGGTCGATGCAGGGAATTTCGATGTCATCGTGGTCGGCGGTGGCATTTCCGGGTGCGCGGCGGCACTGACGGCGGCGCGCCTCGGCCAGCGCGTCGCGCTGATCCACGACCGGCCGGTGCTCGGCGGCAATGCCAGCGTCGAAATCGGGCTGATGCCGCGCGGGACGCAAGGGGCGCTGCTCAAGGAATTGTCGGCGCGCCAACCCAATGGCGATCTCGCCGCACTGGCGCTGCTGGAGGCTGAACCCACCGCATCGGTGTTTCTTGAACAGCGCATTTTCTCCGCAATTACCGAGGGTAACCGGATCGTGTCGGTCGATGCGGTGCAGGCGCGGGGCGGGCATGAACGGCGCTTCACCGCCGCCATGTTCATCGACACCAGCGGCACCGCGATGTTGGGCGTGCTGGCGGGTGCGCAGACCTTGTTCGGTCGCGAGGCCCGCGCCGAATTTGGCGAGCCCTATGCGCCCGAAACCGCCGACGAGATGCACCACGGCAACACATTGTTCTTCCGCACGCGGATGGCCGACCAGCCGGTGCCCTTTCCGGACGTCCCCTGGGCGACCGAGGTGTCGAAGGATTATGCCAATCTCAGCGGCCAATTGGTGCGGCCGGGGTTGGAGAACGGGCCCGGCCCCGCCGCTGGCGACAATCCGAGCACGCCTGAATTCCGCTTCGGATCGAAGAACGACGTGTTTCCGGCGACGCATTTCTGGGAATATGGCCAGTGGCTCGATCCCTATACGTCGGGCGAATTGGTGCGCGATTATCTGATGCGCGCGCTTTACGGCACCTTCGCCAACGTCAAGCGCCTTGAACCTGAAGCCTATGCCAATCTCGAATTCGAGTGGATGGCCTATGTCGCCGCACAGGGGGAGTTCCGCCGCTACCGGGGCGATCATGTCCTGACCGAAAACGACATCCGCGAACACAGGCGTTTCGATGACGAGCTGATCGCCAATGACGGGTCGTTCTGCATCCACTGCGCGTGGGAGCGTGGCGCGGGCAAGTACGATTTTCGCCTGAAGGACTGGATTTTCGATATGCGCGACCAGGAGATGTACGGCATCCCCTTCCGCTGCCTTTATTCGGCGAACATCGATAATCTGATGATGGCCGGCAAGCATATCAGCGTCACCCATGTCGCCGGATCGGCGACCAAGCTGATGGGCAATGGCGCGCAGCACGGCGTCGCGGTTGCGTCGGCGGCGGCGCTGTGTACCCGGCTGGGCGTGACGCCGCGCACGCTGCGCGAGCGCCATTTCGACGAGCTTAAGGCGCTGGTCGAGCAATTGACCGATTGCGACCACGACATGACCTGTCATCCGCCAAAACGACGGTTTGTGGCCGTTCCCGGGTGATGGTGCTAAAGCAACGTCTGTTAACTCTGCACTCCATCCGTTCGGCCTGAGCGAAGTCGAAGGCCAAGCGTTGCGACCTGTGCTTCGACTTCGCTCAGCACGAACGGGTCAGATTAATCGCACGCTGCTCTAGGGACGGCGCATCCAGCGGATCAGCTGGTCATTGACCTGGTCGGGCGCTTCGCGGTGCAGAAAATGCCCAGCGCCCGTGATTTGCTCAACGTGCAGACTGCCGAGAAAGTCGGCTGCGCGCATTGAGGCTTTGAACACATCGGCGGAAATGCAGCCATCCTCCTCACCGGTCAATCCGAGCGTCGGGACCGCGAATGGGCCAGCCAGCAACGCTTGCGACGCCTTGCCCGCATCGCTCTCGGCATCGAACGCCTGCCGATAATAGCTGAGCGCTGCCGTGGCGACGCCGGGTTGCTGGAGCGCGCGCCGCATTGGGCCGATATCGCCTTCCAGGAAGGTCCAGCCGGGCGACCATTTGCGCCACAGCGCGTCGAGATAGGCGCAATCATCGGCGACGATCATCGCGTCTGCGTCGGGCGACATGAACTCCATGATATAGGCAGATCGCGCCTGCTGTGCCGGGTCCGTTAGATAGCTTTCGGCAAAGCGCGCCGGGTGCGGGACAGCGAGGACGGCCAGCGATGCGATCCGATCGGGCGCGAGGGCGGTCGCCGCAAAGGCGACCGTGGCGCCCCAATCATGCCCGATCAGATGCGCTGTTGTTTCGCCCAGCGCGTCGATCCAGGCAATCACATCGGCGGCAAGCGAGGTCACCCGGAAATCGCCATCGGCAGGTAGCGATGACGGCTCATACCCGCGGAGCGACACCGCCACCGCACGAAACCCGGCTTCGGCAAGTGCGGGCAGCTGGTCTTCGAAGGTGCCCCGCGTGTCGGGGAAACCATGGATCAGAATGACCAGCGGCCCGGTGCCCATCGCGGTCGCCGTAAAGCGCAACGGGCCATGGCTTAGCGTCAATGTTTCAGGCGTCATGCGGCCGCCGGGCGTCGCGGATCGATCAAAATCTTGGCGTGGCTTTCCGGGTCTTCCAGCGCCACGAACGCAGCGGCGACCTCGTCCAGGCTGACCTTGCCGGTTACCAAGGGCTGCCAGTTGAGCTTGCCCTCGGCGATCATCGTCAGCGCCTCGCCAAATTCTTCCGGCGTGTAATAGACCACGAATTGCAGGCCGATTTCCTTGGCAATCGCGATCATCGGGCTGAAGGTTTCTTCGCCTGGCGCGATGCCTGCCACGGTGATGTGCGTGCCGGCGGGCGCGTCCTTGATCGTGCGGGCGAGCACGCCCTTGGCCCCGGTGCAGTCGAACACCGCGACGGGCTTGCCGGGGGCAACCTCTGCCGCTGCAGCAAAGGCCGAGCGTTCGCGCGGATCCAGCACCAGCGATGCCCCCATCGCCGAGGCCAGTTCGCGCCGCTTGGGCGAGAAATCGCCAGCGATAATGGTAGTGACGCCGCGTGCCTTCAGCACGGCTGCAACGGCCAGGCCGATTGGCCCGCAGCCCATGATGATGGTCGCGTGGCTATCGCCCGATACCGGCGACTTGGCGACGGCATGAACTGCAATCGCGAGCGGCTCGACCAGCGCTGCCGCCTCGTCGGGCACGCTGTCCGGCACCTTCATCAACAGCGCTTCGGAGGCGAGAAAATATTCGGCATAGGCCCCCCCGACGTCGAGGCTTGCACCGATCGATACGGGCGCGCCGTCGCGCAGCAGGAACGGGACCGACACGACACGGTCGCCGACGCTGAGCGTCTGCGCGGTATCCGCACCAAAGCCGACGATCTCGCCGATGAATTCATGCCCCAGCACCAGCCCGCGCGACATATCCTGCGGCGGTGCGCCCATTTCCTCGCCGATCTTGGCAATTTCTGCGCCGTGCTTGGCGAGGTGGAGATCCGACCCGCAAATCCCGCAATAGCGCGTCTGGATCAGCACATCGCCCGAACCAGGTTCAGGCATCGGCCGGTCTTCAACGGTCAGCGCGGCATCGCGCAACACAACCGCCCGCATCATTCGCCAACCACAATCAGCTTGCTGCGATCGAGCCCGAGCGCGTCGCAATAGCCGCAGTAGATTTCCAGCGCAGCGCGCGCATCGACGATGGAAACGATGTTGCCGTCATCGTCCAGGTTGATGTTGGCACCATGGACCGCGAACCAGACGATGGTGTCGCCCTCCTGATCGGCGGGCGTGGTCAGCGTGTGGACCGAACCCGCTGGCTCATAAAGATAGGAACCCGGCGAATTTACCTCTTCTGGGCTCTCTGCATAAAACCAGCGGCCCTGATGCGTGACGCCGTACACCTGGCCGGTATGGAAATGCTTCACGACCTTATAGCCAGCCGGGACGCGGGTGTTGCTGATCCAGATGCCCTGGTTCAGATCGACGTGCAGCAGCTGCAACGCGCTGCCGTCGCCAGCCTCTGCCCAGGGCAGGTCGCTGGCGCCGACGTGCAGGGTCTGCGTGTCGCTATGGGCAGGGACGATCGGGCGGGCGGCCACTTTTGCCGCGAATTCGGCCAAGGCGGCGGCATGGGCCGGAGTCATGTCGGTCATTAGTCTCTCCGCAGGGTTCAGGCGAGGGCAGTGGCGAGTTCGGAGTATCGGTTCCGCGCAATCTGGAACGCATCGGGCAGGTCGACCTTGCGCGGGTCGTACCAGGGCGAATAGGTCTTCGCCAAACGCGGCAAGCCGCGCCGCCAAAAATGCGCATTGAACTTCTTGCGTGCCGCGACAATTTCAGGCTCCTGAAAGCGCGCCATCGTCTCAGGGTCGGCGTCCTTCATCGTTTTGGCCAGCCGCGTGCCCCATTTGATGAAATGCGATTGCGCCCACAGGCCGATACGCAGGCGGTACGGATAGCTGCCAACGACATGCTCGTAGATGTCGAATGCGACGGTGCGGTGCTCGATTTCTTCCATGATATGCCATTTGGCGAGATCGGCGAGCGGGCTGTCGGTGCGGTCGAACATGCCGGTTTCAAGCTGCGCGCGGGACAGCGCGCTGGTCATCGATTCGAACCCTTCGGCGTAAGCCAGGTTGAATTTCAGCGGCTTGTCCTTGCTGAAACTCTTGAACTCCGCGTCGAGCTCCAGCTCGATGGGCTTCAGCGCGGCAAAACCAGGGACCAGATCGCGGATCATCTCGTTGACGATCGCGTGCTGCTTGAAATGCTCGCCTTCCTGCGCGCAGAAACGCTTCAAATCTTCCTTCATCTGCGCGTCGCGAATGTGCGGCAGCGCCTGCCGCATCGTGCGGATGAGATAGGGCTCCAGATAGGGCAGCATCATCCACGTACCCAGAAACGTATAGGACGTGTCCGGGTCGTCCTTCACGAACACCCGCTCCATATCGGGCGTGAAGTCGAAGTTCATCCGCCTCACCGTCATTGCCTGGGTGGTATGTTCGCCCATCACTAATCCTCTCCACAGGAACGACGTTGCGGCCTGGTTGACTTGTCACTAAACGTTTGTTCAGTTATAATCAACCACAGATCGAGCGAGTGCCTTTGCCACGAGGCGTTGGATCGGGCACCTTCCTAAAAGAGTATTGCGTCATTTCGGCCGGCAGTAGCGGCCATGGCATCGATAGGATGCGAATTTGATCGCGGGGTGAGGGGATGTCGTTTGAAAATGATTCGCTAAAGACCTACGCTGCAACGGGCGCGCGCAGCTATGATGAAATCGCTTGGTCCGCTGCACCAATCAGCAAGCTCGTGGCGGCGAGCAGCGATGGCGTTCAGGCCATCCGCCATCTTGGCAGCACGACAAAAGCACCGCTGCAAACGCGTTCGCGGGGCAGCCACAGGCCCGATTCGCTGTTGCTGGCCAGGCGATCGTGCGGGGTATTTGAGGCGCGTGCGGGTGGTGCTTTCCAGTCCTCTACGCTGGCGCGCGATCTATGCTGCTACCTGCCGCACGGCGTCGATGCGGATCTGGAATTCCCTTCACTGTCGCAGTCACTGATCCTGCATTTTCCTTCGGGATTTCTCGCCAGACATTTTGACCCATCCTACCCGGCAAGCCTCGATCCAGCGCTCGGGTTTCGCAACACGGGGCTGGCGACCGTCATGGAAATGATTGAGCAGGAGTTGGTTTCGCCTGGGTTCGGCCATGACCTCTATCTTGAGGGGCTTTATCGCTACGTCGCGCCAGCATTGGCGCGAACATCGTTGCACCCCAACCGGGTGACGCCCGATCGGCTTCACATCAGTCCTGCCAAGCTTAATCGCGTATTCGACTATATCGAGGCGCATTTGGCGGACAAGATCAGCATAAAGGATCTTGCCGACGTTGCCGGCATGTCGATGTTCCATTTTTCCCGGGTCTTCAAGAAGACAGTCAACCAATCCCCCTATCAATATGTCCGGTCGCGACGCCTGTTGCGCGCCCAGACGTTGATGGAAAGCGAACGGCACAGTCTGATCGACATCAGCCTGAGCTGCGGCTTTGCCAATCAGGCGCATTTCACCAGCGCCTTTGTAAGGGAAACCGGCATGCCGCCGGGGCGCTTCCGCCGGACGTTGCTGCCGTTGGACTGAGCCCCGACCATCCTCCACTGATGAATAGATCCAGAGGCCCTGTTGATGCCCCGACTCCCTTGATGGGCCGGACTCTCCTCAAATTGGGAGGAAAATGCGGGGCTCAGACCACCAGGCTTTGCGGCGACGCATCTTGGCTTCAAAGGACGCGCGGTAACGTAATCGTGGCGTTCAGCCCGCCACCCACCCGGTTCGCAAGCGTGATGTCGCCGCCAGCGTCGCGGACGATGGCGCGGGCCAGCGCCAGGCCAAGTCCAGAACCGCCGGTATCCCGGTTGCGCGATGTTTCCAGCCGGGTGAAGGCGTCGAACACCGTTTCCAGCTTATCGGCGGGGATGCCAGGCCCCTTATCGGCGACGATGATCGCAACGCTCTTGGCGCTCGCCTCCAGCCGCACTTCAGCCGATTTGCCATATTTGACGGCATTTTCGATCAGGTTGCGGATTGCGCGGCGCATCAGCGAGGGGCGCAGGGCCAGCGTCAGCCGATCGGTCTCGACAAAAGCCACCGCGCTGCCGATCGCGACAAAATCCTCCACCACGGCATCGACCAGCGCGCCCAGATCGACCTCGGTCTTGCCCTCGCTCGGGCGACCAAGCCGCGCGAGCGAGAGGATGTCGTCGAGCGTGCGGTTCATTTCGTCGATGGTGTCGGCCATGCGCGCGCGGTCATCATCATCATCGACCGATTCAATCCGGACGCGCAGCGCCGCCAGCGGGGTACGCAGGTCATGCCCGATCGCGCCGAGCATCCGGTCCTTTTCGTCGAGCATCGCCGTCACCCGCAGCCTGAGGGCGTTGAACGCGGTGATTACCGCGCGCACATCCTGCGGCCCGCTTTCATCGAGCGGGGCTTGCGGCTCGCCGGGCTTGAAGCGCTGGGCCGCGCCCGCCAGCGATTGCAGCGGCCGCGATATGCGCCGTGCTCCCCAGAGCACCGGCAGCAGGACGACCGTATAAAGGATCAGCGTCTGGGCGATGAGTTGCGCCAGCAACGGCCAGCCGGATCGCGGCCAGGGCGCGGACAGAACCAGCCAATAGCGCCCGGGTAACTCGACCGCGATGATCAGCTCGGCGCCGTAACGGGCAAAGCGCGACATGCGTCTACCATAGCGTTCCCGCCGGGCGTCAGTGGGGGTAATCGGGCGAACATCGCTGGTAATGATGCCGACCGGGATGCCGGCATCGATCAGCGCGGCGCGCAGCGCTTGCTCGATATCGGGCAAGGGGTGGCGGCTGACGGGAATGGGATTGGCGCGCATGATGCGAATCCGGTCGCGGTTCAGCGTTTCGATGCTTCTGCCCGCGGCTAACCGATCGGTGACGTCGATAATGCGCGTCAGCGCCGGGCCGACCACCTGCTGCTGCAAAATTTGGCGCCGGCCCTGATAAAGCATGGCAAAATTGATCGATTGCGCGACGAACAGCGCAATCGCCACCAGCACCGCCATTTGGCTGGAAAGGCTGCGGGGCCAGAATTTGGTCAAAGCCGGGTGACTTCCGCTGCCAGTGTGTAGCCGCCGCCCCAGACGGTCTTGATCAGGTCGGGGTTTTTGGCATCGCTTTCGATCTTGCGGCGCAGGCGGCTGATCTGATTGTCGATTGCGCGATCAAACGCGGCGGCTTCGCGGCCCTGGGTTAAATCGAGCAATTGGTCGCGGGTGAGGACCTGGCGCGGGCGCTGAGCGAGCGCGAGCAGCAGGTTATATTCGCCGGTGGAAAGCGCGACCGACACGCCCTCGCGATCGACCAGTGCCCGCTCGCCGGTCTTCAGCACCCAGCCGGCAAAGGCATAGGAACCTGAATCAGGGGCATGCTGGCGCGCGCCGCCACTGGCCGCACGGCGCAGGATGACCTTGGCGCGGGTCGCCAGTTCGCGCGGGGAAGAGGGTTTCACGACATAATCGTCCGCGCCCATTTCTAATCCGACGATACGGTCAGTCTCTTCGCTGCGGGCGGTCAGCAGGATAACGGGGATCTCGCTGGTCTCGCGGATGTGGCGGGTCAGACTTAGCCCGTCTTCCCCCGGCATCATGATATCCAGAATGATCAGATCGATCGCATAAGCGGCCAGCCGGGTCCGTGCGGCTGCAGCATCACTCGCCTGGGTGACACGAAACCCCTGTTTTTGCAGGAATTGCGCAAGGGGCTCACGGATCGAGCGCTCATCATCGACAAGCAGGAGATGGGGCTGATCGACCATCGACACTCTGTCTAGCATGGAAGTCGGCTCCGGACAGCAATTGTTGGCGGACACGGGCCGAACACTATCGCCGGGCGGGCGAGGGGGGGAACCCGCCCAGCGAAAGGGAAGTTACTGCCCGGAATTGGGCTGCTGCGGCTCGCCGGGTGCCCAACCAGGATTGGGGTGACCGGGTCCGCCGCGCATCCGTTGGCGCGCGGCATCCATTTCGGCTTTCTCGACAAAGCCGTCATGATTGGCATCGATCCGATCGAAATGGCTGGTCGCGCGGGCAGTCATCGGGGTGATGAATTCGTCGCGACTGATCTTGCCATCCTTGTTGACGTCGAGCCGGGCGAGCATGGCTTCGGGGCCGCCGCCGGGGCCGGGGCGATCCATGCCTGGACCACGATGTCCCATGCCGGGGCGGTGGCGCCACCCGCTATCGGCTTTCCCGCCCATCCAGCGTTCACGCATCGCTTGGCGGGCGGCCTTGCGTTCCTCGGCGGTGACCTTGCCATCATGATTGGCATCGACCTTGTCGAAGCGCGTGGTGGCTGCAGCGATGACCTCGTCGCGGGTAAGCGTGCCATCGTGATTGGCATCGGCCTGGGCCATCAGGCCTCCGTGTGGCCCATGACGAGGACCGCCCTCCATCTGACCTGCAATGGCCACGCCGCCGATGGCCGTCGTCACTAAGGCAGCAACAATAATGAACTTCTTCATGGCGTTGATCCTGATGATCTGATGGAGTTGATCCCCATCGTCTGGACCTATCTGGACGCCAGCTGTCGCGACGATTTGTCAGCGATGATCAAAACTGTCGCAAATTGTCGCAAGCGGCGTGGCCTTTGGAACGAGCGGGCCGTTAGACAAAGATTGCCACGCTCTGCATGCCTTCGGCCATCAACTGCCCCTCGGCATTCCACACCCGCATCGTCTGGCTGCTGCACCCGTCGCGCGCGAAATCTGATTTGGCGGACAACAGCCACCAATCGTCAATCGTGGCCGGCGCGTCCGTCAGCAGGTTGACGATCCAGGTCACCGAGCTGACCGGTGGAAAGCTGCCGTCAAACAGGCGGGCGACCGCTGGAGGCAGGGCATCGGCAATCGCCATCATCTGCACCATCGGATCAAGCCCGGTGGTGGCGCGCAATCGTGCCCAGCGCAGCAGCTCGCCGGGGCCAACACTGTCCTTCAAATCGACAAAATTGAAGTTGTGGATGAAATATTCCGGTGGCCCGGTGAAGACTTTGGCATCAGGTGCGGGATAGGGCCGATCGACCGGCATCCGTTGATCAAAATCCAGCTTGGATGGCTGGCTTGCCATGAAGACAAAGGTCGCGCGCAGGCCAAGCCCGGCTTCAGAGACAATGTCGGTTTGAATGAAGGCGGCCGTCCGCCCCCGCCTGAGCTTGGTCGCGGTGACTGTGATGTCGCCCGCCAGTGGTCCGATAAAGGATATCTGGGCCGAGCGGAGCGGCGGCAAGTCGGGCTCGCATTGCTGGGCAGCGTGCAGGGCAATCGCGCTCGACAGCCCGCCATAGGCGGTGCGCCCCTGTAACCAGCCGGCCGGGATCGTTGCGGTGTAACCGCTATCGGTGGGGGCCATCGCGGCCAGGATATCAGCAATCGGTGTCATGCAGGGACTTTCGCAAGCTGGTCGCGCAATTCGCGTTTGAGGACTTTGCCGATCGCACTGCGCGGCAATTCGCTGGCCCGATGCAGGGCAGACAGGCGCTGGGTTTTGCCCAGACGTTCGTTGGTCCAGGCCATGATCGCGGCCGGATCGGTGCCTTCGCTACGCGCCACATAAAAGCCAACGGGGGTCTCTCCCCAAGCTTCCGACGGTACGCCGACCACGGTGCTATCGGCGACATCGGGATGCTGGGCGAGGACCGCCTCCAGATCGGAGGGATAGATGTTGAAACCGCCCGAGATGATCAGATCCTTTTTGCGATCCATCAGGATCAAAAAGCCATCCTCATCAAAGCGGCCGACATCGCCGTGGCGGATGTAGCGTCTGCCCTCTGCGTCATACCATTCGGCCGCGCGGGTGGCATCGCTGCGGCCATGATAACCGGTCATCATCGCCGGGCTGCGACCGACGACCTCGCCCATGTCGCCGGGGGCAACTTCGTTACCGTCATCGTCGATCAAGCGGATGTCATGGCCGTCGATCGGCACGCCGACGCTGTGCAGTTTCGTCGGGTTGGCGTTGGCTACCAGCATCGTCGTGCCGCCCCCTTCCGTCATGCCGTAATATTCGACAAGCAGCCCTGGCCAGCGCGCAACGACATCTGCTTTCAATGCTGCAGAAAATGGGGCGCTGGTGCAGGTTTTAAGCCGGAAGGCAGAAAGATCGAAGTGATCGAAGTCCGGCACGGCCATGATCCGGTTATATTGCACGGGCACCAGCATCGCATGCGTCGCGCGCTGGGCGGCGGCCAGTTCCAGAAACCGGCGTGCATCAAATTTCTTCATGATCACCGCCGTGCCGCCCCAGCCCAGGGTTGGCAGGAAGGTGACGAGCGTCGTGTTCGAATAGAGCGGCGTCGCAATCATCGTCACCGCGTCGCCAAAGCCCGCGCCCGAATTGCGGTGGATATGCGCCCATCGCATCGCGTGGCTCTGGACAATGCCCTTGGGGGTGCCCGTAGTGCCCGACGAATAAATGACGTTGAAGGGATCTTCCGGCAGGATTGTCACATCGGCAGGCTTCGTCCCTTCCGGTGCGAGCCAGGCGGAAAATGCTGGGCTGTCGAGGTCAATCAGGCTGGCTGAAAGGCTTAGCCCGTCAAGCAACCCAATCGTGCTCGCATCGACAAAGGCAATCGGGGCACCGCTATCGCGGATCATCGCAGCGATCGACTCGCCTGTGGCGGAGGGCGAAAGCGGCGTTGCGGCACATCCGGCCCGAAGCGCGCCCAGGAACACCACGCTGTAATTGATCGAGGGTGTTGCACAGATTGCGACGCAGGCGCGCTGTTCAACCCCATCGCGTTGAAGCGCGGCTGCCACCTGGTCGACGATGCGATCTAGGGTCGCATAGCTGATAGTTCCGGACTCATCGACCAGGGCAAGCTTGGCGCCCTGTTCCGCCGCATGGGCGCGCAGCAACGTTGGCAAGGTTTCGAAATCGCTGGTCAGGAGCGTTGCGGCTGTCATCCCTGCGTCGGTCATTTCGTCCCCATCATTGCCGTGTCTGGCGATTGGGATGGCTAGGCGAGGCTTGTGCGAAATGCCATACGCAATCTTCGAAAATCACCAAGGGGCAAGTTTGTGCTGTTTTTTGACGCCGCCAATCCCGCGCCGAATCCGCGCCGCGTTCGTATTTTTCTGGCGGAAAAGGGTCTGAAAGTGCCCACCGAGTTGCTGTCGATCATGGCCGGAGATCACAAGAAACCTGAATTCCTGGCGGTCAATCCGCTTGGTCAGATCCCCGCGCTCAAGCTCGACGATGGCGAGGTGATTACAGAAAGCATCGCGATTTGCCGCTTTTTCGAAGCGCTCAATCCCGATCCGCCGATGTTCGGCAAGGGGCCAAAGGGCATCGCCGAAGTCGATATGTGGACCCGGCGGGTCGAGCTTCGATTGGGCACTCCGCTGTCAATGGTTTGGCAGCACAGCCACCCCTTCACGGCGCGCGTCGTCGTGCCGCAATATAAGGATTTCGGCGAAAGCAACCGACCAAAGGTGATTGATGCACTGCGCGTTTTCGATAGCGCGCTCGGCGATCGGCCCTGGTTGGCGGGCAAGGATTATTCGATCGCTGACATCGCTTTGCTGTGCACGGTCGATTTCGCCACCTTTATCGGGATGCCCGTTCCCGACGATATGCCCAATCTAACCGCCTGGCATGCGCGCGCGTCCGCTCGCCCGAGTGCTGCCGCTTGAGCGCCGATCGCATGCAGGGCGGTGTCGCCATTGTAACGGGGGGCGGCACGGGCATTGGCGCGGCGGTGGTTCGGCAACTGGCCGAGCGCGGCGTGCGCTGCGTGATCAACTATGCGTCGAGCAAGAATGATGCCGAGGCGCTGGCGGCAGAGATCGGCAATGGATCGATCACCGTGCAGGCCGATATTGTCGAGGATAGCGAATGCCGCAAGCTGGCGAAGGTCGCGGTCGATAGCTTTGGGCGCATCGATTTTCTGGTCAACAATTCGGGCCGCACCAAATTCGCCAATCACGAGGATCTCGATGCCCTCGAGGCGGAGGATTTCATCGACATCTATCGGCTGAACACCATTGCCGCCTTCCAGATGATCCGCGCCTGCGCTCCGGCAATGAAGGCGGGGCCGATGAGCGCGGTCGTCAGCGTTGCTTCGGTCGCGGGCGTTTTCGGCATGGGATCATCGGTCGCTTATGCCTGCTCCAAGGGCGCGCTGATCACGATGACCAAGAGCCTGGCGCGCGTGCTTGCCCCTGCGATCCGCGTCAACGCCGTTGCGCCGGGCTATGTCGGTACCGGCTGGTTTGAAAAGCGGCTGGGTGAAGAGGGCTTTGCCAAGCTCAACGCCCGCATCGCCGCTAGCGTGCCGATGGCAATGGCGACGATGGCACCCGATGTCGCCGCGCCAATCGTCGCACTGCTTGATCCAGCGATGCGGGCAGTAACCGGCGAGGTGACCTTGGTCGATGCCGGCGGTCACCTTGATGTTGCGTTGACGCGGCGGCCGGGGAAAGAGGGGTAAGGGGCTAGCCTGTCGCCGTTCCCTCGATTGCTGCGCCCTTTGGCGGCACCCGACCCAGCACCTTCGTGACCACGATCAGCAGCGCCACGCCCGCGAGCGCCCCCGCCACTAGAAACGCCGCCCCCGCAAAGCCGCGCTCGACTCCGTTCGCCAGCGCCTGTGTGAGCAGCAAGGGCGCGATCACGGCGGCGATGCTGTTCATACTGCCAATACCGCCCTGCAATGCGCCCTGGTGCGAGGCATCGGCCAAGCGCGAGAGCAGCCCGTTCATCGCTGGAAAGACCAGCGCCGAAAGGCCGCTCACAAGGAATACCGCATAGGCCTGCCACCCTTGGGTGATCACGACATAGGTGAAAAAGGCGCCGGTGCCGCTCGCTAGCCCGAGCACCGCAGCACGCCGTTCCCCAAGCCGCGCAATGATCGGGCCGGTCAGCAGCATTTGGACGCTCGCCATCACTAGCCCGACAAAAGCCAGCGACCACCCAATTGCCCGCGCATCCCAGCCAAAGCGCGCCGCCGACCAGAACGACCAGGTGGCAGGATAGACATTGCTGGCCAGGGACCAGATGAACCAGGCGATCAGCAGCGGGGCTGCGTCACCGCTTTTGAGCAGCGGGCGGAACGCGCCGATGACATTTGCACTGCGCCAGTCGAATGGGCGACGGAGCGTCGGGGCGAGCGATTCCGGCATCAGAAAAATCATCGCCGTCGCGTTGATCAGCGCCAGGGTCGCCGCTGCGATAAAGGGCGCGCGGGGGCCAAGATCAGAAAGCAAGCCGCCAATCGCCGGGCCAATGATGAAGCCGATTCCGAACGCCGCACCGATATAACCGAACACCTTGGCGCGACCTTCGGGCGGGGTAACGTCTGCCAACACCGCGCTCGCCGGGCCATAGATCGCGCCGGCGACGCCAGCGACGGCGCGACCGACGAACAGCCAGGCAAGCGTGGGCGCAAAGGCCATCAAGGCATAATCGGCCGCAAAGGCGAGCATCGAGGCGATCAGCACGGGCCGCCTGCCAAAACTATCGCCGAGATTGCCGAGCACTGGGCCAGCGAAAAATTGTGTCAGCGCATAGACGCCGAGCAGATAGCCCGAAATCCGGGTCGCCTGGTCAAGATCGACATGGCCCAGATCAGTGATCAGCTGCGGTAGGATCGGGATGACGATGCCGAATCCAATCGTGTCGATCAGCACGGCGGCGAGCACAATTGGGACGGCGCGGTTGGCAAATGACATCGGGCAGCTTCCGGCTGGGTGGGGTCCCGGGGAGCATGGAGCGGGCGGGCAGGGCCTTATGCCGTAACGGCAGAGGCGGACAAGCAAGATTTGGCCGTTGCAGCCTTTGCGCGCCGCGCTGATTTGTGCGATGCATCCGCCATACCCGATCTTCAGATTCGGTCCCGAAGGAGAGAGTCCATGGCAACCGCACCCGAACTCGATACGCCAGCCAATGCGCTAGAGGCGTTCCGCGCCGATGTGCGGGCATGGCTCGCGGATAATTTTCCCGCGTCGCTGAAAGGCAAGGACAACAGCATGTCCCTGCTGGAAGGCCCAAGCAACGCATCCGCCGACGAGCTGGGCTGGGTCAAAGCGATGGGCGACAAGGGCTGGGGCGTGCCGACCTGGCCAGCGGTCTATGGCGGCGGCGGGCTGGACAAGCATCAGGCGCGCGTGCTCGCCGAGGAAATGGGTCGCGTCGGCGCGTGGAACCCGATTGGTGGCATGGGGGTGATGATGTTCGGGCCGACCTTGCTCGAATATGGCAACGAAGCGCAAAAGCAGGAGCATATCCGCGCCATTGCCAAGAACGAAGTGCGCTGGTGCCAGGGGTATTCGGAGCCCGGCGCCGGGTCGGATCTCGCCAGCTTGCAGACCTTTGCCGAGGACAAGGGCGATCACTATCTCGTCAACGGCCAGAAGACCTGGACCTCTGGCGGACAATGGGCCGACAAATGCTTCGCCCTCGTCCGTACCGACAAGAGCAAGAAGCATGAAGGCATCAGCTTCCTGCTGATCGACATGACCTCGCCCGGCGTGGAAGTCCGACCGATCCGCATGATCTCCGGCCAGTCGCCGTTCTGCGAAACATTTTTCACTGATGTGAAGGTGCCCAAGGAAAATCTGGTCGGTGTCGAAGGGCAGGGTTGGACGATCGGCAAGCGGTTGCTGCAGCATGAGCGCAGCAATCTTTCGGGCGGTGGCGCTGCCGCGCGGCTGTTCGCGGGCAAGCCGATGGCAGCGCTCGCCAAGGAGTATCGCGGTGCCAATGACGATGGCAGCGTTGCAGACAGCGATTTGCGGATGCGGATCGTGCGGCACGAGATGGACCAGCGCGCCTTCATGCTGACGCTGCGGCGCGCCGCGATTGAAGCGAAATCCAATCAGGGCCCGTCGGCGGCGTCCTCGATCATGAAGAATGTCGGCGCGCGGCTGACGCAGGACCGCGCCGAACTGGCGATCGAAATCATGGGCATGAATGGCCTGGGCTGGGAGGGTGAGGGGTTCAGCGACGCCGAACTCGCGCAGACCCGCACCTGGCTGTGGGGCAAGGCGGTCTCGATCTATGGCGGCTCCACCGAAATCCAGAATAACGTGATCGCCAAGCGCATTCTCGGGATGCTCGATCACCAATAGCAATAACCGAGCAGGGAAAAGCGTCACTTCGGCTTTCGCCAGGATGACGATTGTGAATTGATCGACAAGCGGGACCAGAACAATGGCTGCACTGAACGACGAACAGACGATGATCCGCGACATGGTGCGCGAATGGGCGGACAATGAATCGCCGGTCGCCGCTTTCCGCAAGATGCGCGATGCCGCACCGGCGGCTGGCTATGACGCTGATGCCTGGCGCCAGATGGCGGAAATGGGCCTTGCCGGGATTGTTATTCCGGAAGATTTTGGCGGCACGGCCTTTGGCTATTTGTCGCTTGGCTTGGTGCTTGAACAGCTCGGGCGCAATCTGGCGGCCTCTCCGCTCGCCTCAACGGCGGCGGCGGCGACGGCGATCGTGCTCGGCGGTTCGCCCTCGCAAAAGGCCAGTTGGCTGCCGCGGATCGCCACCGGGGAAGTCGTCGCGACACTGGCGATCGATGAGGGCCCGGTCCACAATCCAGCCAAAATCGCGACGACCGTGCAGGACGGCACGTTGACCGGCACGAAAGCATTTGTCGCTGAAGGCGATAGCGCTGCGCTGTTCGTCGTTGCCGCCACTGACGGGCTCTATCTGGTCGCGGGCAACGCGCCGGGCGTCACGCGGGCGCACCGGCAAATGGCCGATTCGCGCAGTCATGCGCAGGTCAGTTTTGACGGTGCACCCGCCGAAAAGCTTGAAGGCACCACCACCCAGGCCATTATCGATCGTGCAACGGCGGCGGTGTGTGCCGAAATGCTCGGCCTTGCCGTGCAGGCGTTTGAGACCACCAATGATTACCTGAAGACGCGCGTGCAGTTCGGTCAGCTGCTCTCGACCTTTCAGGCGCTGCAGCATCGCATGGCAAAGCTGTTCACTGAGATTGAGCTGATGCGCTCGGCGGTGGAAGCCGCGCTTGAGGCAATCGATTCCGGTCGATCGGATGTCGACCAGGCGGTGACGCTGGCCAAGGCAGTGGCAAGCGATACGCTGAAATTGGCGAGCCGCGAGATGATCCAGTTGCACGGCGGTATCGGCATGACCGATGATTATGACGCGGGCTTCTACATCAAGCGCGCGGCTGTGCTGGAGGCAATGTGGGGCAATGCCGCGTTCCACCGCGAAAGATTCGCGCGGCTCAACGGCTATTGACGCACAGGAAATCGGGGCTTTGCCGTTGGTTGAGCGCCAATTTGGGGCGTCCGACAAAGCTTGGGTGTCCGGGGTTTCGAAAGCCGGTCCTGCTGGCCGACTGTGTGTCCAATATATGACTTTTTAGCAACAGCCCTCGTAAAGGTAGCATCTGGCAACCTTTGTTTTGCTTGACGCAGCGTCTCTCTCTCTGTCTATTCGAGATTACGGTACGGAATCCGCCTAGTGATCCGACCTTGTGGGAGAGAGAGATGCTCAAGACTAAGTTGTTGGCCGCGTGTGCCTGCTCCGTCCTTGCCCTTGGTATCGCCATGCCGGCGTCGGCGCAGACCGCCTCGCTACCGCAAAGCGACGACACCGAGCAAGCTGCCCCCGACATTGTCGTCACCGGATCGCTGATCCGCGGCACGCCTGAAGATGCCGCACTTCCCGTTGACGTGATCTCGTCCGACGAGTTGTCGCGCCAGGGCAGCCCCACTGCGCTTGATCTCCTCAAGAATCTGCCGACGTCAAACGGCGTGCTCGGCGATGCGAACCAGTTTGATGCGCGCGCTCAAGGGTCGGAAGGCGTGGCCAGCGTCAATTTGCGTGGCCTTGGCCCGCAGCGAACCCTGGTCTTGCTCAATGGCAAGCGCGTGGTCAGTGCCGGTACCGGCGTTCCGGTTGTCGACATTAACCTGTTGCCGCAAAGCGCCATCGGCAGAATTGAAATTCTGAAGGACGGCGCTGCTGCTACCTATGGTTCCGATGCGGTCGCCGGTGTTGTCAACTTCATCACCCGCAGCGAACAGCAGGGTTTCCAGGCATCGGGCGACTATCGTTATATTCCGGGTTCTGACGGCGACTATACCGGGGCGATCAGCTATGGTCATCACAAGGACGGCTTCCTGGTCTTCGCCTCCTTTGGCTATCAGCGCCGCTCAGAATTGCGCACGACGGATCGTCCATTCACCGTGCAACCGTACCAGAACAATCCACAAGGCGGCTTCAGCGGCGGTGGTAGTCCCGGCAACTTTGACTTTAATGGCCCGCTGGTCGGCGGCAGCGCATTTTCGACCGACCTTGGCTGCGAAGCGGTTGGTGGTTTCCGGAGCTTGCCGGCTGCGCGTCCTGGCAATGATCGCTGCTTCACCAATTTTGGCCAATTCGACAATCTGGTTGAACCCGAAGAGCGGCTGCAGGCCTATGTCGAGACAAAGATTGATCTGACCCCCGATTTGAAGTTCTCGGCCAGCGCCCTTTACGGCACATCGCGCTCGCGGATTACGACTTCGCCCAGCTATTTGCCCACATTGTCGCCGTCGGGCTATTCGGCCAATGGCTTTAACCATCTGATTTCGGCGTCGGGTGCGCCAGTCAATGGCCTCAGTCCATTGCTTCCGTCAAACGTGGCCGGCCTTGGCCTGTTTATCGTTCCCAGCTATGCGCCTGCACAACGCGATTACTGTACGCTTTACGGTGCGGCCGCGGGTTGCGCGCCCGGCCAACCGATCAGTGCCTTTCCCGTGCTGTTTCGTCCCTTCCTGCTCGGCGGCAATCCGCTGTTCCAGAATGCGACCAATGATCGCGGTGCGGCATTCAGCCCACGTGAATCGCATTCGGTGCGGTTCACCGCCGGCCTTGAGTGGGCGATTAATAGCAGTTTGAACCTCGATACCGGGTTCACTTATTCTGAATATGATCGCGCGATTGAGGGTACCGATACTTTTGGCGATCTGTTGCAGAACGCCCTTGCCGGTTTCGGCGGCCCTAATTGTGCCTTTGCATCTTCGGCATCGCGTGCTGGCCTCACCGCAACGCAGCTGGCAGCGGTGGCGGGCACCAATGGCTGTACCTATTTCAATCCGTTCTCTACCGCGATTTCGACCAACGGTGCGACTGGTGCTGTCAACCCCAATTTCGCAGCAACACGGAGTCCAGCGGGCTTTAACCTGACGCCCGGTGCTGGCCTGGTGAACGATTTGGCGACGATTGATAATTTCTTCCGCACGTCGCGGTCAGCCGTCAACACGCAGTTGATCGTGGTTGATGCCGTCTTGAGCGGTCAGACCGGTCTGCAGCTGCCCGGCGGTGACGTCTCCTTCGCGCTTGGTGGCCAATATCGCCGTGACACATATGCGATCGAATATAATGCTGATTCCAATCTGGCGGTTAATCCGTGCCCGGGATCGCCGCTTAACGCCAACGCCATTTGCGCGCAGCAGACCGGTGCACTTGGCTTCCTCGGCACGAACCGCGACCGGACGCTGCGTGGCAGCGTTTACGCAGTGTTTGGCGAATTGCAGGCACCCGTCACTGATACGCTGAACGTGCAGTTCTCTGCCCGCTTTGAAGATTATGGTGGTGCTGTTGGTTCGACCTTTAATCCGCAGGGTCGTGTTCGTTGGCAGGTGACGCCGTGGTTGGCCATTCGCGGTGGTGCAGGTACCACCTTCCGGGGGCCGCCTGCTGCAAATCTCGATGGTAATGTCACGTCATTGCAGATTATCGGTACGGCGTTCCGCGCAATTGATATCAACGGTAACCCGAATCTTTCGCCTGAAAGAACAACAACCTATGGTGGCGGGCTGATCTTCAATGCGGGCGGTTTCAATGCCAGCGTCGATTATTTCCGCTATGATGTCTCGGGTCCGATTGAAGCAGAGCCTGTTGCCGGTATCGTCGGTGCCTTGTTTGGGGCGGCGGCAAATTGCACCGATCCTGCCTTCGCTAATCTGCGCGCGCGCTTTACCTTTACCGCCGCAGGCTGTGGGATCGGCAACGTGCAACGGTTGCGGACCCAGCTGATCAACAGCGCCAATGTCTCAACATCGGGCATTGATTTCCAGGCGAATTATCGCGCTGGCCTGGGTGAATATGACGTCGCGCTCGGCGTGAATGGCACCTATGTCATCAACTACACGACCAGGAACATCACGGTTGAGGGCATTGTTGTTCAGCCTGCCTTTGACGGGGTAGGATTACTCAATTTCCAGACGAGTGCGTATCCGTTGCCACAGCTAAAGGGCAATGTTTTCATGCAGGTCGATCGGGATATCCACAGCATTCGGCTCCAGTATAACTATGTTGATGGCTATACCGATCAACGCTCCTTCAGTACGCCTGCCGGATCGGTTTTCGGCGCTAATCCGGCGTTGGCCGGCGCAGCGGTGACGGGGGGAGCCCAGATCGGATCGTTCGGAACGCTTGATTTCACCTATCGGGTGAACCTGCCGACCAAAACGACGATCTCGCTGTCAGCGCTCAACATGCTCAACACGTTGCCGCCCTTTGCTCGGCTTGACTTCAACTATGATCCGTTCACGGCATCGCCGCTCGGCATCACTGCAAAGTTCGGCATCACGCAGAAATTTTGACAATGATTTCGTCTGATTAGATTGGCTGCCGCCTGGGGGTGACCCAGGCGGCGGCTTTTTTTCTGCCCTTTGACGTTGGAACGGTTGCCGCATGGCCAGTATCAGTATTTCTCCCATCGAAACCGCAGACCAGCGTGCCCTGCGCCGCCGCAGCCTGACGTTGTTGCTGCTGACGCTGGTCTATTTTTTCAGCTTCATGGATCGCTATATCCTTTCGATCCTGCTCGAACTGATCAAGGCCGATCTCGGGCTGAGCGACACCCAATTGGGGCTGCTGTCGGGTTTTGCCTTTGCATTATTCTACGCCACGCTTGGCATCCCGGTTGCGTGGCTGGCGGATCGGCATAGCCGACGCGATATCATCGCCATTTCGCTGACCCTATGGAGCGCGATGACCGCCCTGTGCGGCACCGCGCAAGGCTTTTTGCAACTGTTAATCTACCGGATCGGCGTGGGCGTGGGGGAAGCGGGGTCAAGCCCGCCCAGCCATTCGATCATCGCCGATCTCTACCCGCCCGAGAAGCGCGCCGGCGCGATGGGAATTTATTCAACCGGCGTTGTGCTGGGCGGTGGCTTTGGCGCGATTATCGGCGGGGTGATTGCCAGCGCCTATGGCTGGCGTTGGGCGATGGCGGCGGTTGGCCTGCCAGGAATTCTGCTGGCAATCATCGTGCGGCTGACAATGGTTGAACCGCGCCGTGGCCTGTCCGATCCGCCATCACAGGTGCGGGATACATCGGCGCTGCCGTCGCTTTTTGATGGGTTGAAAAGCCTGTTTGCCTGCCCGCCCGCCATCCATCTGATCCTGGCTATCACCATCACCTCGCTGGTCGGCTATGCCACGGCAAATTTCGGCCCGTCCTATCTGCAACGCTCCTTCGGGATGACGCTAATACAGGTGTCGTTGATCTATGCGCCTGCCGTTGCCTTGTCAGGCGCTTTTGGCGGCATCATGGGCGGGCGGATCGCCGATACGCTAGGACGGCGCCATGGCTTGCATGTGCAGGCCTGGTTCGTCGCCGCGCTCAAGCTGGCGGCGTTGCCCTTTACCGTGCTGTTCTATTTTACTTATGATCTGACGACTGGTTTCGCGGCGATCATCATTTCTTATCTGCTGGCATCAAGCTATCTTGGACCTAGCTTTGCGCTGATCCAGGGGCTGGCACCAACCCGGATGCGGGCGGTGTGGGCAGCGATCACGCTGTTGGTGATTAACCTGATCGGGCTGGGGCTTGGTCCGAGTGTCACTGGCATTCTCAGCGATCTCTACAAGCCGATTTTCGGGGCTGAATCGCTGCGTTATGCGCTGATGAGCGCGAGCTTGCTGACCCCCTGGGCCATCTTTCATTACTGGCGCGCTGGCGTGTTGCTGCAACGCATGAATGCCGCAAAATCGGATTGAGGATCACGCGGAGGGGGTGCCGGTTGCTAGATCAGGGCAGCCCGGCACCTCAATTACAGCGCCAGCACCCGGTTATCGAACAGCCCGAAACACACTGTCGAAGCATAATAAGCAATCGCCCGCTCCCGTGGCATCGTACTGGCCCATTTGCGCATGTCGAACGCGGCATTTTGCAGCGCCATCAGCGCTTGCGCAGCGATGAGCGGATCGATCGGACGGATAGATCCCTCGGCAATGCCATCGGTCATCATGCCGGCATAGCGCCGCGCAATCCGGTTTGAACGATCGACCATGGCGCTACGCACCGATCGCGGCAGCCCGGAAAGCGCCGTGGTCCGCATCAGCGGGCCGCGTTCGGAAAACTGAATGTCGAGCAGTGTCGAAATCACGCTGGACAGTTGCTGCCAATAACTGCCCGATTCCAGCCCGGCGAGCCGCTGCGCATTGGCGATCGTATCCAGGCTGCGCTTGTAGCAGGCGATCACCAGATCGTCCTTGGCATCGAGATGATGATAGAAGCTGCCCTTGGTCACGTTCAGCTGCGAGGCGATTTTCTGCACCGATGCGCCACGATAACCAAGCTCGTTGATCAGCCTTGTCGCGGCCAGCAAAAAGGCTTCGCGACCGGGCTCGGCCTCGTCAGGGTCAAGATCGATCCGGGCCGGCGCCCAAGCCGCGCCGCTTGGAGCAATCCCCTGGGAAAACACCGCCATCAGTCGTTGCTCGACCCGGTCGAACTGATCCGGGTCATAGCGGACCAGCCAAATCGGCAGCCAAAAGGTATTTTCGAGCAACACATGCGCGCGCGCGCCGTTCAGATCGGTTTCGGCGCGGGTTTCGCCGGGGCCTCATAGCGCGCGGGTTCGGCGGAACACATCGCGCCACCCGGTCATCAGACGGCCACGGACTGGCTCCTCCATCGCGCGAAGGTCCGAGAGCACGGCGAATGACGTAGCCTCGCCACGCTGAATGCGCGCGAGCCGATCCATGTTAATCGCCAGATAGCGCGCGACTCGCTGCTGCGGTGTCGGCTGCTTCATCGCGTCATCCAGCATCAGCTGGAGCTGTTCGAGCGTATATTCGAAACAGGCAGCGGCAAGGTCTTCCTTGCGCTTGAAATAATAGGTGACGCTGGTGGTGTTCAGCCCCACGCGCTGGGCGACGTCGGCAAAGGTCATGCCCTTGGCGCTTTGTTCGTTAATCGCCTGGGCAGCAGCAGCGAGAATGGCGTCGCGCTTGGCGCGGAAACGCAATGTGCTTCCGTTCGCGCTGTCCTGAACTGTCCCCACCGCCTCCATCGGACGAGCTTAACAGCATCTTTTCGAAGAAACAGTCCCTTTTTCGGCAGCGGTTGATACCCTCATTTGAGGCAACAAAAGGACGAATTCACTGCGCAGACCGGCTTTACCGAAAACGCGGTACGGTCTAAGTCGGCCCAGACAAAGCCGTTGGAGAGAGTGCCATGGATTTCACGCTGAGCGAACGCGAGACCTATTTTCGGGACCGCGTAAAGGACTTCATCGATCGCGAAATCCGGCCGCGCGACCATATCTATCACCAGCAAAGCCATGAGGGTGAACGCTGGAAGGTGATCCAGGTCATCGAAGATATGAAAGCCAAGACCAAGGAAGCGGGGCTGTGGAATTTCTTCATGCCGCCGCATTCGGGCCAGACCCATGTCGATGACAGTTTTGAATTTGAAGGCACCCAGCTCACCAATCTGGAATATGCGCTTTGTGCCGAGGAAATGGGCAAGATCGGCTGGGCGAGCGAGTGCTTTAACTGCTCGGCACCCGATACCGGCAATATGGAAGTGCTTCATCGCTACGGCACGCGCGAGCACAAGGAACAATGGCTGCGGCCGCTGATGAATGGTGAGATCCGTTCGGCCTTTCTGATGACCGAGCCCGCTGTCGCTTCATCGGATGCGACCAATATCGAAACCAGTATGGTCCGCGACGGCGATCATTATGTCATCAATGGCGTTAAATGGTGGTCGTCGGGTGTGGGTGATCCGCGCTGCAAGATCGCCATCGTGATGGGCAAGACCAATCCGGAAGGATCGCGCCACAGCCAGCAGAGCCAGATCCTGGTGCCGATGGATGCCCCCGGCGTCACCATCCGCCGCATGCTTAGCGTCTATGGCTATGACCATGCCCCGCACGGGCACGGTGAGGTCGAATTGAAGGACGTCCGGGTGCCGGTCGAGAATTGCCTGCTTGGCGAGGGGCGGGGGTTCGAAATCGCGCAAGGCCGCCTCGGGCCGGGCCGCATCCATCACTGCATGCGCACCATCGGCGTCGCCGAAGTCGCGATCGAGGCAATGGCCAAGCGGCTGCTGACTCGCGTCGCTTTTGGCAAGCGGATCGCTGATCACTCGATCTGGGAACAGCGCATCGCCAAAGCGCGGATCGATATCGAAATGACGCGGCTGCTCTGCCTCAAGGCCGCCGACATGATGGACAAGGCCGGCAACAAGAGCGCGCAACAGGAAATCGCGATGATCAAGGTGGCGGCCCCCAATATGGCGCTGTCGATCCTCGACGATGCCATCCAGGCGCATGGCGGCGGCGGCGTTTCGGACGATTTCGAACTGGCGCATGCCTGGGCCGCGATGCGGACATTGCGCTTCGCTGATGGCCCCGACGAAGTCCATAACCGCGCCATTGCTCGCAATGAGTTCGGGAAATATGCCGACCTGCCAGCGGCGGTAGCGGCGAAGGAAATGGTGCGCCGGTAAGGGCCGGATCCAAAACCACATCCGTGACCCCGGCCTTGTGCCGGGGTCCACTCATCCACCCACGCTTCGGCTCATGATGCGCGGTGTGCCCGGCACAGGGCGGGGGTGACGAAGCGGTCATGGCAACGTTCAATGCAAGCGCAGAGTGAGGGAAGTTTAGTCACGTGAAAGCAGCCGTCCTCTACGAACCCAAGACCGCTCTGGTCATTGAAGACATTCAGGTGTCAAAGCCTGGCCCGCGGGAGGTGCTGATCCGCACCGTCGCGTGCGGCGTGTGCCGGTCTGACCTGCACTTTATCGAGGGTAGCTTCCCGCACCCAATGCCAACGGTGCCTGGCCATGAGGCGGCGGGCATCGTCGAGGCGGTCGGCAGCGATGTCGCGCGGCTGAAGGTTGGCGATCATGTCATCACCTTCTTCACCGTGTTCTGCGGCAGTTGCGAGATGTGCGTGACGGGCCGGCCGTCGCTCTGTATCGATCCGTCGACCCGCCGGCCCAAGGGCGCTGAACCGCGCATCGCGCTGAAAGATGGCACCCCGCTCGCGCCTTTCCTCAATCTCTCGGCCTTTGCCGAAATGATGCTGGTGCATGAAAACGCCTGCGTTGCGATTTCCAAGGACATGCCGCTTGATCGGGCGGCGTTGCTTGGCTGCGCGGTCATCACCGGGGCGGGATCGATCTTTAACGATAGTCGCTTGCGCAGTGGCGAAACTGTCGCGGTCATCGGCTGCGGCGGCATCGGCCTTTCCGCGATCAACGCCGCCAAGATTGCGGGGGCGGGAAAGATCATCGCGATTGATCCCGTGGCCGACAAACGAGCGCTCGCCGAACGGCTGGGGGCGACGCATAGCTTTGACTCCAACGATCCCGATCTGGCCAAGAAGGTCATCGCGCTGACCGGTGGTGGCGTGGATTACGCGATCGAGGCAGTCGGTCGCCCCGCTACGGCCGAGCTCGCCTGGGCGCTGCTCAAGCGCGGCGGCACCGCGACGATCCTGGGCATGATCGCGCCGGGTAATATGGTTAGCCTGCCGGGTCCCAGCTTCCTCACCGGCAAGAAGCTGCAAGGGTCGCTGCTCGGCTCCACGCGCTTCCCGATTGATATGCCGCGCCTCGTCCAACTCTATCTCGACGGCAAGCTCGATCTCGACACGATGGTCGCCGAGCGGATCACGCTCGACGGCGTCAATGATGCGATCGACAAGCTGCGCACCGGCGACACGGTCCGCTCCGTGATTGAGTTCAACTGATGACAGCGGGGGCTGACATCACCATGGTTGGGACCATCCCGGTTCCCGCCGATGATCCGATTGATGCCGGCGCGGTCGCCGCCTGGATGAAGGACAACCTGCCCGGCGTCGATGGCCCGGTGACACTCAGCAAGTTCAAGGGCGGTCAGTCCAACCCCACCTATCGCGTTGATGCCGGTGGCAAGGCCTATGTCCTGCGTCGCCAGCCCTTCGGCAAGCTGCTCCCTAGCGCGCATGCGGTTGACCGCGAATATAAGCTGATCGCCGGCCTCCACCCGACCGGCTTCCCGGTGCCGACCCCTTATGGCCTGTGCGAAGACCCGGCGGTTATCGGCTCGATGTTCTACCTGATGGAGCTGGTCGAGGGCCGCAACCTTTGGGACGGCTCGCTGCCCGACAAGACCCCGCCTGAGCGCGCCGCCATCTATAACGCGATGTGCGACACGTTGGCGCAGCTCCACAATACCGATCATGTCGCGGCGGGGCTGGGTGATTACGGCAAGCCCGGCAATTATTTCGAGCGTCAGGTCGCGCGCTGGACCAAGCAATATCGCGCTTCTGAAACCGAGCCTATGCCAGAGGTGGAGGCGCTGATCGATTGGTTGCCGCGCACCCTGCCGACCCAGGACCGGGTGTCGGTGGTGCACGGCGATTACCGCATCGACAATATGATCTTCCACGCGAGCGAAGCGCGAGTGATCGCAGTGCTCGATTGGGAACTCTCGACGCTTGGCGATCCGCTTGCCGATTTCAGCTATTTCCTGATGAACTGGGTGACCGAGCCCGAAGGGCGTTCGGGCGTGATGGGCCTTGCGGGGCCAGCGACGGGCATCCCGACGATTGAGGACATGGTCGCGCGCTATTGCACGGCGACCGGGCGTGACGGCGTGCCGCAGCTCGATTGGTATTTCAGCTATAATCTGTTCCGCCTGACCGGCATTGTTCAGGGCATCAAGAAGCGGATCGTCGATGGCACCGCCAGCAGCGCGCAGGCGGCAAAGACGGCGGAGCGCGTTGGGCCGCTGGCGGCGGCTGCATGGGCATTTGCGAAGCGGGCAGGGGCGTAACCCAAGCGTCCTAGCGAAGGCCGGGGAATAAAGCGGCGATCCGAGCGCATGCCCCGCAAAGACCCCAGCTTTTGCTGGGACGAAGTTGGAGGGAGAAAAGATGAGCCAATTCGACCTGAGCGGCAAAGTCGCGATCATCACCGGTTCCTCGCGTGGGATCGGCAAGGCCAGCGCCTGGGAGCTAGCCGAGCATGGCGCCAAGGTCGTCATCTCCAGCCGCAAGCAGGATGCGTGTGACGCAGTCGCCGCCGAGATCAACGGCAAGTTTGGCGAAGGGACGGCCATCGCAGTTGCCGCCAACATCTCCGACAAGGCAGGGCTCCAGCATCTGGTCGATGCAACCCGTGCCGCTTTCGGCAAGGTCGACATCCTCGTCTGTAATGCCGCGTCGAATCCCTATTACGGCCCGCAGGAGGGGATTGCCGACGATCAATTCCGCAAGATCCTCGATAACAACATCGTTTCCAACCATTGGCTGATCGCCATGGTCGCCCCCGAAATGCGCGATCGCGGCGATGGCAGCATCATCATCATTTCGTCGATCGGCGGAATTCGTGGCACGCCGATCATCGGTGCCTATGCGATCTCCAAGGCAGCTGACATGCAACTCGCGCGCAATTTGGCGCATGAATTCGGGCCGTTCAATGTGCGCGTCAACTGCATCGCGCCCGGCCTGATCCGCACCGATTTCGCCCGCGCGCTCTGGGAGAATGAAGCCGCGGTCAAAGCGCGTAACGCCACCACCCCGCTGCGCCGGATCGGCGAGCCCGAAGAGATCGCCGGCGCGGTCGTGTTCCTGGCCAGCAAGGCCAGCGCGTTTATGACCGGGCAAACCATCGTCATTGATGGCGGGGTGACTATTTAGAGTTTGATGACTTTGGATTGGACCAACCCAGACCCCGTTCACCCTGAGCGAAGTCGAAGGGCATGCGAAGCGCGTGGGCTTCGACTTCGCTCAGCCCGAACGGGTCTGAGGTTGAAGCGACCTAAAGTCATCACGCTCTAGGGCGCATCGCCCGGCTGAAGGTTAGCCGCAACCCTCGCCCATTCAGCCTGGCGCTTCTCCGGATTGGCGTCCCGTTCTCGATTCATGGCCAGCCTAAAGCACGGCGCGAAGTATCCGGACACGGAGAAGTGAAGCAGCCGTGAAGTAGCTCAATAATAGCGCTCCGGCAAAAGTAATAATGAACTTTATCCCTGACAGCAGCGGTATCTGCAAAAGCGCATATTGTATCCATAAAACGAAAATATAATGCACAATATAGATGAGATAGGCATTGCGCGCCAAGCTATCCATAATTGCATTGGGTTTTGTTGCGTATCTTAAGAAGATGGCGAGAAAGGCCAATGTGCTGGCCACGCAGCTGATCAGCCACAATATGGCATAGAAAATTAGGGCGGGATCTTCCGCCAAGATGCCCGCGTCGAATAGCGCGCGCGGGATGAACTCCATGACAGCGAAGATCGCCAGCGCCGCAATCAACCAACGTCCCGCATGCTGCACCATCGCACCGCTCGATGCGAGCAGACCGCGCTGCAGCCCGTTGGCGCCAGTGACACAACCGATCACGAACCACGCAAAATAGAGCGCGAACCGCGATTGCTGGAAATAGAAAGGGCCTGTGAAAAACGCGGTCCAGGCGCTGGGTCCATAGCGTGCGAGCAACGGGAAATAGGCTATCGCGCAAACGAGCAGAATTGCTGCAGCGAACCGGAGCGGGTGCAATCCGCTGAACTTTCCGAGTCTTTCGATTGGCCCGTCGAGCCAGCGCCACAGCGGAAAGCTGACAGCGACCGCCAGGTTGAACAACAACAAGACCCAAATGAACCACAAGGGGCCTGGCGACATGCCATCGTCAAACAGATTCTGGCGCCAATAGGCCAGATACTGCAGGCGGCCACCGCTAAACAGATAAGCAGCGTAATAAGCGATCGGCATCACGAATATGACGCCGAGCAAAAACGGCAGACCTAGGCGCAACAACCGTTCCTGAACAAAGCTGATCGGGCCCCGGCGATGCAAGGAACCCCAGGCGAAAATACCTGAAATGAAAAACATCGCCGACATGAAAAACACGTCATTGAAGTTCTCGGCATGGTCGAGAAAAACCCAACGGGCAGTATCGACAATGGGTGCCGTGCCGCCCAGATAATTGCCCGGCTCGGACGCCGCAAACGTCGTATAGGCCAGGGAGCTGTGATGGCCGACGACCATGACGGTCAACGTCGCGCGCAGATAATCAAGGGCTGCACTTCGCGAAGCTGGCGGTGCCGACATCCCTGCTCCTTGCCGCGCGCAGCCACATACGCACGGATTCAGCTTATATCGGCCTTGCTGCCCGCGCCAAGCCAGCAAGCGTAATCTTGTTGAGATCTCGCCCTTGTCCAATCAGCGATGTTTCGATTGGCAGGTGGCCCCGGATGGCTGCTCGTATTGGTATTTGCCGCTCGCCGGAAAATGGTGTTGGAAGGTCGGCAACGACAACAAATTTTATGGCCCCGGCTCCGCCCGGCGCCCACGAAAAGGGGAGAAGATCAGATGCCACGTTTCACCGATAAATCGATAATCGTCACCGGTGCTGGTTCAGGCATTGGCCGTGCGGCGGCGATGCTGTTTGCGCAGGAAGGCGGCAAGGTGATCGCTGCTGACATCAGCGAAGGCGCACATGAAACCGCCGCGCTGATCACCGGCGCGGGCGGCACGGCGGTCGCTATCCAGATGGATGCCGGGCTTGAGGCCGATGTTGAGAAGACGGTGGCGCTGGCGGTCGAACGCTTTGGTGGGCTCGACATCATGTTTGCCAATGCCGGGATTTCGGGGGGGATGGCCAATATCTTCGATACCGATGTCGCGCTGATCACCGAAGTGCTGCGGGTGAACCTGATCGGGCCGTATCTGGCGATCAAGCATGCCGCCCCAAAGATTGCCGAGCGAGGCGGCGGGGCGATTGTTCTGACCGCGAGCGTTGCCGGCATCCGGTCAGGTGCGGGCAGCCCGGCCTATTCGGCGTCCAAGGCTGGTGTGATCAACCTGGCGATGGTTTCCGCACAACAGCTGTCCGGCTCGAACGTTCGCGTCAACGCGATCTGCCCCGGCCTGACCGAAACCGGTATGACCAAGCCGACTTTCGATTATGCGCGTGATGCGGGGAAGATGGACCGGGTCGGGCGCTTGAATCCACTGCGGCGCGGCGCTCAGCCTGAGGAACTCGCCAAGGTGGCCGCCTTCCTGGCGTCTGATGATGCAAGCTATGTCAACGGGCAGGCGATTGCCGTCGATGGCGGGCTTTCATCAAGCCATCCGGTGACCAAGCAGGAATATGGCCGCACGGCGGTGTAGCGGCGCGCGCATTATAGGCGGGGAAGCATAAGGCTTCCCCGCCACCCGTGTTCAGCGGCAAATCGTGATGCGGCGATGATGACGCCATTCGGTCCAGCAGCGGCGATGGTCGCGCCAGCCCTGCCGCCGGCCATTGCGATAGCCGCCGTCCCTATAGCCATAGCCACGCTGCCAGCCATCACGCCGGTCATGATCGTAGCGATAGTCGCGGTAATCACGCCCGTAGCGACCATGGTCATAATCATGGGCCTGCGCGGTGGTGCCCATTGGGGTCGGTACACAGAACG
>FSSH01000868.1_pt2 | contig 37595 bp, 44 predicted proteins | sample 1166101 | NCBI WGS metagenome assembly FSSH01 (sample SAMEA32972668, study PRJEB13176) | freshwater metagenome | biome: Drinking water system; feature: Biomass in drinking water that filtered by 0.45 um membrane; material: drinking water | place: USA | collected 2012-12-20 | depth 0 m
ATTGTAGAGCGGCTCGCCCATGCCCATGAAGACGATGTTGGACAGGCGGCGGTCCTCTTTCGGGGACGGCCATTCCTCGAGGTCGTCGCGGGCGACCTGGACCTGGGCCACGATCTCGGCGGCGGTCAGGTTGCGGACCAGCTTCTGGGTGCCGGTGTGGCAGAAGGTGCAGTTCAGGGTGCAGCCGACCTGGGACGAGACGCAGAGCGTGCCCCGGCCGCGGCCGGGAATGTAGACGCACTCGATCTCGGCGCCGCGATTGTGCTCGTGCCTGTTGGCCGGCGGCATCCGCAGGAGCCATTTGCGGGTGCCGTCGCGAGACACCTGCTCGGTCACGACCTCGGGGCGGTCGAGGGTATAGGCCTCCGAGAGCTGTGCCTTCAGGCCCTTGCCGACATTGGTCATGTCGGAGAAGTCCCTGGCACCGCGCACGTTGAGCCAGTGCCAGACCTGACCCGCGCGCATCCGCTGCTCGCGCTCGGAGACGCCGATGGCGGCGAGGCGGGCCTTCAGATCCTCCCGGGTCAGGCCGACCAGGGAGGAGCGGCCCGCCGGCACCGCCTCGGGCAGGAAATCGGGGGTCTTCTCGATTGCGGGAACGGCGCCTGCCTCGCGCGCCGCGGTGTCGAACGACGCCGTCGCCATGGGTCTCAACAAGCCTTCAAGCTGGGAATCCGCCGGATATAGGCGATTCCCCGCTCGAATGCGAATGAGGAGCGTTAAGCTCCCCTACTGCGCCGGCTTCGTCTCGGCGGGCTTTGGTGCATCGGCGGGCGCGGCAGCCGGTTGGAGAACGTCTTTGGAGACCGTCCCCTCGGGGCCGTACTCGCCCGCCACCGCAAGGCAGGATCTCTCGCGGTTGACCTGCATCTGGTTCGACATCAGGGCGAACATCGTCTGAACCTTGGCGCCGAAAGGCCCGCGCGGGGCGACGTCCTTCGGATCGACGTTCTGCTTCTGGAGCAGGGCGTCGAATTGGTCGACACCGATGCGGTAGCCGCAGACATTGGCGGCAGCGAAGATATAGGCTGCGAATTCAAGGGCACGCGGATTGGGCGCGTTGCGGATCTGTGCCTGAGCGAGGGTCGGGGCGCAGCATGCCGCGAGGACGAGCGCGACGCGAAGGTTGGGGGGCTTGAAAGACATGGCGTGAGGCTTCCTCGTTGCGCCGCGCGATCTCTTCTGACGTCCCGCTTCGGCTGAGGCCACATAGGCCGCGTGAGACCGGTCGCCAAGCCATTCCGCCAGCGAGAGGTTCTTACGTCGCAGGCACTCGGCCGAGCCGCCAGTCGATCGGCGCCACGCCTTGCGCCATCAACCACTCGTTCGCCCGTTCGAACGGGCGCGATCCGGGAAAATCGCGCGCCCTGTTGAGCGGCGATGGGTGACCGCTCTCGACGACGCCGTGACGGCTGCGATCGATCAGGGCCGAACGGGCACGTGCCTGCGCTCCCCAGAGGAGAAAGACGACCGGGCGCTCACCCGCGGACAGGCTCGCCACGACCTCGTCGGTGAGGGCCGACCAGCCGTAGCGCAGATGCGCGCCGGCTTTGCCGGCTTCCACGGTGAGCGCGGCATTGAGGAGGAGGACGCCCTGGCGCGCCCAGGGCGTGAGGTCGCCCCGCGGCGGCACCGGGATGCCGTCGGGCGTCTCCGCCAGGATGATCTTCAGGGAAGCGGGAAGACGGCGCGGCCCGACATAGGAGAAGGCGAGGCCGTTGGCATCCCCCGGAGTCGGATAGGGGTCCTGGCCGAGGATGACCGCCCTGACCCCCTCGGGCGGCGTCAGCCCCAGCGCGTTATAGACATCGCCCGGGGGCGGCAGCACCTCGGCACCGGCCGCGATCCGCACATCGACCCGGGCGGCGACCGCATCGGCGGCGCCGTTCGAGAAGAACGGAAGCGAGAGCCAGCCCGACCTCGTGTCACGAAATCGGGCGAGCGCAGCGGTGAGGGGCCCTGTCGGCATCAGCGGATGATGATGCGGCCCTCGGAACCGACCCTCAGCGGGGCAGCGTCGCGCAGATAGGCCATGACCTCATTCGCCATGAGCTTGCCATCGCTCGCAGAGACGAGGACGCGTCCCTGCGCCATCCCAGCATAGCCGTTGCCGCCCTCCAACAGGAAACTGTTCGACGCGACAGTGTAGCTGCGCGCGTCATCGAGAGGATCGCCGTTGATCGTGACCGCGCCGACGCGCCGGCCGACAGGAGCTGTCGAATCGACCGTCACCACGAGACCCGAGACCTGCGGGAAGCGCCCGGCAGGACGCCCGATCTCCGAGAATCCTGCTTCCAGCACACGTCGGATCTGAGCCCCCTCAAGAGCGACCAGAACCGTGGTGTTGCCGAACGGCAATTCGCTGAGCACGTCGCGCCGCGTCAGCACAGTGCCGGCGGGATAGAGCCTGTCGCCGCGGATGCCGCCGCCATTGGTGATCGCGATGTCGGCCTTCAGGCTGGCCCGCAACGCGTCGGCAACGAGGTTGCCGAAGCTCGCCTCACGCATCCGCACCGAGGAGATCCGGCTGTCGAGCTCCGAGTCGATCGGTCCGACCGGCACGTCGAGTTCCTGCGAGAGCTTGCCCTCCAGTCGCATGACGATGGCGCTGGCTTCGGCGTCGGGAGGCACCGTGGCAGTGTCGTGGATCCGGAAGGCTGCACGCCAGGTCACCTGCCGTGCCTTCCCCTCGCCGGTGATCGCGGCGAACACGTCGATGGCCGTGACGAAACGGGCGTCGAAGCTCGATTCGGCCATGATGCGGCGGCCATCGTACTTCACCACCAGGTCGTGATCGTGGCCGGAGAGGAGGATGTCGACGAGCCCGCTTCCCAGAATGGCCTCGTCGAGGATCCGGCCGGTATGGGCGACGCAGACGATCATCTCCGCGCCGCCCTCACGGAGCATCGAGGCCTCGCGGGTCAAAGCCTGCAATTCCGGCTCGAAGCGCAGGTCTCCGGCATTCGACGATTGCGGCGTACTCGACAATGAAAGGCCGACGAGACCGACCCTGATGCCCCCAAGGGTGACGAGGGTGCTGTCGCGCAGACCTTGCAATCGGCGTCCGTTGGCGTCCCGAAGGTTTGCCGCGAAGACCGGGAAATTCGCCTCGCCCATGCGCTGCGCGAAAATGGCCGGACCGAAGTCGAACTCGTGGTTGCCGGGGACGAAGATGTCGGGCGGGGCGAGGTTGAGGAGCTCGATGATGTGGGCGCCGCGATCGAAGCCTGACATCAGAGAAGGTGAGAGCGTGTCGCCGGCATGAGCGTAGAGCAGCGGTACTCCCCGTGCGCGCTCGGCACGAACCACCGCGGTGAGGCGAGGGAAACCGCCTCGGCCCTCCGCCTCCGCCATCCGATAGACGTCGTTGACGAGGAGGAGCGTAAAGGTCGGCTCCTGGACCGGCTTCTCGGTGGCAGCACGCGGCGCGGCGCTGGCGTCGTCGTTCAGCGACGTCGTCGCGAGCCCCGCTGCGAGACCGAGGCCGAGCGTCTGGCGGCGGTTGGGCGGAGACATGGTTGGTCCAATTCCAAACTCGATCGGCTCCCTCCATAGAGTCCGGATTGTGAAGGGACGACAACAGGAACCAGGCGGCGACGCCTTGCCTCACTTCGAGGCAAAAGTGTCGCGGACCGCCTTGGCGTTCCGACGGATCATCGGCATCACCCAGGCTCCGGAAGCCAGGAAAGCAGCCGGGTCCATCGGGGCGAGATCGACGGCCAGGCGCTCTGCGAGGCCCGGATTGGCGAGGGTGGGCATAGGTGCATCGGTCTTGGCGTAGACCACCGTCGTGTCCTCGCGCCAGAACTCGGGATGCGGCACGAGGCCGGCGCGTCGAGCGGTGAGATCGAGGGTCTCACGGATGAAGCCATGGACGTGGGCGAAGTGGAAACGCTCGTGCGGCGGCTTGCCCGTGGCGGCCATGTTCGGCACGGCGATGTAGAGGAGCCCGTCGGGCTTGAGCCAGCGGCCGAGCCGTTCGGCGACGTCGGCCGGGTCGCGCAGGTGCTCGAAGACGTGGTGAGTCGTGATGACGTCGAAATATTCGGGCGGGAAACGCTCGTCCTCGGCATCGTCCAGCACTTCGACGCCGTGCTCGGCGCGGGCATAGGCGGCGTAGTCGCGCCCCGGCTCGACACCGATCGCCTCGCAGCCGCGTGCTCTGGCAGCGGCCAGGAACTCGCCCGAACCCGAACCGAAATCGAGGACGCGGGCGCCAGGCTTCAGTTTCGGAGCGAGAAGCTCGGTGCGGAACTGAGCCTCCCGGGCGCTGCGCTTGAGATGGTGGCGCGGCGGACCTCCGGCGAAGGCGAGCTGGTAGTCGGCGCGGTAGGCGTGGGCATAGTAATGCGCCAATTCGTCGGGCGTCGGCATCGGGTCGGTGCGAATCAGGCCGCACTGGCGACAGGCGACCGAGCGCAGGGTCTTCAGGCGGCGGTCGCTCTTGGCGACCACGACGCTGTCCGGCGATCCGCAGAGATTGCAGGCCGTGGGCTCGCCCTTATACGGGTAGCCGGTGAACGGCATGAAGTGATTGAGGAAGTAGCGGGGAGACGGCATGTCGCGCCTTGATCGAGCGATTCGTCGCTGGCAGGGCCAGTGGTCTAGATAGATATGCCAGGGCGCACAACCGTGCCGCCCAACCAGTACTGGCCACGGCCAGTCGTGCCGCCGCCCTCGAGAGGCGGCCCAGCGGACATGAGCGATGAACGAACGCGTCGAACCGGCCTCGCTGCAGGCGAAACTGCCGCCGAGCCCAAATACGGGGCCCTTGCCACCCGAGCACCCTCGGGTGCGCTGGGGCCGCGTCGGCGTGCTCCTGATGAACCTCGGCACGCCGGAAGGAACCAGCTACTGGCCGATGCGGCGTTACCTCAAGGAGTTCCTGTCGGACCGCCGCGTCATCGAAGTGCCGCGCCTGATCTGGTGGCCGCTCCTCAACCTCGTGATCCTGACCAAACGCCCCGGTCCGAAAGGGCGCGACTACGCCAGCGTGTGGAACAACGAGCGCAACGAGGGCCCCCTCAAGACCATCACCCGCGGCCAGTGCGAGCGCCTTCAGGAGATGATGGGGAACCGCGTCGTCGTCGACTGGGCGATGCGCTACGGCAAGCCCGAGGTCTCCCTGCGGCTCCAGGCGCTCCTCGACCAGGGCTGCGACCGCATCCTCCTGGTCCCGCTCTATCCGCAATATGCCGCCGCCACCTCGGCCACGGCCTGCGACCAGGCCTTCAAGGCCCTGATGCAGATGCGATGGCAGCCGACGGTGCGGGTCTCGGCACCCTACCATGACGATCCGGTCTACATCGACGCCATGGCGCAATCGATCCGCGAAGGTCTGGCCAAGCTCGATTTCGAGCCGGAGGTGATCCTGACTTCGTTCCACGGCGTGCCAAAGAGCTACCTCCTCAAAGGCGACCCCTATCATTGCCAATGCGTGAAGACCGGTCGCCTCATCCGCGAGGCCCTTGGCTTCTCGGCGGAAAAGATGCGCACCACATTCCAGTCACGCTTCGGCAACGAGGAATGGCTCCGGCCCTATACCGATGAGACCGTGCAGAACCTCGCCAAGAGCGGTGTCAAACGCATGGCGATCGTGGCCCCGGGCTTTACCGCCGACTGTCTCGAGACGCTGGAAGAACTCGACGGCGAGAACCGCCATTATTTCGAGGACAATGGCGGCGAACATTTCGCCTACATTCCCTGCCTCAACGACAGCGATCTCGGCATGAAGGTCATCGCCAACGTGGTGAACCGGGAGCTCCAGGGCTGGGCCTGACCCCCGTCTCCCCCAAGCGCATCACCACGACGGTCGCCAAAGGGCAGCCAGATTGGTAAGGGCTTGAAGATTAGACACAAGCTCCACCCGAGGCGGCGAGCGGATCCATGACGACAGGCGAGGCGCAGGGCGCCGGCGAAGAGGCGCAGACCGAGGCACAGGAGAGACTCGTCCGCCATTTCGTGGAGGCCGGCTACGGCGGCATCACGCCCCCGGTGCTGCAACCCGTGGAGCCGTTCCTCGAACTCTCCGGCGAGGAGATCCGTCGCCGCATCTTCATCACGCAGGACGCGGGCGGTACGGAGTTCTGCCTGCGGCCTGAATTCACGATCCCGGTCTGCCGCCAGCACCTCGCGCGGCTTGGCTCCGCAAGTGCCGATTACAGCTATTTCGGCCCGGTCTTCCGCCTCGCACGGGGAGAATCGGACGAGTTTCTGCAGGCGGGCATCGAATCGATCGGACGCACCGATATTCCGGCGGCGGATGCCGAGGTGGTCGGCCTCGCCCTCGATGGCGTCGGCTTGCTCGGGCGCGAGGACGTCGAGGTCCGGCTCGGCGACATGGGACTGACCGACAGCTTCCTCGACGCCCTCAGCGTTCCGCCTGCCGCCAAGCGCCGGACCTTGCGGGCGCTTGCCGGAGGCCGTTCGCTCGACGAGGTCGCCAATGCGGCCACGAAAGAAGACCCTCATGCGGGCTTGCTGGCGGCGATCCAGGGCCAGGATCCTCGCGGGGTGCGGGCCTTCGTCGAGGACGTCCTGTCGATCGCCGGAATCTCACGGGTCGGCGGCCGCAGTGCAGGCGAGATCGCGGAACGCTTCCTCGCCAAGGCGGCCGCGCAGGCCAATGGCGGCGCGGGGCTCAATCCCGAGAATCGGGCTCTGATCGAACGCTACCGCGCGATCGAGGCCGATCCCGACAAGGCCGCCATGGAGATCAAGGCCCTGGCAGCCGAAGCAGGCCTAGACCATCCGCCATTGGACGAGGCGATCTCGCTCCTCGAGGAGCGCACCGGTTTCATGGCCGCCCGCGGCCTAGACGTCGAGGGTTTCCGCTTCTCGGCGGGCTTTGCGCGCAATCTCGACTATTACACCGGCTTCATCTTCGAGGTGACGGGCCAGGGTTCGACCGCAACCCTCGTGGGCGGTGGCCGCTACGACGGGTTGCTGCAGCACCTCGGCAGCCCCGTGCCGGTGCCGGCGGTGGGTTGCGCGTTCTGGCTGTCGCGGCTCGTCTGAGGGAGATCACGATGGCCGATGCACCAAAACGCGAGGGAAACGAGAAGCTCGTCCTCGCGGTCCCTTCCAAGGGACGTCTGCAAGAGAATGCCTCCGCCTTCTTCGCCCGAGCCGGTCTCAAGCTCGCGCAGGGATCGGGAACACGCGACTATCGCGGGCGGCTCGTCGGAGTGCCCAATGTCGAGGTTCGCTACCTCTCGGCCTCCGAGATCGCGAGCCAGCTCGCCAGCGGCAGCGCCCATCTCGGGGTCACCGGCGAGGATCTGATCCGCGAGACGCTGCCTGAGGCGAGCGGCCAGGTCGAGCTCCTGACACCGCTCGGGTTCGGCCAGGCGACGGTGGTGGTGGCCGTTCCGCAGGCTTGGATCGACGTGCGCGCGATGTCGGACCTCGACGAGGTCGCATCCGACATGCGGATCCGCCAGGGCAAGCGGCTGAGGATCGCGACGAAATACGTCAATCTGACCCGCCGTTTCTTCGCCAACCACGGCGTCGCGGACTATCGCATCGTCGAGAGCCTCGGCGCCACCGAAGGCGCGCCCGCCGCAGGCTCGGCCGAGATCGTCGTCGACATCACCACGACCGGAGCCACGCTCTCGGCCAATGCCCTCAAGATCCTCGACGACGGCACGATCCTGCGCTCCGAGGCGAACCTCGTCGCATCATTGAAGGCGGAATGGGGCGGGGCGCAGCGCAATGCCCTGCGGACCCTCCTCGGCCGGATCGCGGCAGAGGAGCGGGCACGGACGAGCCGCGAGGTTCGAGCCGGTCCCCCCGCAAATGGCGACATCGATATCGCGGGGATCAGCGCCCTTCACGACGCCACGCTGCCTTACGGCGCTCCGCTCGGGCGCGACGGCGAGATCGTGCTGCATTGCCCGGTCGATGCCGTATTCGATCTCACCGACGCCCTGGTGGCGGCAGGAGCGATCTCCGTGAGCGTGCGCCAGATCGACTACGCGTTCACGGCTGAGAATCCCCTGTTCGATCGCCTGATAGGGCGTCTGCCGGCCTCGTGACGAGCCCCTATTGCGGGCCCTGTTTGGCGAATTCCGCAAAGACCGCCCTCAAGGTCCTCAGGCGAGCCTCGTAGGCGCCGAGCAGGCATATCCGATCGCCCGCACAGGAGCCGCGCTCCTTCAGCCATTCCTCCTGGTCTTCTCGCAGCTTTGCGCTCCCGCCCATGGGGAGCACGTCCCGCAGGATCTCGAAACGGGTGGTCATCTCGACATCGCGATCGTTGAGAGAAAGGTCTGCACAGATTGCGACCTCGTCCGGCGCAGCTGCCTTGGCGCAATCGAAACTCGCTGCAAGAGCCCGATCGCCATGGACCAACGCGCCCAACGGGCAAAGCCCGACGCTCCAGACCACACCACAAAGCCAAGCGATGCGCCGGTATGATCCCATCGACCTGATGCCCCCGAATGACGTACAGCGGATCGGGTGGTCGATTTCCCGTCCCCTGATCACAGGATCAGATAAAAGACGGCTTCACGATCACCAGGATGACGACGACGATCATCCCCAGCGTCGGGACCTCGTTCAAGACCCGATAGAAGCGATGGCCGCGGGTGTTGCGATCGGCCGCGAAGTCCTTGACCATCCTGGCGAGCCAGCCGTGAACACCGCTCATGGCGACCACGAGGGCGAACTTCGCCTGCATCCACCCCGCGGCGTAGAACCCGCTCTGCCAGACGAGAATGAGCCCGAGGATCCAGGTGGCGATCATCGCAGGGGTCATGATCGCCCGCAGCAAACGCCGTTCCATGACCTTGAAGGTCTCCGATTGGGAACGTGTGGATGCGTCGGCAGGGAGCGAAGCGTGGTAGACGAAGAGCCGCGGCAGGTAGAGCAACGCCGCCATCCAGGCGATGACCGACACGACGTGGCCGGCCTTGATCCAGAGATAGAGATCGTTCATCGGCGAAGGCGCGCCAGCATCTGCTCGACATGGGCGACGGGTGTCTGCGGCGTGATGCCATGGCCGAGATTGAAGATGTGGGGTTTCCCCTCGACGGCATCACGGACGGCATCGACGGCCGCGTCGAGGGCTGCTCCGCCTTCGATCAGGGTATCGGGATGAACGTTCCCCTGCGTGACGACAGTGTCTGGGATACGTCTGCGGAGCTCGGCCAGGTCGACGGCCCAATCGACACCAACGGCACTGGCCCCGGTTTCGTCGACGACGCGCGCATGACCGTCAAGACCGGAGCCACGGGCGAAGACGATGATCTTCGCATCCGGGACGTGAGCGCGAACGCCCGCGATCATCCGGGCAATGGGCTGAAACGACCAGCGCGATAAGGCGTCTGGATCCGTGTCGGGCAACGTTCCTGCGTGGGATTCGAAGATCTGCACGGCGTCGGCACCAGCCCGCAGCTGCCGGATGAGGTACTCGGTCTGAACAGTCACCAGCCGGTCGATGAGTTCATCGACGAGGCTCGTATCGTTCTTGGCGAGAGCACGTGCCGGAGCGAGGTCCTGCGTCCCTCGGCCGCCGATCATGTAGCTGGCGACAGTCCAGGGAGCTCCACAGAACCCCAGAAGAGTCGTCTCGGACGGAAGCTCCGCCCTCAGGCGGGAAACCGTCTCGAAAACCGGCTTGAGATGCTCGAAAATGGCGAGATCATCCACCTGCCGAAGCGCAGAGAACTCGGCCCTTCCGGCAATCGGATCGAGGCGCGGCCCCTCTCCTTCGACGAATCGGACGTTCTGCCCGAGCGCATCGGGAACAACGAGGATGTCCGAGAACAGGATCGCGGCATCGAAACCGAATCGTCGGATCGGCTGGAGCGTGACCTCGACGGCAAAATCCGGAGTGTAACAAAGATCGAGGAACGAGCCGGCGGTGGCTCTGACCTCGCGGTACTCCGGAAGGTAGCGTCCAGCTTGCCGCATGACCCAGGCTGGAGGGGGGAAGACCGGCTCACCCGAGAGAACACGAAGGACCGCCCGGTCCCCTCGACGATGCTGAGCCATTCGGCCTTCCTCACAACATTCCCTGACGGCGTGTGTAGCACCACGGATGGCGGTTTTCGCCATCGGAAAGATCGAGCGTGTCGTCTCGTCCCCTCTCCTCGACGGTCCGTCCCCAATCCGCTCTTCTGAAAAGAAAGAAAGACTCTCGAGGATTCTGTTTTTTCTCTTTGGGGCTGAATCATGGGAAGGAACGGCCATCCACAGGCAAGCGAGGCTCCGACGGTGTTAACCGGGCTTTAACGGATTGGGATGTATCCGTTGGATTGGCGAACCGGATCAGCCGCTTATCCGGCTATCGGCTGCAGGGCTCACGCCATCGTCCTGGATTCTCCCAGGAGGCCGCTTCGGACGTCCATCCTCGCCTGCCTTGTTGAGGAGGGAGTCGATAGTTTTACGATGTTCGATGCTGGACGCTGCCGTCGGGGGCATTTATCCACATTCATCGACTCCCCGTGCGGCATCCGGTGAATAAGGCTGGTTTCGACATCAGCGATCGGACGCCGAAGGAGCCTCATCCTCGATGAGCCGAAGTTACTTCCACCTCCATCTCGTGTCCGATTCCACCGGCGAGACGCTGATCAATGTCGGTCGGGCCGCGGCCGCGCAATACGAGGGCGTGTCGGCAATCGAGCACGTCTATCCCCTCGTCCGGTCAGGTCCTCAGCTCGAGCGGGTCATATCGGAGATCGAAGCGGCGCCTGGCCTCGTTCTCTACACCCTGGTCGGCCAGGATCTGACGCAACGGCTTGAGGATGCCTGTCGCGAAACCGGTTCGCCGTGCCTGTCGGTACTGCAGCCCGTCCATGCTCTGCTTCAATCATATCTCGGCGCAGAGACGACGGCGCGCCCGGGTGCTCAGCACATGCTGAACGCGGAGTACTTCAAGCGTATCGACGCCATGAACTTCACCCTGGCTCATGACGACGGCAATTTGCCCGACGACCTTGAGGAAGCCGACGTCATTCTCATCGGAGTGAGTCGGACATCGAAGACTCCGACGGCGATTTATCTCGCCAATCGCGGTCTTAAAACCGCGAATTATCCACTTGTGCCCAATATGCCCGTTCCCGATGTTCTCGAACGCGCTCGAAAACCCCTGATGGTCGGTTTGTTGGCGAGTCCGGAACGCATCGTGCAGATCCGCCAGAATCGGCTCCTCAGCCTGAAAGCCGACGATTCCTCCCTTTACGTCGATCGCAGTGCAGTGGCCGAAGAAGTGGCAGCCTGTCGGCGTCTATGCGCTCGCCACCGTTGGCCCACCATCGACGTGACGCGGCGGTCCATCGAGGAGACCGCCGCCGCGATCCTCGACCTCCATCGCGAACACCGCTTGAAATTCATCGCCACATGACAACCCGCGGTTCAGCGCCGATTTCACCGTGGAATCCTCTGGCGCCGCTCGTACTCGCCTCAACCAGCACGACACGGCGGCAGCTGTTGAACGATGCAGGATTTGCGGTCGAGTGCGAGGGCTCCGGTGTCGACGAACGAGCGCTGGAAAGTCAAACGAACGGACTTCCCCCTACAGAGCTCGCTCTTGCCTTGGCCAAAGCCAAGGCCCTTGCAGTGGCGAAACGTCGTCCCGACCGCATCGTGATCGGCGCCGATCAGATCCTGTCGTGTGAGGGCGAGATTTTTCATAAGCCGCAAGGGCTCACCGATGCCGAACGACAGATCGGGCGACTTTCGGGCCGGACGCATCGTCTCCACTCCGCCGTTGCCGTCGCCGATGGTGGCGTGATCGTCGAGGGGTTCGTCGAAGAGGCCCGTCTCACCATGCGCGAACTCGATCGGGGGGCGATCCGGCGCTATGTGGAAGCGGCTGGTGCGCATCGCGTCACCGCAAGCGTCGGGGGTTATCAACTCGAAGGATTGGGCATCCATCTGTTCGCTCGCATCGAGGGCGACCACAGCACCATCTTGGGTTTACCGTTGTTGCCCTTGCTGGGGCGTCTTCGGGCACGCGGCTGCCTCGCGTTCTAGGTTCAGGACAAGGAATCCGTGGCAGCACACGCACATGATCACCGGCATGGCGCCCACCATCGCCACGACCATGCTCCGGCGTCGTTCGGGCGAGCCTTCGCCGTCGGCATCGTGCTCAATACGGGTTTCGTGATCGTCGAAGCCGGATACGGCATCGCCAGTCAGTCGATGTCCCTTCTGGCCGATGCAGGACACAATCTCTCCGACGTGCTCGCCCTCGTCGTCGCCTGGACGGCGTCGCGTCTCGTGAAACGCGACCCAACTGCGCGCTACACCTATGGGCTTGCCGGATCCTCCATCCTTGCGGCGTTGTTCAACGCGCTCTTCCTGCTTCTGGCGACCGGCATGATCATCTGGGAAGCGATCCTCCGCCTCCTTTCGCCGGCACCTGTCGCCGGCGCGACCGTGATGGCCGTGGCTGCGATCGGGATCGTGATCAACGGCATCACCGCCTGGCTGTTCTCCTCTGGCCGCCGAGGCGACATCAATATCCGCGGCGCCTATCTCCACATGCTGGCCGATGCGGCCGTCTCCGCTGGCGTCGTCGCCGCGGGTCTCGTCATCCTGCTCACCGGCTTCAATTGGCTCGATCCCCTCGTGAGCCTGGTCATCGCCGGGCTGATCGTCTGGTCGAGCTGGGGACTCCTCCGCGACAGCATGGCCATGGCCCTCTCGGCTGTCCCGGCCCAGATCGAGCCCGACGAAATCCGTGACTTCTTGCGCGGTCGTCCAGGCGTCGCCGATCTTCACGACGTTCATGTCTGGCCGATCAGCACCACCGAGACCGCCCTCACCGCCCATCTGGTCATGGAGGCGGGCCATCCCGGCAACGCCTTTCTGGTCGAGACCGCGCGTGAGCTTTCCCATCGCTACGGCATCGGTCACACAACGCTTCAGATCGAGGATATGGCCGGGCCTCCCTGTGCTCTTGCTTCGGCTTGCCGCCCATGATCCGCGCCTTCGTCGTCGGGCATCCGATCGCCCATTCGCGCTCGCCTCTCATTCATGGTCACTGGCTCGCCGAGCTCGGCATCAAGGGGTCCTATGAGCGCGTGGACGTCGCCCCCGCACACTTTGCAGCATTCCTGACCGGTCTGCGCGAACACGGTTTCTCGGGCGGGAACGTCACGATCCCGCATAAGGAGGCGGCCTTCGCACTTGCTGACCGTCTCACGCCGCGCGCCAGACGAATCGGTGCCGTCAACACATTGTTTTTCGACGAAACCGGTCAACTCACCGGCGACAACACAGATGCGCCGGGCTTCATTGCCCATCTCGACCAGAGTCTCGGTCTCGACTGGCCTCGACGCGGTGACGGCAGCGCCGTCGTGCTCGGAGCCGGAGGCGCGGCACGTGCCATCGTCGTGGGTCTGCTCGACCGCGGTGTCGCGAGCGTCCACGTCGCCAATCGCACACTGACCCGCGCGACGTCGCTCGTTGCTCTCGATTCCGAACGGGTTTCGGCTTTGTCCTGGGATGGACTCGACACCGTCCTCCCCAAAGCCGGTCTAATCGTGAATACGACGTCTCTCGGCATGGCCGGACACCCATCCCTCGACCTCGATCTCCGCCTGCTCGGTGCTGACGCGGTCGTCGCCGACATCGTCTACGTTCCTCTCGAGACGCCACTCATCGCCGCGGCCCGTACCCGCGGGCTCGCTACGGTGGACGGCCTCGGCATGCTGCTCCATCAGGCAGTGCCCGGTTTCGAGCGCTGGTTCGGCCGCAAGCCTGAGGTGACGCCGGCCCTTCGCACCCGCATCCTCTCCGATCTGGTGCCCGCTTGAACCCGCCCAAAACCGTCGTTCTCGGTCTCACCGGTTCGATCGGCATGGGAAAGTCCGCCACCGCCGCGATGTTCGCGAAACGCGGAGTGCCCGTCCACGATTCGGACGCTGCGGTTCATGCCCTGTATCGGGCTGGAGGAAGGGCTGGCCCGGCCATCGCCGAGATCGTACCGGATGCCGTGCTCCCTGATGGCTCGGTCGATCGGTCGATCCTTCGGCAGGCCGTGATCGATCGTCCCGACCGCCTGGCGGCACTCGAACAGGCGGTCCATCCCCTGGTCCAGGCCGAAAGCCGCGCTTTCGTGATCCGGCATTCCGACCAGCCGATCGTCGTCCTCGACATTCCGCTGCTCTACGAGACCGGTGCCGAGGCGCGCTGCGATGCCGTCCTCGTCGTCACGGCTGCCCCCGAAGTGCAGCGGGCCCGCGTCCTCGCCCGTCCGGGGATGGATACCGCGAGCTTCGCGGCGATCCTCGCCAAGCAATTACCGGATCGGGAGAAACGCAGCCGCGCCGACTTCGTCATCGATACCGGCCTCGGTTTCGAGCACGCGGAACGCGAAGTCGATGCTATCCTGAACCGCCTGCGTCGTTGATGGAGCAGGTGCTGTGGAGCCCCGAACGATGCTGCGCGAGATCGTCCTCGACACCGAGACCACCGGCACCGACGCCAAGGGCGGCGACCGCCTGATCGAGATCGGTTGCGTCGAACTCGTCAATCACATCCAGACCGGCGCGAGCTTCCATCGCTACTGCAACCCGACGCGACCGGTCTCGCAGGGTGCTTTCGCGGTCCACGGACTCTCGGATGCGTTCCTCGCCGACAAGCCTCTCTTCGCCGATATCGTCGAGGATCTCCTCGCCTTCTGTGGCGATGCGCCCCTCGTCATTCACAACGCCCCCTTCGACGTGGGCTTCCTCAATGCCGAGTTCGCGCGGCTCGGAGCCGCGGCACCGCCGCCTATCGAACTCGAAGCGGTGGTCGACACCCTCCAGCTCGCCCGCCGCAAGCACCCTGGAGCGGCCAACAACCTCGATGCCCTTTGCGCTCGCTACGGGATCGACACGACGCGGCGGACGAAGCACGGCGCCCTCCTTGACGCTCAGATCCTCGCGGAGGTCTATGTCGAGCTCCTCGGCGGCAAGCAGACGACGCTTGGGCTGACGGCCGTCGTGTCTTCCGCAACGTCTGCCCTGGCGCTCGCCGAAGCCGCAGGACGACAGGGACCGCGCCCCTTCCGCAATCGGATCACAGCGAAGGAACGCGCGGCACATGCCGCGTTCTGCGCCACCCTGGGCGGCGTGCCGATCTGGAGGGATTACCTGGCAGAGGCCGATCCCTCCTGATTTTGCGATGCACAATCCTGCTTATTGCACCGCAGCACCAAATCACCATATCATCCCCTTGGATGGTGGGGAGATGATGACATGCTTGCGATCGACGACAGGTCCATCGTGGATTCGAAGCCCGCCCAGCGTGCGGGCGATAGCGAGAAGATCACGATCAATCTCGGCTTCGTCGATCTCGGCCATATCGATCTCTTCGTCGCCGAGGGACTCTATGCCAACCGCAGCGACTTCATTCGCACGGCCATCCGAAATCAAGCGGAGCGCCATGCCGAGGTGACTCGCCAGTCGGTCGCCCGCAACCGGGTCGAGCTTGGACTGCGCCACTTCAACCGCGCCGACCTCGAAGAGGTCCGCGACCGCGGCGAGATGATCCATATCCGCGTGCTCGGTCTTGCCAGCATCGCCGCCGACGTCAGCCCTGAACTTGCACGCCAGACCATCGGCTCCCTCGAGGTCCTCGGGAGTCTCCACGCCAGCCCGGCCGTCAAGGCCGCCTTGAGCGACCGTCTCCGCTGAGACGGCCCACGATATTCATTTGTTCTCACATCTCTGGCGCTGCTCAGCGCCTCTTGAAAGCACTCCCTCATGTCCGATGCCACCAACCGACTTCAGGCACGTCTGGCCGAGATGCTGGAGGCGACCAGGCTCACCGGGAACGGACGCCTGACTGAAGCCACGGTTCTGATCCAGAAGGCCTTGACCGGCCAAGGCCAAGGCCAAGGCCGTGGGAACGGCCCGGCCCCTGTCGATCCGCCGACCATCGATCTCGTGGCGGAGCGTGTCTCGACCGCAAAGTCGGGATCCCGTTCACCCTCGCCGAGCGAGACGTTCAAACCGGAAGCGTTCGGGTCGTCCAGCTCCGCAGGACACAGTGCCGCTGCGGCGACCGGCTCAGCCGCCATCTTGCCCGACCGTATCCGCGAGGTGATGCAGACGGTCGTGCAGGGTCTTGGCCGGCAGGGTCTTGGCCGGCAGGGTGCCGGTCGCACGTTCAGCCCTCTGCTGAAAGGCCTCGACGGCACAGCGGCCTCGCCGCGCGTGATGGGGACCGGAGAGTTCTCCGAGTACCGATTCGAGAATGGCGCCGGTGCCCGGTCTTACAAGCTCTACGTTCCGAGCAAGGCCGCACCGAGCAGTCCCCTCGTGGTGATGCTCCATGGCTGCACGCAATCGCCCGACGATTTTGCAGCCGGGACCGCCATGAACCTCCTCGCCGAGGAGCTCGGGTTCCTCGTCGCCTATCCGGGCCAGAGCAGCCGGGCCAATGGACATAAATGCTGGAACTGGTTCGAGACCCGCGACCAGGGCCGAGAGAACGGCGAGGCCGGCATCATCGCCGGGCTCACTCGCGCGGTGATCGCCGAGCACGATGTCGATCCGGCCCGGGTCTATATCGCCGGCCTCTCCGCCGGGGCAGCGGCCGCGGCCAACGTCGCACAGGCCTATCCCGATCTCTACGCCGCCTTGGGCATCCATTCGGGGCTGGCGGCCGGCTGCGCCCGCGATCTCTCCTCCGCCCTGATGGCGATGAACATGGGCGCGCCGGGTTCGACCTCGCCCAATGGCTTCGGTGCTCCGGTCGAGGGTCTCCGCGTGCCGACCATCGTCTTCCATGGCGACGGCGACAGCACGGTCAATCCCCGCAACGGCGACCAGATCCTCGCCCAGGCCGGCGTCGCGAGGCTCGAGGCATCCGAAATGCCGGTCGAGACGAGCACCGGCGGCCTGTCCTACGCCCGCACCCGCTTTGCCGACGAAACGGGCCGCGTGCTGGTCGAGAACTGGGTGGTGAAAGGCCTTGGCCATGCCTGGTCGGGCGGCGATCCGAGCGGCAGCTACACCGATGCGCGCGGACCTGATGCCTCCCGCGCCATGATCGAGTTCTTCCTCGGCCACAGGCTCGGCCGATAGGGGATCAGGCTTCCGGCACGACCTCGACATTGTCGATGAGGCGGGTCCGCCCGAGATAGGCTGCCACCAGCACCCGAGCCGGGCTGGCGACCCGCTCGACCGGCGCCAGGGTCTCGGCATCGCAGACCGCGAGGTACTGGACCGGCGAGAACCCGGCTTGTTTGAGTTCGGCGATGCCGGAAGCGACGAGACCGGTCGCCTGGCCTCCTGCGACAAGCTCCCGGGCGATCCGCGACAGCATTGATTGCAGGCGCGGAGCGATCGCGCGCTCCTCCGGCGTCAGGTAGCGGTTGCGCGACGAAAGGGCGAGGCCGTCGGCTTCGCGCAGGGTCGGCACACCGCGGATCTCCACCGGGATGTCGAGGTCGCGCATCGTCCGGGTGATGACCTGGAGCTGCTGGTAATCCTTCTCGCCGAACAGGGCGATGTCGGGCCGGACCTGATTGACGAGCTTCGTCACCACCGTCGCCACGCCGGAGAAATGTCCGGGACGGAAAGCCCCGCACAGCCCCTCGGTGAGGCCTGTGACCTCGATCCGCGTCGAGAACCCCGGCGGGTACATGGTCTCCACATCAGGTAGGTAGGCCGCGTCGATTCCGGCCGCTGCCAGCAATGCGAGGTCGGTCTCGAGGTCGCGCGGATAGCGTGAGAAATCCTCGTTGGGGCCGAACTGGGTCGGGTTGACGAAGATGCTCGCCACCACCCGCCGGCCGATGCGCCGGGCCTGCGCCATCAGGGCGAGGTGCCCGTCATGGAGCGCGCCCATGGTGGGGACGAGGACGATGCGCTCGCCGGCGTCCCGCCAGCGAGCCGTTGCGTCCCGCAACGGGGTGACCGCATCGAAGCGGAGGAGGGCGGGGATGTTCGACACGGGATCGGCTCCGGCTTGGCTCAAGCCGTTGAGCTTGGCCTGCCTCACCTAGTCGCCAGCGCCCGCCGATGCCAGCCGGCTTTCAGCGGCAATAAGGCAGGATCGAGCGCCCGAACGGGTCGTCGGTGCCCAGGGCCGGCACGAAGCCGTAATAGCTCGGTTTTCCGAGGCCGTAGGTGGAGCCGACATAGCTCGGGTCGTCCGGCGCATCGGTCGGGATCGGGACCCGCCGCGGGCGGCAAGGTCTGGCGAGGCGTTTGGGTCGTTGCAGCAGGACGGCGAGCCCGTCGCTCCCCTCGCGTGGGAAGAAGCGCGGCAGCGGTTCGAGTTCAGGCTCGACCTCGACCGCGATCGGAGGCCCGGTCGTCCCCTGCTCGAACCCGCGCCGGCGCTCGAACAGGTCGGCTGCGGAAGCGGCCGTTACGCAGAGGGCGAGGGCTACGGTGGCCGTCGTGAGCCCAACACGCGCGATACGGGCCCTTCCTGATGTCGTCGCTAAAGCCACATGCGTCCTCGGGCAGGCGGCAGAAGCGCCCTGTTCGCTGGTCGCGAGAGGCTAGGTGCTCATGGTAAACGCTGTGTTAATTCAGGCGCCTCGTCCATCCAGGGGGGCCAGGCGCTCCGCTTGTGTCCGGGTTGCCACCGCCATCCGTACCGGTCGGCTGAGCCTCATCGCGAGATCCTTGAGGTCGAGGGTGGCTTGCCCGCGACCGTAGACGGCCTCGTCGAGAGTTGAGAGACGCGGTGCGATCGCCGGGTCGGCCTGCCAATGGTCACCGAGTTCCGGCAGGCGCTGCAGGGCCGTTCCGAGAACGGCGCGAAATCCTGCGGCGTTCCGGGTATCGGCCGCAAGCCGCAGCGATCGGCGCGCTGCCCGATCGAGGCGCAGCACCCGGCTTCGCCGCCCGCCGAAGCCCACGAGGGCGAGGCCTAGCCCGAACGACAGCAGGGCCGCCGCCCCCATCATCACCGGAGAGACAGGCGCGACGGTCTTGGCGTCCTCCTCGCGATCGAGCAGCCCGCCACCGATCTGGCGGGCCGGGATCTCGGCCTCGCGCATCGTGCGTGAGACGGTGTCGAACCAGGGGATGATAATGGCATTGAGCGGGATGATCTCGGGTACGCCGGCCTGCACGTCCCACTGATAGGTCGCCCGCGCCACCGGCCCGCTCGGGGTGATGCTGGTCTCGCGCGTCACCGGTCCGGCGAAGGTGAGGATGCCGCGCGTGCGCATCACCGGGCGGGGAGGGAGGCCCTCGGCGATCATGCCCTGCGCCTCGATGGTGACGATGCGGCGGGCGGACTCGCCGAGCTTGATCGTCTCCGGGTCGGGGCTCCAGGAATCCGTGATGGTCACGTCCTTGGCCGGCAGCCACCAGGGCTCCTTCACGTCGGGGCCTCCGCCCTCCTTGGTCCATTGCGCCACCGAGAGCGGGATCGCAGGCGAGCGCACGTCGACCACCTTGCGCACCCCCTCGTCGTTGACGGTGAGGCGATGGATGAAGGGCTCGATGGTGAAGTCGCCCGCATGATGCGGGAAGATCGCCACGACCCGGTCGAACGCGATGGCGGTAGGGCCCTCGGGCAGTCGCGTCTTGGTCCAGGTGTCACGGCCGAGTTGCGTCCAGCTGAAATTGGCCAGCGAGGGCTGGATCACCTCCTCGAGCAGGATCTGCTGGCGATAGACCCCATGGATGCGCAGCAGCACCATCTCGCGCGAGAAGGGCGCGGCATTGCCATTGCGCTCGGCCGTGACCGTGAAGGTGAGGTCGCCGGGGCCGATCTCGGCTCGGACGGGGAGGGCGAGGAGGATCGCCACGATGGCGGCAGCCGCATGTCGAACCACGCCGATCACCATGGGTTGCTCCCCGCCGGCACCGCCGTGCCGGCCTCGATGCGGACGGCCTGCTCGGCCTTGAGGCGGAGCTTGAGGTAGCGGCCGGGATCGTCCGGCAGGGTCTGGAGCCAGAGCTTGTCGGGCCGGATCTCGTGCGCCTCGAAGCTCTTCGTCACCCGGCGCACCTCCTTCTCGGGAGCCGCCGCCACCATGGCGGAGCCCGCGCCGGTACGGCCGCGGCCGGCCGCGTCGCTCGCCGAGCCGCGCGCTTCGCCCTTGCCGGAATCGACCGACGCCTGCTCGGCCCTGCCGCGCCGGGCGACCTTGCTGTTGCCCGGCGTCGACGAGGTCGTGCCGCCCTCCTTGTTGCCGGCGAGGCCCTCGCCGCTCGACGTCGACCGGGTGTTGTCGTCCGGGTCCTGGTTGGCGGTCTTGTTGTAGCGGGCCCCCGTGGTCGCGGTGGCGTTGGCGATGCCGCCGCCCTTGCCCGGATCCTTCTCGTCCTCGATCAGGCGGGCGATCAGCGAGCGGTTCGCCTGCGCGTCGGCATCGCGCGGGTTGTAGCTCAGGGCCTCGTCATAGGCCGCTATCGCCGCTTCCAGGTCGCCGGATCGCGCCAGCGCGTTGCCGAGGTTGTAGGCCGAGCGCTTGCCGCCCTTGGCGAAGATCTCGATCGCTTCGCCATAGCGCCCCGCTTCGTAGAGGGCAGGTCCGCGCCAGGCCGGATCGGTCAGGATCGCGGCCGCCGCACCCGGCAGGCCGAGGCTCATCAGCAGGCGCCCGGCCGCGATCCGCGGCTGTGACACCATCAGGAGGCCGACGAGCCCGATCGCCGCCAGGGCGATGCCGGCGAAACGCGCCCATTGCCTCCAGCCGATGGCCGTCCACCCTGGGGGTATCCTCAACGTCGCCGCGCTGCCGATCATCGCCATCAGGCACTCCTGCGGAACAGAGCGAGGGCTGGCAGCAGCGCCAGCAGGATCAGCCAGCGCCCGACCTCCGCGAAGGCGAGCACGCTGTAGCCGCTCGCCGCGAGGTGTTGGGCCGTGCTGGCGCCGACCCGGTCGAGCACCGCGCCGGGCTGCGCGATGTCGGCCGTCACGCCGCCTCCAGCGGCCACGAGGCGGTCGAGGGAGGTCCGGTCCGGTTTCGGCGATCCCGAGGGCAGGGGCTTCGTCGAGGGAACGAAGATCCCGCTCAGGTTCCAGCCCTTGGCCCGGATGGCATTCGCTTCTCGGATCGCCGCCTCCCCGATCCCGTCGCCATCGGTGATGAGGACGACGTCACCGGCGATGACACCAGCTTCCTCCAGCGTTCGCCGCGCCATGGCGAGCCCACGCTCGGGATGGCTGCCGCGGTCCGGCACCGTGTCGGCATCCACCGCGAAGAGGGTCGAACCCAGCGCGTCGCGATCGGTGGTCGGAGGTATGGCGAGGTACGCGTCGCCGGCAAAGAGGATCACGGCGACGCTCCTTGTGCCGGCGGCCTCCGCCACGGCCTGCGCGATCTGGCGGGCCTCCTTGAAGCTCCCGCCCTCCGCGACCGACCGCGAGACGTCGAGGACGGCCACCGTGGCGTCGAGGTTGCGGAAGGTGGTCGCATCCGGGCGCTCGAAGGCGGGGCCGGTGAGCGCAAGGGCGATGAGGATGGCCGTGATCGCGGCGGCGATGTTGGCCTGGCGCCGGCCTCCAAGCACCGACCCGCGCCGGGCCAGGAGCGCCATCAGGGCCGGGTCGACGGCCTTAGCCCAGTCCCCGAGCGGCGCCGAGCGCCAGGCGGCTCGGAGCGCCAGGAACGCCGCCACCGGCAGGGCCGCGAGCCACCAGGGCCGCAACAGGGCGAAGGCCGCCAACGCGCTCATGCCACCCGCCTTGCCGCTAAAAGCCCGGCGGCGCAGAGCAGCGCGAAGGCCGCGGGCCAGGGCCAGAGGTGGCGCCGCAGCGGCACCGGAGGCGCCTTGGCACGGCCGCCCTCGAGGGTGTCGATGGCGTCGGCGACCGCGACGAGGTCGTCGGTCGTCTTCACCCGGAAGGCCTTGCCGCCGCTGATCTCGGCGACGTCGCGAAGGGTCTCGGTATCGACCACGTCCTGCTCGCCATCCGCATTCGCGAGATCGCGTGGCCCCAGCGCCAGGGTGTGGACCTTGACCCCGAGATCGCGGGCGAGCTCGGCGACGTCGCGCGGGGTGGTCTGCCCGGCATTGTTGGCCCCGTCGGTCATCAGCACCACCACCTTGGAGGTGGCAGGCGGCCCTTCGGGCTCGTTCGGATTCTGCGGCACGAGGCGCTTGAGGGCGAGACCGAGGCCGTCGCCGATGCCGGTGGAGCGGCCGACGAGGCCGATCGTGGCATCGTCCAGCGCCCGCGCCACCGTGGCGGTGTCGAAGCTCGGGCTCGCGGCGACGTAGGATTCGTTGGCGAAGATGACGAGGCCGATGCGGTCGCCGGCCCGGCGCCGGATGAAATCGGTGCCGACCTTCTTGACCGCGGCGAGGCGCGAGACGGTCTCGCCGTTGAGCGAGAAGTCGCGCCGCTCCATGCTGCCGGAGAGATCCATCACCAGCATGATCTCGCGGCCCGAGGAGGGCAGTGCGAGGGCCGGCAGGACGAGGCGCGGGCCGGCGAGCGCCGCCACGAGTCCGATCCAGAGCGCCCATGTCAGGACGGTCCTGGCCCGGCCGCGGGCCGCGACGCTGTCGCCGCGGGCGGCATCGGCCACCACGGAGGCCGGGACGCGCAAGGCGCCGCTTGAACCAGCCCGCTCGGCCGGCATCAGCCGGGCCGCCAGAAGCGGCAGCGGCAGGAGCAGCAGCGCGTAGGGGCTCGCGAGATCGAAGGCCGAGACGAAGGCGGAGAACCAGGCCGGCATCGCTCAGGCCTTGATCCGTGTCAGGAGGCGGCCGAGTTCCGCATCGATCGCCGCCGGATCGGCGGGCTCGCGCCGGTAGAGGCCCTCGCCGAGGACCCGGCCGGCTCCCTGGCTGAAGAAGGTCGTCGCGAAGATCCGGTCGAGGGTCGCCGACCATTCCGCGCCCTTGGCGTCGGCCGCCCCCTCGCCCCGCATCGTGCGCACCAGCCGGCGCAGCAGCCGAGCCTGGGCGACGAGCCGCGCCTCGGCCGGCAGGCCCCGTGCGGCGGCGAGCTCGTCGAGGGCGATGCGCCGGAGACTCGCCGAGCGGCGGCGGCGCCACCAGGCGATTGCGGCGACCAGGAGGGCGGCGAGGAAGCCGAGCGCGATGGCGAGGGCGATCTCGCCCTGGACCGCGCCGGCTGACCCGGTCGGCAGGTGGATGCCGCGCAGGTTTTCGAGGCCGATCGGTGCCTGCGTCACCGGCACGCCTCCTCAAAGAACCGCATCGAGACGCTCCATCAGGGGCGCGTAGGATTCGGGGCCTGCCTCCACGTCGAGCCGCAGGCCCTCGATGCCGCGGCGGGCGTAGTCGGCAAGGCGCTCGTCGATGCCGGGCTCGGTGGGCTTTGCCGAGCGGGCCGCCTGAACCGTGCCGCGCCGGCCGTCGGGCGTCGCGAACGGATAGAAGCCCGGCGGCCTTCGGCGTTCGAAGGCGTCGCTCACCAGAATCAAGCGGATCGAGAGGCGCTCGGCCAGCACCGTGAGCAGCCGGTCGAAATCCTCGCCGGGCGCATCGAGAGCGCTGCCGATGACGAGGTGCCCGCCAGAGGGCAGCAGGCCCTGGGCGAGTGTGAGGAGCGGCGTCAGAGGAGGGTCGCCGTTCCCCGTGAGGTCGAGTGCCGCCGCATGGGCCTGCGCCATGGCGCCGGTCACCGCCGTCATCGCCCGTTCGCCACCGGCCGGCCGGACAACCACGGGCTCGGTGCCGGAGGCAGCCACGAGTCCGACACGACCGCCATCGCCGACGATGCGCCAGCCGAGCAGCACCAGCGCCTCGGCCGCCGCCACCGAGCGCAGGGCCCGGCGCGTGCCGAACAGCATGGAGGGCCGGAAATCGGCGAGCAGCACCACGGCGCGGTCGCGCTCGTCGTGATGGGTCCGCACATGCAGGATGCCGGTGCGCGCGGTGGCGTTGCGGTCGATGTGGCGGCGATCGTCGCCCTCCGACCAGAGCCGGACGTCGTCGGGCTCCGAGCCGCGCCCGCGCCGGCGTGTGACGATGCCGCCCGGCAGGCCCGCCAGGGTGCGGGTGGCCGGCGAGACGCCCCGCCGCGCAAGGTGGCGCAGCCCCATCAGGACCTCGCCGGAGAGGTGGATGCCGGGATGGGTGTCGTTGGCGTGATCGGGCGCGGCCGTGGATGCCATGGCGAGGCTCAGAGCGCCCGCACCCGCTGGACCAGCCCCTGGATGATCTTTCGCGAGGTCTGACCCTCGGCGGCGGCCCGCCAGGTCAGGCCGATGCGGTGGGCGAGGGCGTCTGCGGCGAGATCGGCGACATCCTCCGGGATGACGTGGTCGCGGCCGTGGAGATAGGCTCGCGCCTTGCCTGCGAGCATCAGCGCGAGGGTGCCACGCGGCGAGGCCGGGTGCTCGATCGCCGCGCGCAGGTCCGGCGCCGCCGCATCGGTACGGGTACCGGCGACGAGCCTGACGAGATAATCCTTGAGGGCCGGCGAGACGTAGACGTCGAGTGCCGCCTCGCGGGCCGCCCGAATCTCCTCCACGGAAAGCTTCACCGGCATCGCCTCGGCATGGTGGTTCAACTCGCCCTCGACGAGGTCGAGGATGCGCCGCTCGGAGGCCTCGTCCGGCATCTCGACGACGAAATGGAGGAGGAAGCGGTCGAGCTGGGCCTCGGGCAGCGGGAAGGTGCCCGCATGCTCGATCGGGTTTTGAGTCGCCACCACCATGAAGGGATCGGGCAGGGGATGAGTGATGCCCGCCACGGTGATCTGGCCCTCGGCCATGGATTCGAGGAGGGCGGACTGGACCTTGGGCGGGGCGCGGTTGACCTCGTCGACGAGGATAAGCGAGTGGAACAGCGGGCCGGCCAGGAACTCGAAGGTCCCGGCATCCTGGCGCCAGACCGTGGTGCCGGTCAGATCCGCCGGCATCAGGTCGGGGGTGCATTGAATGCGGGCGAAGCTGCCGTCGAGCCCGTCCGACAGGCGCTTGACCGCGCGGGTCTTGGCGAGCCCGGGCGCGCCCTCGATGAGGAGGTGGCCGCCGGTGAGGAGGCCGATCAGCAGGCGTTCGACGAGGCCGGTGCAGCCGATCAGCCCGTGTTCGAGGCCATCGCGCAAAGCAAGGATGCGACCACGCAGGGCGGCATCGACCGCGCGGGCGGGTGCTGTCGGACGCTCGGCCAGGGCGGCGCCGCTCACGAGCACCGATCCGCGATGATGGCTCTGATGGTCGTGTTCATCACAAGCGTCTCCTCGATCGGGGTTCTTAGTCGACCCTCATGTTTCCGGGTGTGCCTGCCCCTCGGGGGCTCCGTCAATCCCGCTTGCGCGCGATCGAAGCGCGTCGGTCATTTTGCCCGCCAGAGCATGATGCGGGAAAACGGAATCCGGTTTCACGAAAACATCATGCGGAAGTGAAGACCTCGAGCCTGCTGCTGTTTTCTCGGAAAAGCAGCAGGCTCCGGCGGGATCGATGCCGAAGACTGCGGCTTGATCCGGATCGGGGAGGAGGATGGATGAACGCGGATCTGTTTCCGGGCTTTGCCTCGCGCTGGATCGACACGCCGGACGGCCGCTTCTTTGCCAGGATCGGCGGCCCCGAGGAAGCGCCCCCGCTGCTTCTGCTGCACGGCTTCCCGCAGACCCATGCCTGCTGGCACCGGATCGCGCCGGCCCTCGCGAAGACCCACCGCGTCGTCTGCCTCGACCTGAAGGGCTATGGCTGGTCGCAGGCGCCCGTGGGCGATGGCCTGGCCTATTCCAAGCGCGTCATGGCGCGGGAGGTCGTGGCGATCATGGAGCGCCTCGGCCACGTCCATTTCGCCCTCGCCGGCCATGATCGCGGCGCCCGTGTCGGCTATCGTCTCGCCCTCGACGAGCCCGGCCGCATCGCGCGCCTCGTCCTCCTCGATATCCTGCCGACACTGGTGCAATGGCAGCGGATCGAGGCGCGCCCGAGCGCCTTCTCGCACTGGCGGTTCCTTGCCAGCCAAGACGCTGAGGCTACGATCGGGCGCGACCCCATCACGTACTACGAGGGGCTGCTGCGCGACTGGTCCGGTTCCAAGAGCCTCGACCCCTTCGATCCGCGCGCCCTCCACCTCTATCGCCAGAGCTGGAACGAGCCCTCGCGCATCCGGGCGTCCTGCGAGGATTACCGCGCCGGTGCGACGCATGACCGGACGGCCGACGAGGAGGACTTGTCCGCCGGCAGGACCATCTCCTGCCCGGTCCTGATCCTCACCGGCGACAGCTATCTCGATCAGACCGAAGAGACGGCGCTCGCCGCCTGGACACGCACCTTCGCGCCAGGCGCGGTCGGCACGCAGGTCGCCTCGGGCCATTTCCTCGCAGAAGAGAACCCGGCCGCGACGCTCGACGCCTCGACCGGATTCCTGCGCAGCTGAAGCCTCAGGGCTTCGGCGTCATGCCGTGGTGACCGTGACCCGACGAGCCCATCGCCATCTTGCCGCAGCAGCAGGAGTTCTTGGCCGATTTTCGCATCGACGAGGCAGGCTTCTTCATGTCCATCCTGGCCTCCTTGCCGCACATCATGCCCTTGCCGCCGCAGCAGCTCATGGCCGATGAGCTCATGGCCGATGCCGGAGCGAGACCGAGGCCGAGAAGCGCGACGGTGACGACGAGAAATGTCTTCATGGGGGTTCGATCCTGGCTCAAAGATGCGCCGGCCCGTGCGCCAACTTGGCTTTTCATCTAGGGGAACGTCACCCTGACGTCACCGGCAATCGTGAAGGAGGCGGGATGACGAGCCTGATGCCATCCGCCCTCCCCGAGACCCTCAATTCCACCCTCAGCCTACTCGTCGCCTTCGGCCTCGGCACATTGATCGGGGCCGAGCGCCAGTATCGCCAGCGCACGGCGGGCCTGCGCACCAACGTCCTCGTGGCTCTGGGGGCGGCCGCCTTCGTCGATCTCGGCATGCGGCTCGAAGGCTCGAAGGGCGCGGTGAGCACCGTCGCCTACGTGATCTCCGGGGTTGGCTTCCTTGGGGCCGGCGTGATCATGAAGGAGGGCATGAACGTGCGCGGCCTCAACACCGCCGCCACGCTCTGGTGCTCGGCCGCCGTCGGTGCCTTCGCGGGCGCCGACCTGCCGGTCGAGGCCGTCCTCGTCACCGGCGCGGTGCTCGCCGGCAACACCCTGCTCCGGCCGCTCGTCAACGCCATCAACCGCGTCCCCATCGACGAGAGCCAGACAGAAGCGACCTACGAGGTCCAGGTCACGGTGGCGGCCGAGGGCGCCGGCCCCGCCCGCGACCTCCTGGTCGAGCGCCTGGAGGCGGCGCACTACCCCGTCGGCGGGATCGAGGTGGTGGAGCGCGGCGAGGACACCGTCGAGGTGGTGGCGACCCTGGTGGCGACGGCGGTCGAGGCGCGCGAACTCGACGCCGTGGTCGCCGAGCTCGAACGCGCCAAGGGGATCGGCCACGCGACCTGGACGGTGCAGACCGCCGACTGAGCGCCGGTGCGCCGCCGCACCTGCCTCGCGCGATGCGGCGTTGCCGGCACCCCGAGGGTGCCCGACTTCAGCCTGAGTCGGGACCTTGAACCCGGCTCCCCAAGGATACCTCCCATGGCCAACGCCCCGAAATCCGCCCTCATCGTCGGCGCCTCGCGCGGCCTCGGTCTCGGCCTCGTCGAGACCTTTCTGCAGCGCGGCTGGTCCGTCACCGCGACCCAGCGCTCGCCCTCGAAGGGCCTTTCGGCCATCGCCTCCGACGCCCTCGACGTCGAGACCGCCGACATCGACGACGACGCTTCCGTCGCCGCCCTGCACGACCGGCTCTCCGGCCGACACTTCGACCTCGTCTTCGTCGTCGCCGGCGTCGCGACGCAGGCCCACGACCCGCTGCACGAGGTCCCCCGCGAGGTTGCCGCCCAGGTCTATCTCACCAATGCGATCAGCCCGGTGCGCTTCGCCGAGACGTTTCGCGATACGCTCGCGCCCGGCGGACTCCTCGCCTTCATGAGCTCGGTGCTCGGCAGCGTCGCCCTCAACGAGAGCGGCGGCTGGGAGAACTACCGCGCCAGCAAGGCGGCCCTGAACACCCTCGTGCGCAGCTTCGCCCTGCGGCACGCCGAGGACGGCTTCGCAACCGTGCTGATGCATCCGGGCTGGGTCCGCACCGAGATGGGCGGGCAGGAGGCCGATCTCGACATCGCCACCAGCGTCACCGGCATGGCGGATGCGATCGAGGCCCGGCTCGGCCAGGGCGGCTGCGTCTACATCGACTACAAGGGCGAGACGCTGGCCTGGTGACCGGGTCTTAGCGCCGCGGGTCGAGGGGACGGCCGCGGCGTTCGACGATCACCGGCGGCCGGGTGCGGCGCTCGACGATGACCGTGCGCGGCGGGCGGTTCTGGGTACCGGTGCTCAGGATGCGCTCCGGCTGCCGCTCGGGCTTGGCCTTCGAGGCCGCGATGACGTGCGGGCGAACCTCGTCGAGGGACAGGCCGATCAGGCCGGCGGCGATCTCGACCTGCTGCTCGACCTCGTCGGCGAGATCCTGCGCGGCCGCCACGGCCTCGGGAATCGTGGGCGGCTCGCGGCGGACCCGAATCGGCGGAAGATCCTGGAACGACTTCGGGGATTTCTTCACGGCACGGCTCGCACTCATCATGGCCTTGAGCCTACTACGTCTCGGCCGTTTTGTGCATTGCACACGATGCACGCGGCCCCTCCGCATCGTGGTTTATGCCCGGCCACTGACTCGTTTCACGGCACCTATCGGGCAAGCCCGCTCTTCGGCAGGGCAGGCCGGCCGGACCATGGCGCCACTTTAGGCACAAACCTGCGTCGCCGTGTCGCGAGTTGTTCGACACCTCAAGGCCGGTTGCCGAGGCCGCGCCGGTCACGGATAGTCGCGCCATGGCCTTCGATCCCCTGACCACCACCGACCGACGCCTCATGGTCGCCCGGCCCGATCTCGCCGATAGCCGGTTGCGCGGCCGGGTCGAGGCTGCCCGCTACGTCGAGGGCGAGCCACGCCGTGTCGTCGCCGGCTCCGCTCCCTTGAGGCGGGGCCCCGGCCGGGATGCCGGGCTCGATACCGAGGCGCAGATGGGCGAGCCGGTCACGCTCTACGAGGAGTGGGAGGGCTTCTCCTTCGTCCAGCTCGGCACCGACGGTTATGTCGGTTACCTGCCGAGCGCCGCTTTGGGAGCGATGGACCCGGCGCCGACTCACCGAGTCGCGGCGCTTCGAACCTTCGCCTATCCGGCTCCCGACCTGAAGCGGCCGATCCTCGGCCAACTTGGGCTCGGCGCGACGATCGCGGTGGCAGGGGAGGAGGGCGAGTATCTTCGGCTTGCCGGCGGGATCTCGTCGGACGGCATCTTCATCCGGGAGGCTTTCGTCCATGCCGGCCATTGCGTGCCGCTGGAGCGCGTCGCCCCGGATTTCGTCGGCACCGCCGAGCGCCTCGTCGGAACGCCCTATCTCTGGGGCGGGCGTACGAGCCTCGGTCTCGATTGCTCCGGTCTCGTCCAGCTCTGCCTGTCGATGGCGGGCATCGTTTGCCTGCGCGACGCGGACCAGCAGGAAGCCAGCCTCGGCACCGCGCTCCCTCTCGACCTCACCGCCCTGACCCGCGGCGACCTCGTGTTCTGGCGCGGCCATGTCGGGATGATGCTGGATGGCAAGACCCTGATCCACGCCAACGGCCACCACATGGCCGTGACGGTGGAGCCCCTGATGATTGCGGTCGCCCGCATCCTGGAGAAAAGCTACGGCCCGGTGACCTCGCTGAGGCGCCTCACCCCTTCAGCCTGGTCTTGATGCGGAAGATCAGGCCGTCGCGCAGGTCGCGATAGGCGTCGAGGCGCTGGTCGCGGGAGGCTTCCTGCAGGATCGTCGGATCGGAGGTCGGCCAGTACTCGACGTCGACGGCGTTGGTGCGGGTGAGCTCGAGGGCCGCGTGATGGGCTTCGGGCGCCAGGGTGACGATGAGGTCGAAGTTCAGCCCTTCCCACTCCTCGAGCTGTTCGAGTGTGCGCGGCTTGTGGCGCGAGGCATCGATGCCGATCTCTTCGAGGGCCGCGATCATGAAGGGATCGGCGGGCTCGCCCTCCCGCACGCCAGCGGATTGGACATAGGTCGACTTGCCGAAATAGTGGCGCGCGATCGCCTCCGCCGCCAGCGAGCGGACCGCGTTGAAGTTGCACATGAACAGCACCGACTGCACGCGCTTCTTCCTTGCCGGGCCGACCTCCTCCGCCATCCGTTCACTGACCTCGGTCCCGGTGGAAGGGGGCGGCTCTCCATAACCCACGAACCCCGACGGTTGCCGCGGGTGCAAAGCGCGACCGCGCGCCGCCACGCCTGTGGCGGATGCCCTCGACCGGGTCCGGTCGAGGGCCACTCATTCAAGCCTTCCAGTGCAAGGCGAAGACCAGGGTGAAGAGGCGCCGTGCCGTGTCGTGGTCGAGATCGACTTTGCCTTCGAGTCGCTGCCTGAGGAGCTCGGAGGCCTCGTTGTGCAGGCCGCGCCGGCCCATGTCGATCGCCTCGATCTGGGTCGGCGAGGCGGTCTTGATGGCGTTGTAGTAGCTCTCGCAGATCATCTCGTAATCGCGGATCACCCGGCGGAACGGGGTCAGCGACAGGAGGTGGGTCATCACCGGCTCGCCGCCCTGGCGGGCGATCGCGAAGGACAGCTTGTTTTCGACGAGGCCGAGGTTGAGGGCGTAGGGGCCCTCCCTGCCGGGGATCGAGAAGTGGTTCTCTTCCAGGATGTCGAAGATCGCGATGGCGCGCTCGTGCTCCTGGTCCCGGTTGCCGCGTCCGATCGAATCCTCGTCGAGGGTCACGGCCGCGAGGCGGTGGCAGGACTTGGTGTCCTTGGCGTCCTTCAGCTCGTCCGGCATCGCCGCCTCACAGGTTCAGACGGATGGCGACGGAGCGGGCATGGCCATCGAGGCCTTCCGAGCGCCCAAGGGCGATGGCGGCCGGCCCGAGCGCGCGCAGCGAATCCGGATCGCAGCGCAGGATGGTGGTCCGCTTCATGAAGTCGAGGACGCCGAGGCCCGAGGAGAACCGGGCCGAGCGTGCCGTCGGCAGCACGTGGTTGGGGCCGCCGACATAATCGCCGATGGCCTCCGGCGTATGGCTGCCGAGGAAGATCGCGCCCGCGTTGCGGATCTTCCTCGACAAGCCTTCCGCGTCCGCCGTCTCGATCTCGAGATGTTCGGGGGCGAGTCGGTCGACGAGCGGCACCGCCTCGTCGAAATCGCGCACGACGACGATGGCGCCGTAATCGCGCCAGCTCGCGCTCGCGATCTCGGCCCTCGGCAGGGTCGCGAGAGCGCGCTCCACCGCTTCTTCGACTGCCTCCGCGAGTTCTGGAGAGTCGGTGATCAGAATCGCCTGGGCGGCGACGTCGTGCTCGGCCTGGGCAAGGAGGTCGGCGGCGACCCAATCCGGATTGGCATGGGAATCGGCGAGGATCAGCACCTCGGAGGGGCCGGCGATCATGTCGATGCCGACCTGCCCGAAGACCCGGCGCTTGGCTGCCGCCACCCAGGCATTGCCCGGCCCGACGATCTTTGCGACGGGGGCGATCGTCGCCGTCCCGTAGGCGAGGGCCGCCACCGCCTGGGCGCCGCCGACGCGGTAGATCTCGTCGACGCCCGACAGCTTCGCCGCGGCGAGCACCAGCGGGTTCATCTGGCCTTCGGGCATCGGCACGACCATGACGACGCGCGGCACGCCGGCGACGCGGGCGGGCACCGCGTTCATCAGGACCGAGGACGGGTAGCTCGCGGTGCCGCCGGGGACGTAGAGCCCGACCGATTCGAGCGCCGTCCAGCGCCAGCCCGAGGTGACGCCGAGATCGTCGGTGGAGAGGTGGTCCTCGGGAACCTGGCGGCGGTGAAAGGTCTCGATGCGCGAGGCGGCGAGCTTGAGCGCGTCGAGGGCCTCGGCGGGACAGGCGGCGATCGCTGCCTCGACCTCGTCCTCGGTGACGCGCAAGGAGGAGACGCCGAAACTCTCGCCGAGCCGGTCGAAACGCCGCGTGTAATCCACGAGGGCCTCGTCTGCGCCCTCGATCACGCCCCTGATGATGCCCCGCACGGTCTCGTCGACATCCTCCGAGATCTCGCGCTTGACGCTGAGCAAGCGCGCGAAATTCTCCGCGAAGCCGGGCTCACGCGAATCGAGGCGGATCATGGGTTGCGTCCTTCGATGACGGCGCGGCCGGCTTCCGCTGCCGCGTGGTCGGGGCGTCCCTCCGCCTCCCAGACCGGGCCGAGATCCTTCATCTGCACCTCGATGCATTCGAGGTCGAGCTGGATCGCCGCGCCTCCGGCGAAAACCAGGGTGGCCGTACCCGACGGGGCTTCGCCCGGCTCGAAGGTGATGGCCAGAAGTTCGAGGACCGCATCGGAGTTCGCACCAGGGGTGATCCCCCGGCTTCGCACCGCCAGCACGCGTTCGAAATGGATACCGGCCAGACGGCGGCGCGGGGCTTCGCCTTCGGCCGCCGACCAGTCGAACCGGCGCGCGACGAGCACGAAGCGTTGCGACGGGGCGAGATAGGCGAGATCGCCCGCCCGCAGGATCGCATCCTGAAGATGGGCTGAGATGACGGCGAGGTCCTCGGCATCGAGGGCCGCGAGCTTGAGAAGCTCCATGGCGGGGGCGTCGCGTTCCGGCTGGGCGCCCCGTCGGGCGCTTGTCAGGGTTCGGCCGTAGGTAGCGAGGCCGCCGGCCCACGGCAACTGTGACGCCCGCTCACGCCGTACATCTCAGACGCCGTTCATGTCGGTTTTGCTACCGAATGAGTCCATTGCGACGGTAAGAACGACTGGAGACGACGGTGAAGCGCATCATCCTGGCAGGAGCGGTTGCTCTGACAGCCGCCCTGACCCTCGGCACGGCCTTCGAGGCTCAGGCCCAGTACGATCGCGGCGATGATGACGACAGGCCCCGCCGCTACCAGCGCGGCTATGACGAGGATCGCTACGAGCGGCGTCGGTATCGTGAGGATCGCCATGAGCGTGGCGGCGGCTTGCCGGCCGGTCGTGTCTGCGTCACCGCCCGCGGCAATTGCATGGCTCGGCCGGCCCCCTACAACGCGCCCTGCGGCTGTGAAGTGCCCGGCTTCGGCTTCAAGCGCGGCGCTATCGGCGGATAAGCCTTCAGCTTGCTATCTGCGGTCCGAGGGCATCGTCGGGCCCACGGATCGCTTGGTTGCGCCGAGCCCACTCGAAGGGGCCTGGTTCCGCCTCGCATCATTGCGGCGGTAGTGGCGCTGGTATCGAGACGAAGTAGATCGTGTAAGCCACGAGGGCGAGGAACAGCAGCCCGGCCGCAATCAGGCCGTAGCGGTTCGTCCGCACCGGGCTCGGCTTGTCATCGACTGGTGCCACGAGAGATCGCTCCTCTGTCCGTCGGACGACTGACGCCGCCTCGCACGTGATGGGCTGTTTCAGCTCTCCTCGATGCTCCCCTCAACCCTTGTTCTGGCTGGCGAGGCTGCTCTCGTCTCCCGACATGTCGGTCTTCGGGCTGGCGAGGCCCGTGGTGTTTCCCGATGCCACGTGTTCGATCTCGTCGACGGGAAGCTCACGATTCGCGGCATGGTCGTGGTACTGCTCGGTCTGCACCGTCTTGCTGTCGAGGCCGCGCTGGTCGCCGTGCCGCGACTTGTCGCGGTTGCTCAGCACCATGTTCTCTTCGAGGATTCCCTCGGGCAGATCGGTCATCGCGCCCGTTCCGGTGCCCTTGCCCTGCGCGCCGGGACCCATGGAATGTCGGTCGGCCTTGGCCATGAATCGTCTCCTTCTTCCGCGAGACGCCTATGGACGTCCTCGCCTATGAGGGAATGATGAGTGTTCCGACAACTCGCGCCGCGAGGTGTTGTTTCGGGACGCTAAGCCCGTCCAAACGCTGAGGCGCCGTTCGTTTGCCGGCAGACAGTCGCGCAGGCCTACCGTCTGCTCGCCTCAGATCCAGGCCCTGATCGCCTCGGCGACTTCCCCGGCATATTCCTCGTGAGCGCTGAGCGCGCCCGGGACAGACTCGCGGCTGACGCGGCCGGTGGCGACGAGGGCATCCATCTCGGCGCCTGAGCGCCGCGGTGCGCGCTCGGGCCGCAGCACCAGGATGGGCGGCAGGCCGGGGGCGGCGAAGAGGGACAGGAACTCCTCGCGGCTCTGGCATGGGTCGAGCCCGCCGGTCACGAAGGCGGCGGTGCCGAAGCGGCCGCCGATCTGGCGCGTCACGGCGTGCTTGTCGGCGATCACCCCCGGCGTGACATGGTCGGGGTCGGCATAGACATGCGCCCGCATCATCCGGCCGATCACCGGGCGGCTGATGTTGATCCGGTAGAGGGCATCGCCGAGGAGCGGCAGCTCCACCGCCCGGCGTAGGGCCTTGAACAACCCGCTTCGCTCCCGCCCCATCGCCGTCGGCAGCGGCCCGCGCCAGGTCGGCGCGACGAGGACGAGTGCCTTGAACAAGCCCTGGTGCCGGCGTGCGGCGGCGATGAGATAGGGGGCTGCGTGCCCTGCCGCGACGGCGATGGCGTAGGGTCCGGGCTTCGTGACGAACAACGCGTCGAGGAAGGCGTGCATCGTCTCCGGATGCATCGGCACGCGCACGCGCGCCTGGTTGCCGAATCCCGGCCAGTCCGGGATCAGGCAGCGGAAGTCGCGGCCCAGATCCTTGGCCAGCGGCCGCATCTCCGACCGGGCCGAGATCGACGACAGAGCCGGCAGCATGAGCGCATCCGGCCCGCTGCCGACCACGTCGCAGGGCATGGATATCGGCCGCCCGCCGACGGTCAGACTGAAGTTGCGCGCGGAAAGAGCCGGATCGACCATGCCAGTATCGTATCCGGTCGCAGGCGGTTCCGGGAAGCCGTCCTTCAGGTCCGGAGAAGCTCGTTGATCGCGGTCTTTGCGCGCGTCCCGGCATCGACGCGCTTGACGATGACGGCGCAGTAGAGGCCCGGCCCCGGCGAGCCGTCGGGCAGCTTCTTGCCCGGCATCGTGCCCGAGACCACCACCGAATAGGGCGGCACCCGGCCGTAGAAGACCTCGCCGGTGGCGCGGTCGACGATCTTGGTCGAGGCGCCGATATAGACGCCCATCGACAGGACGCTGCCCTCGCCGACGACGACGCCCTCGACTACCTCGGAGCGCGCGCCGATGAAGCAATTGTCCTCGATGATGGTCGGACTCGCCTGCATGGGCTCGAGCACGCCCCCGATCCCGACGCCGCCCGAAAGGTGCACGTGCTTGCCGATCTGCGCGCAGGAGCCGACGCTCGCCCAGGTATCCACCATCGTGCCCTCGTCGACATAGGCGCCGAGATTGACGAAGGACGGCATCAGGACGACGCCCGAGGCGATGTAGGCGCCGCGGCGCGCGATGGCGCCCGGAACCGCCCGCAGGCCCGCCTCGCGGAAGTGCTTCTTCTTCCAGCCGTCGAACTTCGAGGGCACCTTGTCCCACCAGTTCGCCCCGTCCGGGCCGCCATGGATCACTTCCATGTCGTTGAGGCGGAAGGAGAGGAGCACCGCCTTCTTGAGCCACTGGTTGACCTGCCACTCCTCGCCGGCCTTCTCGGCGACGCGGGCCTTGCCGGAATCGAGGAGTTCGAGGGCCGTCTCGACAGCCTCGCGCACGGCGCCCTTGGTGCCGGAATCGATGGTCGCCCTATCCTCCCAGGCGGTCTCGATGGTCTGGGCGAGGTCGGCGTGTGACATGTGAGCTTCCGGTGGCGAACGACGCGGCCGTGCTTACAAAAGCCGTCCCGCCCTGTCACCTCGTCGCATACGCTCTCGGCCCCAGACATGAAAGGGCGGGGCGCTCGCGGCCATTTGCACGGGCTGGGCGTCGACGACGATCCGAGCCTTGATGCCCAACGGCATGTTGCCGTTGGTGACGTACCCGTCGGAGACGCGGGCTGGCATCTTGCGGGCTGGCCGCAACGAGCCGCCCTGGAAGATCTCAGGCTGCGGTCGGCCGGCTTCGGCTCCATAGTGCAGTTGGGCGTACCGGTCGCTGTCGCCGGGGAATGTGACATCGTCCTGCCTCCAGATGCCTCCCAGAAACCGGATGAACTCTCCGGAGCGGGGTAGCGCTCATCGTGGTCGAGGCAAGGCTCGCCGATGGCGCGGAACTCGCCCGCGAACAGGTTGACGGCGATGCGTCCACCGGGAGCTGCCTGAGGTGCTACGACGCTCGATTCCGCTTGGCGGCCGCGATCTCGATGGCATCCAGCTTGCTCCGAACTCCGTCGAGGCTGGCGACGAACGCCGCAAGGTCGTCGGCGAGGGTGGCGCGGATCGCCTCCGCCGCGTCGGGAAACTCCTCGAGCACGCGGCGCATCAGGGTAGGGCTGATTCGCATGACCTCCGCCGCGGTCTTGGCGCGGGCCTCGGTCGGGCGAGCTTCGCGCAGGAAAAGGGCGAGCTGCCCGATCAGGCCGGAGCGGCCGATCGTGACGGGCTCGCCATCCGTCTGGCGCGGAACGAGTTCGATCGTGCCCGCCATCACGACGAAGCCACCATCGGCCCGCTCATCGCGGGAGAACAGAACGTCGCCCTCCGCAAGGCTGCGCCTCTCGGCGGCGAAGGAGAGAAGACGCAGGGCGTCGCGGCTCATGAACCCGAATAGGGGCGCAGCGGCCAGGATGGCGATGTCGTCGTCGAGCCCCAATGCCTTCCCGGTCCCTGTCCCGATCGGTCTGCCGAAGATTCGTTCTGGATGAGATATCCAGAACGCTGCTCTAGCATCTTATGCTTGCATCGGGTCACTCCAAAAGCCGTCGAGCGCCGCTTTGAAGGATCCTTCCGCTGGACCTCCCTTGGGTCACGTTCCTCAGGTCACGTTCCTCCGGATCGCATCCTCTTTGCAGCGCCTCCTCCGGCTCCCGCCCCGATCAGGGCAACAGCTTGTAGCCGCCGGACTCAGTCACCAGGATCGCCGCCAGCGCCGGATTCGGCTCGATCTTCTGGCGCAGCCGGTAGATATGCGTCTCAAGCGTATGGGTCGTCACCTGGGCGTTGTAGCCCCAGACTTCGGCGAGAAGCGTCTCGCGGCCCACGACCTCGCGACCGGCGCGGTAGAGGAAGCGCAGGATCGCGGTCTCCTTTTCCGTGAGCTTCATCTTCGAGCCGCGCTCGCCGACGAGAAGTTTCGCGCCGGGCCGGAAGATGTAGGGGCCGATCTGAAAGACCGCGTCCTCGCTGGCCTCGTGACTGCGCAGATGCGCGCGGATCCGCGCGAGCAGGACCGCGAACTTGAATGGCTTCGTCACGTAATCGTTGGCGCCGGCCTCGAGACCCTCGACGGTGTCCTCTTCGGAGGCCTGTCCGGTGAGCATGATCACCGGGCCGCGATAGCCGCTCCGGCGCATGGCGCGCACCGCCTCACGCCCATCCATGTCGGGCAGGCGCACGTCCATCACCGCGAGGTCGATGCGGTCGGTGGTAACCCGCGTGATGGCGGAGGCGCCATCGGACTCGGGCAGGACGATGAACTCGTCGTAAAGATCGAGCTGTTCCGTCAGCGTCTCGCGCAGGGAGACATCGTCGTCGCAAACCAGCAGGCGATAGGCATTCGGCATGGGCGGGAACACTCTCAGGCGCATGATGTGTGGTCCGTGGAGGGCAACCCGGCAAGCCACCCGCCGCAGGATCGCCCAGCCGAGACGAGGGTCCGCATGCACCGCGTTCCGTCGGCCCGAGTCGATGGGTGCCGATCCTTCTTCCCCAAGGCACCCACGCTATCTAG
>FSSH01001022.1_pt1 | contig 37528 bp, 35 predicted proteins | sample 1166101 | NCBI WGS metagenome assembly FSSH01 (sample SAMEA32972668, study PRJEB13176) | freshwater metagenome | biome: Drinking water system; feature: Biomass in drinking water that filtered by 0.45 um membrane; material: drinking water | place: USA | collected 2012-12-20 | depth 0 m
ATGAATAGGTCTGGACCCTAGGGTCAGGACCCATTCATTGAAGCAAAACGGCATGAGAATCGCTGCGCGTTTTGTTATGATACCGAACTGATGGCAACGCTGTGTCGCGACTGTCTCGCTCTCTTTGATGTCCAGCTGCGGCGCTGCGACGTCTGCGCCTCGCCGCGCCTCGTCGTCCATGCCCAGCTTGCCGCACTGTCGATTGCCCATGTTGATTGCGATGCTTTTTATGCCGCCGTCGAAAAGCGCGACAACCCGGCGCTCGCCGACGTTCCGCTCATCATCGGCGGCGGTACACGGGGTGTGGTGTCGACGGCCTGCTATATCGCGCGCATTGCAGGCGTGCGCTCGGCAATGCCGATGTTCAAGGCGCGCGCGCTTTGTCCTGATGCCGTCGTCCTTCCACCGAACATGCGTAAATATGCGGCTGTGGGGCGCGAGGTGCGCCAATTGATGCAGACCCTGACACCGCTGGTGGAGCCGATCTCGATTGACGAAGCCTTTCTTGATCTCTCCGGCACACAGGATCTGCATGGTGGCGTGCCGGCACGAACGCTTGCAGACTTTGCCCGCCGGGTTGAAAGAGAAATCGGGATCACGGTGTCGATTGGCCTGTCGAACCGCAAATTTCTCGCAAAAATCGCGTCCGATCTCGACAAGCCACGCGGTTTTTCGATCCTCTCCCACGAGGAGGCACCTGCGTTCCTGGCGCCCCGGCCGGTATCCTTCCTGTGGGGCGTCGGCAAATCGCTGGCCGAGCGGTTGAAGGGCGACGGATTGCGCACGATTGGCGATCTGCAAAAGCTCGACCACGCCACACTCCATGCGCGCTATGGCGCCATGGGTGGCAGGCTTGCCGCCCTGTCACATGGCGAGGATGCGCGGCGCGTCGATCCTGATCAGGCGGACAAATCGATCTCGGCTGAAACCACGTTTGATACCAATCTGCGCGATCAGGCGGGGCTTGAAGCGGTCCTGTGGCGGCTCAGCGAGAAGGTCGCGCAGCGTCTCAAGGAGAAATCGCTGGCGGGCCAGGTCGTCACGCTGAAACTCAAGAGCGCTGATTTCAAGCAACGGACCCGCTCTCGCCATTTGGCGGATGCGACCAATCTTGCGCACCGCATCGACGAAGTAGCGCGCGATCTCCTGGCGCCTGAATGCGATGGTACGCGCTACCGCCTGATCGGGGTAGGCCTCAGTGATCTGTGTGCGGCCGCACACGCCGACCCGCTCGATCTGATCGAACCCAAGCGAGACAAGCAGAAGCGAGCGGAAGGGGCGCTGGACAGCATCCGCGCCCGCTTCGGGCAGGCGGCGATTCATTCCGGCCGCGCGCTGCGAGACCAGAAATAAGCATTATTTACATGGCGTTATCGGTAATAATTCCAATCTTGTGAGCTTGCCCTTCATCGAGAACGACGAATAGTTCAGCGTCATCGACTGCGTGATGCCGTTTTCGTAGATTTCCACGGCCAGATCATAGAGCGGCATCTGTTCGCCGCCGCCCTTGGCGGCGCGATCAAAGAAGGAAACGGTGAATGGCCAGCGCGGCTTGCCGCGCAGCTCGGGAATGGCGCCGGCATCTCCGTCCGGCAGCGGCGTCACGCGTCCGCGACCAACAATTGCCGTGGTGGAATAAATTTTATCGCCATTCTCGCTGCCATCGAACAAATCAGCTTCAACCACGGTCTGTGCCGATTTGGCCGCCATCAGCAGCAAGGTCAGATGCTGGGTGGGATAGACAATATCCGGGCCCGGGCTGACGTCGCGCTTTGACGGCTTCTTCAAGGCGATCTTCAACTGACCTGCTTTGTCCTGGATGGCTGTGCCATCCGCCTCTTCCCGCAGCGCTCCGTCAACGGTGCTGCTTGTCAGGAAGCGAAACTCTTTCGTGAGCGGATTTTCAAACGTGCTGGAGCGGATATCCGAGATTTGCGGATTTCCCTCCTGCGGTGTCAATTCGGTCAGCAGACGGGTCGTCGTCGACCATCCCTCGCACTGATTACCCCGGAATTCGTATAGCATGCGAGCGCGCCCCGCTTGAACCGGGCTCTTGTCAGGATCGCGACCTGGTATCAGCACGAGATCATAGACCGCGCGATGGGGAAGATAACCAGCGCGCAGCGCCTCGCCGTCGTCGGCGCGTGCCGGCAAGGAGCCAACAGCCATGACCAAAGCGGCCAATCGGAGCCAGCTACGCATCGTTTTATCCTCTCATTGCTGATGCCGGCAGTGTCGTACAGTCACTCTGGCAGATTATTGACGACGAATCGCCTCTCACTCATAGCTGATTGTCGAGACTGACACGCGCATCAAACTAAATGAAATCCTCAGAAGGAGACGAGATCATGACCGGAACGCACAGTTCACGCCTGCTGGCGCTTGGTATCACCCTGCCCAAGCCGGCTGCTCCGCTTGCCAATTATGTTCCTGCCGTACGATCGGGCGCGCTGCTTTTCATCTCCGGACAATTGCCGATGGTCGATGGCAAGATTGCCGTCACCGGCAAACTCGGTGCAGGCGTTTCGCTCGAGGATGGGCAACGCGCCGCGCGCTTGTGCGCCATCAATCTGCTGGCGCAGGCCGCTGCCGCGCTTGATGGCGACATCGAACGCATCACGCGCTGCGTCAAGCTTGGCGGCTTTGTGGCCGGCATCCCTGAATTCGTGCAGCAGCCGGCGGTGATCAATGGCGCCTCGGACCTCATGGTAGCCGCCCTTGGAGACGCCGGCCGCCATGCGCGTTTTGCAGTCGGCGCCCCTGCCCTGCCCTTCGATGCGGCGGTTGAAGTTGAAGCCATCTTCGAGGTGCGCTGATGCGCTCAACATCCTGGCTGACGGCGCAGCCGATCGCCCATCGCGGCCTGCATGCGCGCGCTCACGGCATTATCGAGAATTCGCTTGAGGCAGCACAGGCTGCCATTGCCAGGGGCTTTGCCATCGAATGCGACGTGCAACGGGCCGCCTGCGGGACAGCCATGGTGTTCCATGATTTCACGCTTGATCGCCTGACCGGGCATGAGGGCGAGGTGAGCGCGAAAAGCGCCGCCGAACTGGGGGCAATGAGACTGGGCGGGAGCGAGGCGATCATCCCGACGCTGGCGCAATTTCTCGATACAACCGCCGGGCGGGTGCCGCTTTTCATCGAAATCAAATCGCGGTTCAACGGCGCGGCGGGGCTGGTCGCGGCTGTCGCGAAGGCGCTCCAGACCTATCAAGGGCCGGTGGCGCTCATGTCGTTTGACCCGTTAGCGGTCCGCCAGGCGCGCGCACATCGCATGCAACGTCCAGTTGGCATCGTATCGGAGGTCTATGGCGATCACGCTGAATGGTCCTCACTCAGCGCCGGGCGAAAATACGGCTTGAGCCAGATCGATGACGCCTATGGCTCTCCGCCTGATTTCATTGCCTATAATGTTCGCCACCTGCCCTCGCCCGCCTGCACGACGCTCACGGCGCAGCTTGGCATACCGCTGCTGACCTGGACGGTACGTGACGAGGCGCAACGCCAGATCGCTGCAATGCACGCCGACCAGATGATCTTTGAAGGCTTTGTTCCCTGACCCGCGCGTTTCACGCTATCGTGCGAGATGATGGATAGAACGCAGATCTCACCAACCTGTGTCACGTGGCGGGGTTTGGCGCTTGTCGCCTTGCTGCTTCTTGGTGGCTGCAACGGGCCAGATACGCAGATGGCGCGGCTGTGCGCGGAGATCGTGCCCGCTTTCGAGCCGTCCACGGTGAAGCTGCGTCTGTCACCTGCCCAGCAGAGCGGACGCAACAGCGTCCGCGTGCCCTTCACCGCCATCGGCCCAGACGGAGCGGAGAGGTCGCGCTTTGTTGCCTGCGCCTTTTCCGCTGGTCTCACGCAAGCGCAGGAGCAACCCGACCTCGTCGCGGTTGAAAGCGATGAAGGACAACTCAATGAGGCGCAGCTTTTTTTCCTCCAGAGATTTTTTATCAATTCGCAGGAAAATACGGCTGAAAGCCGCGCCCGGATCGTCATCGACCGCGGCAGCGGGATATCGCAAGGTTTTGCCTATCTGACACAGGCGCTGCTCAACGCCTTGCCGTGGACGGCGATCCTCACCTTGCTCGCCACCGCCTACTCGCTGCTCTACGGCCTGAGCCATCGCATCAATCTGACCTTTGGCGATATCGCCGTCATCGGCTCCTATGCGGTGGTTTCGAGCCTGGGGGCGGCGCTGGTGCTAGGCGGTGTGCCGGCGGTGGCGATAACGCTCGGCGTGCTTGCCGGTGTCATCTGTTCGGCACTTGCGGCCCGCAGCCTGACAAGCATGGTCGTCAAGCCGCTCGTCGAGCAACCGGGGCGCATGTTGCTGGTTGCAACCATCGGCGTTGAGCTGGTGATCCAGGAAGGGCTGCGCGTCACCCAAGGGGCCGGCAATCAATGGATCAGGCCGATCCTCGCAACTCCGCATATTCTGTTCGTCGGCGACGGGTTTCCGGTCCATGTCACCACCATGCAGGCCGTGGTCGTGGCGGCGGGGCTGTCGCTCGCGCTCGCGACCCTGGCGATCATGCGCTGGACACGCTTTGGACTATCCTGGCGGGCGTTGTCGCAGGATCGCCTCGCGGCCGCCCTGTGCGGGATTTCGCCTGCCGGCGTGCTTGCACGGACGATGGTCGCGGCCGGGCTGTTGTCAGGCGCATGCGGTGCCATCATCACGCTCGCCTATGGCAACGCCCATTACTCACTTGGCACCACGCTGGGGCTCAAGGCGATCATCGCCGCGATCCTGGGCGGTATCGGTTCAGTCACTGGCGCGCTGGTCGGCGGGCTCGCGCTTGGCTTGTTCGAGGGGCTGTGGTCGGCCTATCTTTCGATTGAATCCCGCGACATCGCCGTCTACTGCGTGCTCTCGATCATACTGGTTGTGAGGCCCGGCGGTATCCTTGGCCTTCCCGCCCCAACACCCCGCGAGGTTTGACGCCCTTGGTCCTCCCTTTGACAATAGATGATATCCTTCGCGCGCAAGCAACGATCGCCGGCGCCGTTCTGCCGACGCCATGCCTGCCGGCGCGCCGTCTCAGCGATCTCATCGGCGCCGACATCTGGGTCAAATACGAGAACCTGCAGGTCACGAATTCGTTCAAGGAGCGCGGCGCGGTCAATCGTCTGTCGGCACTCAGCGCCGATGAGCGCCGGCGCGGCGTCATCGCCATGTCGGCTGGCAACCACGCGCAGGCGCTGGCCTATCACGCGCAGCGGCTCGGCATTCCCGCCACCATCGTCATGCCGGAGACAACGCCTTTCGTCAAAGTAGCCTCGACGCGTGCCTTCGGCGCGCAGGTCGTGTTGTTCGGCGAAACGCTGGCGGAAAGCCAGATCCGCATGGAGGCGTTACGGCAGGAGCATGCGCTCGTTCTCGTGCACCCCTATGACGATGTGCTGATTGCTGCCGGGCAGGGCACGATCGGCCTTGAAATGCTTGATGCCTGTCCCGATCTCGACACGCTCGTGATCCCGGTCGGTGGCGGAGGGCTCGCGGCCGGTATCGCGGTGGCGGCAAAGTCCCGCAACCCTGACATCCGCATCATCGGCGTGGAGAGCGAACTCTACCCCTCGCTTGATGCGGCGCTGAAAGGCGAAGTCGCGCAATGCGGGGGGCAGACGCTGGCCGAAGGGATCGCGGTGAAGAATGTGGGAGCGCTCGGCGTTGCCGTTCTCGGCGCGCTGATGGATCACCTCATTCTGGTGTCGGAAACCGATATAGAGAGGGCGGTGAACGCCTTCCTCACCTTGCAAAAGACGATGGCGGAAGGTGCTGGCGCCGCGGGCCTTGCGGCGATGATGCGCGAACCGCATGAATTTCGCGGTTGCAAGGTCGGCCTGGTCCTTTGCGGCGGCAATATCGATCCGCGGATCGCCGCTTCAGTGATGGTGCGGGCTTTGGAGCGTGAGGAAAAGATCGTCGCCTTCCGCTTGCAGATTTCGGACCGCCCTGGTGAGCTTGGCACCATCACCACCGTGCTTGGTACGCTTGGTGCCAATATTCTCGAGGTGGAGCACCGCCGTCTCTTTCTCGACGTTCCAGCCAAGGGGGCGTCGATAGATGTCACCATCGAAACCCGCGACGGTGATCATGCTGCGGATATCGCGCGCGAATTGACAAAACGGGGCTATACGGTGACCCGTATCCACGCCGGCGAAGCCGGTTTTTGATCGGCAAGTCTTCCGTTACGTTCGACAAGATGCCATGCTTTTATCGGACCTTACGTCGGTGGCCGGTCAACACAGGAGAATTAGATGCATTTCAGCAAGCGCGACCTCTTGAAGCTGTGTGGTGCAGCAGGTGTCATGACGCTCGGTTCGGGCCGGTTGATGGCGCAGGCGCCCGCCTTTTTCCGTATCGGGACAGGCGGCACGGCCGGCACCTATTACCCGGTTGGCGGCATGATCGCCAACGCCATTTCGGAGCCACCGAAACTGGTAGCGACGGCGGTGGCAAGCAATGGCTCGGTTGCCAATGTGAACGGTATCGCCGGCGGACAGATCGAATCGGGGTTCAGCCAGGCCGATGTCGCCTACTGGGCCTATTCCGGAACGGGCATTTTCGAAGGCAAGCCGCGGCTGGAAGATCTGCGCTCGATTGCCAATCTCTATCCCGAATCGGTCCATCTGGTTGTCCGCAAGGGAATTGCCAAATCGGTTGCCGACCTCAAGGGAAAGCGCGTGTCGCTTGACGAGCCCGGTTCAGGCACTCTGGTCAACGCTAAAGCAATCCTCGCTGCCTATGGCATCAGCGAAAAGGACATCTCGGCAGAGTATGTGAAACCAAACCAGGCAGCCGACAAGATGAAGGATGGCACGGTCGACGCCTTCTTCTTCACCGGCGGCTACCCGGCAGCCGCCATCTCAGAGCTCGCGACCACCGGTTCAGGGATCGAATTGCTGCCGATCTCGGGACCGCAGGCAGACAAGCTGCGCAAGGATCTGCCCTTCTTCTCCGCCGATAACATTCCAGCCGGCACCTATACCGGGGTTGGCGCCGTCGACACGCTTGCCGTTGGCGCCCATTGGGTGACGTCGTCGAAGCTGACCAACGATCTCGTCTATGCGGTGACGAAGGCGCTGTGGAGCAACAAGACGCGCGCCGTGCTCGATATCGGCCACGCCAAAGGCAAGGTCATCCGCCCGGAGACGGCGCTTGCCGGCATCAGCGGCGTGCCGCTCCACGATGGTGCGCTGCGCTTTTACAAGGAAGCAGGCCTGATCAAATAGGCCGCAGGGCGACGCGGGGCAGCGCGATGTTCGCCAGGCAATTTCCGTTATTTCTGACGTGCCGGCGCGGCTGATCACGAGGCTAATTCTTGAACACATCCTTCAGCGCGCCACCATCGGATGCCGAGATCAGGAAGCTCGAGGAAGACCTCGACCCCGAAATCAGCTTCCGCCCATTGCCCGATCGAACCGGCCTCCTGGTCGGCGCGCTGCTCTTCGTTCTCTCCTGTTTCCATTATTACACCGCCGGCTTCGGGCTGCTGCGTGAAGTCACGCATCGCGGCGTGCATCTGGCGTTCGTCAGCGGACTGATCTTTCTTGTCTTTGCGGCGCGATCAGGCAAAAGCAAGTCACCTGGCGCTACGACATGGCTGCGGCCAGGCAGCATTCCCTTGTATGACTGGGTGCTGGCTGGCGCTGCCGTCATCTCCAGCCTCTACCTGCCCTACATCTTCGAAGATCTGGCAGCGCGCGTTGGCAACCCCCAGCCGATTGACATCGTCATGGGAACCCTCACCATCATCGTTCTCATCGAGGCGACGCGCCGTTCCATTGGCTGGGGATTGCCGCTGATTGCGCTCGGGTCCATCGCCTACGCCCTGCTCGGCCCGTGGATTCCAGGCATTTTCCTGCATCCCGGCACGTCGTGGGGCAATCTCGTCAATCATCTCTACCTGACGAGCCAGGGCATTTATGGTGTGGCGCTTGGTGTCGTTGCCACCTATGTCTTCCATTTCGTTCTGTTTGGCGTGCTTGCCACGAAAGTGGGTCTGGGCCGGCTTTTTCTGGGCATTGCCGCTTCCCTCGCCGGGCGCTTTGCCGGCGGCCCGGCGAAGGTGTCGATCTTCGGTTCCGCCCTCTTTGGCATGATCTCCGGCTCATCGGTTGCGAATACGGTGACGGTTGGCTCGCTCACCATCCCGATGATGATCAGGCTTGGTTATCAGCGCCATTTCGCGGCAGCGGTTGAAGCAACGGCGGCGACAGGCGGGCAAATCACGCCACCGATCATGGGGGCTGCAGCCTTCCTCATGGTCGAATTCCTCAACCTGCCCTATGCGACGATCGCCATTGCCGCCATCGTGCCGGCGGCCATGCATTTTTTCGGCGTCTTGATGCAGGTGCATTTCGAGGCCAAGCGCACCGGCATGCGCGGCCTCAGGGACGATGAAATTCCCGCCCTTGGCAAAACGCTGCGCGAGGACTGGCCGACGATTGCGCCGCTCGCGGTGCTCATTCTCATCCTGTTCAGCGGGTACACACCCTACCTTGCCGCCTTCTGGGGGATTACCGGCTGTCTGCTGCTTGGCCTGTCGCGCGACCGCCGTCTCACAGCACTGTGCTATGCGGCAGCCATCGGCATAGCCGCGCTCTCGGGCGTGCTCCGGTATCCGGTGGTCAATCTGTCGTTCGTGTTCTTTTCAGCCCTGTCGATGGGGCTTGGCGTGCTGACGCGCGAGGATGGGCGTGCAGCCGTTGCTGCCATGGTGGACGCCTTCATCGTCGGCGCCAAATACGCCATTGCTGTGGGCGCGGCGGCGGCAACAGTGGGCATCATCGTCGGCGTTGTGACCCTCACCGGCGTCGGTTTCAAGATTTCGTGGATTGTCACCTCGATGGCTGATCAAGCGGCTGTGGCCCTCAACGCGTTTTTGCCGTGGTTGCCGTTTTCGGAGAAAAGCCTGACGCTTTTTTTCACGCTTGTTCTCACCGCCATCGTCTGCATCCTGCTTGGCTGCGGCGTGCCGACGACTGCGACCTACATCATCATGGTGACGGTGGCCGCGCCGGCGCTGGGGCTGCTCGGGGTCGAAAACCTCGTTGCCCATTTCTTCGTCTTCTATTACGGGGTCCTTGCCGACATCACGCCGCCGGTGGCAATCGCCGCCTATGCCGGGGCCAGCATGGCGGGAGCCGACCCTTTCAAGGCCGGTAACACCGCCTTCCGCCTGGCGCTCGGCAAGGTGCTCGTCCCCTTCGTATTCGTCTTTTCCCCGTCCATCCTGATCATGGCGAAGGGTTTCACGATCGGTGGTTTTGTCGCCGCCCTGCTGTGCACGATGAGCAGCATCACTTTGCTGTCGGCAGCGTTTGCCGGATATTTTCTGACCGACATGAAGGCCTGGGAGCGCTGGCTGATCGGCATTGCAGCATTACCGCTTCTCAGCGTGAGCGCGTCTGGTGCAGTGTTGGGTGCAGCTCTGGCGGCGCCTGTCATTATTTCGCAGCTCGCCCAGCGCCTGCACAGGCCCCGCGAGACCGGCTAATCAATCGTCTCGATTGCATCAACGCGGTTCGGGTAGAAGGCAAAATACTCCTTGATCTGCGCCATCTGGTCGAAAGGCTTCTCATAAGACCACGCGGCGTTTTCAGAGTTTTTGCCGGCGGTCAGCGCCGAGTAATAGCTCGCCTCCCCCTTGTAGGGACAATGGGTGGCGTTCGACGTCTTGCGGAAAAGATCCATCCGCACATCGTCGCGGGGGATATAGAGCACCGGCGGGTAGCTGCCCTCTTTCAACGCTAAAGCCCGGCGCGTTTGCGCCAGAACTTCGCCCGCAAACAGCACACGCACGCCATGATCATAGGGGGTGATGGTGATCGGGTGGTCAGCGCTGATCGCTTTCATGGTTCATTCTCCGCTTTGTCTCATGCCACGCCCAAGGCGTTGGCGCAGGATGGCGGCAGCAATGCGACAGGCGAACGAATTATTGATTGATCTACACTTTTTTTTATGAGCCTAATGTGGGAAGGGTAAGGGGTAAAAAAAAAGAGGCTCAAGGATGACAATCAAGGCACTTGTATTTGATGCGTATGGAACGCTTTACGATGTTCACTCGGTTTATAAGAAGACGGAAGAATTGTGCCCGGGGCATGGCGATCTCATCACCCAGATCTGGCGCCTCAAGCAGCTTGAATATACGTGGCTGCAAACATCCCTGCAGACCTATCGTGACTTCACCTTTCTCACGCGCGCCTCGCTGGTGTTTTCGCTGAAGGCGGCGGGTGTCGAGCCCACAGAGACCATCATCGAAACGCTGTTTCAAAAATATCTCGATCTCGACCCCTACCCCGAATCGCGCGAGGCGCTTGAGCAGCTCAAGAGCTACAAGCTTGCCATTCTTACCAATGGCAGCCAGTTCATGATCGATTCTCTGGTGAAGAATTCGGGTTTCGACAAGATTCTTGATGCTTCCATCAGCGTAGACGGCGCAAGCAAGTTCAAACCGCATCCTGCCGCCTATGCGCTGGTTGAACAGAAGTTCGGTGTGAAGCCGGAAGAAGTGCTCTTTGTGTCGTCGAACGGTTTCGACGTCACCGGCGCCAAGGCGTTCGGGTTCCGCGTCGCGTGGATCCGCCGTGTGCCCGAAGGGGGCGCACCAGCCTATCCGGTAGGGCCGGCTGAAATGTACCGCCGCCTGCGCTCACGCCCGGAAGAACTTGGCTTCGTCGCCGATCATGAGGTCAACCGGCTCACTGATCTGCCCAAATTGCTGGCCTGATCGCACAGGAACGACCCGCCGCCATGGACGCTATCGATCGCAAGATTCTTGTCCAGCTTCAGGACAATTCCAGCCTGTCGATCGCCGAGCTGGCCGATAAGGTCGGCCTCTCGCAGACGCCGTGCTGGAAGCGTATCCAGAAGCTTGAGGCGGCGGGCATCATCACCAAGCGCGTCGCCTTGCTGGCGCCGGAAAAAATCGGTCTCGGCCTGACGGTTTTCGTGTCAATCGAGACCAGCGATCATTCGGCGGAGTGGCTTGATACCTTCGCCAAGGCGACGTCGGCGATGCCCGAGGTGATGGAATTTTATCGCATGGCGGGCGATGTCGATTATATGCTGCGCGTCGTGGTCGCCGATATGGCGGCCTATGACCGTTTTTATAAACGGCTGATTGGCACGATACCGCTCAAAAACGTGACGTCGCGCTTTGCCATGGAGCGGATCAAGTCGACAACCGCCTATCCGATGGTGGGGCAGGCGTGAGCTTGCGATTGATGTCAGGGAGACATGCGCGATGGACATGACCGGCGAGCAGCGGATCGAGGCCAGCCGCGAGAAAGTGTGGGCAGCGCTCAACGATCCGGAGGTGCTCAAGGGGTGCATTCCCGGATGCCAGACGATTGAAAAGCTGTCTGACAGCGAGATGAAAGCGACCGTCACGCTCAAGATTGGCCCGGTCAAAGCCTCGTTTGCCGGCAAGGTGACGCTCAGCGATCTTGATCCGCCGAAGAGCTATACCATCAGCGGCGAAGGCGCCGGTGGCGTGGCCGGTTTTGCCAAGGGTGGCGCCAAGGTGCGGCTGGAGGAAGATGGGGCGGCAACGATCCTGCACTATGAAGTCACCGCCCAGGTAGGAGGCAAGATCGCCCAGCTTGGCGCCCGTCTCATTGATGGCACCGCGAAGAAACTCGCAGGTGATTTCTTTACCACGTTCGGCAAGGCCGTCGCATCAGCGGACAGCAGCACTGGCTGACGGTGATGGGTCGCGGCCAAGTGGTGCAAATCGCTCATCTCTCCGATCTGCATATCAGCCCGGTGCCGCTGCCAAGGCCATGGATTGAAGCGGTCCATCTCAAGCAGGTGCTGGGATATATCAACTGGTTGCGTGATCGCAGCGCGCATAGCCGGATCAGGCTGGCCGCAACAATGGCTGCAATTGCTGGCGCTGAACCAGACGCCATTGCGCTCAGCGGTGACATCATCGAACTTGGCATGTCGAGTGAATTTGCCGCTGGCGCCACGGTCCTGTCAAACTTGTCGTCCATCGCGCCGCTTGCCTTGACGCTTGGCAATCACGATCCCTATACGCCGCCCTCCGTCCGCCGGTTACAGACATATTGGGAACAATTTCTGCCTGGTGGGGCGACAACCGCCACCGATCCGCGCGAGGCTTATCCGCACGTATGGTCGAGCGGCCCATTGGCACTCATCACCCTGTGCTCGGGCATTCCAACCTGGCTCTTCTCCGCCGAAGGCGCAATCGGCCGTGCGCAGATGCAACGGCTGGAGACCATTCTTGCTGCACTCGATCGTACGGCGCAGGTGCCGGTGCTGCACCTTCATCATCCACCTGACACCGCCCGGCTCAGCCCGCTTCAGCGTCTGCGTGACGGCGATCAGTTCCTTGATGTGATGGCGCGACACGATTGCCCGCTGATCCTACATGGACACACGCATCGCGGCGACATCCGGGAATTGTCGCGGTTTGGAAAAAGACTTGTTCTGGCTGGCGCCTCTTCAGCCTCGGCCGTAGCGACGACAGGCCCGGCTGCGGCAGGTTTCAATCTGATCGACGTCAGCCGGCGCGATGATTGCTTCCACATCGCGGTCAGTGCCGAGCGCTTCGCCGGCGGCGCCTATAACACTTTCGACAAGCGCGAATGGATCGTCTAGTGCATGTGCGTTGTCGTTCTTTGTGATCTCATTACGGAAACGTTATTTTTGCGGATTTTTCAGCAGATTTTACGTAAGTGATTTGTCTGAAAAAATGGCGCTCATACCCCACATCACGGGCTGTAAGCTGCAGGATTGATCGATGAGCAAACTTGCATTTTCAAAATGTATCGCCGGAGCCACGTTGCTTTTCTTCAACTCTTGTCTGCCTGCCCGCCACCGCTCAGACCGTTGAGAGCGGGCCTGGTGCCAACGGTCTCACGGTCAAACGGGTTACCTATGGGGTGGGGCAAAGGTTTCGCCTCGAAAAGCCCAAACAATGGGTTGAGGAAAGTGAGCGTGGTGAGCGAAACGTTTTTGCCGAGGAAAAGCGCGACAGCACCGCTGTGACACTCTACGATGCCGGACGGAACCTGCGTCTACGGCTCGACCTTCAAAGACCTCAAGTGATGTTGGTCGAGGGCAGCAAGCTTTCTCCCCTTTACGACATTGTCAGTTTTTCTACCTCGGCGAGCCCGACAGCCACTGTGACAACGAACATTCCGTCCCGCTATCTGGGTGATTGGGCCACCGATGACGGCGCGTGCCGGGTCTCCGCCAGTGTGTTGACGATTTCGGCCTCAGGTATTCGCTTCGGCGCAACAACCCTCGCCTTTGTCTCGGGCACCGAAACGGACAGCGAATTCCGCATGAAGGCCAATGCGCAGGCGGCGGAGCAGGGCAAGGCGGCCAGCGGTCGCGATGTCCTGCTGGCGGTCCTGGACGGCGGCTTGCGCTTTCTCTCCGCTGTTGGCGGCAAAGAGACAGAGCGGCGAGCCTTTGTCCGCTGTGAAAAGGCTGACCTCCAAAGCAGCCAGGTGTCGACCAACCCGCCCGCAAAATCCGACGCGCCGAAAGTCATCGCCTACGGCAACCGCAAGGGAATGGTTGTTGACATCGTTTCGGCCACGGGGCTGAACTCATCTGCAGCAATCATCACGGTTCGTCATACGCGCAACAATGCCAAGACCTTTTGCCTCGAATTCCGTAGCGATAAATCGGAAAAATGCATCGACGAAACCATGCGCGAGGTAAAAGTCCCTGAGAAGATCGTCGCCAACTGCGTCACGGGCGAACTTTCAACCCTGCTTGGCGATCATGTCGTGTTTCATGGGCGCAATCCGAAAGCCAGCCCGACCAATTTCAATGAGCCCGGCTTCATTATCAAACGCGGCAATAGCGTGCTCGCTGAGGCTGCTGTTTCGGGTTACGACATGGCGATTGAGCAGTTCACGGCCCTCTGTCCGGATCGGGTCAGGGCACGCTGATGCCGTGGCATCGCCCTCAACTCCTCGGGATAGGGTGGTGGTCTGTCACCATGACGCGCATGTGGCCTGCTATCGAGCGATAGGAGTGTCGTGATGGCTGTGCATGGATATCAGCGTTGGGTGGCAACCGTGCTGACTGTGATGTTCCTGCCGCTCATGGGCTTGTCGGCGGCTGGGCAAAACATCAAGGTGCCGGGGGTTAACGGCCACACCGTCAAAACGGTCATTCACGCCAAGGGAGCCTTCCGTCAGGTGAGCGCCGGTGCCTGGATGGAAGACCCTGATCTCGGCACAGTCACGGCTTTTGTGGAACAAAGTCGGGATGACACATCGGTGACCCTGCTCGATCCGGGGCGCAAAGCTCAGCTTCGCATCGATCTCAAGCAGATGAAGCTGCTCTTTGCCCGGTCAGGGGGCAGTTTCAGGCCGCTCTATTCCATTGCCAGCGCATCAGCCACTGCAACACCCGTTCGCACCGTTGAACAGCGTTGTCAGGATGCGGTGCAGGGTAAGATTGCGTGGAATGCCCAAGGACCAGCAGAATGGCCTCAGAGCGAACTGAAGCATCTGTGCAGCGATGCCGTGCTGCCAGCCTCTGCCATTGAGTGTTTCGAGACCCAAGTGCAGTCGCACGGAGATCGGCAACGGGCGATCAAGACCTGCGCCGATCATCGGCATGAGGTTCAGGTTCTTTATGTCGTTCCGAATGGTCAAACGCCACGACCTGATGCGGTGAAAGTATTGCACGCTGCCATGCGCGTCGTGCAACGCCATTATTTCCAGCAATTGGGCGTAAGCTTTCGCTTGAAACAAGCTTTGGTTGCCATCGTCCATGCCGACGAAACGGCGGAGCAGATCAAGGCGGATTTGCACGCCCATGCGGCCCGGCTGGCATCCAATGCCTTCAGGGAGGATTTCATGCACAAGGAAAACGTGATTGTCGCTGTATATGAGGGTGTGGTGACCGGCACCGCACATGGCGGAGGGAATGTTGCCAGTATTCCCGGTGATTTCTGGGCGCCGGTCTACGAGATGTTTGTCAAAGCGCCAGATGACCTGCCAAAGGTACGATTGTTGCACGGATGGTCACATGAGCTTGGCCATGCCTTCGGCCTCACACACACCGAGACGACCCGTGACTGCCTGAAGCCCCTCGGTGTTGATATGGGCCAGCTGCCAAGCCTCATCATGCAGAGAAAAGAAACCCTGCCGACGGTCTACGACTACCCCTTCACCGAACAGGAAAAACGCCTCCTGTTGGACGAACATTACTTTCCGTTCTGTCACCCTTTGGCGGCGGCCCGTCCCCACGCACATTGGCATTTGCGCCATACTTTACCGCAATAAAGCATTGAATACCGCAGTGACTTAGGAAATTTATACGCCGTGCAATACCAGCATTGAGACTTTTGATCAAACATCGTCATCAACAGGAGATCATGACAGATGCGCAGCTTTATCATCCTGGCCGCCAGCCTCGCGTTTCTCAGTGCCCCGACACAGCTCGTGGCGCAAGCTCCTGTCACGGGTCAGAATGTCACTGTTGTCAACCATGCCTATGGGGCGTTCCGGCAAGAAAAGCCGAAACGATGGACTGAAATCGGCGCGCAAGGCGGACGTTTTGCCTTTGTCGAGGAAAAGCGCGATGCAACGTCGGTCACCCTTTATGATGCCAGCCGTAAATACCGCATCATCCTTGATCTCAAACAGAGGCAGATTCTGCTCGACAGCACCGGCTACGAGTTGAAACCGCTCTATGTCATAACCGGGGTCTCGGCAGGTCAAGCCGCCGCCCCCGCAGCAGCGGCGCCGTCTGGTGGTCGGACGCTGGATGCCAAGAAGCAATCGGCGCAGATTGCTTACTCCGTGTCGCAAAAGAGCCCGCTCCTGCCTGCCGCCTCCCGCACGGCAATTTCTCAAGACTTCAACGGAGCGCCGCTCGCGGGAAAACCCGCCGTCCACTCCGTTACAGCAACCGCAGTCTCGTGCCGCGCCCGCAATCAAAAACCGGAAGGAACAGCGGCAACCTGCAACATCACTTACAATCAGGGCGCTGCTGCAAGCCTCACTGGCGAGGACGCAACGGACCTGTTCGTCGCGCTCGGCAAAGCAGGCGTTCAGGATGATGGCAGCGCCGGTCATATGACGCGCGCCATCACTGATCTGTTCTGCACGGTCGATGACAAAATGGCGCAGGAGAGTCCCGGTAACGACCTGAGGGGATTTTCCTGTAAATTTACAACCGAGTAGGGTGAGCCTGAGGGCGTTGGTGCCCATCGCGCGCCAGTCCGGCCAATGGACGAGAAAGGCCTTCGTCAACGGCGGACGACGCGAAGCCCTGTACTTGGCCGCCCTCGTCGCAATGCGCTTCAATCCAGACCTCAAGACCAAGCACCAAAAGCTCGTCGCTGCCCGCAAAGCGCCAAAACTAGCCGTCACAGCCATCATGCGAAAGCTCATCGTTCTCGCCAATGCCCTCGTCAAAAAAGGCGTCGCTTGGCAGGACAGGATGGCTTGACCATCACGGATACTCTAGCTTTGTGGTACCGAGTGTGAGGAATTCATCAGCCATGACCCGTGCCAGCGCGATCGCCGCCGCCCATCACCATTTCGACACCGGCGCCTTTCAAAGCGATCTCGCCCGCCGCGTTGGCTTCAAGACCGAGAGCCAGAATCCTGAACGGGCCGATGAACTCGTCCGCTATCTCGAAACCGAGATGCGGCCCGCGCTCGAGACGCTCGGCTTTACCTGCCGCCTCCTCCACGAGCCTACCGCCAACGCGCCCTTTCTGCTGGCAGAGCGCATCGAAGACACCAGCCTGCCAACGGTTCTGGGTTATGGCCATGGCGATGTCATTCGTGGGCAGGAGGGGCAATGGGCAGAGGGTTTGTCGCCATGGTCGCTCGTCGAGCGGGACGGGCGCTGGTATGGGCGCGGCAGCGCCGACAATAAGGGGCAGCACAGCGTCAACATCGCAGCGCTCGCGGCGGTTCTGGCCACGCGCGGCAAGCTCGGTTTCAATGCCAAATATCTCATCGAGATGGGTGAGGAAATGGGCTCGCCCGGCCTGCGGGCGCTGGCAGCACGCGAGAAGGCAGCATTCGCGGCCGACATTCTGATCGGCTCGGATGGCCCGCGCCTCTCGGCTGAGCGCGCCAATCTTTATCTGGGTACACGCGGGGGAGCGCTCATTGATCTTTCCGTTGACGCGCGCCAGGGCGGCCATCATTCTGGCAATTTCGGCGGGCTGCTCTCCAATCCGGGCATTGAACTGGCGCATGCGCTGGCCTCCATCGTCGGCCCGACAGGGCAGATACGCATCGCCGACTGGGTGCCGGCCAGCATCCCGCCCTCGGTTCGCAAGGCGCTGGCCGGCGTCGAACCTGTGAGCGGCGACAAAGGTCCGTTGCTGGAGCCGTGGTGGGGGGAGCCTGGCCTGACGATGGCGGAAAAGGTCTTCGGCTGGTCGAGTTTCGAGGTGCTGGCGTTCACCTGCGGCAATCCAGCCGAACCGGTCAACGCCATTCCGCCACGCGCCTGGGCGCGCTGCCAGCTGCGCTTCACGGTTGATATCGATCCCGACAACATCCTGCCCGCACTGCGCCGTCATCTTGATCGTCACGGCTTCCAGCGCGTAACGCTCACACTCGGGCGCGATGACAGCTTCAAGGCTACCCGCCTTGACCCCGAGCACCCATGGGCGCAATGGGCAGCGGACAGCCTGGCTGCGACGCTCGGCTATCGACCGGTCATCCTGCCCAATCTTGGCGGCTCTCTTCCCAATGATGTCTTCAGTGACATCCTCGATCTGCCGACGGTGTGGGTGCCGCATTCCTATCCCGCATGCTCGCAACACGCGCCCAATGAGCATGCGCTGGCGCAGGTGATGCGCGAAGGGCTGGGCGCAATGGCAGGGCTTTACTGGGATCTTGGACAATCAGGCGCGGCAACGCTTGCAGCCGCGCGCGCATGGAAGGCACAAGCATGAGCAATCTTCATATGATGGGCGCCATCGAACTGCGCCGCATGATCGGCAAGCGCGAAGTCTCGCCCGTCGAGATCATCAAAGACTGCCAGGCGCGCATGGACGCGGTGAACCCCGCCGTCAACGCCATCTGCGCGCGAGATGACAAGGCCGCACTGGCGGCAGCCAAGGCAGCAGAAAAAGCGGTGATGGCTGGCGACAAGCTGGGGCCGCTGCACGGCCTGCCGGTCGGCATCAAGGATCTCGACGACACAGCGGGACTTCTCACCACCTATGGCTCGATGCAGCATCGCGGCAATGTACCAAAAGCCGACAATGCCATGGTGGCGCGGCTGCGCGCTGCAGGCGCCATCATCGCCGCCAAGACCAACACGCCGGAATTCGGCGCGGGCGCCAATACGGTCAACGAGGTGTGGGGGGCTACCTGTAACGCCTTCGATCCAAAGCTCAGCGCTGCCGGCTCATCGGGCGGGTCGGCGGTGGCGCTTGCGACCCACATGCTGGCGCTTGCGACCGGCTCCGACATGGGCGGATCGCTGCGCACGCCGGCTGCCTTCAACGGCGTTGTTGGATTTCGCCCCTCTCCCGGCATTGTTCCCTATACAGGGCGCGCCTTTGGCTGGTCGCCGCTGCAGGTAACCGGACCGATGGCGCGAAGCGTCAGCGATCTGGCGCTGCTGTTGTCAGCGCAGGCGGGCATGAATGACCATGAGCCGTTGGCGATGCCAATCGAGGCGCGGGCGCTTGCCAGTCTGCCGCCTTGCGATCTGTCGCGGTTGCGCGTCGGCTACACCGAGGATTTCGGCCAGTGCGTGGTTGCAAAATCCGTCCGCAAGGCCTTCCGTGCCAAGATCGCGGCGATCCGGCATCTCTTCCATTCCTGCGATGAAGTAAAGCCAGAACTTGGCGACGGGCACCGCATCTTCGATGTTCTTCGCGCGGCGAGTTTCGTCGACAAGCACAAGGACACGTACCGGAGCGCACCTCATCTTCTCGGCCCGCATGTTCGCGCCAATGTGGAGTTCGGATTGTCGCTGCAATTTGCCGATTTATGCAGCGCGCACAATGATCACACCCGGCATTTCAACCTGTTCCAGAACCTCTACCAGGAGTTCGATCTGATCGTGTCACCGATGGCGTCCGTTTCGCCATTTCCCTGGCGCGATCCGGCGGTGATGGAGATCGATGGCCGGACGCTCGACATCTATTATCGCTGGCTCGGACTTGCCTATGTGGTGACGCTTGCGACCAATCCCGCTATCTGCCTGCCGGCCGGGCGGGATGAGCATGGTCTCCCTTTCGGTCTGCAAATTGTCGGCCGCTTCAGAGGCGATATCGCCGCGCTGTCGGCTGCAGCGGCGCTGGAAGACAGCATGACAAAGATACCGGGGCTCGCCCGGCCGGTGCCTGATGACAAGACACTCAGGAAAGCCCAACCCGGCCTGCATCAGCCGGTCACCCATCCACCACAACACCGCACGCAAATCGCAGCAAGGAGCCGGTAATGGATTACGATGTGGCCATTCGCGGCGGCACGGTTGTGACTGCCAGCGACACGGTACGCGCCGATGTCGGCATCCGGGGCGGCAGGATCGTCGCGGTTGCCGATGTCATCGACGGGGCCCGTCAAACCATCGACGCCAGCGGGCTCCTCGTATTGCCTGGCGGCATCGATAGCCATGTGCATATCGCCCAGGCCTCGGGGCCAGGGATCGTCATGGCGGATGATTTCGCTTCCGGCACTGCCTCGGCTGCCGCTGGCGGCAACACCACCATCATGCCATTTGCCATGCAGCAGCGCGGCCGGGGCTTGCGTGAGTGCGTTGAGGAATATCGCGAGCTGGCGGTTGGCAAATGCCTCATCGACACATCGTTCCATCTGGTGATTTCCGATCCGACGCCGACCGTTCTGGGGCAGGAACTGCCAGCGCTGGTCAAGGCCGGCTACACCTCGTTCAAGGTGTTCATGACCTATGATGATCTGGTGCTGAACGACCGGCAATTGCTGGAGGTCTTTGCGGTAGCGCGGCGCGAGCAGGCGCTCGTCATGGTTCATTGCGAGGGCTATGATTCCATCAAATACCTGACCGAGCGGCTGGAAGCCGAAGGCAAGACGGCGCCCTATTATCACGGGCCCTCGCGCCCGCAGATCGTCGAGCGCGAGGCAGCGCATCGCGCCATCAGCCATGCCGAACTGCTCGATGTGCCACTGATGATCGTCCACGTCTCGGGGCGCGAGGCGATGGAGCAGATCCGCTGGGCGCAGCAGCGCGGATTGCCGGTCTATGCCGAGACCTGCCCGCAATACATCACGCTCACCGAGGATGATATGAAGGGCCTCAACATGGATATGACGGGGGCTAAATATGTGTGCTCGCCGCCACCGCGCGACAAGGAAAGCCAGGCCGCCATCTGGGAGGGCTTGCAACAGGGCGTGTTCCACACCTTCTCATCCGACCATTGTCCGTTCCGCTACGAGGCCACGGACGGCAAGCTGAACCCGCGAGGCCGCACCTCGTTTCGCTGGGTGCCCAATGGCATTCCCGGTGTCGAAACACGACTGCCGATCCTGTTTTCAGAAGGCGTGTCAAAGGGCCGCATCAGCCTGCAGCAATTCGTTGCCCTGTCCTCCACCAACCACGCGAAGATGTATGGGCTTTATCCACGCAAGGGCTCGATCGCGCCGGGCTTTGACGCCGACATCGTACTGTGGGACGCCAAGCGGCGCGAGACAATCACCCAGTCAAAACTCCATCACGGCTCCGACTATACGCCATGGGAGGGCTTCGAAGTGGTCGGCTGGCCGGTGATGACGATGGCAAAGGGCAAGATTGTCGCCGAGAACGGCAAGATCATCGGCCAACCCGGCGATGGCGCCATCCTTGAGCGCGGGCGATCTCCCTATGCGACGCGCAACGCACAACATTGACACGCCACATCAGCGACGAGGTTTTCATGTCCGCACTATTCTCTCCCGCAATGCTGGCTGGCGTCACCCTGCCCAACCGCATCGTTGTATCTCCCATGTGCCAGTATTCGGCCGAGGAGGGCGTGCCTAATGACTGGCACATGATCAGCCTGGGGCGCTATGCGGCCGGCGGCTATGGGCTCATCTTCACCGAGGCTACCCATGTCAGCGCGCGTGGCCGCATTACGCCAGGCTGCGCCGGGCTTTACAATGACATGCAGGAACAGGCCTTTGCCCGCATATTCGCCGCCATGAAGGCGATCAATCCGGCGCCCATCGGCATGCAGATCGCGCATGCCGGACGCAAGGGGTCGACCGCGAAACCGTGGCTTGGTGGCAAGCCGCTGAGCGGGGCTGAGGCTTGGCTTACCGAAGCGCCGTCAGCCATCGCGCATGAGGAAAACGGCCCGCTCTCGCAGGCGCTCGATGAAGCTGGCCTTGCGCGGATCAAAGCGGAATTCGTATCGGCAAGCGAGCGGGCGATACGCCTTGGCGTTGACGTCATCGAGCTTCATGCCGCCCATGGCTATCTCCTGCATCAGTTCTGTTCGCCGGTCGCCAACCAGCGCAGCGATGCCTATGGCGGCAGTCGCGACAAGCGCCTGCGCTTTCCCCTCGAAGTGTTCGAGGCAGTCAGAGCCATTTGCCCTCCCAATATCGCACTTGGCGCCCGTATCACCGGCTCGGACTGGGTTGACGATCAGGGAATTGAGATTGCCGACTGCCTCGCCTTCGCCGGTGAATTGAAACGGCTTGGCGCCGATTTCGTCGACGTGTCGTCTGGTGGTGTCAGCACACGCCAGAAGATCCCGGTTGCGCCTGGCTATCAGGTGCATTTTGCGGCGGCTGTCAAAAAGGCAACCGGCCTGCCGACGATGGCGGTCGGCATGATCACGCAAGCACATCAGGCTGAAGCGATCCTCGTTGATGGCAAAGCTGATATGATCGCCATGGCACGCGCGGTGATGCATGATCCGCTCTGGCCGTGGCGTGCCGCCGAAGCCCTCGGCGAGAGGGCGCGGATTCCGCCGCAATATCTGCGCGGAGCAAAAATCGGCGTCGACACGCCACGCGAGGCAGCCGTCAAAGCAGTACAGGTTCAGGCGGCGGCAAAACAGGCGACCTGATGCCCGGCAAGCGAGGTGACAGGCGGGCGCTCCATGTTGCACCGCTCAAACGCGATCGGGCAGCGGGTATGAAACGGGCAGCCTGACGGTGGATTGAAGGGCGAAGGCAATTCACCTTTGAGAATGATGCGCTCGCGCTTGGCTCCAGGCTCGGCTATCGGCGTTGCTGACAACAGCGCCCGCGTATAGGGGTGACGGGGTTCGCCAAATACCTGATCGCGGCTGCCGGTTTCAACCGCAGTACCAAGGTAGATCACCATGACGTCGTTGGCGATGTGACGGACGACCGAGAGATCATGGCTGATAAAGAGGTAGGCGAGCTTGAACTCATCCTGCAACTCGGCCAGCAGATTGAGGACCTGGGCGCGGATCGACACGTCAAGCGCTGACACCGGCTCGTCGAGCACCAGGATTTTCGGCCGCAGCATCAGGGCACGCGCAATGGCGATGCGTTGGCGCTGCCCGCCTGAAAACATGTGCGGATAGCGCTCGGCAAATTCCGGCCGCAATCCCACCCGCTCCAACATTGTGAGGGCCTGCTGGCGGCGCTCGCCTGAGGACAGATTGGTATTGACGATGAGCGGCTCTTCCAGCGCATCAATGATTTTCTGGCGCGGATTGAGCGAGCCGTAAGGGTTCTGGAAAACGATCTGCACATCGCGACGCAGCGCCTTGCGAGCGTCATGGCTGGCGTTTGTCAGATCAACACCGCCGATGACAAGCCGCCCGCTGGTTGGCTCCTCGATCATGGTGACGAGGCGGGCAAGTGTCGATTTGCCCGAGCCTGATTCACCGACAATCGCCAGCGTCTTCCCGGCGTCCAACGTGAATGACACGCCATCCAGCGCCTTGATGAGCGCCATGGCGCCGAACATGCCGCGCTTGACGTCGTAATGACGGGCAAGATTTTCCGCGCTCAGTACACGGCTCATCGTGCGGGCTCCACGGCGGTCGGCTGACCGCCTGACAGCGGCGTGTGGCAGAGAGCGGCGCCCAGACTGGGCGGGGCATGGCGGGGCAAGGTCGCGCGGCAGATATCCATGACAAACGCGCAGCGCGGCGAGAACAGACACCCTTCAGGCCGGTCGTGTTGCCCGGGAACGACGCCTGGAATTGACGGCAGGCGCTTTTGCGTAGCGCGCTCGGGCAAGGCGGCAAGAAGTGCCGCCGTATAAGGGTGGCGTGGCTCACGGAAGAGATCGGTCGTCGTCTGCGCTTCCACCTGCTGGCCGGCATACTGCACCGTCACGCGATCAGCCGTCTCGGCCACCACGCCCATGTCATGGGTGATCAGAACCAGCCCGCTGCCGGTCTCCTGGCGCAGCTTCAGGAGGAGGTCGAGGATCTGCGCCTGGATCGTGACGTCAAGCGCGGTCGTCGGCTCGTCGGCGATCAACAGTTTCGGCTTGCAGGCAATCGCCATCGCAATCATCACACGCTGGCTCATGCCACCCGAGAGCTGGTGGGGGAAGGCCGCGAGGCGCCGCTCGGGATCGGTGATGCCGACCTCTTCCAGCAATTCGATCGAGCGGCGGCGGCGCTCCTGACTGTTCATGCCGAGATGGGTTTTCAACGTCTCGCCCAGCTGAAAGCCAACCGTGAAGCACGGGTTGAGCGAGGTCATCGGCTCCTGAAAGATCATCGCCATGGCAGCGCCGGTGAGCTTGCGCCGTTCGCGCCGCGAAATGTTGCGAAGGTCGATACCGTCAAATTCCATGCGCTCGGCGGTGACGGTTGCCGTCCACGGCAGCAGGCCCATGAGTGCCAGCATGGCCACCGATTTGCCGGAGCCTGATTCACCCACAATGGCCACCACCTCGTCTGGCGAGACATCAAGGTCGATGCCGTCCACCGCCCTGAAGGCGCCGCCACGGGTGGCAAAGGAGACGGAAAGATTGCGAATGGTGAGCAGGGCCATTTTCATGCCTCAGCTGCGCCGGAGTTTCGGATCAAGCGCATCGCGCAGGCCATCCCCCATGAGATTGATGGAAATGACTGTCACCAGGATGGCTAGTCCCGGCAGGGTGACGATCCACGGATTCGAGCGGATGAATTCGCGCGCATCAGCCAGCATCGAGCCCCATTCAGGTGTCGGTGGCTGGGCGCCAAGGCCAAGGAAGCCAAGGGCTGCTGCCTCAAGGATGGCTTCCGACACGCCAAGCGCTGCCTGAACGATCAATGGCGCGAGACAATTCGGCAGCACAGTCACAAACATCAGGCGAAGCTTGCCCACGCCTGAGACCTGCGCTGCAATGACATAATCCTTTCCAAGCTCTCCGAGAGCAGAGGCGCGGACAAGGCGCACATAGCGCGGCAGATAGACAACAGTCACTGCAACAATGGTGTTGGTGAGGTTGGGGCCAAGGACAGCGACGATGAGGATGGCGGTGACAAGACCCGGCACAGCAATGATGAGATCCATGGTGCGCATGATCAGCACATCGGCGATCCCGCGATAAAAGGCAGCCATCAGACCGAGGACAACGCCGACCACGATTGAAACCGTCACCACGGTAAGGCCGATGAAGAGCGAGATGCGGGCGCCGTGGATGATGCGGGACAGCGTATCACGACCGAGCGCATCGGTGCCCAGCAGAAAGGCAGCGCGCCCGCCCTCGACGAAGGCTGGCGGCAGCTTCACCGCATCACGATACTGCTCATAGGGAGAGTAAGGCGCGATGACGTCGGCGAAGATGGCCAGAAGCGCAATGATGGTCAGGATGATGAGGCCGGCAACAGCCCCGGGATTTTCGCGGAACGAGCCCCAGAATTCGGAGAGCGGCGAGGGTGCGGTTGAAACCGGCTTTGCCTCAACGATGGTCGCCTCAGTTACCATGGCGGATCCTCGGATTGATCAGGCCGTAGAGAAGATCGACCAGCAGGTTAACAAAAATGACGAGACCGGAGATAAGCAGAATGCCGCCCTGGAGCGCCGGGTAATCGCGCCGGCCAATCGCCTCGATCAGCCATTTCCCGACGCCTGGCCATGAGAAGATGGTCTCCGTCAGCACCGCGCCGGCCATGATGGTACCGATCTGGATGCCGACGATCGTCACCACGGGAATGAGGGCGTTGCGCAGCGCATGAAGGCCAATGACGCGCAGGGTGCCGAGGCCCTTGGCACGCGCGGTTCTAACGTAATCCTCGCTCAGCACTTCGAGCATGGAGGAGCGCGTCATGCGGGCAATCGTTGCCAGTGGCACAGTGCCAAGCACGATGGTTGGCAAAATGAGATGGCTAAGTGCCGATGAGAAGGCGCCCTTCTGGCTGGAAAGCCAGCTATCAATCAGCATGAAGCCGGTGACAGGCTCAAAATAATATTTGATGAGATCGATGCGCCCCGAGACCGGCGTCAGCCCCCATTGGCCGGCAACCAGCATGATGAGGAGAAGCCCCCACCAGAAGATCGGCATGGAAAAGCCGGCGACCGAGAGGCCCATCAGCGTGTGGTCAAAAAAGCTGCCGCGGTTGACGGCCGCAATGACACCAAAAAAGACACCGACGATAATGGCGAAGATCATGGCGCAGAGGCCAAGCTCAAGCGTAGCGGGAAAGAGAGTGAGGAACTCAGTCAACACCTTCTCGTTGGTGACAACCGAGGTACCGAAATCGCCACGAAGAATGCCACCGACATAATCGAGAAACTGCTTCCACACCGGCTGGTCGAGGCCAAGCTCATGACGAAATTGCGCCAGCCGCTCAGGTGATATGCCGCGCTCGCCAACGCGCACCTCGACCGGATCGCCGGGAACCAGGCGAATGGCAAAGAAGGTGACGAACATGAGTGCCAGGAAGGTTGGCAGCGTCAGTGCGAGGCGTTTGGCGAAAAAAGCCAGCATGCGGTCAGCCTAGCGATTACGATCACATTGGAAAGTACAAAAAAGGTGCGGGAGGTTGATGAAACCTCCCGCACCCTGTGTCTGATCGTGATGCCTTACTTTAGGTCGACACCCTTGAAGTGATGGGCGCCCAGCGGGCCCTACTTGTAGCCCTCGACTTCCTTGCGCATCGCCTCATAGACAATGGAATGGGCAATCTTGAGGTCGGGTGCCTCTTCCTTGTCGATCAGCTGCATCTGAGAATAGAGCTTGGCCCGCTCCGCCTGATCGGCAATGCCGCGCGCCTTCACAAGAAGATCATCATATTCCTTGTTGCACCATTTGGTGATGTTCTGGCCACCGGCGCGAGCGCCCGAGCAGCCGCGCAGGAAGAAGAAGTTGTCGGGATCACCATTATCGCCGGTCCAGCCAAGCTGGGCCGTCGTGTGCTCACCCTGCTGGGCGCGCTTGCGATATTCGCCCCATTCATAGGTGATGAGTTTGGCGTTGATGCCTATTTTGGCGAGATCAGCCTGCATGATTTCGGCGATGCGCTTGGCGTTCGGATTATAGGGGCGCTGCACCGGCATGTACCACAGGTCGATATCAAGCGGGGTTGTAACGCCAGCCTCTTTCAGAAGCGCCTTGGCCTTCTCGGGATCGTAAGCATAATCCTTGACGGCGTCATTATAGGACCACAACGTCGGCGGAATGAGGTTCTTGGCGACCTGACCGGCACCGAGGAAGACGTCACGAATGATCGCCTGCTTGTCGATGGCCATATTCATCGCCTGACGCACCTGCTTCTTGTCGAAGGGAGGCTTTTGCGTGTTAAAGGCCCAGTAGGCGATGTTGAGGCCCGACTGACTGATGACTTTCAGCGCCGGATCTTTCTGCATTTCCGGCAGATCGGCCGGACGCGGTGCGATCATGAAATGGCACTCGCCGGCCTTCAGCTTGGCGTAGCGTGCGGTTGGATCAGGCGTGATGGCATAGACGAGATCGTCCACCAGCGCCTTTTCACCCCAGTAATCGGCATTCTTCTTGTAACGGATCACCGCATCCTTCTGATAGGCGACGAAGGAAAAGGGACCGGTGCCGATGGGCTGCTGGTCCATCAGCTCAAGCTTGCCAAGCTTCGTCAGCGTCTCGGCATATTCGGCTGAATGGATGGTCATGAAATCCATGGCAAGATTGGCCATGATCGGAGCATTGGGCTCGTTCAGTGTGATCTTGAGGGTGTAGTCGTCCACCTTCTCGACCGACTTCAGAAGCTTGGCCATGTCCATGTCGGCGAAATAATCATATTTGCCGCCGGAGATTTTTGCGAAGGGGTGATCACCCTTCCACTGGCGGTTCAGCGTCCACAACACGTCATCGGCGTTGAAATCGCGCGTCGGCTTGAAGTTGGCGTTGGCGTGGAACTTCACGCCCTTGCGCAGCTTGAGCGTGATCAGCGTGCCATTCTGCTCGATCGTCCAGCTCTCGGCGAGACCGGGAATGACGTTGGTGGTGCCACGCTCGAACAAGGTGAGCTGATCATAGACCGGGCGGGCGGCATCAAAGCTGGTACCGGTGGTGTTGACTGCCGGGGTGAAATTTTCCGGCGAGCCTTCCGAGCAATAGACGAGTGTCTTGGCTTCGGCAGCAGCGGAAACCGCCAATGCCAGCGCCATTGCCGCGCCGTAAAACATGTTTCGTTGGAATTTACGCATGTGCCTTCCTTGCTTCGTTGGTGCTGTCAAAGCCCTCGACCCGCATCGGGCCTGTGGCCAAAGAATGTCACCGCTGGGTGGCGGCTGGTCTTTCACCAGCCCATAGAAAAGCGCCTTTTTGGACGTTAAGTAAACCACCCGATACCTACGCGAAAACGCGTATTATGCGTGCTAGGCAGTGCGCCGCTGCCACGCTATGATTGTCTGACAACCTTCATGACCACGAAAGAGAAGCGCCATGGATGACAGCCGACATGATGTGCCTGCGAACGCCTGGGTGGAACAGCCGCGCGATGATGGCCGCCGCACTTTCCTGACAGCTGGCCTGGCAAGTGGTTTTGCTCTGGCTGTCCAACCCGTTTCGGCTGAGACCATCATCACCGATACCAGCGGCCTGACCGCCGGCATGGTCGAGATGGCAACGAGCGATGGACGGATTCCCGCCTACCGTGCGCATCCGGCAGCGAGTGTTGCAGCGCCGGTTGTCGTCGTCGTTCAGGAAATCTTCGGCGTGCACGAGCACATCAAGGATGTCTGCCGCCGGCTGGCCAAACTTGGCTATTACGCGATTGCACCCGAGCTTTATTTCCGTGCTGGCGATCCGGCCAAACTGCCGGACGGGGCCACCATCGTGGCGCAGATCCTTCCCAGGATCACCGACAGGCAAGTGATGAGCGACATCGACAGCACGGTTGCTTTCGCCAAAGGTGAAGGGGCGCTGAGCGAGCGGCTGGGTATCACCGGCTTTTGCTGGGGAGGGCGTGTTGTGTGGCTGTACAGCGCCCATAATCCGGCGCTCAAAGCGGGCGTTGCGTGGTATGGCCGTATCACTGCGGCAAAGAGCGAACAGACGCCTCAACACCCCATCGACATCGTCGGCGATATCAGAGCGCCCGTGCTTGGACTTTACGGCGCGGCTGATGCCGGCATCCCTGTCGAGGATGTGAAGAAGATGGAAGCAGCTCTCAAGGCAGCCGGAAAGAAGACCGAGATCGTCATCTACCCCGATACGCCGCATGGCTTCCACGCCGATTACCGCGCGAGCTATCGCGAGGCGAACGCCAGGGATGGATTCGACCGGCTGAAAGCCTGGTTCAAGGCCAACGGGGTCTAACCCCTCGGCTTAGAGTGGATCGCCCGCCACACGCGCTCGGGCGTTGCCGGCATATCGACACTGACACCCCATTCGCTCAGCGCGTCCTGCAGCGCGTTCATGACCGCCGGGCACGAGCCAACCGCGCCCGCCTCGCCGGCGCCTTTGACGCCGAGCGGGTTCGTGGTGCAGGCGACCTCGTGGAGCTTGACGTCGATGTCAGGCAGATCGCCGGCGCGCGGCAAGGCATAATCCATGAAACTTGCCGACAGCATTTGTCCGCTCTCGTCGAAAACGGTGCGCTCCATCAGCGCCTGGCCGATGCCTTGCGCCACGCCGCCATGGATCTGGCCGGCGACGATCATCGGGTTGACGATTGTGCCCATGTCGTCGGCAACAGCGTAAGATACGACACGCACGACACCGGTTGACGGATCAAGCTCGATCTCGGCCGCATGACAGCCATTGGGGAAGGTGTGGGCGGTGATCGGCGTGTCGACAGCGCCATCCAGAAGCGCCGCCGGGTCCTGTCCACGCTGGCGCAATTCTTGGGCAAGCGCGATGAGGCCGATGCGCCGGTCAGTGCCGATGATGGTAAAATGGCCATTGCGGAATTCCACATCGTTGGCCGCAGCCTCGAACACGTCAGAGGCTGCACTGCGGCCCTTGTCGACCACAATCTGCGCGGCGGCATGAATGGCGCTCCCCTCAGAATAGAGCGAGCGGGCGCCACCGGTGCCGCCGCCCGATTTCATTCGGTCGCTATCGCCTTGCACGATGCGCACATGGGCAGGCTCGATCCCGAGGCGATCAGCGATAAGCTGGGTGTAGGCCGTCTCATGCCCCTGCCCGGTCGACTGAGTTCCAACCAGCACATCGACATGGCCATCGGCGGCGAAACGGATTTCCGCGCGTTCGCTCGGATCGCCCCCCGTCGCCTCAAGATAATAGCCGATACCGATGCCGCGCCGCAGCCCTTGCTTACGGGCCAGGCGCTTGCGCCCGGCGGCTCCCTTCCAGTCGATGGCCCCCAGCGCGATCTGCATGGTGCCGGCGAAATCACCCGAATCGTAGACCGAGCCCAGCGCAGCCTGCCACGGCATCTCAGCGGATTTCACCATGTTACGTTTGCGCAGGACGATGCGGTCGATGCCCAGTTCGCCGGCAGCGCGATCCACCAGACGCTCCACGAGATAGTTTGATTCAGGCCGCCCGGCGCCACGATAGGCGTCAATGGCGGGAGTGTTGGTGAAAAGGCCCTCGACACGAGCATAGACCGACTGGAAACGGTAGACGGAGGGCAGCACCTTGGTGCCGGCCATCGTCGGGATGAAGACTGAAAAGGGCGAGAGATAAGCGCCCATCTCGGCGGTGTTGTGGACATCGAGCGCCAGGAAATGACCGGCCTCGTCGATGGCAAGGCGCGCGCGCATGATCTGCGAACGCCCGCCGGTGTCCGACAAAAAAGCCTCGCCGCGCTCGGCCGTCCATTTCACCGGCCGGCCGTGCAGCCGGGCGGCGAAAGCACACAGGGCATATTCGGCATAGACAAAGATCTTCATGCCAAAGCCGCCGCCGACATCGGGCGTCAGCACCTGGACATCCTCGTTCCTCACGCCGATGACGGGTGCCAGCGCATTGCGCAGCCAGTGCGAACCTTGCGTACCGGCATGAATACGGAAACGACCTTTGACGAATTCGGCGTTACACGCCCGCCCCTCCATGGAGGCAACGACCACACGATTATTGTCGACCTCGACCGAGACGATCCTGGCAGCTCTGGCAAAGAGCGCGTCGGATTGTGCCTTGTCACCGATCTCCCAGTCAAAGCAGCGATTGGCGGGAGCATCGGACCATACCAGTGCCGCGTCCTCACGGGCAGCTGCCTGCATGGTGCTGACGGCAGGCAATGGCGCATAATCGATGCTCACCGCCTCAGCGGCTTCCCGCGCGATCGCGAGGCTATCCGCAACGATGAGCGCGACCGGATCGCCGACATGGCGCACCGTGTCGCCGGCAAGCAGGGTACGCGTTGGATTGGCGCGCCTCGTGCCGTCACGATTATCCATCGGCACATCGCAGCGAATGCGTTTCAGTCCTGCCGCCTCGACATCGTCCAGCAGATGAACACCCAGAACGCCAGGAAGAGCGCGGGCGGCGGCAACATCAATCGCCTTGATCCGGGCATGGGCATGTGGTGAGCGCAGGAGATAAGCATAGGCCTGACGCGGCAGAATGATGTCGTCGGTGTAACGTCCCTCGCCGCGGATGAAGCGCTGATCTTCAACACGACGCACCGGCTGGGCCACTCCGAAACCTGACATGTCAATCTCCTTTTGCCACGTCACTTTAAAGCCTGCGATTCGTTTGGAAAGGGGTGTTGATCACGCTGGCTGGTCGGCGCCACGGTGATTTGCCGCAAGAAGCAAGCCCATTTCAGCGGTTACCCACAATAACCTTCATCGTTTTACCTGCCGAGGGCTTTTCATTCGCCGTCAGCGGCTGTCAACTCAGGCGATGCGCGAGGTCTGGTCGCGCGATCAAACGAACAAGCAGGCACCACCCTGCGGAAAGCGAGACGAATTATGGTCAAGGCCATTCGCATACAAAAACCCGGCGCCGCCGATCAGATGAAGCTTGAGGAGGTCGTTCTCGGCGCGCCGAAGGCTGGCGAAGTGCTGGTGCGCCACACCGCAATCGGTGTCAACTTCATCGATATCTATCACCGCAGCGGCGCCTACCCGCTCACCATGCCTCACGGCATCGGGATGGAGGCGGTGGGCGTGGTTGAGGCCATCGGCAAAGGTGTCAGTGATTTCAAGATCGGCGAGCGTGTCGGACATACGGGCGGTCCTCCGGGCTCTTATGCGGAGAAATGCCTTTACAAGGCGGATCGTCTGATCAAGTTGCCAAAATCCGTTCCCGACAAAATCGCCGCGACGCTGATGCTGAAGGGCATGACGGCACGCTATCTGTTGCGCCAGACCTATAAGGTCCAGAAAGGCGATTTCGTCCTCGTGCATGCGGCGGCCGGTGGCATGGGCCTGCTGCTCTGCCAGTGGGCCAAGGCGCTGGGCGCCAAGGTGATCGGCACGACCTCCTCGCCGGCCAAGATGGCGCTTGCCAAAAAGAATGGCTGTGCCTTCCCGATCAACTACACGAAAGAGGATTTCGTGAAGAAGGTGATGCTGATCACCAAGGGCAAGGGCGTGCAGGTCGTTTATGATGGCGTCGGCAAGGACACTTTCCTCAAATCGATGGAATGCCTTGATACGCGCGGACATCTGGTGTGCTTTGGTGCAGCCTCAGGTCAGCCAGCCCCCTTTGTGCTGGCCGCGCTTGGTCCAAAATCCCTGTTCGTGACACGCCCGAGCCTGTTCAACTACGTGCTGACGCGGGCCGATCTGGTGGCAAACGCCAAGGAGGTCTTCAAGGCCTACGAGACGGGCATGTTCAAGGTGCAGAAACCCAAGGAATACAAACTGGCTCAAGCAGCGCAGGCCCACAAGGATCTGGCGGGCCGGAAAACCACAGGGCCCAGCATCCTGATCCCTTGAGGCGATCCTCAGCCAAGGGCGATTTGCATCGCCAGTGGCGCACGAAATGTGGTGGAAGGGTTCCAGGCGAGCCCTTTCACATCCACCTCATAGTCGGGAATGCCGTTTAGAAATTCCTGCATGGCGGTGCGGGTGACGAGGCGCGCCATCAGCGTGCCAAGACAAATATGCACGCCGCCGCCAAAGCCCAGATGATCACGCGGATAGCGCGCGATGTCGTAGACGTCCGGGTTCACATATTTGCGCTCGTCGCGATTGCCGGCGCCATAGGCAAGGCAGACAAACTGCCCTGCCTTCATCTCGACGCCGTGGACGATCTTGTCCTCAAGCAGGACGCGACGGAAGCGTTGCGCGGACGTGTTGTAGCGCAACGATTCCTCGATCGCCTGCCCCATGAGCTGCGGTTCGCCCACCAGACGGCGCCGCGCGGCGGGGAAGGTTGCGAGGTTGAGCGCAAACATGGTCATGAAGCTTGACAGCGATTCGACGCCGGCCATCACCAGCGTCATCGATGTCATGACGATCTCAGCTTCGGCAAGGCGATCGCCATCGACTTCGGCGGCGATCAGCCGGGAGACCAGATCCTCGCGCGGCGATTGCCGACGCTCGGCAACCTGCAAACGGATATAGTCCACCATGTCCTGGAAAGCCTGGACATGTCGCGCCTCCTTGCGCCGCGTCACCGGATCGGTCTGGATCATGGTGACGACACGGTTGCGGATGATGGCGTGATCTTCCTCCGGAAGCCCCATGAGCTGGAACAATGTTCCAACCGTGATACGGCTTGAGAAGACGTTGATGAAATCGCCACCTTTTGCCGCCCGCAGCTCATCGATGGCGGCTTTGGCAATCGCCGTCGTCGGCGCTTGCAGCTGGTCGACGCTGCGTTTGGTGAACGCCGCCTGGACGAGCGCGCGCAAACGATCATGGCGCGGCGGATCGGTCGAGCCCAGCGTCGACCCCGCCCGCCCCGGCAATTCGTCCATCAGATTGCCTTGCGAGGATGAAAATATCTGCCAGTCACTGAGCGCGCTGGCGATGTCAGCATAACGCGACAGAACAAACATCTGTGCTTTATCGCTCCAGTAACAGGGGAATTCGTCGCGCAGCCGCTTGTAGGCGGGGAACGGATCGGAATCTGTTTCGGGCGCATAGGGGTCAAAATCGAACATGGATGGTCCATTGCAAGGAGACGGTGCAGCATAGACGTCACCGGGCGCCATGCCAGCACCGTCTCGTGATAATTCTTATATCGTCAGCGCGCCGTCAGCGCTTTGCGGAAAACAATCTTGTCCTCGCCTGCCTGATAGAAATCACGGATGCGGGCCAAGTTGTTACGAACAGGCGCAAAACCTAATTCGGTTTGACAGTGGTTGGCTGGGGGACCTTGCCACGCGCCTGCTGCTTCACCACCTGTTGATGATATAGCGCCCCCGCATCGACACGCGGCTGTGCCGGGGTCGGTGCGGTGATCGTAGCCGGTGGCGGAACGACAAGCCCTTGTACCTGCTGCTGGCGCGCCCGCTCGTGGGCGAGGAGCCCGTGATCAACCGGCTGGGCGTTCACCGCAATCGATGTCAGCAACGCCAGCAGAAGCATTGGCACAGCACACGCTCTCTCCATCGCTCTCTTCCTTCGCCCGCCCGGACTGCCGGCTAATTCGCTGTGGGCTTGGCAGGGCCGCTGCCGCGCGCACTACCATCATCGCGAAAATCGCCAAAGATCATATCGGGTGCCGAGGTGTTGTGGCGCGAATGAACGGTGCGTCCGATCCACACTTCGGCGGCATTGACCTGCTTGACGTCGAGCATGCCGCCTTCGCGCCAGACCTCGGCTCCCGGCTCGCGCCAGCCAATACGCGCCGCGTCATTGTTGATATCACTCACATACATGGAGCGCAGAGCAGCGAACACGCCCTCACCCGGCACTGCTTTTTCAAGCGATGCATCAAGCGAGATGATGTCACGGTCGAGATAGCTGAGGCGCAGCCAGCCGGTGCCTCCGCGCGTAAAGTTCATGTGAAAGGTGAGATTTTCCGGGTCGATACGCAACGCCGAGATATCGACAATCGGCCGTCCCTGCACTTCGACAGGCCCCACCAGAAAAGACGAGCCATAGGCGCTCCACGCCAGATGCTTGGGCGGCAGCGGCCGTGCGCGCCAGTAGCCATCGCCGGGATAAAGCACCAGAATCTCTTCGGCGCGATCATCGACCCGTGTCCATACCTGGATGAGGTGAATATCGCGAAAGACCTGCGTCCCGACGGTGATTGGTGGAGAATTCACCCGCCAGAATTTGGCAAAGGTGTAGCCGACGATCTGCCAGCTGGCGGTTTCGTAAAGCGTGACGCGGCGCGGCGTGAACCCATATTCCGGATCGGCAGGAAACCCCGTGCAATTATGCCAGTCGGCAGCGGAACGATCGACCGACAGGCCGCCGATATAGTTGGGATGGCGGGCATCAATGCGGAAAGAGCGCAGTCGGGGAGAGGCCAGTTCGATCGTGACGTTGTCCTTTTCCGCACACAATGTTGGTTCGGTCTTGTTGTTGACCCGCACCGGGACATCGCTTGCGATAACCGGCGACAGAAACATGATCTGCCCTGACATGGAGGCAAGCACAAATAAATGCAGCAGGCGCATCGAATGATCCTTATCGCTCCAACAGCGCATAGACGTCGCCGCTGTTGGCCTCGTGCGGCAATGAAGTGATATGGCGCGCCATGTCATCAGCGCTCACGGGCGCGCCCAGCGCCATTTTCTGGCTTTCGCCCAGCGCCAGGTTGAACCGATAACGCCCGAGGGCTGCAAGGCGAGCCAGGCAGGCAAAGGCAACATCGCGCTGGATTGTGGTGAACTCGAAGGAGAGCGCCGGCAGCGGCGAGGACAGGCCCGCCAGCACATCGGCTTCGAACCCTTCGACGTCGATCTTGGCAAAGGCCGGCCTGCCATGGCGCGCCAGCAGGGCATCGAGTGTCGTGACGGGCACTTCGATCTCGCTGTCCCAGATCTGCCCCTCCCAGCCGGCAGCACCATCAGCGGCGGCTACGAAATCCCGCGAAGCCGTCGAGACGGTCGGGTTACGTGTGTTGATCTTCATCACCAGTTTGCCTGCCTTGGCACCAAGCGCGCTGCGCAACAAGGTGACATCGCGGTCGCCGGCAAAAATCTGCTCGATGATTGATGCCGGGCCGGGCTGAGGCTCGACCGCCACCACGCGCGCGCCAAGGCGTCTGAAGGCGGCGATACGGTCGCCGACATGGCTGCCTATATCAAAGGCAAGGTCGCCCGGCTTGATGAAACCGGAGTAAAGCGCATCCATCGCCGCTGAGCGCTCGGGCGCGCCATGATAGGTGACGACCGAGCGCGCCAGGCCGACAAGGGCGGCGATGCGCTCGCCACGTTGATCGCTGGGCGATGGCATCAGACGAACTTCGCGATCTCGGCCGGCGTGGCGAAATCCTCCGGGATACCACACAGACCGATGCGCTTTGACCACGCACCCAGTTCAGGCAGCGACGTCAGCACCGCAAAGGGAACGGCGGTCAGAAAGCCCAGCGTCAGCGGCAGCGACCACAGGGCGACGGTCGGATGAATAGCAAAGAGCGCGCCAAGAATGACGATACCAAACAGTGTCTGCGGCCACAGCGCCTTAGCAGCCTCGCCCCATGTCAAGCGATGCGCATCGCGCGACTGGCCACCCCAGGCCGGCTTATCGCGCGAGACGAGAAGCGAGAGCATGAACAGCGTGATGCGAAACGTGGTGACAGCGCCAAGCAGGAACGAAAAGACGATCTCGGTCAGGGCGCTCAGCGCAAAATTGCCCGTGCCGCCATAGCGCATCGTGCCCCCTTTGGTGAGCGCGATATCGGCAAGCCCGGCAAGCTTTGGCATCAGGTACATGGTGAAAAACGTCAGATGCAAACCTATCGCCAGCCCGGCGGGAAAAACCGCGCTGCCGGCACGCTCGAAAGCTAGAACCGGCGACAGGGCGATGATCAGCGTCCAGGCGGGAACGCCGATGAACATGAGGATGGCCCACACCAGCTGAAAGCGGCTCATCGGTTTCAGACCCGGCAGGTCGAGGAGCCGCAGATATTGCAGATTACCGAGGCACCAGCGCAGATCGCGGCGCGAGAATTCGAAGATGGTCGGCGGGTTTTCTTCCCAGCTTCCCTGCTCTTCAGGCAGTACGCGCACCTCATAGCCGGCACGACGCATTAGCGTCGCCTCAACCTGATCATGCGACATCACCGGCCCGCCCAGCGGCGGCCCGCCAGGCAGCACCGGCAAATGACAGCTCTCGGTGAAGGGCTTGATCCGCACCAGCGCATTATGGCCCCAGAAGGGCCCGCATTCGCCCGTCCACCAGGCCTGCCCCATCGTATAGGAGCGCATGCCATGGCGCATGCCAAACTGGAAGATACGGGCAAAGAAACTCCGCGAGGGCATGCCGACAACCAGGCTCTGGAGGATGCCGAGCCGGGGAGACGCCTGCATCATCCGCACATGGCGCACGACGGTCGGGCCTGCCATCAGGCTGTCCGCGTCAAGCGGCAGCATCAATTCGTAATTAGCGCCCCAACGCTCGCAGAAATCACGGACGTTGCCGGCCTTGAAGCCGGCATTGTCCGCGCGCCGGCGATAAACGATACGATGATCGGGGCCCAGCTCCGCCTGCCAGGCAGCCACGCCCTGTTCTTCCGCCATCGCAACGCCGGGATCACTGGTGTCGGAGAGAAGGAAATAATCGAACGCCCTGCCCTCGCTGGTGGCATCAAGCGAGGCACGAACGGTCTTCAGCCGCGCAATCGCCCGTGACGGGTCCTCATTGCGCAATGTCATGAGGATGGCGGTGCGGATCGACAGCCTTTCATAACCGTCACCGCTTGCCGCGTAAGGGGCGACCCGTTCCTTGCCATTGTCGACACCATGCAGAAGCCACAGACCAACGACAGCGTTCCAGAAGCCCAGAACCGTCCATGGCGTGGCGACGGCGAAGGCCAGCAGCACCAGCACGGTCGCCAGCGAGAAACCATCGGCGCCGAGGACCCGGATGGCGACCGCATTCATCGCAAGCCAGGTCACCACGTTCAGCGTCAGCATGAGACTACGGCGGCGGTTCAAATCGCTTAATTCACGGCTCACACTGGACGGAATGGCGGCAACCGGACTATTGGCGAAAGGAGAAGGGTCGGGGCGCAAGTTCATGTGGGCGACCAGGGTCAGAGGAAGGACAAGCAGGTGGCAGCAGGTGCTAACGGCAACGTCATGAACGGTCGATGTATGCCATCTGCAGCTTCGGCGCTATGGTATGT